>Ga0265298_10007831_pt1 | contig 12909 bp, 10 predicted proteins | sample AusTroGonzalo_MG_3_FD_193486 | JGI IMG/M metagenome (GOLD analysis project Ga0265298, IMG submission 193486) | Bovine rumen microbial communities from tropical cattle in Woodstock, Queensland, Australia - Gonzalo_01 | ecosystem: Host-associated > Mammals > Digestive system > Stomach > Rumen ... | reverse complement strand
ATAGTTCCAGCAGGCTACGTATGAGAACTTGTCATCATGACGCAGTGCCTCGCCCTCAGGTGTCTGATGCTCCTCACGGAAGTGACCGCCGCATGACTCCTCACGGTTAAGACCGTCATAAGCCATCAGCTTACCAATCTCGATGAAGTCAAGCAGACGCAGGGCCTTTTCAAGCTCAACGTTAAGTGTCTGGGCATCACCCGGAACACGCAGGTCGGTCCAGAAGGTCTTCTCTACCTCGTCCAGTTTCTTGAGAGCGGTCTCAAGAGACTCCTTGGTACGGCCCATACCTACATACTCCCACATGATGTGGCCAAGCTCCTTATGGATAGAATCAACGGAACGCTTTCCGCCGATGCTCATGATCTTGGCAATCTTCTCTTTGACGGCCTTCTCAGCAGCCTCGAACTCAGGCAGGTCAGTGCTGAAGCGCGGAACCTGGATCTGGTCGGCTAGATAGTTCTGGATGGTGTAGGGAAGTACAAAGTAACCGTCGGCAAGACCCTGCATAAGAGCAGAAGCACCAAGACGGTTAGCTCCGTGGTCTGAGAAGTTGCACTCACCGATTGCGAACAGACCGGGGATAGAGGTCTGCAGCTCATAGTCAACCCAGATACCGCCCATTGTGTAGTGGATGGCGGGGAATATCATCATAGGATTCTCGTACGGATTGACATCGGTAATCTCCTCATACATATCGAACAGGTTACCGTACTTATCGGCTACGGCCTGCTTGCCAAGACGCTGGATAGCATACTTGAAATCCAGGAATACGGCAAGACCTGTGTTGTTTACGCCAAAGCCCTTGTCGCAACGCTCCTTGGCAGCACGTGAAGCAACGTCACGGGGAACCAGGTTACCGAATGCGGGATAACGGCGCTCCAGATAGAAGTCGCGGTCCTCATCGGGTATATCGTTAGGATTGAGCTCACCCTTCTGGAGTTTCTTGGCATCCTCAATCTTCTTGGGAACCCAGATACGTCCGTCGTTACGCAGAGACTCTGACATCAGTGTCAGCTTGGACTGCTTGTCACCATGTACGGGGATACAGGTGGGGTGGATCTGAGCAAACGCGGGGTTAGCAAACCATGCGCCCTTGCGGTAGCACTGCATGGCGGCCGATCCGTTACTGCCCATGGCGTTGGTTGACAGGAAATAGGTGTTTCCGTAACCGCCAGTGCCGATAACAACGGCGTGGGCTGAGCAACGCTTGATTTCACCGGTTACCAGGTCACGGTAGATGATACCGCGGGCACGCTCCTTACCCTCCTCATCCTTGATCATAACCAGATCCAGCATCTCGCAACGGGTAAACAGCTCAACATTGCCCTGATGTACCTGATAGCTCAGAGCTGAGTAGGCACCCAGAAGCAGCTGCTGACCGGTTTGGCCGCGGGCGTAGAATGTACGCGATACCTGAGCACCACCGAATGAACGGTTGGCCAGAGTGCCGCCGTACTCACGTGCAAAGGGAACACCCTGTGCTACGCACTGGTCAATGATATTGTTTGATACCTCAGCCAGACGGTAAACATTAGCCTCGCGTGAACGGTAGTCACCACCCTTTATGGTATCATAGAAAAGACGATATACTGAGTCGCCGTCGTTCTGGTAGTTCTTGGCGGCATTGATACCACCCTGAGCAGCGATAGAGTGTGCACGACGGGGTGAATCCTGGATGCAGAAGCACTTTACCTTGAAACCAAGGTCGCCGAGTGTAGCGGCTGCTGATGCGCCTGCCAGACCTGAACCTACAACGATGATGTCAAGCTTGCGCTTATTGGCGGGATTGACAAGTTTCTGATGAGCCTTATAGTTGGACCATTTTTCTGCCAACGGGCCTTCGGGAATTTTTGAATCTATCTTAATAGTAGCCATAATCGTGTGCATTTACAGTTTAACAAAGGCTCTTGAAGAAGAATGTCAGGACAACAGCAAGGAAGCCCAGGATAACCAGGGTAACGTAGATGTTGCCTATAACCTGCCAACGGTTCTGCCAGGTCTTGCCGTTCCAACCCAGAGTCTGGAGAGCACTCCAGAAGCCGTGTGAGAGGTGGAACCAGAGGGCTGCCAGCCATACTACATAGGCGACCACAAAGTACCACTGTGAGAAGGTGTACTCAATAAGAGCGGCACCATCGGTAGGAGAAACGGCTGCACCGTTTACGATAGCCTGTGAACCCAGAATCTCCTGAAGCTGCATCTTTGACCAGAAGTTAGCCAGGTGAAGGCCAAGTCCCAGAGCAACGATGATACCCAGGGCGAGCATGTTCTGTGAAGCCCACTCAACTGACTTGGGTCTCTTTGTTACGGCATACTTCTGTGCGCCGCGTGCCTTCATGTTCTGAACAGTCAGGATGAAAGCGTAAACAAAGTGAACCAGTACAAGGAAAGCGAGTCCTACTGTACCTACCAGTGCATACCAGTTTGCTCCCAGGAACTCGCACACGGCATTGTAGGCATCGCCCGAAATAAGGGCAACGCAGTTCATTGCCATGTGGAATGTCAGGAACAGGATCAGAGCGCCACCGGAAACGCTCATCACTACCTTACGTCCGATTGAAGAATCGATTAACCACATAAAAGCTTAGTTTTTTGATTATGAATGTTTTAGTTTGTGCGCGTGTTAAATAGACTGCAAATATACTCATTAATGTGTATTTATCCTATAACTATACTTATCTTTGTGACACTAAACCCTAACCCCTATGAAAGCCAAATTCTACTGCTTAATGTCACTCTTGTCATTCTTTAGTTTTTCATCGTGCAACTGCAGCAACTGGGCCGACCTGAATGCCGATGAGTTCCAAGCTTCCGCATACTCTGCAGGAACTTGCCTTATTGATGTCCGGACCGCACAGGAATATGCTGACGGACACCTGCTCAACGCCATTAACGTTGACTGGCAGAAAGACGGATTCATCGATCAAATCAATACAATGTTCAACAAGGACCTGACATTGGCCCTCTATTGCCGCAGCGGACGGCGCAGTGCCGAGGCCGCATCGGCCCTTTCAGATGCAGGTTATAAGGTAATCAACCTCAAGGAAGGTTATCAGGCTTGGACATCGGCCGGCAAGCCGGTTGACACTTACGAGGTTGAGTGCTTCATGGACGGAAAAGAGCCGGTAGTCATCACTCTGATTAAACACGGTACGCTGGCTGTTTTCTATAAGGGAGCCTACATACACTTTGATCCGGTAGGAGGATACGGCAAGACAACAGACTATGCTACAGAGTTCCCAAAGGCTGACGCTGTGCTGGTTACACACGAGCACGGTGATCATCTGGACAAGAACGCTATAACCGCGCTTTCATCGGATAAGACCATACTCCTGCTCAATGCAAAGTCACAGGGACAGATAGGTATGGGCAAAAGCATTGCCAATTTTGAGAAAGCAGATCTGCCTCAGGGAATCAAGCTTGATGTAGTTCCTGCATACAACACCACACAGGGACGCGAGCAGTTCCATCCCAAGAATAACGGTAACGGCTATGTGCTCACATTCCCCGGTGGATTCAGGTTATATGTGGCCGGAGATACAGAAGATGTTCCTGAGATGGCGGACATCAGGAACATTGACGTAGCATTCCTTCCCGTCAACCAGCCATACACCATGACAGTTGAACAGTGTGTCAAGGCCGCAGGCATTATCAAGCCCAAGGTTCTGATACCTTATCATTTCAGCCAGACTGACTTAAAGGAATTGCCTTCACTGTTGCCCGGCATTGATGTGAGATTGAGAAATATGCAATAACAAAAGATTGACCAAATAATGATGATTTACAAGAGAATCTGCGCTGCGTTAACCGTAGCGATGTTTGTGGGCGTAAGTTATGCCCAGACAGAAAAAGATACCGTCTACGTATTCCTTGAGAACATGCCTGATGCCGGTATTTACCTGCCGCCACCACCCGATATGCTCAGCCCTACCTATGCCGATGACTTTGCACAGTGGCAGTGGGGAAAGACCATACGCCCCACCGACCGTGGTCAGCAGGCCAATGATGACTCCCAGTGGGGAATAGGTGGTATGATTAGAGTGCACCAGGGAACACTTGGCTTTGAGATAAGCAAGGAAAAGACTCCTGCCATCTATAAGCTGCTTTACAACGTGCTTTGGACTGAGAACCTGAGTACCCATAACGCCAAGCGAAAATACATGCGCACACGCCCGTTTGCTCAGTACAACGAGCATACATGGGGTCGTTTTGACAATGAGCGTGAGCTCCGTTTTAACGGATCATATCCATCGGGACATACAGCCCTTGGTTGGAGTACCGCACTTGTCCTTGCCGAGATGGTTCCGGAGTTACAGGACACCCTGCTGCGTTCAGGATACCAGTATGGCGAAAGCCGCGTCATTGTAGGTGCTCACTACCAGAGTGACGTGGATGCAGGTTTCCTTTGCGGCACAACTGCAGTTGCCGTCATGCATGCCAGCCCGTATTTCCAGAAAGATCTTGAAGCAGCCCGTAAGGAGTACTGCAAGATCAAAGGGATCAAGAACGTAAGCCAGACAGAGGGATTTCCCGATGGCACCAAGGTTTTTGACGGTCCGGTTACAGAAGAGAGCCATCGTTTCTACGGTGATGTCATAAAGTACTACGAGACCCTTCCTGAAAGAGAGACTGAACGCGGCGAGCAAGCCAAGGCCGATGCCGACAACAGCGTTGAGGCTATGATGAAGACTTTCAGCACTCCCGCATTTGAAATAAGCCGCGAGTCCAACCCTGCCATTGCAGCCCTGCTGGATTACACAAGGGAGAACCTTATCAAAACCGCCGGTGAATTGGGCAGTACCACATTTCGCGAGCGCCCATACGTAAGACTCAATCCCAGAAGGAACAAGACATTGATAAGCGAAGATGAGGATACCTTGAAAGCAACGACCAGTTATCCTTCCACACATTCAGAGATTGGTTGGGGACTTGCCCTGCTGCTTGTTGAAATAGGTCCGCGTGAAGCAGCTAATGACATCCTGGGCCGTGGATTCGAGTACGGCCGCAGCCGCGTAATTGCCGGTTACAACTACCCCAGTGATGTCCAGACCGCCCGCCTGTGGGCATCGGCCACACTGGCTCACCTGCACACCATGCCGGAATTCCAGAAACTTCTGCAGGCCGCCAAGGACGAGCTGAATCCTCCCGTCAAAGGCAAGAAGAAAAAGAAATAATATTTTGTTTCGAGCTACTTGAGAGTTGAAAGGATAATAATGCCGCAGATTCCAATATAGGCATAGACCACGTAACGGAATACCTGAGCGGGAATACGTTCAAAGACCTTGGTTCCGATATAGGTTCCCAGAAAGACTCCCGCAATACCGGCTACGTAAGCCTTGCAAACGGACATGGTTAGGAATCCGCTGCCTGCGCGGAAAAATGTCATAGCCAGATTGCCCAGGCAGAAATACATGGAGATTATGGCCATGTAATGGTCCTTATCCTTCTCAGATGATATGAAATAGAGCACGGCTGGCGGTCCCTGCATGCCAAAGAAACCTCCCATGAGTCCGCTCAGACTGCCGGTGACTATCTGCGCTTTCACCGTAGGTTTTACGCGAATCTTGCCTCCAAGAGAGAGGAAATAGATGCTTATCAGGATAAGGATGATGCCAAGCGACATGGTAAGTGACCGCAACTGCATGCGGGACAGCATGTAGACCGCTCCCGCTGAAACCACGATGAATGTTATCAGAATGGGCCACAGATGCCTCCAGATAATCAGTTTCCACATCCTGCTGCATATGATCAGAGTTGTAGTAAGTGCCAGCAATCCGGACAGTGTTGTTGCCTCGCCGTATGACGGCATAAGGAACGGCAGAACCGTCATGATGAATATTCCGAACCCGAATCCTGTGGTACGTTCCACGAAACTGGCTCCTACAGCAAGCAACGCTATGAGAAGATAATCTGTCATCTGATATCTGTACCCATTATGTAGTCATTCATGTAAAATCCGTTTCCAATTGGAAAATCACCCTGTCTTAGTATAGATAGTCCCTGATTGCGGTAAAATCCGACAGCAGGATTGTTGCGGTTCACATTCAACTCAATTCTGGCATTTGCAGACCACTTGCAGTCACGTACATGCTGCTTGGCAGTCTCTAAAAGCCTGTGACCCAATCCTGTACCTTGTGCCGACGGCATGACATAAATCTTTTCCAGATGCCAAACCTCCGTACCATCCGCATCCACGGAGTCTTTACGCACCGACACATATCCTTGAGGCTCATTGCCCAACCAGGCAATGTAATAAGTATGTCCCAGAGCCACCTGTTTCTCAAGATTAGGAATAGAATACATCCAATCCATCATATATTCCATCTGCTCGGGTGACAGAATGCTCTTGTAAGTCTCCCTGAAAACCACCTCCGCCATCTCATGAATAGTGGCTAAGTCGGAGTTAGATGCTCTTCTGATTTCCATAGCGCAAAGTTAAGATTTTTGCAGTAACTTTGGAGTTTGTATGGATTTCAAGTATGATGTGATCGTTATCGGCGCAGGGCATGCCGGCTGTGAAGCCGCTGCAGCTGCGGCTCAGATGGGTTCCAAGACCTGTCTGATAACCATGGACATGAACAAGATTGCACAGATGAGTTGCAATCCTGCCGTTGGCGGCATAGCTAAAGGACAGATTGTCAGAGAGATAGACGCTCTTGGCGGTCACATGGGCCTGGTTACTGACAGCACCGCCATACAGTTCCGCATACTTAACCGCTCCAAGGGTCCCGCCATGTGGAGTCCCCGCGCCCAGTGTGACCGGGCAAAATTCATATGGGCCTGGAGGACCGTACTGGAGAATCAGCCGGGTCTCAATATATGGCAGGATACTGTTACCGAACTGCTGGTAAAAGACGGCCAAGTTGTTGGTTTAAAGACACTTGAGGGTGCTGAGTTCAGTTGCAAGTGCGTTGTTCTGACTGCAGGAACGTTCCTTAACGGACTCATGCATATAGGCCGCGTGACCATGCCCGGCGGACGCATATCGGAACCGGCGTCCTACTTGCTCACGGAATCCATTACCCGACACGGAATACGTACCGGCCGCATGAAGACCGGCACTCCTGTACGTATTGACAGCCGTAGCGTACATTTTGAGGAGATGGAACGCCAGGACGGCGAAAATGATTTCCATCGTTTCTCATTCATGGGCAGCGAGCGTCATCTCAAGCAGATGTGCTGCTGGACCTGCTACACCAATGAACGTGTTCATGAGGTTCTCAAGTCGGGACTTGCCGACTCACCGCTGTTTAACGGACAGATCAAGAGCATCGGCCCCCGCTATTGTCCCAGCATTGAGACCAAACTGGTTACATTCCCGGACCGTGACCAGCATCAGTTGTTCCTGGAGCCCGAGGGTGAAAACACAACTGAGATGTACCTGAACGGATTCTCATCGTCAATGCCAATGGATATCCAGATAAAGGCGTTGAAAGAGATTCCCGCATTCCGTGACCTGGTGATATACCGTCCCGGCTATGCCATAGAATATGACTACTTTGATCCCACCCAGCTTAAGCATACGCTCGAGTCAAAGGTGGTATCGGGCCTCTTTATGGCCGGACAGGTTAACGGAACCACCGGTTATGAGGAAGCAGGCGGACAGGGAATTCTGGCCGGCATCAACGCACACATAAGCTGCCACGGCGGTGCACCGTTTACACTGGCTCGTGACGAGGCATACATAGGAGTTCTGGTAGATGACCTTATAACCAAGGGTGTCGATGAGCCGTATCGTATGTTTACATCAAGGGCCGAGTACCGCATACTGTTACGCCAGGATGATGCCGATATCCGTCTGACCGAAAGAGCCTATAACATAGGTCTGGCAACAAAGGAGCGCTACGATAAGATGTGCGCCAAGCGGAATGAGATTAACCGCATAGTGGATTTTGCAAAGGGATTCTCTGTTAAACCGGCGTTGATAAACGATGCGCTTGAAAGCCTTGGCACAACACCATTGCGTGAGGGCTGTAAGCTGGCAGACCTGATTGAGAGACCGCAACTGACTCTTGAAAATCTGTCAGGTCATATCAAAGCGCTAAGGGCCGAACTTGACAAGACCGAGCCCCAGCGCAAGGATGAGATAATTGAAGCCTCTGAGATCCTGATGAAATACAGCGGATACATAAGCCGCGAAAGGCTTATTGCAAACAAGATGAAACGTCTGGAAGATATCCGCATAAAAGGACGCTTTGACTACAACTCTTTGCAGTCTCTCTCTACCGAGTGCCGCCAGAAGCTTATAAAGCATGACCCCGAAACACTTGCCGAGGCAAGCCGTATTCCGGGAGTTTCACCCAGCGACATCAACGTTCTGCTGGTGCTTCTGAACCGATAAAAGCAAAAATGTTCCACGTGAAACAATTTAAAAGATATGAGTAAACAGACGCTTATCAGCCACCTCCGTAACATTCCGGACTATCCTATGGAGGGCGTACAGTTCAAGGATGTGACATCCTGGTTCATGAATCCCGATGACCTGGCCGAAATCGTAGATTCTCTCTATGAGATATACAAGAACAAGGGCATTACAAAGGTATGCGGCGTAGAATCCAGAGGTTTCATAATAGGAGCTGCTCTTGCATACAGACTGGGTGCAGGATTTATCCTTATACGAAAGCCAGGCAAACTTCCTTATGAGAAAGTTAGTCTGGAATACAAGAAGGAGTATGGTTTTGACCGCATTGAGATGCACAAGGACTCCATTACAACAGATGATGTAGTTTTGATTCACGATGATCTTCTGGCTACAGGCGGCACATTGCTTGCAGCTTGTGACCTTGTCAAGACCTTCAAGCCCAAGCAGGTCCTGGTAAACTGTATCATAGAACTTACCAACTTCCACGCAAAAGAGAAATTCCCCCAGGATTGCCCTGTGGACAGCTTTATTGCTATTGACGAATTTGACGGAGTACAGTAATTGAAAGGCAGGGAAGCATACGAGAAACATCTTAAACTGATTGTCCAGAACCTTCCGGAGAAACCCGGTTGCTACCAGTATCTGGACGAGCAGGGAACCGTCATATACGTAGGTAAGGCCAAAAACCTTAAGCGCAGAGTTTCTTCATACTTCATTAAGGAGAACCAAACTGACAAGACCCGAATGCTTGTAAGCCGCATATCGGACCTGAAGTATATTGTGGTTGAAACTGAATGGGATGCATTCCTGCTTGAAAACAATCTGATAAAACGGTATAAACCCCGCTATAACATACTCCTTAAGGATGACAAGACATATCCTTCAATCTGCATAACACGTGAGGATTTTCCAAGGGTTTTCAAGACCCGCAAGATAATCCGCAACGGCAGCGAGTATTACGGACCATTCAGCCATACAGGCACCCTGAACGGCCTTTTACAGATAGTAGCCCAGGCCTATAAAGTAAGAACTTGCCGCCTGCCGCTTACAGAGGATGCCATCAAGGCGGGTAAGTACAAGGAGTGTCTTGAATATCACATTAAGAACTGCCCGGCACCATGCATAGGACATGTCTCCCGCACAGAATACAACGAACAGATTGCTGAAATCAGGGAAATCCTGAAGGGACGTAGTCAGGACCTGACCAAATCCATGATGCAGGAGATGAAGAAACTATCGGCCGAGATGAGGTTTGAAGAGGCCCAAGAGGTAAAGTTACGCTACGACACCATTATGGAATTCCGTGAAAGGAGTAGGGTGGTTGACACAGGACTTGACAATGTCGATGTCTACAACATAGACAATGATGACGATGTGGTGTTTGTAAACTACCTGCATGTAGCAGGCGGCTGCATAAATCAGGCGTTCACTTTCGAATACAAACGAAAGATGGACGAATCACTCGATGAAATGCTTATGCTTGCTATTGTCGAGATGCGGGGAAGGTATAAAAGCACAGCGCGCGAGATCATAGTTCCGTTCATGCCTGAGGCCGAGATAACGGGAATTACATGGACCGTTCCGCAAAAGGGAGAAAAGAAGAAACTGCTGGAATTATCGGCCTTGAATGTAAAGCAATACCGTGCCGACAGGCTTAAACGGAGCGATAAACTCAATCCTGAGCAGAAACATGTAAGACTGATGAAAGAGTTGGGCACTCTTTTGGGAATGGAAAAGACTCCGCTTAGAATAGAGTGCTTTGACAACTCACATATATCAGGAACTGATGCCGTAGCCGCATGTGTGGTATACGAGAACGGCAAACCGTCACGTAAGGACTACCGTCTGTACAACATTAAGAGCGGAGCAGGAGGTGATGATTACGGCTCAATGTATGAAGTCATGATGCGCCGGTGGATGAGGACGGTTGATGAGGGTAACGCGCTTCCTGATCTGGTGATTGTAGACGGTGGTAAAGGGCAGATGTCAATCGCAAAGGAAGTGATTGATAATCTGAATATTAGCATTAATATTGCAGGTCTTGTCAAGAACGCTCACCATAAGACATCCGGACTTCTTTACGGATTTCCTCAGATGGAGGTTGGCGTTAAACCTGACAGCGAACTGTTCCGCCTGCTGGAGCAGATGCAGGAGGAGGTACACCGCGTTGCTATATCGTTTCACAAAAAGAAACGCAGCAAACGTCAGACACAATCAGAACTTACTGATATAAAAGGTATTGGAGAGAATACTGCCACCCTTTTGATCAAGAAGTTCAAGAGCGTAAAGAGAATATCTGAGGCAAATATTGAAGAACTCAGTGCCGAGGTTGGAAAAGCCAAGGCGGAGACAATATATAACTGGTTTCATAAATGAGAGCTGTAATACAGAGGGTAAAAGAAGCAAGCGTCAAGGTTAACGGCAAGGTAACTGGCGCCATAGATAAGGGTCTGCTTATACTTGTCGGGATAGAGGATGCTGACACTCAGGAAGATATAGAGTGGCTTACAAAAAAGATTGCGGGGCTTAGGATATTCGACGATGAAAACGGGGTTATGAACCTTTCTGTCATGGATATAGGTGGAGGTCTTCTGGCCGTCAGCCAGTTTACCCTGATGGCCAGCACCAAAAAAGGAAACAGGCCTTCTTATATCAGAGCCTCTAAGGGTGACTATGCCGAGCCAATGTATGAGAAGTTCTGCCTGGCACTGGAAAAAGAGTCCGGAAAAAAGGTTGAAAAGGGCATTTTCGGCGCCGACATGAAGGTGTCGCTCCTGAATGACGGCCCGGTAACGATAATAATGGATACAAAAAACAAGGAATAATATGGAATTCTACGATGAAATGGAGCAACAGTCTGTAAATGAGCCAACTACAGACAAGTTCAATGAGGCTTTCAGCAAGTACAACATGAAAGTTGATTCAACATGGGTTAAATCCGTCATTGAAAAGGCAAAAAAAGAAGTTCTTGCAGGTCATGATAAAGAGACCCTCAAGAAGATATTCAGCTGTATAGATCTGACCACTCTGAAACCTACGGACAATGAGGATACGGTACTCGCTTTTGTTGAGAAAGTCAACGCCTTTGAGGACATGTATCCTGACCTGCCGTCAGTAGCATCAATATGCACCTGGCCACTTTACGCATCAACAGTTAGCCGTTCACTTGAGGTTGAGAGCGTCAAGACATGCTGTGTGGCAGGAGGGTTCCCCGCAGCCCAGACCTTCTTTGAGGTTAAGGTTGCCGAGACATCGCTGGCACTCCATGACGGAGCCGATGAGATAGATATAGTACAGAATGCCGGACATATACTTAACGGTGACTTTGACACTCTTGCAGATGAGACCGATGAACTCAAGTCGCTGTGTGCCGACAAGATACTTAAGGTAATACTTGAAACCGGTGCCCTTGAATCACTTGACAACGTCAAGAAGGCATCACTGATTGCCATGTATTCAGGTGCCGATTTCATAAAGACATCCACAGGAAAGGAGGTGCCCGGTGCTGATCCTGAATCATTCTGTGTTATGTGCAAGACCATAAGGGAATACGCCGATGAAACCGGAAGGAAGGTAGGCGTCAAGGCTGCAGGCGGCATAAGCACACCCGATGAAGCTTTACTCTATTGGACTATTGCCAAATTGGTTCTTGGAAAAGAATGGCTCAACAACAAATACTTCAGGATAGGTGCAAGCCGACTGGCAAATAACCTGCTGACCGAAATCACGGGTCAGGAGACCAAGCACTTTTAATTGGAACGGTTGGTGATGAGCTCCAGATAACACTCAAATGAGTTGCGGAGCTCAGAAGATATGAAAGCGGGCAGTCCATCGATTGCCTGCTTTTTCAATTCATTCATCTTGGCAAGCGCATAATCGATTCCGCCGTTGGAAACAGAATAATCAGTTACCTCACGGATAATCTGTGGAGTAGCTTCAAGAGAACGGATTGCCTTGATATGACCGGACCAGTCACGGTCACTGTGAGTCAATGCATATATCGCAGGCAGTGTGAACTTACCCTCCTTAAGGTCATTTCCTGACGGTTTGCCTGTTTCGCTGCTGTCATGATAATCAAGGATATCATCCATTATCTGGAAACATAACCCTGCCACATGTCCGAACTGGCGGAAAGCCTCAATCTCAACATCCGATGCACCGCTTAAAAGGGCCGAAAGTGATGTACAGGATGAGAACAGGATTGCAGTTTTCTTGGATATGATATCAAAGTAAAGATCCTCAGAAAGAGTAGTGTTATCAAGTGCGTTAAGCTGGGTGATCTCACCCTCTGAAAGGGTTCCTATCAGGGTGGACAGAGCGTCTACGCTCTTGACATTGGCTGTTGCGGTAATCTCTCTGAGCGCCATTGATACGATATAATCTCCAAGAAGCACCGCCATCTTGTTATCATATACCGCATTTGCTGATTTCTTACCGCGACGCTTGTCACTCTCATCTACAACATCATCATGTATAAGACTACCCTGGTGAAGAAGTTCAACAGCCGACGCCAGATGATAGGTGCTGTCATTGACCTTTCCGTA
>Ga0265298_10007828_pt1 | contig 12912 bp, 14 predicted proteins | sample AusTroGonzalo_MG_3_FD_193486 | JGI IMG/M metagenome (GOLD analysis project Ga0265298, IMG submission 193486) | Bovine rumen microbial communities from tropical cattle in Woodstock, Queensland, Australia - Gonzalo_01 | ecosystem: Host-associated > Mammals > Digestive system > Stomach > Rumen ... | reverse complement strand
CCTCACACTTCTCCTTCTTCTGAAAGTTCTTGATCTTGAAAGACGAGGTCAGCTCGTCACGGGTAACAAACACCGTAGTAGGGATGTATTTCATTACCCTCTTGTGCGTGACCCTGATGACGACGTTCCACGTCTTGTCCTTTCTCATGTTGTGCTTCAGCACCTCATACTTTATTGTTGCCATATAAGTCAATTTTATAGCGGATTTACCCGCTGAATTTTTTAATTTTCTGCAAATTTACCTTTTCAGGGCCTGAGAGCCGAATTTTGGCGAAAATCGACCATTTTACAAGTAACCATATATGGGAACAAGTAAAAATGCACCAATTCCACAATTCTGTAAGGAAAGATTACTTTTTCTGTCCCAAATGCCCCTAAAACGGCCATTTTCGCTATGGCGCAGAGCATCCCCTGTCGGAGTTTTTGTCGTTAATGTTTTTTAACGCCCAACTTCGAGGTAAAACATGCCAAAATGACCAGAAAACCGGGTAAAAACCCCTTCAAATTTCATCAGACTTTTTTGGTTTACTTTTAACCACATGTCTTTACTTTCATTTGAGCCCTTTCTCCGGGATGACATTTACGTCTGCATTTATCATTTTAGGATTCGGTTCCCGTAAACATTCTGTATTTCAGCTTCTTACGCGGATTTGTCACTAAGCAAAAATTTTTTTTCTCGCCATTTATCTCCCGACAAAACGAGAAAATCACATTTAGATTTCCTTTATGCAACAAATAATATGTGGGAGGACTTTGTCTACAGCCTACAGTTCTTTATAAATGCAGAGAAAATTAGTGTTGTTGAGAACTATTTATATTATTACTATCATAACATTGATTCAATCTCAGGACAAGTAGACCCGGAAAAGATATGTAAAAGGTTTGAACAAATTAAGAATAACGTAGAAACTTTAGAGCGAATTGCTACGAATTATGGATTAGATGAAGAATATTCCCAAGGTTTTGTGGCAATTAAATACAAGGCGAAATCTGAATTCCTTCCAATTGTGGGATCATTCAAATATTGGAAGAAATGGCTTAAAGCTTTTTCTGATATTAATTTAAAAGTATTATTTGTTAAAACAATCAATAGGCGGGCTAAAATAAAGTATGTGGCCACATTACTAGGTTTATATCCTTTATTCGCACGATAATATCTTGATATGAATTTGCTTTTGATTATACTGTTTCTAATAGTTGTCATATTGGCATTGAAGAGAGAAAAAAAGGTGATGGGGGCACCATCATCACCACTTCTTTTGGTGGTATCTTCTAATCTAGCTATTCTTGTTTTGTATTTCTTGACCGCAAAGCCTCTTGGTTTTCATGCCTTGATCCTCCCTACTGTAGTAATACTATTATACGGTTGTTTTATATTTTCTATTGTGTCATTATTTGTAATATCAGGCGCTGCTCGGTATAAACAAAGCCACAATCAGGTAACGTTACAATATGTCGATGATTATCCGAATAAGGGTTTGATTATTATTGCTTTTATAACTGTATTTTTCATGTTGCTCAGAATGACAACAATTGGAATCAGTAATATTATTGAGGATGAGGAAAGTGCTGAATTATTCGGCGCCGGTGGACTGAGTGGTCATATACTGGTTTTTCAAGTATTGTTAGCAACTCATTTGATTGGTAGAAAAATGACAATACCAAGTTTATTGGCAATATGTGGTTTGATTTTTTGCTTATTTATCTATAATGTAAAAGCCTGGGTCATTATTCCCTTCTTATTAGGGTGGTTCATTCGAAGAGATTTAATGGGGATGAAAATCAACCCCATTGTATTATTGCTGGTTCCCGTTGGTGCTTTCGCTATTTTTGTAGTATCATACATGATGACACTAGGATGGGATGCTGAGAATATGAATTATATATGGGCTCATTTTTGCAAGTATCTTTTCGCGGGTGTTGGTGGATTAAATGAATCCTTATCACAGCATTTTCCAATTGGTCAATCTGTTTTTTATGGTACACCATCGTTTATAAGATTGTTTATACCTATTAATATAATAACCCCAAGTCAATATGATTTTGTAGTTATCAACGACCTTAACGGAGAGTACACAAACGTTTTCTCATTATTTGGAGGCGCATACCTTTTTAATGGACTATTTTGGGGGTCTATGTATATTTTTATAATTGCGGTTATTTCGTATTTGCTATATAAAAAACGATTGAAGACCCGAAATTATTGGTTCTACTTGTCTTATTATTTTTGGAGCGCAGGATTGATTCTTTCTTTCTTTGGTAATTATTATACATTACTAAATGTTTGGGAATTAACAGCAGAAGCTTTCCTTATTGGCATTTGGTATAGGCATAGGGAAAAGAAGCGTTCATTCCAAGTTGTGCCCTCAAATTAATAACGTAAACGATAAAGGCATGATAGCAATTGTTATATTAAACTGGAATGGTTGGCAGGATACAATTGAGTGTATAAAGTCAATCTACAGGTCCGAGAATGTAGAGTTTTCAGTGGTAGTTGTTGACAATGGTTCTGCTGACGATTCGGTTAGTCGAATTACCGCGTGTATTAAGGAAATGGAAACGAGGTCTTTCTTTGTAAAAGAAGGAGAATCATTGACAGAACCTATACATCATGGTGACATCATTTTATATGAGTTATCTGAGAATTATGGTTTCGCAAAAGGCAATAATATCGGAATACAGTTGCTGTCCAGGCAAAATATTGACTATTATTGGATCCTAAATAATGATACGGTTGTGGAAACAGATGCGTTGGCCGTTCTACAGAAGTTTATGGATGATAATAAGGAACATGCAGCATGTACACCCCAAATTCGCTTTTTTAGCCCCAATAATAGGATTTGGAATTGCGGAGGAAAGCTATTCTTTGGGTTTAGAAAATATTATTATGAAGGTGCAGACGATGTAACTTTTAATAAAGACTGTTTTGACATTTCCTTTGTCACGGGATGTGCGTTACTCGTAAGACCGGAACTTCTTAACGAACAAAATGAACTGTTCTCTGATAAGTTCTTTTTTGGAGAGGAAGATTTTGAGTTCAGCTTACGCATGAAAAAACGAAAGAAAAAGATGGCATGTTGTACTAGGTCAATTATATTCCATAAAGTCAGCGCTTCAATTAAAAAGAAGCCTAAGTTGTCAGGAATCTATATACATTATCTAAATCGATATATAAATGTACGACAACATTTTCCTCCCGCCAAGTACTTTGTGTGGAAGTTCATTAATAACCTGAATTTGAGAAGAGTTCTTGCAAAGAATGGTTATAACACGCAAACTGTAAATCAGTTTGTAGCGGAGTTAAATAGAGAAAGCAATATGTATGATGGGGTGACAAAGGAAATGTTTGAAACCAAAAGATTGATAATAACAGAATAAGCTATAAAAAAACGAAAATACAGATGAAAGCATTAATTCTTAACAGCGGATTAGGCTCACGCATGGGTGTTATTACTAACGAACATCCCAAGTGCATGACGGAGATTTCTTACAAAAATACCATTCTAAGTCGGCAACTTAGGATTTTAGCGAGTTTTGGTGTCGAAGAGGTCGTTATGACCACAGGCTATTACGACAAGGTCTTGGTAGAGTACTGTAACGCACTGCACTTGCCTTTGAAGTATACCTTTGTCAACAACCCGCTCTACGACAAGACCAACTACATCTACAGCATCTATTGCGCAAAGGATGCCTTGAAGGAGGATGATATCATCTTGATGCATGGCGATCTGGTCTTTGAGAGCCGTGTGATGGAGGCTGTGATTGATAACGAGCATAGCTGCATGGCAGTGAGCAGTACACAGCCTCTGCCAGAGAAGGACTTCAAGGCCGTTATCAAAGACGATCGCATTGAGAAGGTGGGCATCAACTTCTTTGACAATGCTATGGCGGCACAGCCTCTTTACAAAATCTTGAAAGAGGACTGGCTGGTATGGCTGGCCAACATTGAGAAGTTCTGCGAAAGCGACAACCGTAAGGTGTATGCAGAGAATGCCTTCAACGAAGTGTCTGACAAGTGCAAGATTTATCCTTGTGATTTCCAGGATATGCTTTGCGCAGAGATTGACACGCCTGAAGATTTGGAGGTTGTCAGCAAGAAGGTGGCAGAAGTGAACGAGCGCACAGTTTATATGTGCTTCTCTACCGAGTATATACATAGCGGTCACATGGCTATCATCAATAAGGCTCGCAGACTTGGCCGTTTGATTATTGGTGTACTTAGTGATGAAGCTGTAAGCAGTTTCAAACGCTATCCTTTGATTCCGTTCGCAGAGCGCAAGGCTCTGTTTGAGAATCTAGCCGGGGTTGAGCGTGTGGTAACTCAGGACACTCTGAGCTATGCTAAGAATCTTCGTGAACTAAAGCCTGACTATGTGGTTCACGGCAATGACTGGTGCGAAGGCTTCCAGAAGCCTATTCGTCAGGAGGTTTGTGAAGTGCTGGCCGAATATGGCGGCAAACTGGTAGAATATCCTTACAGCAATAATCCTGTTTACAAAGAATTGGATGCTAACCACCGTTCAGAGGCTAGTATGCCTGATGTCCGTCGTGGCCGTTTGCGCAAGCTTATCAATATGAAGGGTTTGGTGACCGCTATGGAGGCTCACAGTGGTATTACCGGTCTGATTGTAGAAAACACCAAGGTGCTCCAGGATGGCAAAACATATCAGTTTGATGCCATGTGGGTATCTTCTCTTTGCGACTCCACTGCAAAGGGTAAGCCTGACATTGAACTAGTGGATATGACCAGCCGCTTCCGTACCATTGATGATATCATGGAAGTGACCACTAAGCCAATCATCTTTGATGGTGATACTGGTGGCTTAACAGAACACTTTGTATATACCGTTCGTTCTCTGGAGCGTATGGGTGTATCTATGGTCATCATTGAGGATAAGACCGGATTGAAGAAGAACAGCCTCTTTGGAACCGAGGTAAAACAGACACAGGCTGCTATTCCTGACTTCTGCGAGAAGATTCGTGCAGGTAAGAAGGCTCAGAAGACCAAAGAGTTTATGATATGCGCTCGTATTGAGTCTCTGATTTTGGAGCAGGGTATGGAAGATGCTCTTGAAAGAGCTTTTGCTTTCAGTGAGGCCGGTGCAGATGCCATCATGATTCACAGCCGCAAGAAAGATCCTGCTGAAATCTTTGAATTCGTGGCCAAGTTCCGCGAGAAGAACAGCACTACTCCTCTTGTGGTTGTGCCTACCTCCTTCAATACCGTAACCGAGCAGGAGTTTAAGGATAGGGGCGTGAATGTGGTTATCTATGCTAACCAGTTGACACGTACCGGCTTCCCCGCTATGCAGGATGCAGCACGTACCATTCTGGAGAACCACCGTGCCAAGGAGTGCGATGACAAGTGTATGAGTATTAAGGAAATTATCACCCTCATCCCTGAAGAGTAAGAAAGGAGCGAAACTATGATTAGACCTGAATTCTTTATAGAGAAACTGAGAGAGAATGGCATAGACTGCTTTGCAGGTGTACCCGACAGTCTGCTGAAGAATATCTGTGCATACATCACTGACCATTGTGATGCAGAGCATAACATCATTGCTGCCAACGAAGGTGCAGCAGTAGGCCTTGCTGCCGGTCACTATCTGGCAACAGGACAGCCTGCTTGTGTGTATATGCAGAATAGTGGTGAGGGTAACATTATTAACCCTCTGGCTTCTTTGACAGATCCTGAAGTATATAACATTCCGGTGCTTCTTCTGATTGGTTGGCGTGGCCGCCCTGGTGTTCATGATGAACCCCAACACGTGAAACAAGGTAAGGTAACCACCGGCCTGCTGAACACCATGGGTATTAACTTCGATGTGTTAAGCAAAGAGGAAGACAAGGCTGAGAAGCAGATTGCTAAGGCTATTGATGCCATAAAGAAAAAGGATGTCTATGCTTTGGTGATTGAGAAGGATACCTTTGAGGACTATAAGCTTCAGAATGTAGAGAAGAATGACTTCACGATGAGCCGTGAAGAGGCCATCCAGACCGTTGCTGCTGCTCTTGGTGAAAAGGACTGTATTGTCAGCACCACTGGTATGATTAGCCGTGAGCTTTTTGAGTACCGTGCTGCTATGAATCAGGGACATGAGCGTGATTTCTTGACTGTTGGTTCTATGGGACATGCATCTCAGATCGCACTTGGTATTGCAATGGCAAAGCCCGACCGCAAGGTTTGGTGCTTTGATGGGGATGGTGCTGCCATTATGCACATGGGTAGTATGGCTATTGTAGCCAACAAGGCACCCAAGAACTATTTGCATGTTGTGTTCAACAATGGTGCACATGATAGTGTTGGTGGGCAGCCTACTGTTGGCTTGAAGATTGATTTGCCAGCTGTAGCAAAGGCTGTTGGCTATAAGGCTACTGTTAGTGTGGCTAATAAAGAGGAGTTAGAAAAAGAACTCTCAACTCTCAACTCTCAACTCTCAGCTCTCGGTGGTCCAATCCTTATTGAAGTAAAGGTAAAGAAAGGTAACCGCAAAGACCTTGGTCGCCCGACTACTACACCTATTCAGAATAAAGAAGCTCTAATGTCCTTCCTTGCGAAGTAACACTATGCAAAAGATAATAAACGGAATAGCAAACCTGCCTGGCATAATGAAGGCTGTTGACTGCAAGAAAGTATTTCTGGTAGTTGATTCATCCTTTCCCTTTTTGAATATTAAGGATGAAATAGAGAATATGGGATATCCACATGTCTTGTTTTCTGATTTTACACCTAATCCCCTGTATGAACAGGTCTGTAAAGGTATAGATCTTTTCCAGATTACTCAATGCGACTGTATGTTGGCAGTTGGTGGCGGTAGTGCTATTGACGTTGCCAAGTGTATCAAATTGGCTGTCTTAGCCAAAGAGGGGAATGATGCTATCATTCCACCTCTGGTGTCTCAGAGACTGCCAATTGATGGAGCTAAGATCCCGTTTATTGCCGTACCTACAACAGCCGGTACTGGTAGTGAGTCCACTCATAATGCGGTTATGTATTATGAAGGTGCCAAACAGACGGTTACTAATGACGGTGTGCTTCCTGACTATGCGGTATTGGAGCCTTCTGTACTGAAGACTTTGCCTCTTTATCAGAAGAAGTGTACCATGATGGATGGCCTTTGCCAGGGTATTGAATCTTGGTGGAGTGTGAACTCTACAGAAGAAAGTTACGAGTATAGCCGTAAGGCCATAGAGCTGATAATGGCTAATTGGCGGAAGTATATCTTTGAGAATGATAATGAAGCAGCTGCTCAGATAATGCTTGCTGCTAACTATGGCGGCCGTGCTATTAATATCACTCAGACAACGGCAGCTCATGCTTTTAGCTATAAGATCACATCTCTTTATAAGTTACCTCATGGTCATGCCGTTGCAGTCTGTCTTCCTGAGATTTGGGAGTATATGTTAGGGCATATGGATAAGTGCATTGATTCCCGCGGTCAGGATTATCTAGGCTCTATCTTCAATCAAATTTCTCATTCAATGGGGTGTGATAATCCTGAGAATGCTATAGCTTTGTTCCGTGAGGTGATGGTGGATATGGAGATGAAGAATCCAACAGCTGGGAATAGAGAAGAAGAAATAGATGTACTTTCTCATTCCGTCAATCCTGTAAGGTTGAAGAATAATCCAGTGAGATTAGACGATGCAACCATACGAAGACTATATGAAAGTATTGTGTTATAAATATTGATGTAAAACTAATTATATGTATAAATTATCAGAAACAGAGCTACAAGAGATACACAAAAAGTTACTTGAGTTACTTAAAGCTTTTAAAACTGTATGTGATAAAGAAAGTATTTGGTATACACTTGCCTTCGGAACAGTTTTGGGGGCTGTACGTCATAAAGGGTTTATTCCTTGGGATTCAGATGCAGATGTCTGTATTAAATTAGAAGATGTCGAAAGGTTTAGGGAAGCTTTTAATAAATACAAACCTACGGGTATTGCATTATTGAATCATGATAAAGAAGTGCGTAATACCAAGTCTCATGATATACTATGTTTTGAGGAGAAACAGGCGTTTTCAGACCTTCATTTAGACGTATATCCTCTTGTAGGGGCTCCGAAGGACTTAGAAAAACAGAAAAGCGTCTGGAAGAGGAATTTCTTTGTTGACAGGTTTTTTAGGTCTAAATATGTTAATCTTGCAGACTGTTTGGAAGAGAATCGGCGGAAAGTTTTCTTCGTGAAAATTATAGATAAGCTTATTCCTGATAGTTTTATTAAGTCAAATATTAAAAAGAGAGAAAGAGAGTTTCCTGTAGAAGCTTCTGACTTCTTAACGTGTTTGGCTGCACCATACATGCCTGTTCCAAAAAAGAGTTGGGAGACAATTATGCCTATGCCTTTTGAGGATACTGAGTTTAATGTGCCTGGCAATTGGGATTTATATCTAAAGTCGCTTTATGGCGATTATATGACACCAAGAAAATATTAATAATGAGGGTATTATTTATCGGAAGCCAAAAGAGTAACCATTCCAAAAAATGGGTTAATAATCTTGTAGCAAGAGGGCATGAGGTGTTGCTTGTGTACCAGAATGAAAATTCTGATACTAGTGTGGAGTTTGATGAAAGGGTAAAAACCCATATGTTGAAATATGGGGGATACAAGAGCTATTTCCTTAATGTGCCTGAACTAAAGAAGATATACAAGAAATACAACCCCGACGTTGTGAATGTGCATTATATGTCAGGTTATGGTTTGATGGCAACTCTTGCAGGTGCCCGTCCGTTGGTGTTGAATTGCTATGGTAGTGATATTTTTGTTGCACCTAAGAAAAGCAAGATAGTACGTTGGATAGTAAAGAAGCTTCTAAATGGAGCTGATGCAGTAGCGGCAACAAGTAAGGCAATGGCTGCGGAGGCGGAAAGGATTATGGAGAATCCCAATAAAAAAGTAACCGTTACTCCATTTGGTGTTGATGTAAAACTTTTTAAGAAGGACGATAATAGAAGTTATAGTGAACGTCCGATTATCGGAATTATCAAGTATTTGAAGCCTGAATACAATATACCTCTTCTTATAAAAGCATTCGCTATTGTAAAAGATAAAGCAGTTGTCAAACCCCTTCTTCATATTTATGGTAGCGGACCTTTGAAAGAAGAATTTGTTGCATTAACAAGGAATCTTGGCGTTTCTGACGATATCACTTTTTTTGAGACAATTCCTAATCAAGAAGTCCCCAAGGCTCTAAATACAATGGATATCTTCGTTAATAGTTCAAATGTAGAGAGCTTTGGCGTAAATATCGTAGAAGCGATGGCTTGTGAATTGCCTGTTGTGGCCACTCCCTGCCCTGGTCCTAAGGAGGTTATTGACAATGGTGTTACGGGAGTTGTGTTAAAGGATTGGGATTCAGAGGAGCTAGCAGAAGAATTGATAGAGTTAGTGGAGAACCCTAAATTGAGAGAGCAATATGGTAAGGCGGGTAGAGAAAAGGTACTCCGCGAATATGATTGGAGCAAAAATGTTGAGACTCTTATAGGTATATATCACCAGGTATTAGGCAAATAAGTATGAGTGCAAGTGTTTATGCTGCAAAGTTTCTAGGGTTAATAAAAACACTAAGGAACCCATTCTTCTTTATATACAGATTATTCCACTATTTGAATAGATTTGTTCCTAAAAGATGGGCTATTTGTATTTATAAAATGAATATTAGTGATTATCAGAGAGAGGGCGTACGAGATTATCTACTAGAGACCTACGATGGCAGTGGGCAAGCAGTTCACCCCGACATTGCTTGTTGGAAGAATAAATATTGGCTCACTATAACCCCTTATCCATACGGAATGGAAGAATATGAGAACCCTTGTATTTATTCAGGAAATAGCCTGGATAGCCTAGTAGTTCCTAAAGGTCCAATTGCCGTTCAACATAAACATACGCAGGGAACCCATCTTTCAGATCCATGCTTTGCTATAGATGGCAATCAATTATATTGTTATTATCGTGAGTCTGAAAGAAAAGGAGAACTTGAGGAGAACACTATCTGGGGGATGTGGTATAACGAATCAGAAAATAAATGGAGTGAGCCTGAAATGATTATGGATAGCGTGGATGATAAGATATTATCTCCGGCTATGGTATATAAGAACCCAGGAGAACTTACTACATATTTTGTTTCATCCTTAAATGGTGACTTTTCACTAGTTTCAACTAAATCTAAGGGCGCAATCACTACTAATATTACAGGACACAAAATCTATGGCATGCCCGAAGATTATGATTTGTGGCACATAGGTATCTCTATGGGAAGGGACATATTTTCTGAAGCAGATGGCTCTATTGAGCTTTGGGGACTCTTTCTTGCCAAGGCAAAAGGGAGAAAGGGTGATATGAAACTATTTGAGGCGCGTAATAATGGTTTGGATGCGGATTGGAATATAATTAATGAGATTAGGATGCCAGATGAAATCAAAGACTTTATTGCGTTTCCATATAAGTCTTGTTATATTCCAAAACAGAAAGGAAAGGTTTTATTGAGTTTCAGAGATAAAAAGAGTAGAAACAGAATGATAATAATAAACAATAATTAAATAGTATTACAATGATTAACGTTGGTATTATTGGATGTGGCTTCGTAGGTGGAGCCCTCAAAGATTGGTTGGAGCATAACAACCCCGAGTGTAAATTGTTCATCAGCGACCCTCCTAAGGGCTACAATGATGATCTGAGCAACATAGATATTGCATTTTTGCAGATTCATGTTCCTACCGAAGATGATGGTACCCAGGATTTGACTCTGATGAAGGAGTTGATAACGAACCTTCCTGATGTGCCAGTGTTCGTTCGTACCACTATTCTTCCTGGTACAAGTGACAGACTCTCCAAAGAAACTGGGCATCAGGTATGTTACATGCCTGAGTTCCTCACGGAGCGTACCTTCATCGAGGACTTCAGAAAACAAACGATGGTATTCACCGGTGCTCATGAACTTCTCACCAAGATCTTTGTTGGCAAGAAGTTCACTGTGATGACACCATTAGAAGCAGAGTTAACAAAGTACATGCATAATGTCTTTGGCGCATACAAGGTTACTTACTTCAATGCATGTCGTGAGTATTGTGAGCAGATGGGTGCAGACTGGCGTAAGGTACATACTGGTGTATTACTTTCTGGTTATATCAATGACACTCACACCTATGTGCCTGGTCCTGATGGCAAGTTCGGTTATGGTGGCAAATGCTTCCCGAAAGATGTTAACGCATTCGCAAAGATGACCGAGGGAACGCCTCTTGGAACGCTTCTGGAACATCTCCATGAGCTGAATGTCCATTTCCGTGGTGTAGAAGAGCATATATAATTAATAATAGTTACATGACTTTATCTGTAATCTGTCCAATATACAATGAAGAAAAGTATATTGGACAATTCCTTGACTCCATTCTCCAACAGGATTATCCCAAAGACGATTTGGAAATCTTGCTGGTGGATGGCATGAGCAAGGATAAGACAAGAGAGATTATTGGCACTTATGCTGAGAAATATCCTTGTCTAAAATTGGTGGATAATCCCCAGCAAACTGTTCCGTATGCTATGAATAACGGAATCAAAAATGCAAAGGGGGATACCATTATCAGGCTGGATGCTCATGCAGAGTATCCCAAGGATTATTTCATAAAGCTTTGTAATAACCTTGAAAAACTAGAAGGCGCAGAAAATGTAGGTGGTGTTTGTATAACTCTTCCATGTAATAAAACGGCAGTTGCAGTGGCCATTGCTGAATGTTTGAGCAATAAGTTCGGTATGGGTAATAGCTACTTCAGAGTAGGTGCTTCTCACGTAATGTGTGTTGATACAGTACCTTTTGGCTGTTTCCGGAAAAGTCTGTTTGATAAGATAGGATTTTACGATACTGACATGATCCGAAATCAAGATGATGAGTTAAATGGAAGAATCATCAAAAATGGCGGAAAGATATATCTTTTGCCGGAGGTGGAGATTAAATACTTTGCAAGAGATAAAATCTCAAAGGTTCGGAAGATGTTCTACCAGTACGGACTATACAAGCCTTTGGGAAATAAAAAACTGGGAGCTCCGGCAACATTAAGGCAGTTCTTTCCGTTGTTGTTTGTTATAGGCCTTGTGTTAGGTTTTGTGTTGTCTTTATTATTCCCAATTCTTTGGATTCCGTATTTGGCATTTTTAATGTTCTATCTTTTTATAGGTGTTATTGAAGGATGTAAGAGTGCGGCAAGGGCTGGATATAAGAGTTTGGTGCTTATAATGCCGTATGTATTTGCTAATATCCATTTCAGTTACGGTGTTGGTTATTTACATGGTTTATACAAAGTCTTGCTGCATAAAGAATTTGGTGTAAAGGTGAATAGGTGAAAAACATCGATTTTCACCTATACGTAGGTCAAGTATGACAGATATTGAACTGAAATTGTTTGGACTATTGCAGCAGGCTCTTTGGCGGATACCATTCAAAGGGGAAATTACACCAAAGGCGGCTGGTGAGCTAATTGACCTGGCAGAAAAACAAGCAGTATCGGGTTTGATAATCAATGCGCTTATCAAAAATGATGTGCGCATGGAGCAGATGATGTTGTTTGAAGCCATTGGTTATTTAGAGCAAGTCAAACAGAAAAACCAGCTGATGAACCGCGAGGTGGCTACATTTGCCCGGTTGATGGCTGACTCGGGAACTGAATATGTCATTGTAAAAGGGCAGACGCTGGCGGCACTTTATCCTGAACCTTTAGTCAGGATGTCTGGTGATATAGATTTCTTAATCCATGATTATCAACATACATCAAAAATTCTGAAAGAACGATATAGGCTTCGTCTCTGCGAAGCAGATATGAAGCAGCTGGTTGGACTTCCGTAGCAGAGTAATTATTATGGGGAAAGATGTCGGTTTTTACATGGTTATCAGAAAGCAGGTGACCTCTCGTG
>Ga0265298_10007827_pt1 | contig 12913 bp, 8 predicted proteins | sample AusTroGonzalo_MG_3_FD_193486 | JGI IMG/M metagenome (GOLD analysis project Ga0265298, IMG submission 193486) | Bovine rumen microbial communities from tropical cattle in Woodstock, Queensland, Australia - Gonzalo_01 | ecosystem: Host-associated > Mammals > Digestive system > Stomach > Rumen ... | reverse complement strand
GCGTCATATCCACGGCGACTTCCTGCATGTCGTAAATGTCATCCCGGTGCAGCAGCGCGGTCAGATGTCCGGAGGAGTTTTCCAGATGATGATACTGGGTGCCTTCATGGTCGAGGTCGGGCCGGTCGGCGCCGTCCCACCAGACGCGTTCCTTTCCCTTGAAACGGGTGATGGTGTCGAAATGGGCCTTGATGGCGGAGCGGACACGATCCGCCCAGCCGAGCAGGGTCGGGGCATACCAGCCGCGCCAGCCGAGGAACGGAGCGTGATACCCGATCGCGCCATGATAGAAACTTTTGCCGTGGAACGAGGCGTCCAGCGCGATCATGGTATCCGGCACACTGTCATTGAGCACGGCATCGGGGGTGTGGAAGCCGACGGAGGCGAATTTTTCCCGGATCTTTCCGCGCAGGAAAGCGCAGGGATCAGGCATGGCGAGATATTTCTTCAGCGTTTCGGGCGAACCGTTGCGCAGGACCAGAATATTGCCGGTGAAATGTTCGCCGGCAAGCAGTTCCTTCCGCAGTTTGACGATGTTCTTTTCACCTTCATGGGCAGACAGGAACAACGACGGGAATTTCTCCTCCATGGCGGCGGCGGAATCAAGCTCATACCGGCAGTCGAAATCGGTTCCGATGAGCATGGAAACATCCCCGGGACCATGGAGACAGGCAAAACCGCCGCCGAGTTCGGCCGTATTGTCCTTGCAGTCCTTCACACTGAAATCGCGCCGGACGGAAGTATGATATTCGAACCGGCCGAAGAACGGCGTGATGCCGCCGAATCCGGCGCAGAAGAGCACCCGCTGATCGGTCGTGATGTCGTAATGCACCAGAAAACCGTCGTCGGGATTGACCGGATAAACGGCCATCTTCACCTTGACCGCAGGGAAATACGAGGAGAACCGGGTCAGCTCATAGCTCATATAGCCGTGATTCCATTTTGCGGCGATGTCCGAACTGTCATGGAACCAGGAGGAAAAGCTGTCATGCGCGGTACCGAGGGCATAGCCGGGCGTGGTGGCGAGCCCGCTCATCAGGACGCCGTTCTTGGCCTGATAGCACCAGGTGTCTTTGGTGTAATCGCTGGACGCACCCATGAAGACCGGGGTATCGCCGGCGAACGTGAAGAACCGTCCCTGATCGTCGTCGTGAGCATGGCCGCCGTAAAGCACGCGGTTGAACCGTTCGTAAGAACCGAAAACAGTATGTGCATCAAGTTTTTTCATCGCAGGACCTCACTTCAGCGGCAGATTGAAGAAACGGATGGCGTTGCCGCGGGCGATTTTTTCGAACACCGTTTCGGAAATGCGTTTTTCATCGCGCATCTGGAGGAGCAGGTCCATGGCGCCGAAGGGCATGCCGACGCAGCAGAAATCGGTGCCGAAGAACAGCCGGTCCTGAAATTCGGTCAGGAAATCGGCAGCCAGTTTCAGGTCCATTTTCAGGACCGAAGCGGCATCGGAAAGTTCGCCCATCAGGTTGGGATACGTGCGGAACAAGGCAGGCACCACGCCCTCGCCCAGTATCTTGCCAGTCCGGCCGCGTTTGCGGACATAATCGGCATCGTCGTTGAAGATCGGCTTGCGCAGATGGGGAATGGAGAGGGTCCACAGTTCCGACCAGAAGATGGGGCCGTGCGCGAACACGGTCAGGTTCGGGAAGTTCAGCAGGGTGCGTTCATACTGCGGAATGCCGGGATCATCGTAAAGGCCGAAATCGCCGCCGAGCTTGTCGGAACCGTCCCAGGTGACGGGCAGACCGACTTTTTCGGCACAGCGGAAGAGGTTCTGGACACGGGGATCGTCGGTGCGCAGATTGGGCATGATCTCGCCGACGCCGCGGCAGCCTTTGTCCTTGTAGTAAGCCAGCACGCGGTCGAGCGGGGCATGGCTGGAATCGCTCAGGGCACGGGGATCCACGTTGCAGAACGGCACGATGCGGTCCGGATGCCGTTCGGCCATTTCAAGGATGTCCTCGTTGGCCTGCGGCAGATAGATCTCGGAATTGACCACGGGCATCAGGAATCCCATCTCGATCCCGCATTCATCGTAGCGGGCGAGCAGTTCATCCACGTTCGGGAAGCGGACCACGAACGGCACGGGAAAACGGTAGGCATGGGCATGGACATCGACGAACATGATCTTTCGGCTCCTTATTTATCAGTTTTTCCGCCAGATACGGCGGCAGGACAGGTTTTTCGGGTCATCACACAGCAGCAGGTTGGGATCGGCGGCAAGCAGTTCGCAGCCGATCCTGTACAGCTGGGGCAGTTCCATCATCAGGATGGTTCCGAGTCCGAGTTTCGCTTCATGGATCTGCAGACCTTTCGCAGTCGCGGCCTTGAAGAAGCGGATCGTTTCCTGCGTGCCGTGATAGAAATCGCGGTCATAAGGCAGATTGCGTGGAATGGCCGCAGTCGTCAGCGAGCCGTCCGGCTGTCTCACTTTGCAGAGCGCGGTCTCCAGCCCCGGCAGATTCAGTCGGTCTTCGAGCAGATGCAGGAAAGTGGTGGAACCGATGGTATTGCCGAAATGGACGACTTTGCCGTTATGCCGCAAGGCGAATTCGGGCACGCTGTTCACGCTCATGGGCGGTTCGTCGGCGGCCTGCGCGGAACATGCTTCCTTCGCCAGCGGACCGAGGCCGACCCAGCTGTGTGAATAATGCGCGCTGCGGACCGCTTCGGGATACTTGGTGATCAGCGTCCGCGGCAGGGTTCCTGTCCAGATCGCTTTCAGGTTCGACGCGTCATACGGACGGAGGACTTCCCATGCGTTCGGAGCGCCGATATAGACGAACGGCGAGTTGAACGCTGGCAGGAAGATGGTGCCGGTTTTGCCGACCGCTTCGCGGAAGGCTTCGATCACGGTTTCCGCCTCGATCTCGCCGAACGCGGAAAGGGACGAATGCACCAGCAGACAATCGCCCTCGGCAATGCCGGCGGCGCGCAGCGCCTTCACGATTTCGGCTTTGCCGATCGGTTTGAAATTGCCGAGGGAAACATAACCGTAATGGCTCAAATGGAAAATGGCGCGGATCAGACCTTTGAGTTCCTTTTCCGGAATGATGCGTCTGATCTCGTGTTCGACCATGCGGATGATCTGCGCCAGATCGCGTCTGCCGTCCATGTCGGCCAGGATCGCGGCCAGCGGGCTGTAGAGCACGCTGCCCGGAAGGGTGACGCGTTTTTCCGGTGGAACGTCGGCCTGATCGTGCGGCAAACCGCATTTCGTGCGGGACGGGATGATCTGCTGCGCCAGCGAACGCCACGGCGACTGCGGGATCTCGTCGGTCAATCCGGAAACCAGCAGATCATATTCCGCTTTCAGCGCAGACCGGATCGGGTCGATCTTTTCCGCGGGGAAACAGCGTTCGAAGTTGTCCAGGTCCTGTTTCAGGATCTCATACCGGCGGGTCAGATGCTCTTTCTGCGAACCGGTGAGGAATTCCATTTCCGCGGCAAGCTGTTTCAGCACGGAAGCCTGGACGCGGCCGAGCAGTTCTTCGCGCGGGCTGATCACGCTCGAAACGAACGTCGTATTCATGGCGGTGCTGCAGGCGAACGCCTCCTTTTCCACATAACCGAGGACCTGTTTCGAGTTGTGCCAGAGTTTCTTTTTGCCCGTGCGGATCGGCCAGACGGTCGGAATGCCGGTGGTGGAATCGCTCAGGAAGGAATCGTCGTCATACATGCAGGCGAAACTGTTCTGGAAGTCGATCCGGGGACACTCGCCCATGCCGTTCAGGTCGGCGGCAAAGATGTCTCCGAGGATATTGCCGTAGAACGGGGAAGCCGGACCGGAGCAGTTGAACAGGATCTCCCATTCCCGCCGCATATACATGGCATCGTAATTGATCGCGCCGATGACCTCATTGCCGAGGAAATTTCCGCGGCGGGCCGCATAGGAGGCGAAGCCGTAATATTCGAGGCCGAAGATCACCCGCAGGGAGAATTCCGGCTGTCCTTCCGCCATCAGCACCCGCGCGGTCTCGATGGCGGCTGCCACGCCGGCGGAATTGTCATTGCTCAGCGGTTCGTAGAGATGCGCCAGGATCCAGAACTCCTCCTTGCGGCGGCCGGGAACGAGCGCGGTCACCACATCGACCGTAGTCTCGAACCGGCGGGCATCGGATTCGATCTTCGCGGTGATGCCGCCGCGGTCGAGCGCTTTTCGCAGACGCGCGCCCATATTCGGTGTGACCGAAAAAGCAATGAACGGCCGATCGTCGACAGTGGCATGCCAGTTGTGGCGTTCCGTGAAGGCATTGCACCATTGGATGCCGTCGGGCTCATCCGCGGCATTCATGGCGAAATCGCTGATCAGACCGCGGGCGCCGAGATCGAGCATTGTGGTCAGGGCGGAAGTGAATCCGGGTCCCATGCCGGCGGGAGTCATCACCAGCGCATCCGAAGCATCCGCCTGCGCCAGTGCCTGCTGATACGTGAGGATGCGGACGATCTCGCCGCCGGGCGCGGTGCCGACCGAACCTTTGATCAGATGGAACGGATGTTCCTGAAAATCCGCCGCGACCAGCCCGGACGGAAGGCCGAATCCGCTCAGAATCGTCAGCTTGCCAGTGGTCGCCTCCCAGCCCAGCGGCATGATCTTGTCCTGATAGGCGGTTTTCCCATCCGCAGGATACTGGATGATCTCCGCGTTGGGAATGCCGTTTTCCTTCAGGATTTCCAAAGTCTTCTTCGCGGAAGCATGGTAACAGGAAAAGGTCTGTCCGTGTTCCAGCTGATAAAGCGCGGCCATGTTGCCGTAAAGTCTTTCGGCGTCCAGCTGACTGCGCAAATGTTTGTAGAGTTCTCTCATTGCTTTCCTCCTGCCCGGTTCAACGGGTCAATGATTTGATATTGGTAATCGACGATTTGATGTTTTGCAGTTTCCGGATCTTCGATGAATTTCACGATCGTCTGCTGCATTTCGGAAAAATTCCGCTGCACATATTTGATCCGGCAGCGGTCATGCGGCAGGGATTGCGTCAGGAAATCGATGCCGGGATATTGTTCCGGCCTCAGCAGTTCGCCGGAATCGAACAGGTCGGAATGGATGTTGTGAGTGACCAGCAGAGCACCGTCCGGAAGAGAATCGGCGATCTGTCCCGCCCGTTCCTCGAAATTCCGCCCGGCTTCGCGGATGGTCCGGCCATCCACCGGAATTAGTTCCAACGGCAGTTTTTCGGCCGTACAGAACTCTTCCAGACGCTCAAAAGCGATTTTCTCATACCGGTGCCGGACCGGTATGGTCCAGTAGGTCAGTATGAGGCGGGAATAATGGTTCCGGACAGCATACCGGGCGGCCGTGAGCAGCAGATCCGCCGAATTCGGAGAGATCAGCCGGGCGCCTTCCGGAAGGACACCGCTGTCCGGCAGTTCTCCGATGAAAATGACCGGATACGGAAGTTCGGCAAACTTTTCCATCTGCCGTTCGTTCATGAAACAGTAGACCAATGCACAGTCAATGAAACCGAGGTTTTCCAGCCTCGCCAGTTCATGGTCCAGACGCGTTTCGGACAAGGCGTCGGCAGAGGAGATCACCCGGCTGAAGAAGTCGAATTTATGCTGTTTTCCAACTTGCAGGATCATCCGGTTGACCGTCTGATAAATTCCGTGTTCGCCGAGATGGTCGCCGAACGCGAAAAACAGAATCTCCCGCGCGTTGTCGGCAAAGGAACGGGATTTCACATAGACTTTTTTCCGTTCCTGCCGGACGAGAATATCTTTCTTTTCGAGGATATCGAGAGCCCGGAGGATGATCCGCTGGGAGACCTGGAATTCCTCGGCGAGTTTCCGGGTGCTGGGCAGCGGACTGTCCGGCGGATATACGCCGCGGTAGATCTGTTTTTCCAGCCGGTATGCCGCCCGGCGGGTCAAAGTCATGTTATCGTTTTTTCGCATCTGATGCAATCTGATTCATGATTATACCGCAATATAAGACCGGTTGAACAGGATTTCAAGTCCGCGGATATAATTTTGGATAAATTTTTCGATTTTTTTATCTTTCCGGGGGTCTTTCTCTTGTAAATAAGGTTATTTACATATATATTAAGCTGGAATTCGAACAGCAGTGAACATATAGACTTTTTATCCATCAGAGAAAGGAAGGATGGTTTGATAATGAAAATTGCCTGGTTCAAGAAAGTGATCTCGCCGGAAGTCGGCGCATATCTGGCCGGTTACAGTCTGAAAGACAAATCGGTCATGAAACACGATGACCTGTTCGCGGACGGGCTCTGCCTGGATGACGGCGAACGCAAAGTCCTGCTGATCGGACTGGACCTGCTCGGGGTCGATGAATGGTTCATCAGAAAAGTCCGTAAAAACTGCGCCGGCATTCTCGGCGTGCCGGAATCGGCGGTGCTGGTCTCCTGCACCCATACCCATACCGGACCGGAGACCCGGACCATGGCAAGCCACCCCGAACAGCTGAACCAGAAATATCTGGATCAGCTGGAAAACATCCTCTCGGACGGAGCGCGCGAGCTGACGCCGGACAAGTTCCGCGAATGCAGCGTCTCTTTTTATTCCTGTCAGTGCGATGAAAACCGCAACCGGCGTTATTCGGCGGGCGACAACCATGCCACCTTCACGCCGCACCGCCGCGAAGTCGTGCCCATCAGCACGGGATTTGCCGACAAGGAACTCGGCGGACTGATCTTCATCGATACCGAAACCCATCTGCCGGCTTACGTGATCGGCAACTATGCCGCGCATCCGCTGGCGGGACACTCGATCGGTCTGGGCGGTCGGCGCATCTCCTCGGACTTTCCCGGAGCTTTCCGTGACTACATCACCGCCAACACCGGGGCGGCTGCCATGTTCATTTCCGGCGCCGCCGGGGACATGGTGCCGAAGGAAGACGAGCTCGGTGACGAAGCCATGACCGGCATGGGCGTCCGGCTGGGCAAAGCCGCGATCGCCTATCTGACCGAAGCCTGCCGCAATCCGGCCCGTTTCGGCATGCCCGAAGCCAAAGTCGGCAGCAGCATCCGGACCTTCACCGTGCCGCTGCGCAAAAAATACCGCAACAATCCGGAACGCCTGCCCGCGCCCTATCTCGGCAAGGATGATGCCACGCTGGAGATCCAGTGCATTGCGGTCGGCGACGTCTGCTTCGTCGGCGTCCCCGGCGAACTCTGCGCCGAACTCGGTCAGGAGATCAAGTGGCACAGTCCGTTCCGCCGCACCTTCATCGCCTACAATTCGACCGCTTATTTCTCCTACATGGGACCCGCCAATTTCCTGGTGGCCGGCGGCTACGAGGGCTCCAGCCAGCGGTTCACCGCCCGCGGCGGCCTCGAACTGGTGAAGACCGCCTCCGATGCGATGTTCGATCTGCACGAGGAACTCTATCCTTCGGAAGGAGACGAGCCCTACCCGGACAACTGCTCCGACCAGCTGGTCAACATCCTGCCCAACAAAAAATAATTTTCAGGAGGACCTGTCATGGCCAACCGTTACAGTCCGTATATTTCGATCATTCCCAACGTGCTCTGCGCCGACCGGGAGAAGAAAACCATTCTGATCCATCCCCGGCAGAAGCATGTCCGCAAAATGCTGGATCAGGTCGGCCAGATCCGTTTCCTCCGCCTGGACAGTCCCGTGAAGGTTTATGGGAAATGGCTCCAGGACACGGCGCCGGTGGAATTCCGGCGGGCGGAAGCCGACGGGGCGCTGACCTTCAGCGCCGAAACTCCGGATGAAGGAGAATACACGATTTGTCTCGGCAATGTGAATGAGGAAGGCGTCTTCGTCGAACTGGCCTCATTCCAGGTTTATGCCGTGCGGGAAGACCTTTTCCGTCTGATGCCATACAAGGGCGATTTCCACATGCACAGCAACTGTTCCGACGGAACGGAAATGCCGGAATATGTCGCCGCGACCAACCGGAAGACCGGTTACGATTTCATGTCCCTGACCGATCACCGCAAGTATGAACCCTCGCTCACCGCCAAAAAGACAATGGCGGATTTCGGCTGCGACATGCTGGTCTGTCCCGGCGAGGAAGTGCATCTGCCGGACAATCCGGTGCATATCATCAATTTCGGCGGCAGATCGAGCGTCAACCGGCTGGTGGACGACGACGTGGAGAAATATTATGCCGAAGTCCGCGAATACGAGAAAAGCGTGCCGGAAAAATACGATCCGTCCACGCGATTCCAGGTGGCGGCATCGGAATGGACCTTCGACCGGATCCGGGAAGCCGGCGGCATCAGCATGTTCTGCCATCCTTACTGGCGGCCGCGGCATCATAACTACATCGGCGAAGATGTGATCGAACTGCTGATGGAACGGACCCGGTTCGATGTGCTGGAAGTGATCGGCGGATTCTACCGGCCCGATACGGAATGCAATATGCTCGCCGTGGCCCGCTGGCAGCAGGAACAGGCCAAAGGCAAGGCCATCCCCGTGGCGGGGATCAGCGATTCGCACGCCTGCGACGGCGACCTGACCGGCTGGTTTTACACCGTGATCTTCGCCGAAGAACTTTCGTTCGATTCCCTGGCGGCGGCGATCCGGGACTGCCGCAGTGTGGCCGTGCACTGGATCCCCGGCACCTTCCCGATCGTGATCGGACCGTTCCGGCTGGTCAAATTCGTCCACTTCCTGCTGCGCGAAGTTTTCCCCTGGCACGATGAACTCTGCCGGATCGAGGGTGAGATCATGCGGCGGGCACTGGCCGGCGAAGAACCGGATGCCGCGGCCGAGATCGCCGCGCGCAAGGGCACAGTCCGGCGCTATATGGATCAATGCTGGGGACGCAGCGCGAAATAACCGGAAGGAGCACAGAAATCATGAGTGACGGGATCATTCTCTGGGAAGCACACCGGGCCGGAGCCGGCGGGACCGAACTGCCGGAAAGCTGTCTGGCCGCTTTCGAATACGGATGGGGGCTGGGCGGCCGCCCCGAAGCGGATGTCAACGTCACTTCCGACGGCGTCATGGTGTCGCTCCATGACTCCACGCTCGACCGTATTGCGCGCAACCTGCCGGAACATCTGAAAGGACGTCCGGTATCCGAGATCACCTGGGCCGAACTGCAGACCGTGGACGTCGGCTGGGACGAATTCCCGGACCAGCATATCACCCCGCTGGAAACTCTGTTCGCCATTCTGAAAGACCATCCGGAACGGAACATGGTAATCGATTACAAACGGGTCAAAGTCAGCCAGCTGGCGGAAGTGATCAACCGTTTCGGTGTGGCAAGCCAGATCACGTTCGCTTCGAACGACCGGAATCTCCTGCGTGAATTCAAGCAATGCGCGCCCGCCGGACGGACCAAAAACTGGCTCGGCGGACCGGCGGAAGCGATCATGGAAAAATTCGCCGTCCTGCAGCAGGAAAACTTCCGCGGCATCACCGAAGTCCAGCTGCATCTGAACGATGCTCCGGGCCAGAATTGGCGGTATGCTCTCGCTCCGGAATTCGTGGCCGAAGCGCTGCGCATCACCGGGGAAAGCGGCGTGCTGCTCCAGGTCCTGCCGTGGAAGTTCGAAAAAGCCGATCTGGACGCCATTCTCGACCTGGGCGTCAGATCGTTCGCCGTGGACTATCCCAATAAATTCAAAAAAATCTGCGCGGTTTATTTCGCCGGACAGGTCATGAAAGATCAGACGGAAAGGTAAAAAATATGTGTGTATGGTGTGCATATGCCGGGGATCAGCAGGCAGCGCCGCTGCTCTGGGAATCACTGCGGAAAATCGAAGGGCTCTGGGGCGGTTATTATACCGGTCTGGTCACCATGGACGAAAGCGGTCTGCATTGGAAAAAATGCGTCGGCTGCACCGAAATCTGGCAGAAACAGTTTCAGCTGAAGGATTTTCCCGGCTGCGCGGGACTGGCCCACAGCCGCACCCCTTCCGGCGGAGATGAGAACCGCGCCCATCCTTTTGTCGGAGCAGACGGCGTCGTGGCACTGGTCTCCCAGGGATCGAGCGGGATCTTCGCGGATAACGCGGGCGCTTTCACCGACTGCGCCAACGCCATGCTCGCCCGCGGACGCAAATGCCGCAGTGCGGTCCCAGAAGAGGCGATCCGCAGTTTCGTGCTGACGGACGGCACCCGCGCCAGCATGTCCGACATCGTCGTCAATGCAGTTGAGGAACAGTATCTGCTCCACGGGGATCCGGTCCGCGCGATGAAAACGGTCTGCAGTTCGCTGCCGGAGGAATCGGCAACGATCTTCCTGTTCCGAGACCGGCCCGGCTTCATCGGATTCGTCAATGTGGACCAGCATGTGGTCTGCGATTTCGAGGAACATGCCGTGTGGCTTTCCGTGACTTCGCTCGGCGTCCCCGGCTATGCGATGGAGATCCCCGGCAATTCGGTCGGCTTTGTCACCACGGCGGGCGAATTCCACCGCGAACGTCTGGCGGAGGATTATCCGCCGATCGATACGCACATTCCGGTAAAAATGCTGCAGGTCTTCCGGGACGCCGTCAAGGCGAATCCCGGACAGACCCTCGGACGGCTCTGCGACCTGGCGATCCGGCCGCTATTCCCGCACAAAACTCTGGAATACTGCGCAGTCACCGCCTACCGCACGTTGGAAACGCTGACGAATGCGGGCGAGCTCCGTTTCGAACCGGCTCTCGTTCCCGGCTGGAAAGATGTCCCCGGACGCATTTTCAAAATTTATCTGACTGAATAAAAAAACGGGGAGTCGGCGCGGTCATTCGTCCAAGGTGACCGCCGCGTAAAACTGCGGATAGACTTTTCCATTCTTTTCCAGGCGGACCGTGACCTTTTCCGGCCCGGACAGCAGTCTCAGCGAAAAATTACCTTTTTCGTCGAATTCGGCGGGGATCCGTTTTCCATCGCAGAGCAGTGTGAATTTCCGCGTCTCGTCCGTAACTCCGTGAATGACCAGTTTATTGCCGCGGGCCAGTTCCATTTCGATGAAACCGTTGGGGAATACCCGGTTGCCAGCCCAGCGGGACGGCAGACCGTTGTGAAGCAAGGCATGGGAAGCGTGCATGTAACGGACGATCCGCCAGTCGTCCGAAAGTCCGCCGATGATGATGCCGTCCCGGCAGCCGGGCAGGAATTTCCGCCGTGCCGCCGATTCAGCGGCGAATTCCGCCTCGAGTTCCCCGCAGATCGCGGCCAGCGGTTCCAGCACCAGCTCTTCGATCGTCCGGTTCACCTCTTTCATCCGGTGTTCCATGCCGTTGACGAATTCGCGTTTCACGATCTCCACTTTATGACCCGCCAGACGGTCGAACTCGGCGAGCGAAGCGGTGACTTGGGCTTTCAGATGCGGATGATCGGCTTTTTCCGCTTCCATGTCGTCGAAATAGGCGCTGATGCAGCGGACCAGTTCCCGGACCGCCCGGGTGACGACCACGGCATTCTTCCAGAGCCGCCAGCGGTGATCATCGGACGGCGGATCGAGTTTTTTCAGCAAGGAGAGCCCCTGATCCGCCAGCATCACGGCACGATCTTTTTCCTTCAGAATGGCGGCCCGGCCAGGCGTTTCCTTATCGGTCAGGATCGACCAGATCCCGCGTCCGTTGGCAAGCGTGCGTTTTCCGGCCGCGAACAGCGCGAAAATAAAACCCGCTTTCAGATATTTCATACAGTAATTGCCGTGAAACAGCACCTGTCCGTCGATGAAATACGTTTTGCAGACCATTTCCCAGCCGAGCTTGTCCAGTTCAATGAAGCCCACGCGGTATTGCGCCGGATAATGCTTCTCATGCCATTCCCGCCGGATTTCGTCTGCCGTGATCTTATCATCTTCCAGGGCTCGCGCGTATGCGTAATAATTGATTTCATAGAGATCGAAAATGCAGTTGCCGCGGCGGTCGATTCGGATCACGAACCGGTCCACGCCGGCCGCCTGCCCCTCGCGGACATAGTCCACGATCTTGTGGACATGTTCGAACGGCATGTTCCCCTGCCCCATGAACTCGCCGACGCTTTCGCATTCGGCGGAGAGCGTGAAGCCCGGACTCTTCCGCAGGAACGGATTGACGGAGAGGAACGGATCGAAGTCATACGGCGTGATCTTGGTTTCGATCTCGAACCTGTGCCGGCCTTCCAGCGCTTCGGCTCCCGCAAGAATGCACTCGTAATCTTCCGCGATCGAACCGAAGGATCGCATGATGAAACGCCTGCCTCGCTTTTCCAGTTCCGAGGCAAAAATGCCGATGATGAAACTCACCACTTTTTCCGGCGGATATTTCCGCGTGTCGGAGTTGTGGATGGCCGAGTAATCCGCCTCGGTCAGAGTCAGCACGATCCCGTCCAGGTCCGGCACGCTTTCGAAGGTCTTTTCCAGCTTGTACCGGATCAGGGAGGCAAAAGCGTCTCCGGTCAGGTCGAATTCGCCGTCGGAGTCCAGCAGCTGCGGGATATCCTTGAGCAGTCCCGGCGGGAGCATGACTTCCCGGTGCCAGAGATACACCGCTTTGCCCGCCGCATGGGAGACCGTAAGGATCTCGTTGAAACGGCGTTGGTTTTCCGCGACTTTGTCCTGATCCCACGAGGCGAAGGCGTCCGGATATTCCCGGTAATCGATCAGACCGTCCAGCCCGCCGTAAGGTGAATGGCATTGTCCGCAGATCTCAAAACTGTCCACGCGGTATTCCGAGGCTTTTTTCACCAGTTTCCGCACGTAATCCGGATCGAGCGGCGTCGGATGCATCAGGCTCCAGGTGATTTCGGGATGTTTCATTGGCTGCATTTCCTTTCCTTGGGACACACATAACTGTCTCCGTAACACAGTTGATAATGTAACCGATATTTCACAAAAGTCAAATACGTTCCCGAAAAAACGTCGCGCTCCGGACCGACAAGATGTCATTCGATCACATCCGGGCGCTGCGGAACTTTTCCGCGAAAGTTTTCCGCGAGGCCGCGATCACCGGCGAGACCCGCCGTCAGGTTTCCGACCGTCTCG
>Ga0265298_10007826_pt1 | contig 12913 bp, 11 predicted proteins | sample AusTroGonzalo_MG_3_FD_193486 | JGI IMG/M metagenome (GOLD analysis project Ga0265298, IMG submission 193486) | Bovine rumen microbial communities from tropical cattle in Woodstock, Queensland, Australia - Gonzalo_01 | ecosystem: Host-associated > Mammals > Digestive system > Stomach > Rumen ... | reverse complement strand
TAGCAGGCGTCCTCGCAAGCGGCTGGAGCCGGAGCACAAGCCTTCATAAGACGGTTCATGGGGCTGACCTCAAACTCAATTTCACCCCACGAGTAATCAATGCTCTGTATGTCTTTCAGCGTGACGCCCGCCGCTGCCGTGATAACAGCAGCCTTTTCTTTTGCATCTTTGACAGCCTTGCCGAGCAGTTCGTTCTTTGCCGCTTCCGGATCTTTTACCGTATAGCTTATACGGAACTCCGGCTTCAAGTCGCAGTTTCCAAGAGCGTACAGGATTTTGCCGAGACGCTCGTTATCAGAATCAAATTCCACTTTGAGAAGATGGCGGAAACGGTATCCGACGAAGCGCTGCTTGTAAGCTCCGTGATCCTTGTAGCTCTCATACTCGGTATCCACATTGAAACTGAGTGTTTTCAGGTCAGTACGTTCAAATCCGAATGCAGCAAGGACGTCTTTCAGGTTATCCGTATCTTCGGATGAGCGCCGTAGCGTTTCAGCGTAATCAGGGTACAGTCCGTCAAGCGTGATGGTGATTCTTGTCATATCGGGCTTGACCTTGATCTGCCCTTTGCCGGTTACTCTTATCGTTCTCATGTGTTTACTCCTTTCTCTCGATGCTGGAATCCATCTCAGCAATGATGTCGAATAATTCTATCGGAATGACAAACGACTCCGAGAAGGCGTTTATTACAATTCCACAGACGTTTTTCTCATTGTTTCTCGCTAAATTTATGGCTTCAAGGAAATGTGACTGTATCTTGGAAAAATTCTCTCCGTATTCTCCCATTTCCTCATCGGATGTGAATACAGGGAAAAAGTAGTTGTCACCGTTCTGGAGAATGTCCGGAACCATGCGGATATTGTCGTTTGCTGTAAACTCCTGTCCGATAATAGATTCTATTTCGCCTTTATCCGCTGCATCCAATAATGCCTTAGACCATGTTTTATAATCTTCATCGCTCATTATCATATTACAGGGAACCCATACATAGCTGTCACGCAGTATTCTTGCCAACTTGATCAGGTTTAGCTGTGTACGGTTTCTGTTGCAGATTTCGATCGCTTTCTTTAGGAAAGAGCCGTCCTCCAGCAATTTTTCAGTTATCGGCTCATCAGATACAGTGTATTCCACGCCATTGTCAGCCTCATAAATCATCTGGATTAGTTCTTTTGTCAGCAGGAAGGACTGCCCCCACGGATTGATGATATAACTGTTAGCTTCAGTTTGCAGGCAGAACTGCAGAGAGCTGTCAATGAAATGCGAGATCACTGCGCTTTTTTCACCCTTCGCAAATTCATCATGTGATGTGAATACGACGTTCCATAGCTTTTCGTCATTTGTCTGAATGGTTCGAAATGCAAACTGGGTATCATCTTCTTCATTTACGATAACAGGAATGATAAAGTGACCGTCCTCATGCATACGCTGACGGATCGCATCCAGAACAGCAACCAGTTTATCTTTACTGTCCTCTACATAATACTCAGCAATTGCAGTTTCGATAAGTTCATTACCGTCAAGGAATATATCGTGATGCGGCTGCATAGCTGCTCTCTGCTCATTGAAACGGTCAAGCACAGCATTGATATCCTCCGGCAGCCGATTCCTGCATTCTGCTGCAATCTCATCTGGAACGCCATAGAAGGCTTCCGCTATGCTGCCTGCGATACAAGTGAGCGTATCACAGTCGCCGCCGAGGGACACGGCTGTACGGATAAGACAAAGGATGAGGATGCCGGTACAGATACACCGGATGATCCACCTGCGGAGGAAGATCCCGACGAGGATGGAAAACTGAAACGCCGTCGTAAGACAGAAGATAAGGCAATGTCCTATTCTGCAGTCGCAGCTATGACAAGCCTTATAAAAAAGCCGAACTTGATACAGCTGCTAAAAAAATATTATGTAAAATCTAAGCTCCATCAATAATGGTATATAAAGCACTTGCTTCGGCAGGTGCTTTTTTCATGCCCTCACAGAGGAGGTGAACCGCATGGCAAACAGAATCAAGGGCATCACCGTTGAGATCGGCGGTGATACCACCAAGCTGTCGAAGGCTTTGGAAGGTGTCAATAAAAACATCAAGAACACGCAGACGCAGCTCAAAGATGTACAGAAGCTGCTGAAGCTCGATCCTTCCAACACTGAACTGCTCTCGCAGAAACACAAACTCCTCGCCGATGCGGTGACGGCTACCAAAGAAAAGCTGGAAACCCTGAAAACCGCTGCGGAACAGGCAAACACGGCTCTCGCCAACGGCAATATTTCGCAGGAGCAGTACGATGCCCTCCAGCGTGAGATCATCGAAACGGAACAGGTACTGCAGAACCTCCAGCGTGAGGCGGAGGCTTCCAGTACGGCTCTTGCCAAGCTCGGTCAGGCGGGTGAAATGCTCGAAAAGGCTGGCGACAAAATCGCCGATGTCGGTACGACACTGACCACCCATGTGACCGTTCCCGTCATGGCTGCGGGTACAGCCGCCGTAAAAACAGCAGCGGATTTCGATTCTGCTATGTCGAAGGTCGCTGCTGTATCCGGTGCGACTGGTGATGAACTGGACGCACTGCGTGACAAAGCCCGTGAAATGGGTGCAAAGACCAAGTTCTCCGCTTCCGAGGCTGCCGATGCCATGAACTATATGGCGATGGCTGGCTGGAAAACCGGAGATATGCTGGAAGGTATCGAGGGCATCATGAATCTTGCTGCCGCATCCGGCGAGGACTTGGCGACAACTTCGGATATTGTAACTGACGCTCTGACCGCTTTCGGCTTATCTGCTGCCGACAGCGGTCATTTTGCTGATGTTCTGGCAGCAGCATCGTCGAACGCAAACACCAATGTGTCGATGATGGGTGAAACCTTCAAATACTGTGCGCCTGTTGCGGGTTCTCTGGGATTCTCCTGCGAGGATACAGCGCAGGCAATCGGTCTGATGGCAAACAGCGGTATCAAGGGTTCGCAGTCCGGTACAGCACTGCGTTCGATCATGACCGCCCTTGCGGGTGAGGTCAAGTTCTGCGGTGATGCCTTCGGCGAAATGGAGATCGCTACCACCAATCAGGACGGCTCGATGCGTGAGCTGAACGACATTCTCGCAGACTGCCGTGTGGCTTTTGCACAGATGTCGGAATCGGAACAGGCATCAGCGGCGCAGGCTCTGGTCGGCAAGAACGCCATGTCCGGCTTCCTTGCGCTGATGAATGCTGCGCCTGCGGATATTCAGAAGCTTGAGGGTGCAATCAGCACCTGTTCCGATGAGATTGACGGCTATAACGGTGTCACTGAAAAGATGGCTGCCGTCATGCAGGATAACCTCGGCGGGCAGCTCACCATTCTGAAATCGCAGCTTCAGGAGCTTGCCATTTCTTTCGGCGAAATCCTGATGCCTGCAATCCGGGCAATCGTGTCGAAGATTCAGGGCTTCATTGACAAACTGAACGCTATGGATCCCGCCACAAAGGAAACCATTGTCAAAATCGCACTGGTAGCGGCGGCACTCGGACCTCTCCTTGTCGTAGTCGGCAAAACAATGGTCGGTGTCGGCAAGCTGATGCAGCTTGTTGCCAATCTCCCGACGATCATCGCAGGCGCAAAGGCGGCATTCACTTCCTTCGGTGCTGCGATCGGCGGTATCAGTGCGCCCGTGGTCGCTGTCATTGCAGTTGTTGCTGCACTGGTGGCGGCTTTCGTGCATTTGTGGCGCACGAATGAGGACTTCCGTAATAAGATCACGGCAATCTGGGAGCAGATCAAGAGTATCTTTTCCGGCTTCTGTCAGGGCATTGTTGACCGTATCAATGCGCTGGGCTTCGATTTCAAAAACATCTCCGAGGTTATCAAGGCTGTATGGGACGGACTATGCAAGTTCCTGAAACCTGTATTTGAGGGCGTTTTCCAGCAGATTGCAAACATCTTCAAAGCGGTGACGGATATTATCCTGAACGTGCTGAATATTTTTGTCGGCATTTTCACGGGCGACTGGGACAGAGTGTGGAACGGCATCAAGGGCATTTTTGTAGCGGTATGGAACTTCCTGAAGGACACGCTGAAAAACTACCTCAATGTGCTGTGTAATCTGTTTGGCACAAACCTCGATGAAGTAAAAGAATTCTGGGTGAACGTCTGGACGAGCATCAAGAACTTTTTCGTCAACATCTGGAATGGCATCAAAAACTTCATCACCGGCGTGGTCAACGCGATCAAAAACTTCTTCACAACAATCTGGACGGGTATCAAGAACTTTTTTGTCGGCATCTGGACGGCGATTTATAATTCCGTCGCTGAAAAGATCAATCTGATCAAGACGGTTATTACTGTCGTATGGAACGCGATTCATACAGCGATCAGCACGGTGCTGAATGCAATCTGGAATGTCATTTCTACAGTATGGCAGACCATTTACGATTTTATCTCTCCGCTGCTGGAAGCATTTAAGTATCTGTTTGAGACGATTTTTGAAGCGATCCACGTTATTATTTCCCGCGTCATGGACTGGATTCATGAGAAGATCACCACGGCATGGGAGAACATCAAGGCGGTTGTTACGATCGTACTTGAGGCGATCAAGACCGTGATTGAAACTGTATGGAACGCGATTCATACAGCGATCAGTACGGTGATGGATGCGATCAGCAGTGTCGTTTCTACAGTATGGAATGCGATCTCCGGCTTTATCTCCGGGGTGCTGAATGCGATTTCCAGCACCATTTCTTCCGTCTGGAACGGCATCAAAAACACGATCACCAATATCCTGAATGCCATTAAAACAACAGTATCGAATATCTGGGACAGCATGAAAAATGCCGTGACGCAGAAAATCACGGCAATCAAGGATACTATCGTCAACGGCTTCAATGCCGCAGTCAATTTCATCAAGAATCTCGGCTCTCAGGCGTTTCAGTGGGGCGCGGATATTATCAACGGTATCGTGGATGGAATCAAGAGCTGTACCAGTAAGGTCTCGGACGCTGTAAAGGGTGTTGCAAACAAGATCAAGTCCTTCCTGCACTTCTCTGTACCTGATGAGGGACCTCTCGCGGATTTCGAGAGCTGGATGCCGGACTTCATGAAGGGGCTGGCAAAGGGCATCGACAAAAGCAAGAAGTATGTTGAGGCGGCTGTATCCGGTGTGGCTGATGCCATGACGCTGACGATGCAGTCCGGGTTGAGTGTTGACATGGACGGCATCTCCGGCGCAATGATGAACGGCACTCCCGCAGGAACGGTCATCAACAACTACAATAATGATAACAGCCGCACAGTGAATCAGACCAATAATAGTCCAAAATCACTGTCACGGCTGGAAATCTATCGTATGACACGCAATGCGCTGAATGTGTGAAGATAAGTAATTATTTCTTAAGTAATCCCTTAATCAGTTTGGGTGCTTTTTTGACAAGAACACCTACGGCAAGGAGGAAGTCCTGCCGAATCCGCCTGCGCCTGCTGCCGATGACGGCATTACGGTTGAGGTCACTGTGGACGGAAAGAAGTATAGTGGTAAACTTAATATGACATGAGATATGTGCTGTCGGAGTTTTTCTCCGGCAGCCTTTTTTGCGTATAGTGATTGAAAACCAGGTTGGATTGTGGTATAATTGGGAATGAAAGCAATGTACGATATTACACACTCAAAATGAAATGTAAGGAGATGTGAATAATATGAACAAATGCATTTTTTGTAAGATTGTATCAGAAAATGGGCTATTCGATCTTTGATCGCAAACCTGTTAATGATGAATTAGTATTTGTATATATGGAAAAAGGTATCTGACATGGTAATTGAAACAGAAAGACTTATCCTGCGTCCTTTCACGGTTAGTGATGCAGCTGATGTACTGGAATATCTGAGTGAGCCTGCGGTCAACTGCTTCGCCTGTATGAAGCTGAATTCTCTAGATGAAGCCGAAGCTGAGATGAGAAATCGCTGCGGAGAAACGGAATACTACTTTGCGATCACCCTGAAAGATACAGGCAAAGTAATCGGTGAGATAGATGCATATCCGGAAACCGGAGAACAGCACTCCGATGAAAATGATCCGAAGGACACGTTCTCTCCATGTTGGATGCTGAATAAGGAATATCAGGGTAAGGGTTACGCCTATGAAGCAGCTTACGCTTTCTTCGACTACCTTTTCAAAGAAAAAGGAGCAAGGCGTATCTATGCCTATACAGAGGACTACAACATATCAAGCCAGCATCTATGTGAAAAGCTCGGTATGCGTCGTGAGGGCTTGTTCTTGGAGTTTATCTCTTTCGTGAATAATCCTGACGGCACTCCACGCTATGAGAACACCTATCAGTATGCGATTTTGAAGAAAGAATGGGATAAACGAAATGGACATTGAGAAGATAATGGAATCTCCGTATTGGATAATAGATATTATTCCGAAGCGTGTACCTAATGATAGAAGTGCTGCATATTCAAAGGTCGAGCAGTATTATCTATCTCAACCACAGATAATGGAACTTCGCAGGAGACAAGCTGAGATCATCATAAAACTTAGTTGTTATTATGATATTCAGATTAGTTTCGATCATGGAGAAAGCTTTGTAAAAATACCTGTGAATGACAGTTTAGAAAAGCAGTTTATTGCCTGTATTGAAGCGAAGGCGCTTTATATCTCGATAGAATCGCCCGAATGCCTTATAACACTTGACGGCTGTGACACATATATGACAGTCTATACTTCTGATCATGAAGTGGCTGGGCTACTTGACCAGATTGTAGGCTCGATTGGATTATTCCTTTGGAAAGGTATTATCACCTAAATATATTAAAAGAACTGTCGGTTATCGAAACCGGCAGTTTTTTTATCAAAAACACCCCATCAAAGTACGTTCTTAATGTCCGTATTATGAAAGGGGCGTTTTTTATGGAAAAACAGAAAATCATTGACGAGATCAATTTCTACAGGGCACAGGCTGTTGCTGAACTGCTATACGCCAGCGGTAAGATCACATTTGACGAATACGACAAATTAACCGAGCTTAACCGTCAGACATTCTCTCCGATGTACGCGGACTTATTGCCGAAAACACTTGAAAAATCATCGGAACAGAGTTAATATACGATACTGACAAGGAGGTAAAGCTATGACAATCAAAACAATTGCAGCGCAGCCTGCTGAGAAAAAGAAGCTCCGCGTAGCTGCATACTGCCGTGTCAGTATCATGGCATCACTGGCCCAGCAGGAATCAGAATCCCTCAGCAAGAATACGAAAATGGGAATACAGTACCGCTTCCAGCAGGGGAAAGTTATGGTAAATGCAAAACATTTCCTCGGATACGACAAGGACGAGGACGGGCATCTGATAATCAATCCAGAAGAAGCAGAGATCATCAAACGCATTTACCGAGAATACCTTGAAGGCTTCAGTTGTAAGAAGATAGCATGCGGATTGGAGCGTGACGGCATTCTGACCTCAAGGGGAAATCCACGCTGGCATGACAGTACTGTAAGAAAGATACTGGAAAACGAGAAGTATATGGGTGACGCACTCCTGCAGAAGACCTACACCATAGACTTTCTGAACAAGAAACGAGGCAAGAACAACGGCAACTTGCCGCAATACTACATTGAGGACGATCATGAAGCCATTATTCCGAAGGATATTTACATGAAGGTACAGGAGGAAATGGCCCGGCGATCATCAGAACGTGATAAGAACGGTATCCGCAGGGGCTTCAGCGCCAACAATCCATTTTCACAGATAGTGACCTGCGAATGCTGCGGAGCGCAGTACCGGAGAATCCACTGGTCTAACCACGGTAAGAAGACTATAGTCTGGCGGTGCAGAACCCGAATGGAGGACAAAACCGCCTGCAATTCACGTACTATCCATGAGGAACTGCTGCAGGAGGCGTTTGTTTACGCACTCAATGAGATGATCGAAAATAGTGATGGTTACCTGTCTCAGCTGAAGGATAACCTCAAAACCGCCATCAATCTTTGCAATCCGCAGTCAGCTGAGGCCCTTGCAGAAAGAATGAGGCAGCTTCAGCAGGAACTGCTCGACAGAACAGAAAAAAGGCTGAACTACGATGACCTGGCAGAAGAGATATTCCGCCTGCGTGAACAGCAGGAGCAGACAACAATGGACGAAGCTGCCAAAGCAGAGCACCGGGACCGTATACAGGAACTGTGGCACTTCATAAATTCCCAGCCGCGCAGAATCACGAAGTTTGATGAGACGCTGGTGAGGAAGCTGCTGAAAGACGTGAAGGTGTGCGATGTCTTTATCGAGTTCCGGTTCAAGTCAGGGACATCGGTTATTATTGAGAAGTGAAGCAAAAGCAGATTGTCTTGTAATGAAAAATGCAGATGACTATGTGAGTCATCTGCATTTTATCTTATATTACTTGTTTACCGCTGTGCAGGGGAATGAGCTGATCGCCCATAATTTCCTTCATCAGTTCAAATGCGGGTATGCCCGTGCAGTGTCCGCTGTAAAAGACCGTTTTCATCTGCGAAAGCTCCTTCGCTGTCTGAATGATAACGGCTTTTCCGTCCTCAGTATGCTCTGCATCACGCTTCATCATGTGGAATCCGCTTACTACATAGTCAGGCTCACTGCTGAAAAGTGCTTTGTACCTGTCAAGGATATTGAGTATGCCGTTGTGTGCGCAGCCTGATAATAGCCAGCGTTTGCCGTTCTGCGTGATAACAAGGCATTGCTCATGAACAAAATCATCCTCGACCTTTTTGCCGTCCTTAATGCAGGACAGCTTTCTGTTTCCCTGCGGATAACACCGCCTGCCTGTGATTCCGCTGAACAGGAACAACTCATCTTCAAGCTGCATATCGCCGTCTATGAACTGTACATTCGGCAGTTTCAAAATATCCGTATCAATGCCAATATAGCGTTCACCGTTATAATGCGGTTCGGCAGCTGTTCTTTGCATTACGATCTGTGCGGTATGGTTCAGCTTTGAAAACGGCAGGATACCGCCCGAGTGGTCATAATGTCCGTGGCTGAGTATGACCGTATCAACAGCAGTCAGATCCACACCGAGGGCTTCTGCATTCTTCACAACCGCATCGGTTTGTCCCGTATCGATGAGCAGTCTGTGCTTTTCGGTCTCGATATATATACTAAGTCCGTGCTCTGCTATACAGCTTTCATTTGCGGAAGTATTCTCGACAAGGGTGATTATCTTCATCAGTGTTCACCGCAGGAGTGATGTCCGCAGGAATGACCTTCGCCGTGATCGTGGTGATGGTCGCAGGTGGGATTTGAATTCTGTACAAGTGTCTGTGCAAGGAAAGCCTTAACAGCTTCATCTGCACTGCCCATATTGCCGCCGTAGAGCGTAATACCTGCCTCCTGCATAGCCATCTGTGCGCCTCCGCCGATACCTCCGCAAATAAGAACGTCAGCCTGAGCGTTCTTGAGAAATCCTGCAAGAGCACCGTGTCCGGCTCCGTTTGTGCCTACGACCTGTTCGTTTATTATCTTTCCATCGGCAATATCGTAGAGCTTAAACTGCTCTGTTCTGCCGAAATGCTGGAATATCTGTCCGTTTTCATAGGTAACTGCGATTCTCATAATAGTGCTTCCTTTCTGAGTTATCTCCTCTGAGATAGTGTTGTCAAGTGTGTAATTTCCGCCCGAAATGACAATGCGTCTGCCCTCGACCAGTGCAGCGGCGAGCTTCTTTCTTGCGCTGTCGTATATCGCTGTGACGGTAGTCCTTGCGACGTTCATCTCAGCGGCACACTGCTCCTGAGTCTTTGCCTGATAGTCTATCAGGCGGATAGTTTCAAACTCGTCAAGCGACATTGTGACTGTATCATTTGCGGCATCCTGATCGGGAGCAAAGCTCCAGTAATCTGGGTAACAGCATATACGGCGTGACTTCTGAGGTCTGGGCATAAGCACATCTCCTTTCTGACTTATGTCAATTATATCACTATTCTCGACTTATGTCAAGTATCGTCGGTTAAAAGGTTACATACTCCTCTAAAGTTGCAGTTTTTTCTAATAGGTATTGTCTATATAAAATGAAGATAATATAGCAGTTATTTATAGAATAATCCAATTGAATTTCAGTCTGAATAGTTGTATAATACTACTTGTGATCATATAAGGAAAGGTGAAATAAGTGAATCGGTTCAAAAAATTGCTCCCTGCTTTCATCTCGCTTGCTTTAGCAGTGGGGATGGTTACGGCATCGGAACTTTTAGGTGATAAGGAGATCATATTTCCCGAAATAACGGCAATTACGATTGGAGCACTCGCATCTCCGAAGCAATCATGGAACACATCAAAGCTCAGATTACTGCTTACGATAACCGCATCAGCAGTGGTCGGCGTGGGGCTTGTCGTTTTCATTCCGTTGGCTCTTATATTCAAAATACCGCTTGCGATGCTTTGTGCGATAACCTGTGTGACTATATCGGGAACAGAGTTCTTGCCGGCAATATCAGCCTGTGTACTGCCTGTCCTGTTAGGAACACGAAGCCCAGTTTATATAGGTTCGGTAGTTGTAATGACATCGTTGATACTGCTTGCACAGCTTTTGCTTGAAAAGTTCGGGATACGGGACAAAAGCACATTTACACCCGTAAACCCCGACAGACAATTGCTGATGCTTCGTATCAGGCAGATCATAGCTGCAAGTCTGATATGCGTAGTGCCTGTCATTACAAATGAGATATTTTTCATTGCTCCGCCTCTGATCGTTGCTTTTTTTGAAATGTCAAAGCCCCAAAGCAAACTCATGGAACACTCATATAAAGCAGCGTTGCTGATTATCATAGGGGCTGTCAGCGGAGTGTTATCACGATTTGTGCTTACCGAAAAGTTCGGACTTCCGCTTGCTGTTTCAGCAATGGCAGCAACTGCGGTCATACTGGTCGCAGTCAGCAGAACAAAGATGTATTTTCCGCCTTGCGGAGCGATAGCGACACTGCCGTTTATCATCCCGGAAGGTGCGTTACTGAAATTCCCGTTCGAGATATCCGCCGGCACACTTGTTTTCATTGCAGTTGCTTACGCTCTGTCGAAAGAACGCCGTATCGCTATCAAAGTTAAGAGAATACTAAGACCGCAGAATTGAACTGCGGTCTTTATAGTTTATTGAAAAGAAAAGGTATATGATCGAACCCCGCATCACTGGTTTCAGTGGTGTGGGGCTGTTTTTATATATTGGCTAATATATCTTCATACGATTCTGCTCTGATTACACGGAAATTCTTCTCGATTTCCTTTGTCCACAGGTCAATTTCGCCTTCAATGTCAGATGCTTTCGGCAGAATGAAGCCCCATATCTTGCAGCCAGTCTTTTTCAACTCCGGCAGAAAATATTTGAAGCCCCACTCAACATCTTCTTGTACATCTTCAAAACCGTTTCTTGCATCAACAATAAAAATGCTGCCGGGATGCTCTTTAAGCAGGGTAAGTGATGCTATTACAGGATTTCGATAGCTTTCATAATGCGCTTCTTTCTTCCAAACATGAAATACTGCATTATCTTTTTTGATATAATAGCATTCGGCGAAGTCGCTTTCAAATGCTTTCTGTTTATTGTCTGATTGTATCGTTTTTTCAAACCTGAACATTCCGGCTGGGAACTGAGGATCATCACACTCAAATTCCTCCAAAGGCATATCTCCGGGATGATGTTTGTTCAGATATTCTACGATATGGAATCCGCAGCGGTTGACATAAAAGTGTATATTTCTTGTTTCAAAATAAGGTGTGATTGTCTCCCACACAGTAACTTCCGGATGCAGATTTTCAATCGCGCACCATGCGGCATAGCCTATTCCTTTACTGTGAACACCCGGTTTTGTAAATAGCAGTTCAAGGTCACCATGAGTGCCGTCTACTTTTATGACTGCTCCGCCTACAACAGCACCGTCAGACAGTATTCTATATGCTTCACCGCTGTCGATGGACTGCTCAATCGTCTCGCGTGAAATGATTTGCCCGTCATCCTCAAAATGTTCATCACGACAGCCGAATTCTTCCATTGCGCCATAATTGAAGGCTTCCTGATTATCTTTAATAAACTGTTCCCGGTCTGATGCCTCCAGAGGAACAAGCTGTACTTTTGCCATATTTTAGGTCTCCTTTATGTACTTTCAGTCACCGTAGGGATATTTCTTCTGCATCTCACCGAAAAACGGTCCTATTCTCTCGTGATGTGCAAGAAGATCCTTTGCCTGCTCTTTGGTTATACGGCAGGCCCACATTGGAGCGCAATCATGGCAACCTCTCGGAGTGTAATCTGCTGCTAGCTCATAGTACTCATGTGCCGGCCAGTGGCATCGAAAAATGATATACTGCGGGGTTTTCGCCAGAAGCTGCGGATGACCTCCGTAATTAGGTAACTGATGATCCTTTTCGATTATGGGTTGATCTACATATCGGCTAAAATTTGTGTCAGCCTTGATTCGTTCACGGAGCCAGTCCACTACCTTGTCGGGATTGTCAAGAAGATACTTAGCCTCGGTCTCATCACTTGTCCATATTTCCGGACTGCTTGTATCACGTGCACCTGTTTTTACAGGGAAATCACACTGGACATAGTATCTTGTGTCTTCGGGATAGTCGTAATGAGCAATGCAGCAAAAGCCAGCATCATAAACTATCTCGCCTTTAACCTTGATAATATAACCTCTGTAGCCCGAGTATTCCTTATCGCTCATAATGTACGCTCCTTTCGGCAGACAATAACTTTGAAGCTATCACTGGTGATTCAGTGGTGCGGGGCTGTTTTTTATTCTTCATCGACTAACGGTCATGCTGGTTTTCCTTTGCGAAATATGTCTCTTTTTTAATTTCCAAATCAATATCAATCCATGTTTCACCGCAAAGATTATATTCCTCTCGCACTCCGTTTTCTTCAAATCCTACGCTTTTATAGCAATAATATGCCTGTTTGTTGTTTTCAAAGACACCAAGG
>Ga0265298_10007825_pt1 | contig 12915 bp, 12 predicted proteins | sample AusTroGonzalo_MG_3_FD_193486 | JGI IMG/M metagenome (GOLD analysis project Ga0265298, IMG submission 193486) | Bovine rumen microbial communities from tropical cattle in Woodstock, Queensland, Australia - Gonzalo_01 | ecosystem: Host-associated > Mammals > Digestive system > Stomach > Rumen ... | reverse complement strand
TAGGCGAAGGAGTCGCCGTCCGGCGATTCGGCGCAGTCGCGGATGCGGACCAGTCCTTCGACGGGGGGGAGGCGCATGACGGTTTGGACGCCGCGCCGTTCGCGGTCGAAGCGTTCGGCGTTTTCGGCGGTGCGCTCCATGCGCTTGAGGGCGAGCCATTCGCCGCCCTTGCGGGCGAGGTAGACGGTCCCGTAGGCGCCGCGGCCGATTTCGCGGACCAGTTCGCAACCTTCGCAGAGGGGGGTGTCGGGAGGGGTGGGCATGGGGATTCCTTTCCTTGCGGGGTAGAGTTGCATGGGCTCGGCCTTGGGGCAATGAAAAACAAAAACGAACGGATTGGTTCGCGCCTGCGGTGCTCATGGGGGGGGAACCATGAACCACATGAAACACATGAAATGGGAGGTGGGAGGGGGCAGTGGGTGGACGAGGGCAAAACGGGGAAGAGGAGAGGGGAGCAGATTGGAAATTCCGAATACAGAGGTGATTTGACTCGGATGGCGGGGATATTGCGAATTGGGCAGAGCGGGCTTCCCCTCATCTTTATAGGTCTTGCCAATTCGACGAAAGCAGGTCACCCGCGTAGTAGATGGGAAGGAATTGCAGCCGCTGGGAAGGGAGTTTTCCGAGGGGGGCGGAGGAGAACACGATGGCATCCGACACGGCCGGAAATTCCTTCAAAAGCTGATGGAGGCTCTTGAGGCGGCCCGCCGCTCCGCTCTTCACTTCAATGGGTTGCACCCGGCCATGCAAGGCAACCATGAAGTCGACCTCGGCTTGGGCGTTTTTCGCATTTCTCTTCCACCAATGCGGTTCGTCGCCGCCAAACGAAGCGGCCAGTTCCTGGGCCACGAACTGTTCCGCCAAGGCGCCGTTGTAGGTTTTGAGCAGGTCGCGTTCCCGGAGGATTTCGTCCGCCGGCCGACCGGACATGGCCTGGTAGAGCCCAATGTCCCCCGCATAGGGTTTGATCCGGGGAACGGTGTCGAGGTCGAAGGGGAGGGCGGCGGACGATACCGCACGGGACAGCTTCAGCAGACGCGCCTTGGCAAGGAGGTCCAGCGCTTTTTTGTTGGTGATTCCCGAATGGCCCCGGGACAGCGCCGCATAGGCGATTTCCCGTCCGGCGGAGGCGACGGCGGCTCGCCAGATTTCGCGGAGGGTGGAAGCCTCCATGCGTTGCGGGTATTTCGCGAAATCCTGTTCGAAGGCGACAATCAGGTCGTTTTGGATTTCCCGCACATCCAGGAGACTGCCGCCCTCCGTCCGGATCTTGACGCATTCAGGAAGGCCACCCACGATGGAATAGGTGCGGACCTCGTCCAGCAGTTTTGCGTGGACCGCTTCCGGCAACGCCTTGGGGGGCTCCCGCAGCACCGCCGCCAGGGGGGTGTTTCCCCCCGCGTCCAAGTATTCGGCAAACGTCATCGGATGCAATTCGGCGAACTGGACCCTGCCGACGGGGAATTGGAGGTCTTCCAAGGCAAAATCCAGAAGCGAACCCGCCGCCAGAACCGGCACGTTCGGCAATTGTTCGAAAAAGTACCGCAGAGCCGCCAAGGCCTTGGGGCAGAGCTGGATTTCATCTAGAAACAGAAGGGTTTGACCGTCCCGAAGTCGCTTCCCGGACATCAGTTCCAGTTCATCGCAGATGCGGACGGGGTTCAAATCCCGCGCGAAGACCGAATGCCATTCCGGGGATATTTCGAAATTCACCTCCAGGAATGCGTCCGGGTAGAAGGTTTTGGCGAAGTTCCTGACACACCATGTCTTCCCGGTTTGACGCATTCCTCGGATGATGAGAGGCTTGCGGACAGATTTTCCATGCCATTCTTCCAGTTTTCTTGAAAAATCGCGTTTCATCTCGGTGCCTCTTCTCCATGCTTGCCAATGGCAGTGTGCCATGATTCGGAACTCTCATCAAGACGAAATGAAGATTTACCAATGGTGTTTCATATTCTTTGATATCGATTTACCATGGTTGTTTTATCATATATGCGACAAAAAACAGGAGTGTGAATAGCCACAATCGCTTGTGGAACAGAAAGTAGCGGATGGAGGACGGGAAAACAAACGGATTTGTTCGCCGCTGCGCGGCTCACGGGGGGAACCATGAACCGCATGAATGGCTTGAACGCGGGAAAGGTGTGAAAACCCCACGCGGAGCGGGGATGAGTGAAGGTTACACAGAGATGGGGCAACGACAAGGGGGAGAGTTTTGATGGGTGGAAGCGGAGGCGGCTGGCGGGGCGCGAGAGGGAAATCGGGAGAGGAGAAGGTTGTGGCTTGAAAGGAGGCAAGCTGCCAATTATTGGAACAAAAATTCTTTTAATTGGTCTGTTCCCTACATTTTTACGGCCAAACCCGCGCACCGTGACACGGCGACCTATTTCCGGCAGAGCCATTCGTGTGCGGGGACTATCTCGATGGGCAAGCCGTTTGGCGTGGCGTCATCCCCGCGCTCGTCATAGGTGACAAGGGTCAGGTCCCGGCATCGGGTTGCGGCGGCGGCGTTCTGCGCTCCCCGCAGTTCGCGTTTGAGGACCTTGGAATTGGATATGTCGTAGGACACCTGGACGATTTTTTGGACGGTTCTGCCCTTGCAGACAAGGAAATCCGCCTCCGAGGTCTTGTCTTCCCAATAGTAGATGTCGCACCCCTCGGGCAAATGGCGTCGGCGCAGTTCCAGATAGACGAGCGTTTCGAGACGCCAGCCCAGGTTTTCGCCCACGAAGGCATTGGGTCGCATGTCCATGAGGGCGACATCCACGGGATACAGTTTGGCGTTCACCAGCCGCTCCGCCGATTTGGGGGAATACTTCTTCACTTCGCACAGCAGATAGGCCTGTTCGAGAAAGGACAGGTAGCTGCGCGTGGTGTGGTCGCTGGCAATGTGGAAGATGCGCGAGAACTCCGACACCGTGGCCTTTGCCGGAACGATGTTCAGGATGTGGTCCGCCAATTCCCGCAGCGTCCGCGGATTGCGGATTTTGCGGCGTGCGCAGATGTCGCGCTGCACGATGGACTCCACGAGGGCCGTGACATAGCCGATGCGGTCCGGTTCCTCCAGCAATTCGGGGAAGCCGCCGCCATGCAGGTAGTCGTCAAAGGCGGACATGCGCTTTGCGGTTTCCTTCGTGGCGGCCGGGAGACGGGTCCCGACGCCCTTGCGGGAACAATACTCCGGGAACGAGAACGGCAGCAACCGGGTTTCCATGTAGCGTCCCGTGAGGTGCGTCGAAAGCTCGCCCGAGAGGAGCTTGGCATTGGACCCGGTGATGACCAGCCGCATCTTCTGGCGCAGCAGGCGGTTTGCGAAAAGGAACCACTCGGGGATGTTCTGCATCTCGTCGATGAACAGCACCTCGAACTCCCCATAGACCTTGTAAAGCGCGAGGAGCAAGTCGTTCAAGTCGTCGCCGGTCAGTTTGGCCAGACGCTCGTCGTCGAAATTGACGTAGGCGAAAGGCACACCCGATTTCTTCAGGGCATTCATGCACAACGTGGACTTGCCGCACCGTCTGACCCCGATCACGACCTGAGCCAGCTTGCTCGAAAGGTTCAAGTGCGCCTCTTCCGGCCGGGTGCAATAGTCCGCCGGATTGAAGGCATCGACCTCCAGTTGTTTCTGGTCCAAGAGGATTTCTTCCAAGACGTTCAGTTTCATGCCGTCATTATACCTAACGGCCTTTCAAACTGCAATAGCGGAAGTTTTTTCGGCAACCAAACTGCAATAGCAGAAGTTTTTTGGGTCTCAAAACTGCAATGACGGAATATTTTGGGCAGGCAAGAAGATTCCAGAACAAGGACGTCGGCCAAGCCAGCAAGGCAAACCGTCGAAAAGAGCGGCATGAAAAGAGGGGGCGGTTGTCTGGGGGAGAGAGGGAAAGCGGGAGGGAAGGTCACACAGAGAGACGGAGGCATGGAGGGGGGGCAAAGACAAGGGGAAAGGGCGATTTTCGGGGGGGTGAAGAGGCGGCGGCTGGCGGGAACGCGAGAGGGGAAGCGGGGAAAGGGCGAATGGAAGAGGCGAAATTTGGGGCGTGGAAGGCGGAAATCTTCCTGTTTTGAAATATCGTTTCTTTATGATGGGTCTTCCCCTTCAATAGACAGAATCCTGCCTCCTTCTCTTTCTCAACCCAACCATCAGCGCGATGGCTCCCAATACCCCGATTCCCCCAGCCACGCTCCATTGGATAATCAACCACTTTCGGCATTCCCTGACCACTTCGGGATAGGCATCGATGGCAAGCTCGCATCCCCGCTCGGCAGATTTGCGCATCATCTCAAGGCCAGCTTTTTGGTCCTTTTCGATTCCGTCTCCGGCGAGCAAGGCGCGTGCCATCAGATACATGGCGTCTTCATCGCCAAACTCGACCGCTACGCGCCACAATGCAATGGCCTTTGCCTTGTCCTCGGGTTGCCCAATGCCCTTCCAGGCCATCTCCCCGAGAAAAACATTGGCCTTGGCGAATCCCCCATCCTCCGTGACTTGCACCCGCTCGAGATAGCCCAATGCCTCTTTCACATGTTTGTCTTTTCCCTCTTGAATGCGTTTGTAGTGATACCCGCCCAAAAAGAAAAGGGCCGTCGGGTATCCTTTCTCTGCGTCCTTTTCGGCCTTCGACACATACAGCATTTCCCCTGCTTTCGCCCCGACAATTTCCCCGACGAAACATCCGACTATGCCACCGACCACGCCGCCAGCTGCGCCGAGTTTGGAACCGCCGACTGCCCCCGCCGTAGCCAAGACAAGAGCGGTGGAGTGTCTCCCCACATTTTCATAGGTTATGCACTGTGTCTCTTCAACCGTTTGTTCCCCTCTTTCAAAGGTTTCTTTGCTCTTTTGCTCGTCGTAGAAGAAAAAACCGACCTCGACCGCCACGGGCAAGGCAACGAAGAACGTCCGACCGCCCCACCGTGCCATCCTTGCCGTTTTGCCGCCGTTTGCCCCGCCGGACTTTCCTGCCGCGCTTTTCCCTTTTTCTGCTGTCTGGCGAGTTTTGGAGGCAAACGTTTTGGGAGATGCCACGCCAACCTTGGACAAGAAAGCCTCCGTTCCCACCGATTTCACTGTGCGGGGGGCAATTTGGATGCCCTGCTTGGCCAATGTGCGCCCCCAGCAACGCGACATCATTTCGGAAAACGGAATTTCCTTCTGGAGCGTTTCCATCAACCTCGCCGCCTTCTCCGCTTCTGTCCCGCCTTGTTTCAACACGCCATGCAGCGATTTTCCGACAGCCTTGGCGTATTCCGGTCTGCCTTTGAAGAGGTTTTTGCAATTCTTTTCGATGTTGTGGGCGATTTCTTCGGGGGAGAGCACGATTTCGACCACTTTGTTCCCCGGCATCCGGTCTCCCAGCAGATGGAAATCCCATTGGAGTCCCGCCAGCGCCTTCGCTTGTTTCGTGGGCAAACCCGTAGCTTTCTGCATGCCCTCGACCAGTCGCTTGGATTCCCTGCTCCACCACTGCAAGATGTCTGTCTTGCAACCCGGATTGGCTTGTTCAAGTGTTTTCAGAACATCCCGGGGAATCTTCCCGTCAAGCGTCCACCCATGTCCGATGAGCCGGTGGTTTCCGGGGACCTTTCCGATAGTTTGGCGGAAACTTTCCAGCAATTCGTTGTCCATGGCCGAACTGATTTGGTTGGCCGCTTCGTGGAAGGCGGCTCCATCGATTCGGGCAAATACCCCTTCCAACTGCTCCGCATGCGTGGGGCCCGGGAACGCCAAAGCCCCAGCCACCATTGCCAGCGCCATCGCAATCGCCAGCACAACCATGGTGATTGTCCTTCCCATGGATTCTCCTTATTTCCACCACGCAAACGCGACAACCCTGCTGAGAGCCCCGAATGACAATGCCGACGGGTCGCCATCGCTGTAGCCCACCGAGCATATCCCGAGATTGAGCACCTCCAACTTCAGAGCCGTGTCCGTGCCCTCGATCAGGGGCAGGCCTATCAGGCGGAAGACCACCGCGGAGTCATCGTATGCCTCTGCGGTGGCGACTTTCCACACCTTGGCCAAATGCTTTTCGCTCGGTGGGTTCGTCCGCACCAAAACACAGACAAGGGCAATCACCAACAGCAATTGGAGGATGCGGGAGCCCGCATCCCTCCCCGGTGTGGCCATGTGCTTTTGTTCTGCGTTCATGCGGTCGATCCTCCGTCCTCTTTTTTCCTTTTTCGTTGCCGTTTGAAATGAGCCAGAATGTCGCTCAGGATGGCTATGGGCACGATCAGCACGACAAGCATAATCAGAATCGGCCACACGTCCCCGAGAATCCCTCCCCAATCACCGTGGTTGCGCTGATAGGACCGGTACAACCAGCATGCGCAGTAGGCGAAAAACCTCTTACCCATGCCCCTCCCCTTCCAACCTCCGGTTGAAGTCCCCGGCGAAGTCTTCCAAAGCCAGCCATTCGGATTTCCCTTCGAGTTCCTTCACTGGCGTTTCGACGAACAGGAGGGGCTTTTTCACCGGCGCGAGCAGGAAGCCGAGAAAGCCCTTGACCATCTCCCGGATGTAGGAATTGATGTTCTCGAATTCCGACCCGATTCCCTGGTTGATTCGTTTCCTGAGTTCATCTTCCTGGGCCTTGGCCTGGGTGCTGGTCCGGTTCAAATCCAGCCCGCCCTCGAAGGGTGCCCCCCGGTCGATCTCCCAGTAGTTGTCGCCAGCCGTGAATCCCGTCGCCGCGTCCGCGACCGGAATGGGTCCGCCGGAGGTGAGCGACGTCCCCTTCAGCTTGTACTTCTGCGTCTGTTGCAACAGCCAGACCGACTCGTCGTCTTTGAACCCGAGGCTTTCCGTGGCGATGCCGGCGATTCGGATGCAATCGGATGCTTCCCGGAAACGCACTTTGGACAAATCAATCCCATAGGCCGCCTTGAAGGAGCGCTGCAACACCCCCACGTATTGGCTCCGCGTGGCGGACGAGAACATCCCTCCCGCCTCGAAGTCGTTCATCCACGCCACCTTGACGTCCTTGATGGACATGTCCGCCTCCGCGAGACCGAGCTTGAGAATCGGCTTGATGGCGTTGATGTCGATTCGCTGGTGTTCCAGCCGTTCTTTTTCGCTGCGGAGGTCGTCGATCTGGACTTGCAGGCCTTGGTTCTGGACTTGCAACCGCTCCGCCCGCTTTTGGGCTTCGCTATCTCCTCCGGCCAGCTGGACGTTCTTCGCCAGCGCCGCCGCGAACATCCAGCCCGCCACGAAGCACCCGCCCGACGCCAGCAACACCCCCAGCGCCTTCGTTGGCACCAGGAAACTCCCCGCCACCGCCCCGGCCGCCAAAACCACCGTTGCCAAGAGGCAAATCCGCGCTCCCCAGCGCTGGACGGTTCCGAAACCCGACACAAACCATTTCCAGATTGAAACAAAGGCCATGGACTTCTTTCCTTTCTTTCGTTACAAGGGGTTCAATTCCGTCAAATCAAGTTGCTGGGCGCAATGGGGACAAGGGAACATGTATTCGCCCGAATCGTCCGAAACGGGAAAGCGGGTTTCACAATGCGGACATGCGAAAACCAAGGAGTCGGCGTCAACTTCCGCTGATACAGATGTCTGGGTTGTGGGTTCCAGTTTTCGTGCATTTCTGATGATGTTGTATGCTTCGTTGATTTCGGCGCTTTTGGCGTTTGCCAGTTCCATCCATTCGGCATCAAGATCTTTTCCTAGAATTTTATCCGGATGGAATTTCGCGATTTTTTGTTTGTATGCGGCGTTGACTTCGGCATCGGAGGCATCGGGATTCACTCCGAGAATTCGGAAAGCCGCTTCCAACGCCGCTTTTGAATTTCCATTGGGGCCGTTTCCGAGAAGTTCGCTGGCCATCCATTCGAAAACCTCATCTTTGAGGCCGAGCGCATCGGGAACAGTACGGAGAATGGCGATTTCGGAAGCATCCAAGTTCTCGTCGGCCAACGCCATCAGAAACAGATATTGGTAGGCGTCGATACGCAATTTCACGCCCTCGTCGTCGGGCGATAGGTTGACGGATGCGGCAGTAACAAGCGCCGCCAGGTCTGAAATAGGTGTGTTGTCGTCCTTCAATTCGTTGAACGCTTTTTGGAATGTTTTCAACAGGTCGCCATCAAGTTCCCATGTCTTGAACAACTCTTGCATGAAATGTATTTCCGTGACATCGACGTGACCGTCGGCCTTGGCCATCTTGGCCAACAGTCCAACCACACCAAGCATGTACTGGAATTCAGGCGGGATGTCGCCGTTGGCCAGCCCAAAAAGGTTCAACGCTCCTTTCACGGTCCTCCCCATTCCGTTCCCGACTCCGACGAGTACGTCACCCAACCCGGAAAGCACTCTCCCGTCAAACACCTTGCCAAGTCCCGATCCCACGTCCCTGAACAAATCTCCGATGATACTTCCCATACGATGGTCTCTTTTGTCGTTTGATTATGATTGTACTGTAATATTTACCCGTTCAATACCTTATGGCGAGATTTGGATTTCGCTTGACCTCACTCAGCATAGCTAATGCTTCCGGAAGTGGAAGGGGGTCGTCGATGAGCGTAACCGGTGAGGATTTGTGGATTTCTTCTCCGTAGATTTTCATTCTCACCATCTTCTCGCACTTGTTTTGGGCACGTTTGATTGCAGCCGCCAATTGGATGGGGCTTGCATAGATTTTGCGGATGGTTTCATGCTCTGCAAGATAGCTTTGGGCCCAGTTGCGGAGTTTGCCCCACAATTCCCGAACAAAATCCACCGCATGCTCGTGGATGTGTCTGCCGGTTTTTTCTTTGACTTTCTTGTCGGCATACCAAGCGGCAACTCCCGCACCGATGGCGATTCCCCCCTTGATGAGCAAATCAATCATGGCACAACCTCCAAGGGTATTTCTTCGTTTTCCGTGACGACGGCGCTCCGCCCCACGTTGCGTTTGGCCGTGGCGGTGGCCTCCGCTTGCCTGGCGAAAACCGCCGTGAGGGCGGTGTCCATGGTTTGCCACGTTTGGGCGGCCAAGTCCGAGATGGCGTTCACCACGGCGTTTTTGAGGTCGCCGCCCGAAAGCCCCGGCGTCTGCGCGGCGAGTGCGGTGAAGTCGATTTTGCCTTTGAAGGGCACTTTGTCCGGCACGATGGTTTCCAGAATCCGCTGCCGCCCCGCTTCGTCGGGGAGCGGGATTTCGACGTGAACCGGAATTCGCCGCACGAAAGCATTGTCGAAGTTCCGGGCGAGGTTCGTGGCGAAGGCGACGATTCCGTCGAAGGCGTCGAGTTGCTTGAGCATGACGGCGCGGGCGACGTTGACGGCCTGGTCGGCCGCTTGGGTCACGGATGTCATGCGCTGGCCGAGAATGCTGTCCGCTTCGTCGAAAAACAGCACCGCGTCCTGCTCCTTTGCGGCCTTGAACGCTGCAACGATGTTTTTGCCGGTTTCGCCGACGTATTTCGACTCGATTTCGGCGTAGCTCACGTCGATGAGCTTCTTTTCCCACTCGCGGGCCAACGCCTCGACGCACATGGTTTTCCCCGTGCCCGGTGGACCGTAGAGGTTGAAAGCGATGTGTTTCCCGCTCGGGTCGATTTCGCCCAGTCCCCACTCGCCGTACACGAGGTCGTGTGTGCGGAAGCGGTTTTTGAGGGATTCCAGCCGCAAGGCCGTCGCATCGTCGAGGACGAGGTTCTTGAGCGAATACAGCGGCGCGCGGGCGGTGAACGCCACGGTCTTCTCTTTATCCCTCGTCTCCTGGGGCTCTCCTTTCGGTGGTGGGAGTGGCGAAGGCGCCGGTGGTCGCTTGGCATCCAGTGCTTCCTCGGGCGGCAGGAAGATGTATTGCCGTCCGCTCATGTCCCGCTTTCCTTCGCGTCGTAGACGAGGCGGACCACCTTCTCCTGCCGTGTCTTGATGAACTCTTCCCGGACGGCTGTCGGGATGTATTCCCAACCGAGTTCGCACTCGATTTTGGTCAGGGAGCCGGTTGTCCCCTCCTTGCGCCACAACAGCGAAATGCGCCGGAGATAGCGTCCCGGAGATTTCTTTTCGTAGCCATCCTCGATGCGCAGGATAGCCGCCAAAGGCCCCGAGCGCAACGTTCCCCCGTTGGCCACGACATCCGCCAGCTCCTGCCGGAAAGCGGCGCGGTCGGGGGCATCCTTGGCCACGACGTCCAGCACGGAGTCCACCAACTCGTCTTCCACGGATTTCTCGAAGGCCGCCGTGCTCGCCTTGAGTTTTCTGACGATCCATACCACGCCCCCGACGACAAGCAACGCCATGACGAGCCATGTCCCATGGCCGAAGAGAGAATCGTCGGGAGAAGACTCTTTTCCCCCGCCACTGGACAGCGGGGGTGCCACTTCCTCAATCGCATTCGGTGCCTCCACCATGGAATCCAGTGCATTGGTCTCCAACGTCGCAGGTGGAATCTCTTGGATGGGGGCAGCTGCGTTTGTGAAACCGCCCCCGCCCGCCGGACTTGCCTGTTCAGCGGGCCAAAGGGCCTCAAGAACCGGGGCCAAGGCCCCGTCGGTCACGGAATTGGACGGGGAAACCGCCAATCCAGTTTCGGAAACGGAAAGTTGGGGGATGTCGTTGGTCATGGTGCTTTCTCCTGTTTTACGCGCTCAATTCGATGCCGTCTTCTTCCGCGCGTTGGCGGACCTTCTCCTCAACGAGTTCGCGTTCGTCCAGTTCGGCCTCGGTCGTGCGCCGGCGCAGCATTTCGTCGCGGACCTCATTTGGCAGATATTCCCAGCCAATGGTTTCTTCCGTGACTTTGCGGCGAGCGGTTTTCTCTCCGGTGCGGAGAATGGTTTCGTTTTTCTTCGTGTATGTCCCGTCCTCGTTCTTGCGGTAAACGGACTTGATGCGCAAAACCGTGTCTTTGAATTTCGCCCATTGCATCTTGACGAAGCGTTTGGCCCCCGTGACTTTGTTGTCGCACCATTGCAGGAAATCCACGTACCACCGGCATTTGTCCTGCCCGAATGTCTTTTCGAGGAGATCCCGGATGGGCCCGTTGAGAAAATCAAGAATGATTTTCCAATACTTTGCCAAGAGGACGGCTGCGCCCAACACGACAATCATGGAGATGATCATGGTCTTTGTTCCTTTCTAGTTCTGGGGCTTGTATACGAGAACCTTGAGCTGTTTCCGCCTGGTCTTGATGAACTGCCCGCGGATCTCGTCCGGCGCGAAATCCCGGTCGGCCGTGTAGTCCACGGGAAGCGTTACCTTGACGGGATTGTCCCGGCCACGCAGGAGGAAAAGCGCCAACGTGTATTCGCAGTCGCCGTCCTTTCTCTCTTCGACGGCGAGTTCCGCGTAAACGATTTCGTCCAAAGAAGTTCCCTGGAGCGATCCGCCGTGCAGGAAAGCCTTGCGCAGCAGCCGCAGGGATTCCTTGCGGGGCTTGCCAAGCTCCTGTTCGGCATAGTCCGCGGCGGCCTCCACGACGGCCATGTCCAAGGCATTTTTGAGATAGTCCGTCCCGACGCTTTGGGCAACGCGGATGCGTTCCGCGGGCGTGGCATCCGCCAAATCGTCGTAACAACCAAGGCCGCGCCATTCGTCCAGCGCGGCGAACCGCTCGACGGCGCGGGGATGGCTGGCGGAAAAACCGTGTTTTGCCTGGTGGGACAACCGTGCCCACAGGCTTCGTTTTCCCAATTGTTCCGCATACTGGATGGATTGCTCCGCCAAGATCCGCTGCGGATTTGCCAAGTCCGCCTTCTGCGCGGGAAATCCCGCCAATTTGAGATATACCCGGCTTGCCGCGTCGAAGTCCTTGCATGCCAGCAACCCGGCACGGTCGGCGCTGAGTTCGGAATAACGGGCCCACGACATGATGACGGGACGGATGGCAGGCACCGCCAACCACACCGGAGTGAAGACAAGGGCATCCGATAGATACCGGGCAAGAGAGTGGCAACGGACATGTCCGCAGATGTAGTGCCCCAGTTCGTGTCCGATGACGAAGGCCAATTCCTCTTCGGAACAAGTGTTGATCAAGCCGCTGGTCGCGCAAATCGTCGGGATTTCGCTCCCCGTCGTGAATGCGTTGAGTTTCGGATCCGCCACGCAGAAAAAGCGGAATCGACTGGCATCCAGATCCAGGGCCGAACAGGCGGCCGCAAACACGGAATGGGAACTCGGGCAGGATTTCTCCGTGACGAGACAACCGTCCCCCGAAAGGATGGTTTCCGTTTCCGCCCGTTGTTGGTCGACTACCCAGCCCATGATTTTCGGCAACAAAGGGATTTTTTGGATGAGGTTGAGATAGATGGCGTCCAGCGGATGTTGGATGGCCGGGGCCCAGGCGAGTCCTTCGCCTATTGAATTTTTGTGGGGTTCGCCCATGGATTGTCTCCTGTCCGGGTTTTTGATGGCATGGGGAGAGACATTTCGGACAAAAAAAGCCTCTCCGTTGTTCTCCAAGGAGGCTCTGGACGGCCCGTTTCGAAAATCAGCGGAGAGGTGCGCGGATGCGCACCCCACACCAACGTTCGAAACAGAAATGGTCCAGATTCCCTTGGAACGATTGGATTTGCGGGAGCAAATCGGATGTCTGCCGCAAGGCGGCCGGGAGGGGAGTCCCTTGGCTTTGCGGCAGTGCAACCTTCGCAGAAAGACCCTGCCGGGGCAAGCGCGAAAACGGCGCGACGGGGGTCGCGATGATTTCGCATTGCCGGGGCGGGGGGCTTTGGGCGGCGCACCTCTCCGTATGATGGTATACACGAAGGGGGGTTGGGTTCTGACAAAGAAGGGGAAAGTGGTTAGTGATTAGTGGGTAGTGGATAGGGGGCTTCGCGCCGAGGATGGGCGGGAAAGGGGCTTTTGGGAGAATGGGCGGCGCGGTGGCCGCCCGGCAAGACGGCGATGGGGGGGGGAGGCGAAAAACAGGGCTATGCAAATCGGAAAGTTATGTGTTGCATTTGCATTTTGTCGTG
>Ga0265298_10007824_pt1 | contig 12915 bp, 7 predicted proteins | sample AusTroGonzalo_MG_3_FD_193486 | JGI IMG/M metagenome (GOLD analysis project Ga0265298, IMG submission 193486) | Bovine rumen microbial communities from tropical cattle in Woodstock, Queensland, Australia - Gonzalo_01 | ecosystem: Host-associated > Mammals > Digestive system > Stomach > Rumen ... | reverse complement strand
GAAGTGGAAGGTCAGAAGTACGACCCGTCGAACCACCTGCTCATGCACGCCATGGCCCCGAACGTCTCTGGCGTTATCGGCTCGGCAGTGGCAGCTGGTGTGATGATGTCGTTCCTGATGATGTAATATACACCTTATTAGTTTAATATGAAAACCGCCCCGAGATTTCGGGGCGGTTTTCTGTTGTTAGGGGTGCCGTCACATCAGCATTCTGAAACGCCGTTTGCCTGCATGAAGCGACGAATCTCGTCAGCATGCCGTCCACGGATGATGACATGGTGGTTGCCGATGGAATGTTGGAGCAGGTAGGGCTTCAGATTCACATCCAAGGTGATTTGCGTGCGGCAGAAATGCTCACTGTAGGGCGTCGCGATGGCTTTAGCCTCCGTGACGAAGTAACGGTCCAACTGCGGACCTCCCCATTTAAATAAGGAGTAATCCGTCAAAGGCAGCAAGCCTTGGATGGCCACGCCGATGCCCGACTCGAAATGCGAGCGGATGATGGTCTCGTCGCACATGGTGAGCGGGATGGTGCAATGCGCCAACATGGAGCTGTTGTCGGTGAGTTGGGATGGGTTGGCCATGAAAGCCGTTTCGCCGCACAATCGTTTGGCCAGGAGCATGGAAATCAGTGTTTGCATATCGCCTTCGCAGCCTGACACGATGCCTTCGTCGTTGAGCAAGGCCAAGGCGAGGCAACTTGTTGTACCGCAAACTTTCACAATGTCGAAGCAGCGGATGGTGAAGGCATCCAAACGTTCTTCCATGCAGATTTTCTTGATGGCAAGGTAGGCTTTGGCGGCCTCTACCATGTCAGCACAAGTCGGTTCCTTGACGGCTTTGGCACGTTTTACCATGCCTTGTGCCACCTTCACAGCCTCGGTTTGTGGAATGGCCTTGATGCCGTCGATAAGGCGTTGCAAATCAATGTCAACGGTCTCGATGCCATAGCGTTGCAAGAGAAAACCACGGTCCACGCCGCTGGCGATGAGCCAATCCGAGGGCTGGCCGAACAAACCGATTCGTCCCTGTAGAGACGCACGGCCGTGCGTCTCTATAAGGGTCGAAATGATTTCCTCATTCGTTCCATGCACGATGTGGCCTTCCATGCCGTTGTTGCCGAGATAGGTCAGGATTTCCAAGGCTGCAGCGAGGGAATTATTGCGCCCGTCGGCGATCATCGTGACGGTTTTCGGACGCGATGGGGCGCACATCATCTCGACGTCGATGGCCGCCCAAAGGCGTTTGAACAGGTTCTCCACTCCGCCCGTGGCAATCATTACAGCATCGGGCAATGTTTGTAGAGACGCACAGCCGTGCGTCTCTACGTTTTCGTCACCAATGATATTGATTTCGGCATGGCATTCGTTTTCAATCCTTTGAATCAATTCTGCATATTCCGTCTTGACAAAATTGTCCGTCTGGAAGGAGGAACGAAGGATTATTATTTTCATGGGATAGTTTTTGAATGTGTGCCGTCATTGCGAGGAAGAATGACGAAGCAATCCAGCAGACTAGCATTATATAACTGATTCTCTGGATTGCTTCGCTTTGCTCGTAATGACACGAAGCGCATTAATGTTTTACCACAAATCTCAGCGTCTGTTCGCCCGCCTTGACGAAATAGATGCCGTTCTCGTAGCCCGTCGTGTTAAAGCGGAGTTCGGTGCCATTAGCCTCGAATTCGTCCACCATTTGGCCGAGGGCGTTATAGACGCGCACTGTGCCGAAGTCTTCGCCGCTGAGGGTCACGAAATCGTCGGCGGGATTCGGGAAGAGGATGGCCGAAGCCTCGTTTTCATCCACCGACCAAGTGTCGTCCAACATGACCACAAATTGCGTCTCAGGCAGGTTGCTTGTCACGGTGACAATGTCGGGAACGATGCTCTTGCCAGTTACACAGCATATAATGCCTAACTCAACGGAACCACCTTGTGGAATAGTGAACTCCGATACATTGCAAGAAGGCCATTCTTGGGAATCTGGCCCTATGTAGAAGCCTAACTCATAGCGCTCATCACAGATGTTCGTAATGGTAGCATCTACAGCAGTGTTGTTGTAAATGGTAATATAAGCCATTTCGCACCAATCCAGATTAACCGTGTTCATGTTGAAAGTCAGCGTTTCTTCGTAAGGGCACTCATGTTGCTCATAGCCTTCGCCATTCATAGCGTCAATGATGTATTCCAGCGTGGGCGGATAGATGTCACGGTTGGCGAAAGTGTGGTCGGGACGGATGAGCATGATAGTAGGATAATAGCCCACAGGGATGGCTTGGGCGATGTCGTTGCCGCCACCATCACGGCTGATGGTGGGATACTGCACACCGAATTGGTCCACCCAAGCTTGGCATTGCTCGTCATGGCCATTGGGCGAAATCTCCATGAAAAAAACATCGTGTTCATTGCAACCATAGAGTCGGTAGGCTTCGGTCACGTCTTGCATGGCAGCCTCGCTATATTCGTCTCCATAGAGGAAGAAGTTGATGAGCACGGCCTGACCCGCGTCAAGGATATCGTAAAGGTGGATTTCGTTGCCTTCGATGTCGGTGGTGGTGAAGTCGGGCATGATTTCAGTGCCTCCACCAGGCGTGGTGGTGACAGGTTCTTGGACGACTTCGCCAAGGTTGCCGTCAATGTCGGCGGGCACGGCGAAGATGATGTATTCCGTGTCGGAAGTCAGGTCAGTGAAGTTGTGGGAAAGAGTTCCTGAACCAGGAATGCCATACGTCCAAAGGTACTCGGGGAGTTCGAGGCCGGTCAAGGTCATCCATTCCTGAATTTCAGCTTCGGTGGCGATGGTGTAGCCGTAGGCAGTGCAGTCTTCATTGGGTGTGAAGGTGACCGTGACTTCGGTCTCCAACACTTGGTCAACGGTGATGGTCACCTGCGGGTCGTATGTCACGACATTGCAGTCATGCTGCTGGATGCCGTGTTGTTCCAATGCAGTGATGACGGTCTGGGCATTGTTGATGGGCCACAGGTCATTGATGAGGATGGAGCGGTCGGGGGCGATGAGGATGACGGTGGGATAGGCGGGTATGTGATACATGCTTGTGCCACAAATGGTAGAGCCGCCTGCCGCGCCGCTGATAGTTGGGTATTCTACGCCGTAGTTTTGGCACCAGTTTTGGCAAACCGCATCGCTGTCGCGGTCGGAAATTTCCATGTAGAACACGTCGTGCATGTTGCAGCCCATGGCATAGTAGGATTCCACCACCTTGGGCGTCGCCTGTTGGCAAGGACCACAATTGGCGAAGAAGAAGTCAATGAGTACATACTGTCCACCGTCAAGGATGTCGAACAGGTGGATTTCAGTGCCGTGGCAGTCAGTAGCCGTAAAATCAATGGCTTGCGTGAGCGGGCATTGCGCTTTCAGGCCGAAACCGATGGCCAGCGCGAGGAAAAGAGTAACAAGTTTTTTCATAAGCGATGAATTTTAATTGGTTTGAAAAGGCAAAAATAATGATTTTCGGACAAAACCAACTAAAATTCAATATATTTTGAAATCTCCTTGCAGGAATATTTTCAGAAAACAACGAAGCAATCCAGAAAAACTTGCCAAAAGCAAAGTGTCTGGACTGCTTCGTTCCTCGCAGTGACGCAAAGTATGTATACGATATTAGTGTTTCACCACAAAGCGCAAAGCTTTCTCGCCAACCTTGACGACATAAATGCCGTTTTCATAGCCAGCAGTGTTGATGCGGATTTCGGTGTCGTTGGGCTCAAACTCGTCCAATTTCTGGCCAAGGGCATTATAGATGCTCACCATGCCGAGGCTTTCGCCCTTCAAGGTCACGAAGTCGTTGGCGGGGTTCGGGAAAATGCTGATAAGTGACGGTTGATGCGTCTCATCGACATTTTCAATCCATGTGTAAACAATAAACCATTCAAAATCTCCGACAGACGTGCTGACATGCAGATATCCCGTGTAAACCTGATCTTTAACTGAATTTGAATAAAATGATAAGTATAGGGATTCATATTCACCTGAAGCTAATGTAAAACCTTGTGTGAATTCTATTTCATGCAACCAGTCATAGAGGTGAATGTATTCGCCGAATTCCTCTGATGTAAATTCACCAAATACCAAATCTTGTGTTGTGAAATTGAAAACATCAATGTCACCCCAGGGATCTCGAGGCTTACCGATGGGGCCTTCATAATAATATATAGTATCGAAGGAAATTTCAACATATTCGGGGACAATGCAGGATTCGTTGCTGGCATCGCTTTCCAAATTGTCTTCGCAAACCGAAGTAACCGTGTAACAGTACTCGTTTAGGCCATAAATACTGTCGTTGTCTGAATAGTTGGTTTCGGTTACGTTGGCAATCAGTTCACCGTCGCGGTAGATGTTGTAGGATTGGGCCGTTTCCGATGCAGTCCAATTCAGGTTGATGGTTGGACTTTCATCAAACTCGAGAATAAGAGTTTCAAAGGAGGCGACAAGGTCGGTGGGAGCTTCACAAGTTGACGTGCCGTTGCAGTCGTGCTGTTGCAGGCCGAGGCCTTCCAAAGTAGTGATGATGGTCTGGGCATTGTTGATGGGCCACAGGTCTTGAATGACGATGGAATGGTCAGGAGCGATGACGATGAGTGTAGGATAGGCGGGAATTTGGTATTGGTTGCAGATACCCGTACCGCCAGCGGCGCCGCTGATGGTGGGGTATTCCACGCCGTAGGTGTTCACCCAGTTGAGACAAGCCGCATCGCTGTCGCCTGTAGCGATTTCCATGTAGAACACGTCGTGCATGTTGCAACCCATAGCGTAGTAGGATTCGACAACCTTCGGGGTGGCCTGCTGGCAGGGGCCGCAGGTGGTGAAGAAGAAGTCGATAAGCACATACTGGCCGCCGTCGAGGATGTCGAACAGGTGGACTTCGGTGCCGTGAACGTCAGTAGCCGTGAAGTCGACGGCTTGTGTGAGAGGACATTGCGCTTTCAGGCCAAAACCAAAGGCCAGCGCGAGGATAAGGGTAAATAGTTTTTTCATAATGAATGGTATTAATTTGTTGTGATTCCGATGCAAAAGTAAAAAAAACTCTAAACTCTCAACTAATTATCACGATAATCCTTCTTCTTCTCATACTTCAAATCCTTCAACGCCTGAGCCTTCACGTTGATGGTGAAGTTCCAGCTCTTGTAGCTGCCGATGGGAATCCAGTTGAAGCGCATCTCCCAGCAGTGCAGGTCGCGGTAGACGCTGATATTGGTGTAGGTGATGTTGTTGTTGATGAAATCCCAACCGGTCGAGAAGGTGAATTTCCACTTGGGCGTGATGCTGATGTCGCCGTTGAGGCCGATGGTGTGTACGTATGTGTTGGTGGCGATGCCCATGATTTCGGCGTAGGCTATGGAGGTTGTGTAAGTTAGGTTGTAACTCAACGAGAGCGACCAAGGTGTGGTCCAGTCGATGTAGGCGTTAGGGTTGCCCAAGATTTCGTTGAGTTCGTCGGGGTCGAAATTGCCTGACCGACGGGCGTTTTCGTTGATTTCGTTGCGCAGTTCCTGACTGCCTTTCTTGCCTTGCATCTTCTTGAGGTCGTTTTGGTTGAAGCTGTAACTCAGACTGAAACGCCACGAGGAACCTGTCTTGCGGAACAGCCGCCCGTTGTCGACGACCTCGAAGCGGTTGATGCGGCGGCCCATCGAGTCGGCGGCGTAGGGATCCCATGAGCTGTTGTAGTTGATGCTCAGTTTCTTGAACAAGGTGGTGCGTCCGCTGACCGAAATCGGGGAGAATTGGACCGAGTCCTTGGTGATGTCGTAGTTGCCCGAGATGTTGAATGCTTCCAAAAGCGGGATTTTCTTCATTCCCGTGATGGTGTCGCTGCGTGATGGCACCTTGATTTCCAAGTTGTTGGCGAAATTATAGGTCAATAGCCCTTGTTGCGTTTGCGATGGCGTTCCATAGAGCGGGTTGCCGAACTTGTTGTAGGTCTGCTCCATGTCGTTGCCGTCGATGTACGATCCGTAGACACCCCATTTCGGGTCGCCGAAGTTGGGCCGGTAGGTGAATCCGACGGTGGGCGTGAACACATGCCTGATGGCGCGGATGGGGCCTTTGGCGAAGTTGACCATGCCGTAAATCTTGGTGGTGAGAGTGGAACTCGCGCTGAAGTCTATCAAGTTTCTGAAGCTGTGGATGGTATCGGTCTGGAGGTGGCCGGTCGAGTCGTTGTCGTGAATCCATTGTTTCTCCATGTGCTTGAAATACATGTAGTCGTTGAATGTCAACGAGTTGGTCCATGAGAAATGCTTGAACAGCTTGATGGGCAGGTTGATGGGCACGGAGTGCTTGATGCCCATTTGGGCGTTGTCGCGCACGAGGTTCCTGGCCCATAGGCCGAAATCGTCTGAAAATCCGCGGAATAGCACCGTGTCATAGTCGTTGAAGTAGATTTTCCCGTTCATGGTGTACTTGACGTTCAAATCCTGATACCAGTGTTTTTTGCCCACTTTGCCGACTTTTTTCAAGGGGTAAAATTGGTTCACGGAGAGGGTCACCTCGGGCAGCGAGGCGGTCACTTGCCGTGTCAGCGTGTTTTGGCTGTGGTTGGCGTTGAGAGTAAGGTAAACCTTGCCAGCGAAGTTGGTCTGGTAGCTGATGCTCGACTGGAAAGTGTTGCTCAACTGGTCGGTGGTGGTTTGGGCGTTGTATTTGTTGAAGTTGGAGCTGACGATGTTCACGTCGGCGGAGAAGCTGTGGCGCGGATGGGCTTTCTGGTCTTGTTTGTGCGTCCATTTGATTTTGAAGTCGTTGCTTTCCTGGTAGTCAGCGGCGCCTTTCGAGCCTATCTTGTTGACAGCGAATCCCAAAGCCAACGAGCCGTTGAATTTGTAGCGCTTGTTGTAGCGGAAGGTTGGTTTTATGCCCCACGAGCCGCGCGTGTAGATGTCGCCCAAAATCTGCAAGTCGTAGCAGTCGTTGATGGCCCAATAGTAACCACCGTTCTCAAGGTAGAAACCTCGGTTGGCCGACTCGCCGTAGGTCGGGATGATGAGACCCGATTTCTTTCCTTTTGTGTTGGGAATCAAGGCAAAAGGAAGGGCGAGAGGGAGTGGCACGTCGGCGATGGTCAGGTAAATGGGGCCGGTGACGATTTTGTCGTCGGGAATGACTTTGGCTTTGGTGAACTTGAACTGGTAGTGCGGATGTTCCTTCAGGTCGCAGGTGGTATAGCCGCCCGAGCGAATGTTGATGCTGTTGTCGTCCATGCGCTTGACGCGTTCCCCATGCAGATAGCCGCCCTGTTCCTCGGTCCACACTTTCGTGATAATGCCTTTCTTCGTCTTGAAATTGTAGAGCATTTCCGCTGATTCAAAGGTCGATTCGCCTTGCGTGAAGACGGGACGTCCTTGTAGCTTGCCCAACGAATCGAGAGCTCCGTAAGCGCGGCAGGTGCTGGCCTCCAGGTCAAATTCAAGGCAGGCAGCCTGTATGGTGATGTCGTCATATTTGGCCTCCGCATTGCCGAAGTAGAAGATTTTTTTGCGGTTCATGTCGCGCCAAACGGAGTCTGTGGCCGAGCAGACGACTTGCTTCTCGATGGCCGAACTGGAACGCCTCGGCTTGATGACTTTGGGCTTTGTACGGCTTAATGTGTCATGGCGAGTTGAATCCAAGGCAGGAAGACTGTCCATCGGAAGGAACAGCGTATCTGTAGGCACAAGACTGTCGATGGGCAAAACCAATGTGTCGGGAATGACGATGCTGTCAAAAGTGAAGGGAGGAAGGGTGTCGTATGCAATGGAATCCATCGGCAAGGCAATCGTGTCCGTGATGCGGGGCTTTTCCGTCATAGTCGTGTCAATGGTTTCAAAATTGTGCGTATCTTTCTCAATATGAGCCATTTGTTTGCAACCATAGAACAATACTGCCATCGCGGCAATCAAAGAAAAGGCCGCTGTCGAAAAATAATTTCTATGGTTTGTGCGTTTGGTCAAGTTGAAAATGATTACTTTTGTGCGTTGAAATCCGCTGCAAAGATAGTCTTTCTTCGCGCATGGATAAATGAACTTGATATGAATAAACGTAAGATTTTCAGATTTGGTGTTTTGGCGCTGCTTTTTCTGGTGCCTTTGTTTGGTTTTGCTCAACGGGGCGAAAAGATTCAGACCATTGTCATTGACGCGGGTCACGGTGGCAAGGATACGGGTGCTTTGGGCAAGGTGACCACCGAGAAAGCCCTCAATTTGGCCGTGGCCAAGAAATTTGGTGCCTACATTACGGAAAACCTGCCGGATGTGAAGGTTATCTATACCCGTAGCACGGATAAGTTTGTCGAACTGAGCGAGCGTGCCGCCATCGCCAACCGCAACAATGCCGACGTGTTCATCTCCATTCACTGCAATTCTACCGAAGGCACCACCACTGTCAATGGTGTAGAGACTTACGTCATGGGTGAGTCGAAAAACGAGAAGAACTTGGCTGTGGCAAAGAAAGAAAACGCCTCTATCTTGCTTGAAGACAACACCGACGCCTACGACAACTTCGACCCCAATAGCACCGAGGCCTATATCTTGTTTTCGCTCTCGCAAAGCCTTTACCAAAGCCAAAGCCTCACCCTCGCGGATAAGGTGCAGAAGCAGTTCGCCAATAAAGCGGGACGTCACGATAGGGGGGTGCAACAGGCTGGTTTTCTGGTGCTTTGGAAGACCTCCATGCCAAGCATTTTGGTTGAGTTGGGCTTCCTCAACAATGCTGCCGAAGAGCAGTTCCTCAATTCAGAAAGGGGACAAAACCTGATGGCTTTGGCGCTGTATCGTGCCTTTGAGGAATATAAACGTGAATTTGAAGCTGAAAACCAAGCTACCGCTCAAACCGTCGTGAAAGAGAAAAAAGAGGTTAAAGAGAAAGAGAAACCGAAACCAGAGAAACCTGCTGTTACAAGCAACACCTCTAGCAATACCTCTAACAACAATACTTCTAGCAACAATACCTCCAGCGGAACCTCTGGCAGCACCTCAAGTGGCATCTCTGGCGACGCCTATTACGCCGTGCAGTTTTCCACGCTGACCAGGAAAGCGCCTGTCGACGATCCTGCTTTCAATGGCGTGAAGGAGGTGGCTGTGTATGACTACAAGGGACTCTATTGCTATGTTTCAGGGCATTTCACCAGCAAGGCAGAGGCTGTAAAACGCCAAAACGAAGTGCAGGCTTTAGGCTTTACGGATGCCTTCGTCATCGCTTTCATCAACGGTGAGCGGGGAACGATCAAACAAGCCGAGGAGGCACTGAAGAAATAAACTCACCACACTGGGAAACTAATCACCTTGTCATTGCTTCCCGCCACTAAGCCGAAGCCGTTCTTCACATTGGAATACACGCCAACAGGCTCGCTGTAGTACTGCGACAGGCTATTGCCTGAAGTGATGGTCGTGTAGTAATTGTATGCCCCTTCGGTCAAATGCCGCAACTTGATTTCAACGAAGGCGTTGATGCTGTCGTTGGCCTTGAAAAGCGTATTGGTGACCATGGGGATTTCCATGCGATAGCTGCCTCCATCAAAGGTGGCATCGTTGAAGGTGCTTCTTGAGCGGTTAGTCAAGCCGACGTCAATTCCGAACTGGTCTTCCAATTCCACCGTTGAGGTGCCGATGATGGGGTCGTTGAAATAGACTTGGTATAACTCAGCAGGCTTTTCATGATGTTCCAGCCCGTCGGGGAAGGTCCAGTCGCCTTCCGTGCGCATAGAGGCTTCAAGGCAATAAAGATCCAACACGCCTGGATTGGGGTCGGTGATTTCTATCGTGACGGTGAGGTGTTTGCGGTAATGATTGAGCCAAACGGTTATGGTGGAGTCAGTGTCGGGCACGGGGATGTGATAGCCGCTCGCGCTCGTGGTGTCCCACTTCGTGATTCGGGCATCTTCAAGACTACCTATGGGCTCATTCGGTAAAGCCTCCGAACTACCTTCTATCTCATCAAATCCCGGAGCAGTAACCTTGATTTTGATGACATCGTTGATTTGAGGGATATAGTCATGGGTGAAATGATGGGTGACGGAATAGTACTCCCCATAATGGGCATAAACCGTGTCAGTACCATGTTGCATCTCGCCCTTGGATTCTCCATTCACATAAAGGAAGGCTTGTGTACCATCAGGCATTTCGTAGTCAGTGATGGTGTCGAAAACGAAGTCACTTTTGTAAACCTTCGCCATGATAGGTTCGCTAGGTATGGCGATGCAGTTAACAACCAATTTTGGGTCAACATATTCGCCTTTGAATTTCAGGGGTTTGGTGCAGGCCGAAAATAGTGCCGCAAAGACGAGGATTGATAATGCTATTTTAGTGGTTTTCATAATACTCAGAATTTATAACTGTAAGACACTGAAGGAATGATTGGGAAGATGCTGACCTGTTGCAGCTCTGGCAGCCCTGTATTTTGGTCATAGCCACGAATGACGATGAAGGGGTTCTGTCGGTTGTAGACATTGTAGATGCTGATGTTCCACACGCGCTCGCCGTGCTTCTTCTGCTTGCGGAAGTTCATGCCGAGGTCGAGGCGGTGATACACGGGCATCCTGAAGTTGTTGCGTTCCACATAACCGATGTTGGGCGTGCCTACGACGCTGCCACCATATTGTGAATAAAAGGTGATAGGAATACCTGGATAGGTCTGTGTGGATAAGGTGCCGCAGTTGCCGCTGCTGATGACCCAAGTGCCACTGATATCGAAGCGGTCGCTGAACTTGTGCTGCACGGTGATGCTGAAGTCGTGGCGGCGGTCATATTTGGCGGGGAATGGATTGCCGTTGTTGATTTCCATGCCTTCGCGGTCGAATTTGCGCATGGAACGCGCCCAGGTGTAGCCAATCCAGCCCGTGGTCTTGCCGAAGGAGCGTTGGACGAGCAACTCCACGCCGTAGGCCCAGCCTCTGCCGAGGTTCACCTTGTCCTCCCAACCTTGGCTGGTGCCGAAGAACGAGGTGCCGTCCTTGTATTCCAACACATTGTCCATTGTCTTGTAATAGCCTTCAAGCGAGATGTCGAACAGGTTGGGCAACTCATAGAAGCCACCAAGCGAGAACTGGTGTCCACGTTCAGGTGCGATGCGAGCCGTGACGGGCACCCATAGGTCGGTGGGCATGGTGATGTTGCTGTTGGAAAGCAGGTGGATGTATTGCGTCATGTAGGCGTAACCCGCTTTGAGAGAGAAATGAGGTGCCACCATGGCGCTCATGCTGAAGCGGGGCTGCAACGAGTGGTAGAAGTTGCCTTGCACGGCAAAAGCGGAATAGTGCAGCCCGACATTCATCTTGATGGCTTCGCTCAAAGCAATGTTGTCCTCAACATAAAGCATGGCTTCGTGGGCATGCACGTCGCCAGTGTTGGCCACGGTGTCCATATTGGATTCCGCTTCGGTGAAGTTGATCTTCATCGACTGCACCTCGGGACGGAAGAAATGATAGGTGTAGCCGCCGCCAAAACGGATGTCGTGCCTCGGGTTGGGCGCGTAATGGAAATCGGTGCGTGCCGTAAGGTCATGGATGCCTGAATGGAAGTTCATGGCCATCTCATCGGTCGAGGTGTAGGTGTTGGGCTTGAACTCCTCGTAGGTGTAGTTCTGGCTCATGCCAAGGTCGTGGCGGTATTGGGTGTAGCTCGCCGAAGCATCCATGAAAAGTTGAGGCGAGATGATGTGGTTCCAACGCAGCGCGCCCACCTTGTTGCCCCATTTCCAGTTGAGGCCAAGTTTCTCGTGGTCAGCATACATGTCCTCATAGGTATAGTCCCATTTCACATTGGCGTAGATCTTGTCGTCGCCGCTGTACCAACTCAAATAGAGTCGGTCTTTATCGGAGATTTTCCAGTTCAGTTTCGCGTTGAGGTCGTAGAAATAATAGCCCAACGAGAACTTGTCGATGCTCGGGTCGGCCAACTTTCCGATGAGGCCGTAAAGGTTGGTGAGGGCATCGGAATAGGTGCGGCGAAACGACAGGTTGAACGAGAGTTTGTCCTTCACAATTGGGCCTTCAAGGTTGAGTTTTGAAGAAATCAATCCGATGCTGAAGTTGCCGTGGTATTTCTGCATGTCGCCGTCCTTCATGCGCACATCCACCACCGAAGAGATGCGCCCACCATAACGCGCTGGGAAACCGCCTTTATATAAAGTGACGTTTTTCAGCGCATCGGGGTTGAAGACGGAGAAAAAGCCGAACATGTGGTTGACGTTGTAGAGCGGCACGCCGTCCATGAGGAGCAGGTTCTCGTCGGGACCGCCGCCGCGCACATAGAGTCCAGCCGAGCCTTCCGAGCCGTTCTGCACGCCAGGCAGCAGTTGGATGGCTTTCAAAACGTCGGCCTCGCCCATCAATGTCGGGATGCTCTTGATTTGCTTGATGGGTAACTCGATGACGCTCATCTGAGGATTGTTGGCGCCCACCGTGGCGCGGTTGGCCTCCACCGTGACTTCCTGCAACTGAATGTTGCTGCTCATCTTCACCGTGATGAGGGTGTCGGCAACCAAGTTGAACGCTTGGTTCACAGCGTCATAACCCACAAAAGAAAACTGAAGGTCGACGGGACCTTCGTCCAAGGTCAGGGAATAATAGCCGTAATTGTTGGTGGCGCAACCTTGGCCTGTGTTTCGGTCAATCACCGTCGCCCCAATCAAGGTCTCACGGCTGGCGGCATCCATCACATAGCCGCTGATGCAGTGCTTCTTCTGTGCCATCGCCGACAATGACAGTAGCAGAAGGAATAAAAAAGGAATTGTTTTTCGCATGAATGCTAGGTTTAATTGTCAATCTAACCCCTTGACCTGGCATATTATTGTCTTGACTAGTCCTAAATAACCGTTACAGGTTTTACAGGGCAAAAATAGTAAATCTCAAATGACCGCTGCAAGATTTTCTTGTGGCGGTTTTCTTTTGTAGGTTTTAATGGTCACATCCCTTTGCGAGTG
>Ga0265298_10007823_pt1 | contig 12915 bp, 8 predicted proteins | sample AusTroGonzalo_MG_3_FD_193486 | JGI IMG/M metagenome (GOLD analysis project Ga0265298, IMG submission 193486) | Bovine rumen microbial communities from tropical cattle in Woodstock, Queensland, Australia - Gonzalo_01 | ecosystem: Host-associated > Mammals > Digestive system > Stomach > Rumen ... | reverse complement strand
AAGAACTGCTCCCTGCATATTTTCCCCTTTGGCAGACATTCCATATCGCTTAGGAGCCAGCCAGGCAGTACCTCACTTTGGCCTACAATTGCAGAAGAGTGGATGAAAGAAGTCTTAAAATAAACACCTATCATCATCATTCGTAGATATGAGGCTACAAGAGAGTGGTTTCCTCTATCAGGATACCATCGACGAAAACTATCCCCAGCGCGACTGCCTGTAGTAGACGGCACCCTGCTCGTTCTTCAAGGTACGGGTATCTGGATCATACTCATAGCATTCCTCCTCTGAGTCCACTTCCTTGGCTTTCATGCAGATGGTATTGCCCTCGATCCTATAGGTATATTCCGTATAGTTAAGACTTCCTATCATACACCACGAGGCGGTTCCGTCCGTATTCAGACTGATACGGCTTTCCTGTCCTTCGTCATCGTATATACCGGCCATATTGGCATAAGTCAGCTCTGAGACATTCATGGAGTCTAAAGCCGCAACGTCAGCCGAATCGAGTTCCATACCAGGCCCGTCGAGGGGCTTGGAATACTTACAACCTGTAAATCCGACTGTCAAGAGCATCATGCCCAGGACAAATAAAAAAGCCTTCTTCATATATTCTCTTAAATGATTCGGCAAAGTTAACCATTTTTGCCCAATTATCAGTCATTTTGGCTTATCATTTATAGAACTTTAGGAGATTATGAGGAAGCAAGAACGTGATCAACAACAGCAAAAAAAACTAAAAAACGTTCAGTTTCTGCCATTTTCTCAGAATTTTGTTATACCTTTGCTTACTAATGACGTTCTAATATTTTATAATATGGTAAAAAGCAGATAAAAAGAGACATTTATGATACGATTGGAAAAATTTAGAATTTGGTTATTATTAGCCGTCCTTACCATATGTGGAACGGCCAGCTTTGCCTCGTGTTCTTCATTACAGTTACAGGCGCAAGACCAGAGTGCAACGTCACACTCTGAACAGTCAGAAGATTTCTGGATCTTCCTTTGTTTCGGACAGTCGAACATGGCAGGGATGGCTCCCATCGAGGAGCAGGACATGACAGTAAGTGACCGCTATCTCAGCATGGCAACGACTGATGGTGGCGACGGCAGGGTGCTGGGTACTTGGCGCAAGGCTGTTCCTCCTCTTTGTCGTCATGATGCACATCTTGGCCCTGTCGATTACTTTGGGCGCACTTTGCTCGATGTCGTACCTGAGAATGTCCGCATCGGCGTCGTCTCTGTGGCTGTCGAAGGCTGTCCCATCACCTTCTACGACAAGGACAAGAATGCGCCGCTCATTGCCAAGGAGGAGCGAGACTGGATGAACGGCATCCTGAACCAGTATGGCCGCGACCCCTACAAACGTCTGTTGGAGATGGCCAAGATTGCCCAGAAGGATGGTGTCATCAAGGGCATCCTGCTGCATCAGGGCGAGACGGATGCCTACGACGTCGAGTGGCAGAAGGAGGTCAGGAAAATCTATCGCGACCTTCAGCAGGAACTCCAATTCGACTCGACGGCAGTTCCCTTGCTTGTCGGCGAGGTGGTTCGCAAGGAGTACAATGGTGTCTGCGCACATGCCAACCCCACCATCAACGACATCGCCAACCATTATCCCAATACTTATGTCGTGTCTTCCGAAGGGTGCCTGCCCAGCGATGACAACGTACATTTCAGTAGTGAGGGTTATAGGATGATGGGGCGCCACTATGCTTTGCGCTATCTGGAGGCCACTGATCCTGCATTGGCAAAGGCCTGCCTTCAGAAACTTGAAGCGGCTGGGCTGAATAAGAATTAATATGTATGGCTAAAGATCAGCTTACGGTGAAACACTATCTGAAGACGTTGGAGGAAACCGTCCGCCAACACTGGGACCAGAAGGCACTCTGCGACTACGAGGGTGACTCATTTACTTATGCCGATGTGGCTACAAGCATCGAACAGTTTCGGATTTTCCTCTCCGAGGCAGGTATTACCAAGCGCAGCAAGATTGCCATCTGTGCGCGGAACTGTGCCCGTTGGGCCATGACCTTCTGGGATGTCAATGTCAACGAATGTGTGGCTGTGCCTCTTCTGGCGGACTTTCACCCCAACAGCATCTCCACCTTCACGCACCACTCCGACAGCGTGCTGCTTTTCACAGACAAGGAAATCTGGGAAGGGCTCAATCCTGGCCAGATGCCCAACCTCCGAGCAGCCATCAACGTGAAGGACCGCTCAATGCTCTGGCATCGCGACGAGAAGGTGGCCGAGGCCTGGGAGAACCGCGAGAAGGCTTTTGCCAGCAAGCATCCCACAGGTCTGACGAAGGAAAAGATTTCCTATCCTTCTAACAACATGGACAAGCTGGCCATCATCAACTACACCTCTGGAACTACTGGCAATCCCAAGGGCGTCATGCTCACCTACGGCGCCATTTCAGATACTGACGCATTCAGCAACAGCCATTTCCCCAACCAGCCTGGCGAGACCATTGTCTCCATGCTCCCCATGGCCCACATGTACGGACTGGCCATCGAGTTCATCCATCCTAATGTCGATGGTGTGACGGTCTGGTTCCTTGGCAAGACACCCTCGCCCTCGACCCTGCTGAAAGCCATGCAGGAGGTGAAGCCCTATATGGTGGTCACCGTGCCGCTGGTGATGGAAAAGGTGTATGCCAACTCCATTAAGCCCGCACTCGACAAGATGAAATGGCTGACGGCCATTCCCCAGGCCCGCAAGGCTATCTATAAGATTGTCCGCAAGAAGGTGTTGGCAGCCTTTGGCGGTCAGGTGCGTGGCTTCATCATGGGTGGGGCGGCCTTGAAGCCTGAGGTGGAGGAATGTTTCGCCAAGATACGCCTGCCTTACACCGTGGGCTATGGCATGACGGAAGCCTGCCCGTTGCTGGGTTTTGAATGGTGTACGGAGTTTGTACCAGGTTCCTGTGGCAAACCCGTCCATGACCTTCGCATCAATTCCGAAGACCCAAGAAACGTCCCTGGGGAAATACAGGTTCGTGGCGCCAACATGACCATTGGCTATTACAAGAATCCTGAGGCCAATGCTGCCGCATTTACAGACGACGGCTGGTTCCGCACAGGCGACCTGGGATTGATAGACAAGGAGAACAATATCTTTATCCGTGGTCGCATCAAGTCCATGATTCTCAACTCTTCAGGCCAGAACATCTATCCTGAGGAGCTGGAGGCCGTATTGTCTGGTTGTCCATACGTGAGTGAGTCGCTGGTCGTAGAGCGTAAAGGAAGGTTAGTTGCCCTGGTATATCCTGAGATACCCGATGACCTGGATCAGAACAAACGTTCGGAGATTCCTGAACTCATTCGCAAAACCGCCAACAAGTCACTACCTGTCTATAGTAAGATCAACGAAGTCGTATTTGTTGACGAGCCTTTTGAGAAGACTCCGAAAATGAGTATCAAGCGCTATTTGTATCGGTAATCAGAACCTGTCAGGCGTTATTTGTATAGGTAATCAGAACCTGTCAGGCCACAAGCCTGAACTTATTTGTAGATAAAGTAGGTACCGCCGTCGCTCTGACAATACTTCTGGAGCAAGGTCTGAATGTATTCTGCATTCTCGCGAACCCGCTTCTCGTTGCCGTCATAGCCGTTGATAAGCACCACCAGATGCCTTGTGTCAATGGTCATCTTTGTACGTTCGTGGTCGCTGGTGGGAGTCCCCACCCCACCCTGTGCATCACGATAGACAGGCAGCCCGTGGATGTTTATCATACCGCGACCAATTCCTTCGTATGGTTCTCCCTCACGACCAACACCCAGTGTCAGCGTGTCACCCACGAACTTGTCCGCATCAAAGCCGCCAATGCTGTAGCCAAAGGCGATAGATGCCAGGTTTACCAGATCGACGAGGGTATCTCTTTGGTACAGCTCCTTACCCTGCAGCACACGACGTATCAATGCCTCTGAGGCTGGACGGTAACGCGACGGGTCTTTGCCACAAGCCTTATATACCCGTCTCGTAGCTGCTATGCTCGTCATTTCCTTCAGCGATTCCGTGGTCAGCGTTGTGCGATACCTGTTGCCAAGGATTTCTATCTCCTGCCACAACTCACTATTATACGGTGTATTGACCACCATAGCCTCCACACAAGCCCCAACGAACTCAGGACAGACCTGTTCTATTTCCTGTGAAACGACAACTTTCATTTCAGTACTTTTCATTGTTATCAATAATTGCTCTCCTTGCAAAGGTACAAAAAGAAAAATTGGCAAGTTAGTGATTTTCACTTACTTACCAATCTTCTTGTGATTCCGGCGGGATTCAAACCCACAACCTTCTGATCCGTAGTCAGATGCTCTATTCAGTTGAGCTACGGAACCTCCGTTCCTTATTTGCGGGTGCAAAGGTAAGGACTTTTTTTGTAACTGCCAAACTTTTTACGGTTTTTTTTAGGAAAAAGCAAAAAATTTGTATTTTTGTTTTGTATTTACCTTGTTATTATATACTTTTGCAGTCGATTTGGTGATTCTTCCGTGTTTCCCACGCCTTCTAAAGGAACGAGTGTGGCACGCATTCACGGGGGAAGAGAGGGAATCAGGTGAGAGACCTGAGCAGTACCCGCTACTGTAATCTCCATTATGGGAAGTCCAAAGAAACCACTGACGCTTCAAAACGCTTCGCTAGTGAATAGTGAAAAGTGAAACGCTTCGCTAATGAATAGTTAACAATGAAAAGTGAGAAGTGTTGGGAAGGTGGACTTTTCGGAGAGAGCCAGGAAACCTGCCACGTCAGACAAAGAAGCGTAGGCCTCGGGAATAGGGCTGGGCGGAAGAATTATGTCAAAGAAAGGTAAAGATTTGACTGCCGTTCTGAAAAGAACAGGTTTGCTGGCAAGCATGCTGTTGCTGGCCAACTCATTGTATGCTCAGGAGAAAGACACAACGCTTTCCCAGGGCAAGCAGACGATGCTTTCTCAGGACAAGGAAGCGACGCTGCAGGAGGTGGTGGTGACTGGAACGGGCACAAAGCTTACCATAGCATGTATCCTGAGGAGTAAGATGAATTTACGTGTATTATTATATAAGTTTGCCTGCGGAGGTGCTGTCGTGAGACAGCATCTCCTTGCTACTCTGTTGCTTGTAGCCACCATCGGAGCGCAAGCACAAGACACCAAAAGCGTACTGGGCGATTCGCTGGACTATGCCGTTCTGATGGTCTATGGTGGCACCAGCGAAGACAGCGCCCGTGCCATCAGCATCGACCTGATGACTGAGCGCGTCAAGGTGATGTTTCCAAAGACGGAAGTCAGGGAAGCATTCACCTCGAAGGCTGCCATCGGCGCATTGAAGAGGCGCCGTGGCATTGAAAAGCAGACATTTCCACAGGCCATGCTTGACCTGCGCAAGGACGGCTATAACCGAGTACTGACTGTTTGTTGCGAGATGATAGACGGCTTTGAGGCTGGCTATATGCAACGTCATATCGAACTACTGCGCAACAAGTTCTACGACATCAAGATGACCACTCCCCTACTCTATACGTTGGACGACTGCAGAGCTGCGCTAAAGCCCTTGGTTGACGGCATTCATGCAAGTGATGACGAGGAAGTGGTACTGGTGGGACACGGTCGTGACGGCGCTGCCAACGACGTATATTGTCTGGCCGACTACATCCTGCAGCATGAAGGTCATGCAAACTGTCACGTAGGAACCATCTCAGGCTATCCTTCGTTAGACAATATCAAACAGATTCTTAAAGAGCGTAACGCCAAGAAGGTCGTCCTGGCTCCGCTCATCATGGTAGCTGCTGGCCACGCTACAAAGGACATATACAAGACATGGCGCGAGGCTTTAGAGGCCGAAGGCTACGAGGTAAGGGTAGTTCGCCAGGCTGCCCTGGAATATCCGGAAATCAGGGAACTGGTGATACAGAAAATCATAAAGACAATTGAGGAGCCCTAAGGTGAATAAGAAGAGCGTTTACATATTGTTGCTGCTATTGATGGCAGGGGTTCTGACAGCCTCTGCCCAGGACAAGCGTCGTAAGAGCCAGATGAGGGACTCCGTGACATTAGACAACGTCACCGTCACAGGCAAGTCGAAGACCCAGAAGCTGCGCGAAGGAGCCTTGGCAGTGAATGCCATCGACGTGCGCTCAATGGTGAGCAGCATCAGTTCGCTTAGCGGTATAGTTGACCGCACCACAGGCGTAAAAGTTCGCGAGGAAGGTGGCGTTGGCAGCGACTTCGACTTATCCATCAACGGCATGTCAGGAAACTCTGTGCGCTACTTCATCGACGGAGTCCCCTTAGACACAAAAGGTAGTGGGGTGACACTGGCCAACCTGCCCGTAAACCTCATTGACCATATAGAGATATACAAGGGCGTGGTGCCCACATGGCTCAGCAGCGATGCGCTGGGCGGTGCCGTGAACATCGTTACCAACCGCAAGAAGACCAACTACCTTGACGCCAGCTATGGCTTCGGCTCTTTCCATACCCACAAGGCAGATCTGAATGCCCAATATGTGCTGAAGAACGGACTTACCATCCGCCCCACCTTAGGTGTCAACTACTCTAAGAACGACTATATGATGCGTGGTGTAGAAGTGTGGGACGAGGGGCTGCGCGAATATGTTGCTGCCGACCGACGCCGTTTCCATGACGACTATCTGTCACTGATTGGCCAGTTGGAAGTGGGCTTTACGGACAAGTGGTGGACTGACGAGTTTTTCGTGAGCGCTTCATATAATAAGGTGAACAAGGAGATACAGACGGGACAAATCCAGACCAAGGTGATTGGCGAGGCCGAACGTCGTAGTGAAGCCTGGAGCATCGGCGCCAACTATCTGAAGCGCGATTTCCTGCTGAAGGACCTCAGTGCCAGTTTGTCTCTGTCGCACACATGGGATCATTCGCAGGCTGTGGATACGGCCTATCGCAAATATAATTGGGACGGAGAATATATCAAGAGTTCGCGCAACGAGATTACCGGCCGTGCCCGTACGCTGCGCCATTTTAAACGTCCTCTCACCATCGGACGCGCGAATCTGAAATACCGCTTCAGCGATGAGCATCTGTTGGACTTGAGCTATGCCTTGAATCGTACGGGCAACAACCGTTGGGACGACGTTGACAAGACATTCGAAGCGGCCAACGACGTACTGGCCAAGCATATCATCGGATTGACTTACAACCAGTCGCTGTTCAGCGGAAAACTTAACAATACTTTATTCCTGAAAGACTACGTGAATCATCTGAACATCAATCAGACGGATATTCCCTCGGTGACTGGTTCACGCGAGGTACAAGGTTCCTCGACCAGCAACAACTTTGGTGGCGGCATCGGAATCAGATACCAGATATTTGAGCCTCTTGCCGTCAAGGCCAGTTACGAGCATAGCGTGCGCCTGCCGCTGGCCCGTGAACTGTTAGGTAATGGTACAACCATCTATGCCAATACTAAACTGGAACCCGAGAAGAGCGATAACTATAACATAGGAATCTTCGGCACCCTGAAGAATAACGACCATACGCTGTCGTATGAGGTGAACGGTTTTTTGCGTTACGTCGATAACTACATCCAGCCACAAGTGTCGGAGAAAGAGGGTATGATGCAGTATGTCAACGTGCCTGCCGTACATATCAAAGGTATTGAGGGTGAACTTCGCTACGACTGGCAGCAGCGTTTGCAGGTCATGGGAAATGTCACTTGGCAGGATGCTCGCGACCGTCAGGAGTTCAAGACCGACGGCAAACCGTCTGTCACCTACAACAACCACGTGCCCAACCGTCCTTGGTTCTATGCCTCAGCCGAAGCCCGCTATCAGTTCCGTCAGCTCTTTCAGAAAACCGACCGTCTGCAGTTAGGCATTGACTACCAATGGGTTCACTGGTTCTTCCTCTCGTGGGAAGGCTATGGCGCCCTGGATACAAAGGCCCGCATTCCTGAGAAGAACATTGTCGGGGCCAACATCACCTATTCGTGGCAGAATGGCCGTTATAATGTGTCGCTTGACTGCCAGAACCTGTTCGACGCAACCGTCTATGACAATTACAAGTTGCAGAAACCAGGTCGGACATTGTTTGCGAAATTCAGAGTACTGATACAATAAACAATAAACGTTATACAATAAACATTTAAACATTTAAACAACAAAAATGAAAAAGTATTTTTTAAGTTTTGCAGTCTTGATGATGGGCATGGCCCTCTTCACGGCATGTTCAAGTGACGATGATGACGACAACAAGAAAACTCCCGTCATCGAGGAAATCACACCGTATCACTTCGACCTGACAGTTACCGTAGGCAAACAGGGCGGTATGGGCCGCGACGTAACGACCATTATGCAGACCCGCGACTCGCTGAAAGCCGGATCTGTGGTGGACTTCAAGAACGCCGGAACAGAAATCAATGCCGACTACACGATGGAAGCCATCGTCAAAGGCAAGTATTACTATCAGGTGCCTGTCAGCGGCGACCGCTTCGTCAAGCTGCGCTATGAAAACGGACAGATGAAGGTGGTGAAGACACAGCCTTTCACGAAAAACACCTACAATTCCCGCCAGTATTGCCATGCATGGATGAACGACAGCACGCTCGTTATCATGGCAGCCAACGGCGACAAGAACGCCATCGTATGGACTAAGCTGAATGCGAACGACATGAGGATTATCAGCGAAGGCACCCTCAACCTCTCATTGGAAGGTACTTGGGACTCGTTTACCACTAGCGGCATCCTGGCCTATCGTGCAAGCGACGACAAGCTTATCTACTTCTACTATCAGAAGAAGGGTTCAGGCCGTAAGGCTACCAAGGAAGAGACCTTCCATGTCGTTACCCTCAATGCAGCTAATATGGATGTCGAGCAGAACCACCTCTGCCCCTTCCCCGCCGAGACAGCAGGTTCCGCATACGGTGAACTGCTCCAGCAGACTACCTTCTTCGACGAGGCAGGCAACCTCTATATAGCAGCTTTCAGCGACACGGAAATCGGCGAGGAAGGCAAATTGCTCCGCATCAAGAAGGGTGAGTTTAACATTGACGCCACATACAACGGATTCCCCAATAGCGATGGTAAGCTGCTGACCACGCAGTATCTCGGCAATGGCAAGGTGTTCTGCTATTCTCGTCACGATGACAGCACGCTCGGTACCGCTATCGACAGCTACGCCCACTATTACAGTATCGTTGACCTGAACGCCGGAACCCGTACCCGTATGAGCTTCAGTGGCTCTGAGATACCCTATAGCAGCGGTCGCTTCTCACAGCGTTCAACCTTTGTCGAGAAGGAGAACAAAGTCTATTTCGGTACGAATACCGAGACTGCTCAGCCTCAGATTTACGTCTATGACGTGGCTACAGGCAAGGTCAGCGAGGGTGTGAAGGTTGCAGAGGGCTACTACTTCGAGCAGATTCGTCTCTTAGAGGGCGATACATATACCGTCACGAAATAATCAGAAAATTACAAACGTGTGATGAAATACGTGTATTATTATATAAGTTTGTTTTTGGTGTTCCTGTGCTCGGCTACGTGCTGGGCGCAGGACACTGCTTCTAAGCAAGGCCTTCTGATGGTACACTTCGGAACGACGTATGACGCAACGCGGGCAAAGACCATTGACGCCATTAACGAGAAAGCTGCACAAGCGTTCCCAGGCATGATTGTCCGCGAAGCCTATACCTCGCGCATAGTCATGAAGCGTCTCGATAAGCGCGGCATCCATAAGGATACACCCATTGATGCATTATTGCGATTGCGCAGCGAAGGAGTCAGGACGGTGAAGATACAGCCTTCGTACGTCATCGACGGCATCGAGATGGAACGTCTGCGGAAGGATGTCGAGCAAGTACGCCCTTTCTTCGACAGCATCTTGGTGAGCACGCCGTTGCTCTATACCGTAGAGGATGCCAAGAAGGTGTGCGAGGTATTGGTGAACCGCCATGCTGCCGACGCCAAGAAACACGAGCATGTGCTCTTCGTTGGACATGGAACGGAAGGCCCTGCGACGGCTCTCTACAGTCAGCTCGACTATATGCTGAAGGCTGGTGGACATGCCAACTACCACGTAGCGACCATTGAGGGGTATCCCACACAAGAGACGGCACTGGCTCAGATTAAGTCGATGAAAGGTCGTAAAGTGACCTTGGTGCCGCTGCTCTTCGTGGCTGGCGACCATGCCAACAACGACATCTCAGTAGAATGGAAGGAGGCCCTTGAAAAGGAAGGCCTCATGGTTGACGTCAGACTCGAAGGTCTGGGCGAAGTGCCTGAGATTCAAGACTTGTATATTGAAAAGATTAAAAAGTAAAGATTAAAAAGTGAAAAGGTAAAAAAGTAAAAAGAAAAGGGTCAATAATAAAAAAGTGATGAATATGAAGCATATTGGAAGGTCTAAGTGTCGGAGGGGAATTGTGATATTCCTTTCCATAGTCGTTGTTTTTTCCTTTTTGCTTTTTTACCTTTTTACCTGTTATTTGTCTCCCACACGCATCATCGTGGTAAATGCCCTGAAGGCCCAGCAGGCCGATCTTGTGTTGAGCAACGACCATCCGCAGATTAAGGTGGACTGTGTGGAGGCTGAGGAGATGGAAAGTCTGGAGGACTATGATGCCGTGATCATCTATGCACGCAGGCTTTTCCTGACGCCTGAGCAGGAGGCAGAGGTAAAGCGTGTGGCAGGGAAAGGTGTTCCCATCTATACCAAAACGCTACGTAGTAACGACTTCGTAGAGAACCACAACCTCAACGAAGAACAGATTGCCACCTTACAGGAATATTTCGACAACGAGAACCGTCAGAATTTCCGCAACGGGCTTCGCTATCTACGTCATATCGCCACACCCCAGCGTTGGGGCGACCAGACGTATGAGAAGCCCGTCGAGGTGCTGAAAAACATGTATTATCATCGGGAGTATGGCAAGTATTTCAAAACCCACGATGAGTTGACGCAATACTTGAAGGAGCGAGGTCTCTATCATGAGAGAGCCCAGACCTTAGCCCTGATTTCCGGTATTACCTTCCCAATGGAGGGTAACCGCGAACACATAGACACGCTCATCACGATGCTCACCAAACGCGGGTTCAACGTCTATCCTATGACTTGCTCTGGTAAGAAACGTGAGAAGATGCTCCGTCAGTTGAAGCCTGATGGTTTGGTGTTTATGGCGATGGGACGCTTGGGCAATGACACGTTGATACAGTGGATGCAAGAGAAGAATGTCGCGCTGTTCTGCCCATTCCCCATATCGATGACGCATGATGAATGGATGAACAAAGACATACCGATGAGCAGTGGTTCGAAGAATGCGCGCATCGTGATTCCGGAAATTGACGGTGGTACAGCGCCCTTTGCCATTGCCACACAGAATCCCAACAAAGAAGGATATCACATCAATACTGCTGAGACAGAACGGTGCGAGATGCTGGTGGAACATATCTGCCGCAGCATGTCGCTCCGTCAGAAGAAGAACAGCGAGAAGCGCATCGCCATCGGCTACTTCAAACGTCCTGGTAAGGATGCACTCATAGCCAGTGGGATGGAGGTGATTCCTTCGATGTATAATCTGCTGAAGCGGTTACAGCAGGAGGGCTATAACGTGAGTGGTTTGCCTTCGACACTCGAAGTTTTCGCCAAAGCCATCAAGACGGAAGGGCTTGTACTTGGCTCTTATGCCAAAGGAGCGCAGGAGGAATATCTCGAGAAAGGTCATCCTTTATGGCTGAGACGTCAGCAGTATGAGCAATGGGCCAGGGAGGTGGTGCTGGAAGAGAAATACCAGGAGGTGGTAAGCCGTTATGGCGAGGCTCCTGGAGAACTATTGGCAAGGGGGGACAGCATAGCCATTGCTTGTGTGCGTTATGGCAATGTGCTGCTCTTTCCTCAGCCCCGTCCAGCCTTGGGCGATGATGATTTCAAACTGGTGCATGGCGTCGAGGTGGCACCACCTCATAGTTATCTGGCACCTTATTTATATATGCAGAAAGGTTTCAAGGCTGATGCCCTGATACATTTCGGCACGCATGGGAATCTGGAGTTCACACCTGGACGGGATGCAGGTATGCGGCCACAAGACTGGAGTCAACAACTCGTGGGTCCCACACCACATTTCTATTATTATACCACCAGCAACATTGGTGAAGCCATTATTGCCAAGCGTCGTTCGAACGCCGTTTTGCTGACCTACCTCACGCCACCGTATGCAGAGAGCGGTATGCGCCAGAAATACAATACCCTACACAACGACATCCACAAATCCCTGAACGGACAGACGATGTCGACCTTGAAACAGCGCATAGTCAAAGAAGGCCTGCATAGGACGTTAGGCATCGACAGCATAGTCAGTAAGCCTCTTACCCATGAGGAGTTGGAACGTATCGACAGTCATGTGGAGGAGCTGATGAACGAGAAGATGCAGGGAGCTTACTACACCTTAGGCAAACCCTATACGGAAGAGCAGCTGAACCAGACGGCACGTGCGATGAACAACGATGCCTCGCAATGGCCTCGCATCAAGCAACTGCTGACAGCCTCTACTCAGGCAGAAATCGATAATATGGTTCGCGCATTGAATGGAGGGACGATTGCTCCTGCCCCTGGCGGTGACCCCATCCTCAACGACAATGTGTTGCCAACAGGACGAAACATGTTTAGCATCAACCCTGACAACACCCCTGACCCGCAAGCTTGGGAAGACGGCAAACGATTGGCTGAACAGACCATCGTAAAATACAAGAAAGAACATGGAGTTTATCCTCGTAAGGTGAGCTATACCTTCTGGGCTGGAGAATTCATCGCTACAGGCGGAGCCACCATTGCCCAAGCATTATGGATGCTGGGCGTAGAACCGGAAAGAGATAGTCAAGGACGAATTGGTGCTATCCGACTGGTTCCTGCAAAGGAATTGGGTCGTCCGCGTATCAATGTGATGGTACAGATCAGCGGTC
>Ga0265298_10007822_pt1 | contig 12917 bp, 22 predicted proteins | sample AusTroGonzalo_MG_3_FD_193486 | JGI IMG/M metagenome (GOLD analysis project Ga0265298, IMG submission 193486) | Bovine rumen microbial communities from tropical cattle in Woodstock, Queensland, Australia - Gonzalo_01 | ecosystem: Host-associated > Mammals > Digestive system > Stomach > Rumen ... | reverse complement strand
ATTTGCATTTTGGGGAAATTTGTGGTATAATATAAGTAGAATTGGAAGAGGAGTAAATTTTTGGATGAATAACTATTACACCGCGCCGATGCAAGTAAGATTTTGGAGAATTGATGAAAACAGATACGAGGAAGGTATTGTCTTTCACGATTATGTTGTAGCTTTGCGCGATGGTAAGGCGTTTGCCATTCGTGAACTAATGTTGCGGTCGTCTAAATCTGAGGACGACACGATTATTGAATATGCAGAATGGTGGGATTTGAATTTATTGATTGATTGATATACCCCTATAGTGTAATGGTTAGCACGGGAGGCTCTAACCCTCCAGGTCTTGGTTCGATTCCGAAGTGGGGGCGCCATTAAAAATTAAACAGGAGCTGATATATTGGCATACGTTTATAAAATAACAAATGATATAAATGATAAAGTGTATATTGGTTTGACATTTTATACTATACAGCAGCGTTGGTAGACACACATCCATGATAAAAATAAATCGCAATGTAAAGAGCGACCTTTATATCGTGCTATGAATAAATATGGTATTGAACATTTCCATATTGAACAATTAGAGGAATGTGATGACTCTATTGTAAATGAGCGTGAAGTATATTGGATAAAATTTTATAATAGTTATCATAATGGTTATAATGCTACTTATGGTGGCGAAGGTCGTTCTGAATATGATGGTAATGAACTTTATAAATTATATTCTTCTGGTATGAGATTAAAAGAAATAGCTGAATTAAAACATTGTGATATAGGGACGGTTAGTCGGCATCTTTAGGCACGTGGGATAAATACGAATAAAGATTTGGAAAAACGAAATCGTGAACTTTATGGTAAAAAATGCCGTGGTATTAAAGACAATACAATTATTGAGTTTGATACTATGATGGATGCTGCTCGTTATGTTGTAAATAATAAATTATCAGTAGATAATCTTGCTGGCATTCAATCCCATATTGGACAAGTATGTAATGGTAAACGTAAAACAGCCTATGGCTTTAGATGGCAATTTATTTAACGGTCGTTCATAGCGGACGGCCGCTTCATTTAAGGAGTGATTCTCAATGTCACGTTCGCGCGCATGGCGTCGTTGGAAAAATTTTGTGAAAGCGCGCCGTAAGCATAAACTTGATGGTGAATTGACACCATACTTTTACAACAATGAAGAGGGCGCACAGTATCGCTTTCTTTATTATCGCAACTTACATGAATACTCTAAAGGCAAAATCCACTGCAGCTGCATGATGTGTCGTGCAAAAACGCGCAATAAAGGTCACCGCAAATCATGGGCACCCGCACTCAATTATAAACCATCGGACCGGCGCCGTATAGATTCAATGAATTGGGATGAACAGGAGGATTGACAAATGACTATTGGCGAACTCAAGAACATTTTCGAGAAATTCGACGACGATGACGATGTGCTCATCGAATATATGCCTCGGCGCCATGAGTACATCACTGAGCATATCATCGGTGTGCGTGCAGAATCGAACGCGCGCCAAATTGTTCTTCTTGGAGTCACTGAGCTGACTTGAAAATTTCTCTCTAAAATTTTCTCCAAAATTGTTGAATCGCTTGACATAAAGTCTACATTCTAACGTAAAAGTTAAGACAAATAAGTAAAAAGAAAAAGTTAAAGGGGTTAAAATGCTGTTTCGTTGAAGTGTATGCGAAGCAGCTTTTCCTTTTTTGTCGCGCTTTGGGGAACGGGGATGAATGCGTTCTTTCGTAGCTGTTGATATGCATAAGATTTTCTGAAAAAACGACGGGGAGAACCGCGACGGGGAGCAGGGTCGTAGGGCAGGGCTTTCGAGAGTAGGGCGTAAGCGTGGGAACGTATACGTAAATACGTATATATATAAATAACGGGACTTTTACCCCGACGTCGGAGGGACATGGCGGCATGGTTTTTGGGTAGTATTTATAGTGTAAGATATCTCTGCCCCAAATTTTATGCATTTTCAAGTTTTAAAAATTCAAAATTTCTCTATTTTTATGCAAATTTTCTGAAAATTTATGCAAAATTTCTGTTTTTCGCGCAGTTTTTGGGTGGATTTTCCAGCTTTTTCGGAAAATTTTGGTAAATAACGCATAATTTTGCAGAAATTTGACAGAAAATCTGTCAAATTTTGCATAAAATTCAATATTTTTGAGAAAATTTGCAAAAATTTCCAAAATTTTCCATGATTTTTTGCACAAAAAATCCATATTTCAGCACCAAAAATTTTGGTATTTTGCCTATAGTAAAAACTATTGACAAAATTAAAAATTTATGATATAATATATATAGAAAATGAGAGAGAAAAGTAAACAAGTTTCGTTGAGGTGGGTTGTACGCCCACAAGAAAGGAGTACAAAATGGCTACTAATCAGAAGGCAATCACCGATGCACTGCGCGCGAACTGGACTGCGACTTTCAAGGCTTTCATCAGCAACAACTTCGACACCGATGTGTGCCAGACTGCGGCCGGCACCTTCATGTTCCCCGTGGTGGACGAAGCTGGCGAGGACCGCTGGGTTAAGGTCAGCGTGATTATCCCCAAGGACGCGTCCGAGGAGAACGGCACTGACGGCTATGCGCTTGCGCGCGAGTACGACCTTAAGGTCGAGGCAGCTGAGGAGCGGGCGCGCAAGGCCAAGGAAAAGGCTGATAGCGCGCGTGCCAAGAAGGCCGCGAAGAGCGCAGAGGCGTGAGCGGGAACAAATAAAAATTTCCCGCTCGTTAAAATTTGAAAATCCTCAAAATTTAGTGTATAATATATATAGAAAGTGAGGGAGAGATTGGTTTCGCTAAGCTCCTTAGTGATTGTGGCGAGAATAATGAGTTGGCAGTTAAGGTCCAGCCTCCAAATCTCCACTAAAAATAATGATAGGGTCGCGACCGACGCGAGAAAGAGAGTGTGTACTATGACCAATCGTGAGTTCTACAATGCTATCATCACCGGCACCGAGATTTCCGACGAGCTGCGCAACACCGCCATCGAGCTGCTCGCCAAGCTGGACCACACCAACGAGGTGCGCAAGATTCACGCCGCCGAGAAGGCTGCCGAGAAGCAGCAGCTGAAGGCGCCCGTGCGCAACGCCCTGTACAGCGCGCTGTCCGCTGAGCCGATGACCGCCACCATGCTGGTCGAGGCCGTGAAGCCCGACTTCGAAGTGAAGCCCGCTTCTATTCCGTCCCTGATGCGCCCGTTCGTTGACAGCGGCGCGGTCGTGAAGGTCGACGTCAAGGTCCCTGGTAAGGGAACGCAGCGCGGCTACGTGCTGGGCTGATTCCACAGCTGATATGAGCTGGCAGTAAATGCCAGCTCTTTTTTTGCAGCTGTTATTTCCAAAATTTTCCAGCCGGCCGGTCGCAGCTGCTACGTCGCAGCTTATTGCAGCTGCTATTAAAAATTTGACAGCGCAGCCGCAGCTGCTTCGGGACGTCCCTTCGGAGCTGCCATAAAATGGTTTACATAACGCAGGTGACATAACATGGTTGCGCTGGTTTACATAATACGGTTTACATAACATAGGAGCTTCGGTTTACATAACATGGTTGACATAACGCCGCGGCCGGGTGATAAACTTCATCACTTTACTTTGCTAAAGTTTGTGCCCAGGTAAAACTTCATCACTTTACTGTGTTAAAGTTTAGGGACGCGCCCGCCCCGATGTTATGTAAACCGCATTATGCATAAAAAAAATTTTGGGGTTGCATTTTTATGCAACCCCTTTGGTTGGCTTACGCCAACTGGTACACCACACGGCGCGCCTTGTCAATCTTGACTTCCGTCTTAGTGACGGCATCGCCAAGGACACGGCAAGCGGCAGTCACCTGCGCCGCAGAGATACCAAGTTCGGCGGCGATGGCATCGCGCGTGAACTGCTCCATGGGATGAGTCTTGAGGAAGTCAAGCACAAGACCCCTGCGGTTGGCGCTCTCGCGCTTCTCCTTGGAATCGGCACTCTTGCGCTTCTCGTTGCGCGTGTCGAGAGAGTCAAGCAGACTCTGCGCCTTGGCGGTGACCTCATCGCTGATGGCGGCGGCGATGACGGCGTTGTAGAACTCGCGAGTGGTGATGGAATTGGTGGACATGGTACATCCTTTCTGCGCATGTGCGCGTAAGCGTTGGTCGCAACCCTATTTATTTTCTGTCTCTTTCCCTTGGGACAATTATAGTATATCAGATTTTTAGAAAATTGCAAGATGGTAAAGTGTACAAATCGACATCAAATTTTTCTTAATCGTTTGTGCATTTTGCCGGCGCGCCCGGACGGAAAACTTTAACACAGTGAAGTGTTAAAGTGAATTTCTTTATGCGTGATAAAGTTTTCCGTCAACGACATATGTGATGGATTCCGCGCCGTCATATTCGTTGATTTCATAGTCCGTGGCAGTGTCTGGAATCTCTACCACTTTGAGTTTCGCGTGAGGACCAGAGACGAACTCAGAACCACGTTCTTTGATGAGTTCGGCGACGCGTTCCATTTCGGGGAACGTCCACGGATAGACCTCCGTGCCGAGAATCGCGGCGGCTTCCTCAGAGAGAGACCACGCGCCGAAGCACTTGTTAAGTACGAAAATCATTTTACCACCCCTTTACAATACTTTCCAGTTCCCAAGCACCGCCGACTTCAACGGAGTTGAGGAGTTCATTTGCTTCCTTATAACCGTCAAACTGGCACAAGCAGTCATCGCGCTGGTCGATTGCGTAACAAAGCAAGTCGTAAGCATTGGCATATGCAACTGCTGCGCCGTAGTCCTTGCGCGCGTTCGCTTCCTTTTCACGAAGGAGGAACATCGCGGCAATCACCTGAAGAGAATCGTTCATTTTTTTATCTCCTTTCAGACACTAATCTGCATTCCGTTGTTATCAACGGTAACATCAGTGATTTGTACATTATACCCCTCAAAGCCATAATAATCATCACGGCAAAAGTAATTGAGGATGAGTGGCATATTCTCAACGCCATAAGCCTTTGCGATTTCATAAAGTTCTTCAATAGTGATAGCGTTCATAATTTAATCTCCTTTTCTTTTTCTGGTATCAGTATAGCATAGATTTTTTATTTTGTCAATACTTTTTTGATAATTAATTTTTTCACAAAGTCGGCCCGGGCGCGAAACTTCACCACGCTAAAGCGCGAAAGTGAAGTCTTGAAGCAAAGGGGGATTACTCCCCCTTCGCCTTCGCCTTTTCGGCGGCCTTGGCTTCGGCCTTGGCCTTCTTCTCGGCGGCGGCACGCTCACGCTCCGCCTGCTTCTGCGCCTGTTCGGCGCACTTGTGCGTGTAGTCCTCACGCTCCTGCATGGACTCATCATAGTCCTTCTTGGTGACCTTGACCGTCACCTCAAGGACGCCTTCCTCACCGTCCTGCACGAACGGCAGATTGCAAGTGTTGGACGAGATGAGGGCGACGTCCTCACCCTGTTCGGCAAGGAACGACATGAGAAGAGAGATGTAACGGGCACGTGCGGAATTGGCGATAGAAAGCTTCATTTGGAACACTCCTTTTCTTTTCTTTGTGTCTGTATTATACCACACTTTTTTGGATTTGTCAAGGGGTTTTCAAAAGTTTTTGAAAATTTTTTGTGTCCTCTCCGCATTACCTTGTCTGTGCGACGGTAATGCACGTGCCTGTTTTTCAAGGCTTCCGACAAGTTTTCTTGTGATGGTCGTCACTTCCCCTTGACAAGTATATAATAACATATAGGGTGTCCAATAAACAGGACAGGCGGCCGGTCGATAAACTTTAACACGCTAAAGTATTGCGCCCGGGCGAAGGGTAATCGCGATTAGCAATCACCCGTCCAGCAACCCTCGTAAGGGTCGAATCCCTCATCCTCGTTATAGTCCCAGTCGCCGCAGTCGTCCTCGACGTCCTCGGACTCGCCAAAGGTGCGCGCCCAACACGTGGGGCAAATACCGCTGATAAGCATCTCGCGCTCATCGGCGCTGAGGTACGGGAACGCGACCTGTGCGCTCACGCCGTCATCCCAATCGAGATAGTCCATCTCGTTGACCTCGACCTCGTTCGCACGACCGCAGAACGGGCAACGGGTGATGACACTGACTTCCTTGTAATTGACCTTAACCATTTTTGAATCTCCTTTTCTTTTTCTTTCTGTAAACAGTATAGCAAAAATTCCTTGAAAAGTCAAGTTGGCATATTATACAAATTTTATGTTTTCTTTTGTGCACCTCGACGGCGGCGCCCGCGTGAAACTTCATCGCGCTAAAGTGTTAAACTTTTGCGTCCGGCCGCTGAATAAATATGCAGAGAGAATGAATACCTTACCAAAGGTATCCATTCTCTGCCAGAGTGGTTGCAAGACAGTAACGAAAGATTTCTTTCTCAATCATGCAATCCGCAAGTCCTGTATGTTCTTCTTCAAAATCGTTACAATTCGTAAGGAATCTGTAAATAACCTCTGCGGTGTAACGATTCTGACGATTTTTCGTAACATACTCATTTGTTACGCAGAAGTTACGATAATCGTCATTTTTGCCCAAAACTTCACGAGAAAGTTTCAAAGTGTCAACGAACTTTGCACCATAAGGGAAGAAGAAACGCCGTTTTGAGGTAGTAATGTAACGCTTTGTAGTCTGCAAAGCAAGATAATCAAACTTTGCATTATGCGCCACGAATGTATTAATATTCCAATCGGCGCACACACGGCGAAAGATACGTTCAATAGAACGGAAAGACTTGAGGATTCTCGTACCGTTCTGAATATCTTTCCAATAAGATTCAATCTTATTGGCAAAATATGCAGACTTCATCAGTTCCTCATCGCAAAAGATGTCGGCGTTTACATAACTGTAAGAAGCGTAAACCTTGCCTGTTTCGTCAATGACGGCAAAGCCCAAGTCATAGACAAGAGGACACTCAATGTCATTAGCGGTTTCAGTGTCAAGAATGATGTACTTCATGGGGATTCAGTTCCTTTCTTAATTTCTGTATTCAGTATACCACAAAAACAGAAAAAGTCAAGTCGGCAAATTGCACAAAAATTCAGTGCGCGCGTTGTGCAACATGACGGCGCGCGGCCGGGCAAAACTTCACCACACCAAAGCGGTGAAGTGGTTTACATATTTATGCAATCTCCTTAAGAACACCCAAGATATTGTGGACATCATATGCGCCCTCACCCCACATATTGCGGTTCGGCGCCTCGTCGTCAAACAAGATACCATTCCCCAAAGTGGACTTGTCAATACCATAGGGAACAATCGTGATATTGTTCCAATTTACGGACGGAAGATGCTTTTTAAGCCACTTTTCTTTCGCCTGAGTGACGATTTTATCAAAATCTTCGGTGGAGTTCTTAGCAAGCCACGAAATGATATTGATTTCATAACCCTTGCGCTGCAACCGATTGAGATAACGGGCAAGAACGGACATATTCACAAGAGGCTTTGCAACCTCATAGGGGTATGCATCCCTATTCATAAGATATGCAAGCCAATTCTCAACACCGTAGAAGTCAGCAAGCGTACCGTCCATATCGAAGTTGATTGTCTTAACCATTTCATTCACCTTTCCTTTCTGTATACAGTATAGCACAAGAGCGGGAGTTTGTCAACAACTTTTTTATTTTTCTTTACACGCACCCGTGTGTTCGCGGGCGGCCGGCCAAAGACTTTAGCACACTAAAGTGCTAAAGTCTGATTAATTATGCGCGAGGGATGCATAAAATTCATCTTCAAACTCCCTTGCAAGGTTGCGGTTTTCCTTAACAGAAAGCCACAAAACTGCCCACCAAGTTGCCATTTTTTCATCATGCATACGGAAATACAGACGATTCAATTCTTCTTCAGACTTTGCTTTGCTGTAGATACGCTCATATTCCGCAATCCTATCATAATTGAGGGGAAGTTCATCATCGGTAACGATATGACCCATTTCATGTAAGAGAGAAAGAGTTACAAGAGTGAATCCCTTTGCATAATCAGAAAGCGAATGAAAATACTGTTCAAACTGCTTGTCGACAAGGGACTTTTCGTTGAAATTGTACTTTTTCCACTTAGGAACGCAAATCTTGTATTCATCAATATCCACAGAAAATTCATTGAACTTGCTGGTGATAGAGATATGCTCATCAACAACGGCGCTGAGGGCGTCATTGACAAACTTTTCAATAATCTTGTTCATTTTATTCTTGCTCATTGGAAACGCTCCTTTCTTATCTGTGAACAGTATATCATAAAGGGAGTCATTTGTATAGATGGAATATTGCACAAAGTTGTGTGTCGTTTTTTGTGCAAAACGCGCGGCCGGGCGAGAAACTTCAACGCATTAAAGCGTTGAAGTGGTTTTAATGAGTGACAACAAGAATGTCATAAATCCAATCGCCGCAGTTTTTTGCACACGAATGAATGAATTCCCATGCCTTTTTCTCAGAATTGAAAGTTTTAATTGTTTTAAATTCACTGAAATACATATATTGTACTTCATATATATGGTTTTTGGCCATTTTTATTCCCCTTTCTTAAACTTACGCCTATTATATTCCTTACCAGACGGCACACGACTTGCGCGCCTGCGCCACTGAAGATACTGCTGGAGTTCTTCTCCAGTTTTCTTGTTAACACGCTTGTCCATTTTTCTGAAAATTCCTTTCTTGTTTCTTTCTGAAATCAGTATATCAAAAATTTTCAAAAAAGTCAAGTATAAATATTATACAAATTTTCTGTCTTTATTTGTGCAAAACGCCGAGGGCGCCCGGCCGCAAACTTCACCTCGCTAAAGTGCTAAATCGTTAAAGTGAATGAATAAAAATAAAAGAGAGTGCATTTTCATGCACTCTCTTTCTATTAGGCGATGGAGTAAGCAACCTTACGGGACTTCTCCACCTTAATTTCGGTCTTGATGACAGTGCCATCCTTGACCAGAGCAGTGCAAGCACCGCTGACCTTTGCGGGGTCAATGTCCAGATTGAAGGAAATCTGGTCACGAGTGAAGGACTCGCCCTTGTGGTCATTGAGGAAGGCGACAATGGCGTTGCGCCGTTCGGCAACCTCACGCTTCTCCTTGCTGTCAGTAGACTTCCGCTTTTCATTACGGGCGTCAAGGGCGTTGAGAAGTTCCGTTGCCTTGTCGATGATGTCCTCATTGACGTTGCTCTCAATAACGGACTGGTAGAACTCACGAATGGTCATTTTGACTTCCTTTCTGCGCTTTGCGCTACGGCGGTTTGGTCGCCACCCTTTTTGTGATTTTATTATATCATAAGTTCAGAGGTTTGTCAAGTCTTTTTTCGGCTTTTCCGTGAGATTTTTTTAAATCGTGTTCGGCGCACACTTTGGACTTGTGATCGTTTCCTCTTCCCTTTTGACATCTATATTGTATCATAGATTTTTTGATTTGTCAAGGGGTTTTTCACAATTTTTTTAGAAAAAATTTCGTGGTCGTGAGCGTCCTCACAGGGATTTGAACCCTTTCCCTCTGGCTGCCGAGGTTTAACCTTTCTCTCCCCTTGACGATTATATAATACCATAAGCCCTGTCCCATAAACTGGACAACCTGCGCCATAAAGTGGTTGACATAACATGGCGCGCCCGGGAGCGGGAGTTTAACACTTTAATGCATTAAAGTTTGTGCGCCGGTGCGAAAAGACCCGCCGAGGGCTACGTACACAACTCGGCGGGTGGTGCCTTGTCCTGCCGTCCCCCTTCCAAAGGCTACAAGCGCGCACGCTTGAGGGGTTGCCAGTCTGAGTGGCTTGGCTCACACTTATATACCGCAACAACAGGACTCCGTGCGGTCGAGGACTTTGTCGTGGAAGGCTTACTGACTCACGTGGGTCGCACCCGCTGGGGCTTGGCTTCCCTTCCCTCACTGTGGTTACATTATAGCATGGAGCTTCGAAAATGTCAATAGGGCAAAATGCACAAATGTGCGCGCGTCCGCTTGTGCAAATCGACGGCGCGCCGTCCATCAAACTTTAACACTTTACCTCGTTAAAGTCTTGCCCGGGACGAAACTTTAGCACACTGAAGTGCTAAAGTCTCACTTTTTCGCGTGGCGCGCCTCGCGCTCCCAAAACTCTTCGGCCTCGCGCCGATTGCGGTCAATCTCATCGGTGATACGGCACGCGAAACGATACGCTCCATAAAGAGAAAGAATCCAAAGAATTGCCCAACTGATAACACTATCCATTATTATGTCTCCTTTTTTATTTTCTATATTCAGTATATCACAAAATTTTTATTTTGTCAACTTCTTTTTTTTGATTGGTGGTTAGACTCTCTCATCCAACCACCGAATCATCTTTCCGCTTGTCGCCTTGATTCTAATGACGTTGCGCTCTTTGTTGTACGCTGCCCAGTTGTCCAGAAAGCTTTCAAACTCGCTTGCGTTCATGTTGTAGATAACCACGGTATCGTCAATCACGATTACATAATCCCAGTTCGTGGAGTGGACTCTCTCGAAGTAGCACCGCTTGATGCTGTTGAAGTCGTAACCAATCTGCTTACTGGTGAGAGTCGCCTTGCTGGACTTAACCGAAGTCGCGGTCTCCTCGATGTCGCTTCCCTTGTCGAACGGGGTGTTGGCGTCTTTCTTACTTCCCAGACCCTTGACCATCTTGTCAGCGGTCTCAGCGAACTCGCCGCCGTTCATCCAGTGCTCGCCGTCCAGGCTGTAGGACGCGCCCTTGTGCGCGGGGTCAAACGTGAAGTTGAAGTTGATTTTGTACTCGGTTCTGGTCATCGGAGTGGTCTCCCTTCCTTTATCTTGACTACAGTATAGCACAAGTGCGCCCGGTTGTCAACCCCTTTTTGAAAAATATTTTTGTCTTTCTTTTGTAACCGTGTGTGAAATTTTTAACAAGTGCGCCCGTTTCAAACGACAACTTGCATCAATTCGATCACTTTAACGATTTATCACTTTAGCGTGCTAAATAAAACGCCGGTCCCCGCGCGGAACTTCAACGATTTAGCGTGCTAAAGTTTACGTGCACGCCGCGCCAAGGGCGGCGACTTACCACCGCCCAAAGCCAATCATACGGGAGTCAGTCTCGCGCGAGTCCTCATAGACAACGCGATAGTCCGCGGTCTTCATGTTGCAACGGTAGACCTTGATAGACTTCATGTCTTCATTCTTACCGAATTCGTCAACAAAAGCGTCAACTTCTTCGGTGCACGTCGCGGTGTTGAAAAGCATTGCACGATTCTTCATTTCGGTTACAATCTGGAACTTCTTCATTTTTTGAAATCTCCTTTTCTTATTTTCTGTATTTATTATACCACAAAAGATTTTGTAACCTGTCCTTTTAAGTGTACAAGTTTTTTAAAATTCTACAGAATTTTTCTCAAGAACAATACCACAAACTTCCAATGCCGCATCATTGGCATTATCACGGTTGTTAAACGCGCCCCAGAACCAGAGTTCCCCGTTAGCACGACGCGCGACAATGAACGCGTACTTCTGATAGTTGATCGGCAGATTGTTGACTTTCATTGTTGTTACCTCTCTTTCACTTTCTGATTGTATTGTACTATAACCCCTGTCCGATAGACCGGACAACCCCTTGCGCGCCCACGCGCGAAACTTTATCACTTTAAATCGCTAAAGTAAATCTGTAACAAAAAGGTTGCATATTTATGCAACCTTGTGAATAATTACTATTTCATCATCATAGATGGACGCCGTTCCGTTGTTATTCATAATCATGATTACCGAATCGCCAATCGAAAGCGCGCCGTCATCATCCATCAACCACAATTCGCCGTCCGTATCTTCAACTCCAATTGCACCGTCAAGACGTTCCACCACTTCGGCGCGTGTTCCATAAAGATGGCAACCGATAAACACGGCAACCGCAAGACTAAAAACTACAAACCACTTTTTCATTGTTACAATCTCCTTTCAAATCTGCTTCAAAACCTGAATGATGTTCTTCTCATCAAACGCCACGCCAATCCACTTGTCACGATTCGGCTTCTCATCGTCGAACAGAACGCCGTTCCCATGTTCATGCTTCGGCGTACCATAAGGAAGAATCCGAATCTCATTAAACTTAACGCTCTTGAGATGTTTGGCAAGCCAGACCTTTTTCGCTTCGGCAACCGCCGTATTGTACGCTTCCGTGCCGTTCTTCGCCGTCCACGAGATGATGTTGACCTTGTATCCTTCGGCAATCTTACGGTTGAGAATACGCGCGAGACTGTTAAGGTTGAGCAACGGCTTCGCTTCGGCATACGGACGGACGCTCTCATTGATGATGTCGTCCAACCAACCATCGCAACCGTAAAGGTCGGCAATCGTACCATCCATATCGAAGTTCAGTTCCTTAATCATCGTGGTCACTTCCTTTCTTTCTGGTTACATGATACCACACGCGCGCCGGATTGTCAAGTCGTCAACATGCACAAACTTGCGCGCTCGAACTTGTGCAATTTGATGTTCACTTTCACACTTTAGCGTGCTCCGGTCCCAGAGCGGGACCCCGGGCCGTTTTCGTGAGAGCTTACATAATTATTTAAGTACCTGTATTTTTATACCCTCCGCAGAAATCTGAGAATTTCAGCGCAGGGGTCAGGCCCGGGGTGGTTTCTAGGATTTACAAAAAGTTACAAAATGGTTACAAAGGGCGCTGGAAACAAAGTCTCCCGAACTCAAAAATCCGTTTTGTAAAGTTTTATAAAGTAATAACTACTTTAATATGATACAGAGGTGATTTAATGGCTATAAAAACAAACTGGGGACCCACCCACCTGCCTGGTAGAAATGGAAGAGAAACTGGTATGGAACATGTTGAGAATCTATTAACTTCCGTCTATAATTTTAGTATCTATAATTCTACCGCAAATGAATATACTTTATCATATTTATCAAGTTTAAGTGACTTTTTAAAAGATCAAGAATAGATATTATATGATGCCCTTGGGGTTAAAGATATACATGGTTTAAAT
>Ga0265298_10007821_pt1 | contig 12919 bp, 8 predicted proteins | sample AusTroGonzalo_MG_3_FD_193486 | JGI IMG/M metagenome (GOLD analysis project Ga0265298, IMG submission 193486) | Bovine rumen microbial communities from tropical cattle in Woodstock, Queensland, Australia - Gonzalo_01 | ecosystem: Host-associated > Mammals > Digestive system > Stomach > Rumen ... | reverse complement strand
CATTCCTCATACGAAACATCCACATCGGGAGCTTCTTCCGTTACCGTGGAATCTATTTGCTGTTTTACCTGATCGTAGCTCAGACTGTCTTCGCTCGATTCGGAATTGTTGGAGTTCCCTCCGCAGGCGGCAAACAACGAAATGGCCGCAATTGCAAAAAATACTTTTTTCATAGATATGATGTTTAAAATTACAAATTCAATCTTATTGTCATAAAAACGGACATATTGTCTTTTTCGTATATCGAATTGTAGGAACTTATCCTGTAGGCGTAACCCACTCCACAAGTCAAAGTGCTGTATATCAGCAGGTCGTTAATGGCAACGCAGGGTTCGAGAATTCCTTTTTCGGGAGCCAAAACGGGCATATTATCGCAGGTGAGTTTCTGTGAAGAGGTGCCTATTATGGAATTGAGCTGCAAAAATGGCTTTGGTTTGGAGTATTTAAATTTCCAAAATGGTTGTGCAAAGCTGAAACTTACGCACAGATTGGCGAACTTGTCCGACACGAACTGGTGCGGATGCAGTGTCATAAAGCTGTTGCGGAAATAGTACCACATATTGCCTGTACCAACGGTGGCGAACAGTCGGCTGTAAGGCACATCGCCGTCCACATAGCCCAATTGCGAAAACAGACTCAAATATCCATAGTGCTGGCATTGGATATTTTGCAGGTATTCCACCAGCAGGCGGTTGTAGCTTTGCTTGGCGTCGAAAAGATTGATGCCGCGGGTGTAACGTATGTTGATGATGGGATACGAAGACGTTGTTCCGAGACTAAACTCGTATTTCGGCAGACGAATCTTGTCGATTTTTGCGTAGGTAAGGTTCAACCCGATATCGGCGAAATCGCTGTATGGCATTGGTTCGATGAGGTTGCGGGCATAGAAAATGCCGTTGGAGTCGTACATGGGTGTTTCACGCGAGTAGGTCAGCGATGCTGCGCCATATACATGTCTCCACAGCGGCATGGACAGCCGCACTCCGGCCTGCTGCACCTTGGAGAAATGTTCCATGGCGTATTCGTAGTTGCCGTTGATGTCGAGCAAGGAATAGTTGTAGAACTTGGTGCTGGCGGCCATCTCAAGGTCGCGGCGGTAGAAGAAAGACAGGTTGTAGTTCTTGTAGTGGTCGAAGAAGAAATCCAGCGCACCGCCGTATTTCCATTCCTTGTCCTTAACGCCGTAGCCGAAATACCCGCTCGGACGCATCCATTTGGTGATGTTCCATTCGAGGCCCAAGCCCCAGCGCGAATGCTCGTAGCCGTTGTATTTGAAAATCTTGTTGATGTCGATGGCAAACTGCTTTATCTTAATTCTGCCCGTGGAAAGTTGCATAAGCCAGTCGATGAGGCCTGTCAGAGTGAAGGGGCTTTCCTCGCGTACAATTTCCTTGATGCTGTCGTAGAGGATAAAGGTGTTTTTCTCCTTTTCGGTGATGGCCGGACGGTAGCGGTTCCACACGGCGGTGTCGTTGGTAACGGCCTCCTCGTCGATGTTAAGGGTAACGTCGGAGAACTCGCGGCGTTTCAGCTTGGGATTGAAAGTGAAGTCGTTGATTTTGTTGTTGGTGGAGAACCTTAGCAGCACGTCGTTCTTTTTCGACATACGTATTCCCAGCTCGAAATGCTGGAAATCGGGATACCAGCGGCCTTGCGAGTCGCAGGCGTACAGGTGGCGCACACGGAACACCAGTCCGTCGCTCTTTTCGGCCATGCCTGTGCTCAACGTATTTACCGACACAGCCAACGCTGCGGAGTCGGTGTTTTGCATGGTAGTGTCCTTTTTGTCCGCAATTGCCGAAAAATCGAGGTCGTTGAAAGTGTTCAAAACCATAACAGGCTCGGCCACAATGCTTTGTATGGCATAACCGTTGGTGTTGATAAACACCTTACCTTTCATACTGTTGAATTCCTTGTTGGGTTTGGGATAGAACAGTATTCCGAAAATTGTGTCGTTGCCCGAATAGGAAGTGTCCTGAATTATAAAGTAATACCGTCGGAAAGTACCCTTGCGTATAGGGTTGATATAAGGTATTCCTAAAATATTGAAGTTGCTGGAATAAAATGAGTTAGATTGCATTTGGGTCAGTATCACCGAAAAGATTGGGTTCTCGGTTCCGGCAGTGCGTGTGGCTATTACGTTTTCGCTTACCCTGTCGGGATTTTTGTACTTGTATTCCGAAACCGATTCGGTGAAAAAAAGATAGGTACTGTCGATAATCTCGTCCACAAAAATTTCGAAAGAATCTCTTACTGTATCGTTTTTGGAGATGAACTTTTTTGCCGTTTGACGCATGGATGTCTCCTCATCATGGGCAAACTCTATCACACCGCGGTTGTAAGAGGTGTATGAGTAGGAGTTCTGTTTCTGGAAATCGTTGTTCTTTTTGTTGTCTATGGCGGCTTGGATAATGCGGTTGGCGGGATTTATACCCGGTCTCACCACCACATCTTTGAGTTGGAACACCGACGCTTTCATTTTCACCACAATTTTGCGTCCGTCGGCGGGAATATCGGCGTATGTGTCGTCGTAGCCCATGAATTTGATGTGCAGACGTTTGTTTTCGGGATTTACCGCAAGAGTAAAATTGCCGGAAATATCGGTGATGGTGCCTATGTTGGTGTTGTCCACAAATACGTTGGCAAAGGGCACGGGGTCGTTGGTTTTCTTGTCGCGAACAACGCCAGTCACTATGTGTTGCTGGGCAATGCTATCAAAGCAAAACATCAAAAACAGTGCAAACAAAAGCACTTTGCCACCCGAAACCGTCATCGTTTTTGCCAAAAGCCTGAATATCATCTAATAAATTATTCTGTGGATAAAATACTTTTCAACGTTTATACACTTAATAATTGCATTTGTACATCAAAATATTACAGTCGTTGATTTTTTTGAGAATTCTCGAAAACAACAACATGTTTACAAACCCATTAAAGTCTAATTCCAACCCCTTAACCATAAAATCTAAACTCTTAATTTTTAACTATCAACTAAAATAGTACCTAGTTCCGAATTCCGAGTTAGTTTATCCGCATTGTATATACGATTCCACCAATTCAAGAGTTTTCTCGTTGGCGGTATTGGGGTCGGCGTTGATGTCGGCGCGCATGGTACGGTCGTTGAACTTGCGCAGGTCGGTAAGAATGCCGTCTATCAGACGTGGGTCGAAAACGCCTTTTTCCTCATAAACCTTGCGGTCTTTTTCAAGGATGTCGGCGCTGGCGGCGCAGGAGTCGGGCAGTACAGCCAGACGTTTCAGCACGTCCTCGTGCTCGAAGATATTCACGCTGACGTAGCGGTCCTTGGCAAACTGCACGGCGTTCTCCATCTCAAAACCGTGGCGTGCGGCCACTGCCATTCCTGCCAAAAGAAGATACACGTTGGCCGAGCCGTCGGGAGTGCGTAGCTCGATGGTTTGTTTATAGGAAAAGTCCTTACGGTTTTGTGGTTCCAGCGGGTTGCAATGGTTGATGATGTCGCTACAGCCTTTGTCCCAGCCAAGTGGCACACGCACCATTGCCGAGCGGTTGCGGTCGCCCCAGCAAATGTTGGTAGGAGCCTCCTGATGGGGCACCAAACGGAAATACGATGTGGGGTTGGTGTTGCCGAAAGCCGTAAGCGAAGCGGCTAAATCGAGCATACCGGCAATAGTTTTGTGGGCAGTATCGGTAAGACCGTTTTCGCCTATGTACATATTTTTGCCGTCCTTGCTTACACGGGTGTGAATGTGCATGCCGCTACCTGCCTTGCCTACAGTTATTTTTGGAGCAAAAGTTACCGTAATGCCGTATTGGTACGCCAAATTGCGCATTATCCATTTGGCTATCACAAGTTGGTCGGCGGAGTCCTGTATGTCGGTGGGCAGGAACTCAATCTCGTTTTGTTCGTACATAGTGTCGCCAACCACAAAGTTACCCACTTCGCTGTGTCCGTATTTTATCAGACCGCCGCACTCGGCTATGAGTTTCATGGCTTCGGTGCGGAAATTCTCGAATTTGCAGTAGGGTGCCGAAGTATGGTAGCCGCGTTGGTCGTTGGCAAGGAAAAGGTCTTCCTTGGGAGCAATCACGTAATATTCCAACTCGCCCATAGTTTCAAACTCCATGCCTGTGGCCTCGCGGAAGGCATTGGCTGCTTTGGCAAGAGTGTATTCGGGAGCCATGGCAAAGGGCTTGCCGTCGTAGGTGTAGTAGCTGCACAGCAGGTCGAGGGTTGGTATTTCGGCAAAAGGGTCTATAAAGGCGGTGCGGAAACGCGGCACCACGTACAAGTCGCTGCTACCGGCCTCGAGGAAGGGGAACAAGCTGCTACCGTCCACGCGCTCGCCAGCGGTAAGCACCTCGTCAATATGTTCAAGGCTGTTTATGATGAAATTGAGAGTTTTCAGTTTACCGTCGTTGGCCACGTAACGGAATTTAACCATCTCTATTTCAAATTCTTGGATAACCTTCAGTATATCCACTTTGGTAAACTTGCTCATTGGTTTGCCCAAAAACCGCACCAAACGGTTGGGGTTTAGTTGTATATTATTGTCTGTCATGTTTTTATCTTTTCTGTGGTTTTAATTTGTGTCGTCTGTTGTTTTACGTACAAGGCCTTGTGATGTTTCGCTCCAATATAAAAGTAAATTCGTAGAATGGCTTGTTGTTGAGAAAAAATCAACTGTTGAACCTTTCAAGCACCTGTTGTGCGTAAGTCTTGGAAACAGGAATATCGGGAATGTCCTTGTCGTCGAGTTCGATAAAAAGCCCCGTTTTCTCCTTTTTCAGGACTTTCACCTTTTTGAAATTGATAATATAGGAACGGTGGCAACGCACCAAATCTTGTGCAAAATCCATTGTTTCGATGTTTTTCAATGAGTTGCGTAGGCAGAATTTGGTAGTGCGGTCTTTATTTTTGTAGCAGATATTCACATAGTTGTCCGCAGCTTCCAAGTAAAAAAGGTTGTCAATGTGTACCGACAGTTTCAGATTTCCTTTTTCGTCGGTGAAAAGTATTTGTTGCGTTTTGTCGTCCCGTTCAGCCGTAACTCCCATTTTTTTGCGGAAACGCTCTATATACATATCCCTGTCGGCAAGTTCGAAATACAGCGTGGTTATTATATATGGTATTATCAGAATCGATGTGCAGTACAACAATGTGTCGCCGATTATCTGGAAATAACCTATTGGCAAGCCATAACGGATTTTGCCCACAAGCCATGCGTAAAGGTTGCAGAAAAGGGAGATGGCTATTATCTCAACCACTATCCAAACGATGTATGTCCTATAATTTATAAGATTGTTGTTTCTGCAAATAAAAAAAAGTATCAATCTACTTATAATAAGTACAACCAACCCAATTGCAGAAACTATTGCGGCGTGTGCTGCAAAATTCTCTATAGTTTTTACCGCCTCAAACTTCTCCGACCCCTGAGGTGCGAAAATAAGAATGAAGGTGAACGCAAATACTACTACAAAGACAATGAATTTTAGGCTGTTGGTTATCTTTATAAGATTATATGGTATTCTTTTAAGCATTTCTCGTTATTTTTCATCAATAATTTCTTTTGTTGAAAAACGTTCCATCATAAAAAAAATTGTACGAAAAGGCATTTTTTTAGCGTGGGGTAAAAATATTATGGCGAAAAAAATGCAAATTTCACCCCAAAATATCAATTTTTACCACCTATTTTTTAATTTTACCAATAAAACCTCTTCAGCAAACCATAATTTTCGCGATATGAGATAAAGTAAGTACTTTTGCACTGCAATCGGAAGTCACTATAACAAGAAAAACAATGATGACGAAGTCGAACAACGGCATAGAACTTGAAAACTTATCAGCAAATGCTGTTTTGGCACTGCAAAAGTGCAGAAAAAAGCGTATTTTTGCAAGCTAAAACAAAAAACAACATCAAAATGATAAGTTTCGAGAACATAAACAAGCCAGACTGGAGATACAATCTCCTTTACAGTTATGTGCACATTATGCACAACTTCGTCTATTACCGAAAATTTTACGTGCTGAACGGCGACAAGGTTCCAAAGGGAAAACCTGTTGTAGCCATCAGCAACCACCAAAACGGCCTTACCGACGCTTTGGGCATTTTGTTCGGCTTTAGCAAAGACGGACGGCACCCTATATTTATAGCCCGTGCCGATATTTTCAAACGCGAAATAGCGGCCAAGGCTCTGCGTTTTCTGCGTATAATGCCGGCCTTCAGAGCTGTTGATGTGGGTTCGTCCGGAGTGGGCGAAAATAAGGCCATATTCAACCAATCGGCCAAAATTCTTTCCGAAAACGGCGTGGTGGCCCTCTTCCCCGAAGCCGGACACCAGAACTGCCACACCCTCGGCACCTTCAAAAAAGGTTTTGCACGCATTGCTTTCAGTGCTGCCGAAATGATGGATTTCAAAGAGCCGGTGTATATACAGCCCATGTCCAACCACTACGACAACTACTTCTCCGTTCAGGGCAGACTTATTGTTACTTTCGGCGAACCTTTCGAGTTTACCGACCTGTACGATATGTACAAAACTCAACCGCACCGTGCCGAAAAAATCCTTACCGACCGCGCTCGTGCCATTGTTGATGACCTTATGCTCAACATCATCGACAAACATTACTACGAGGAGTACGAAATGCTTTGCACCATATATGGCCGAGAACTTATGGCCGAGGAACACAAATCGCGGCGATACTTCCCCAACCAACTCGATGCCAGCAAACGTGTGGTGAAAATGCTTGACAAATGCCGTGAAACAGATCCCGACACCTTTGCCGAAATTATGGAAATGGCTCATCGCTATTGCCATTCGTTGGACAAAATGCACCTCCGTGATTGGGTTTTCGCACAAAAGCTCTCAACAGCAGGATTTCTTTTAAGACTTCTGCTTTGTATAGTCCTTACCCCCGTAGTGATTGCATGCTGGTTGCTCAATATCGTACCATTCAGCATGTCGTCGTTCATCACACGCAACATAAAAGATTATATGCTACACTCGTCGTTCCATTTTGCTGTGGGATTTCTTGTATCATATCCTATGTGGTTCATAATCTCGGGCGTAGTGCTTGGAGTTGTAACCGGATTGTGGTGGCTATTGCCTATATATATGGTAGTTCTGCCGCTGTCGCTGTTAGTTTATCTGCGTAGCAAAGTGATGATAAAAAAGGTTTACAACCGCATAAGGCGTTTCCGCTTGTGGTTCCGAGGCAACCATTACTACGCCGAAGCGGTGGAAACACGCAAAGAACTCATCAAAAAGTTCTCTCTAATTAGAAAATAGTTTTTTTTATGAATATTGCGAAAATGGTGAAGAAGTAATTCTTCGCCATTTTTTTGTATAACCAAATTCGGATAATACCCAATTATATTTGGTTCTATTGGTGTCCGGGAAAACTTTTTGAAAAACCTCATAAAATATATGTAGTAAGCAAATAAATAGACGGTCTTATCTGAGGGGGATTGCTTTTTCAAAGATGTATATTGTGAATGAAGTAAAAGAAACTTAATTCGTGCCAGCGGCACGAGTTCTCAACAAGGAACGCAGAGTGGGGTAAAAGGATATCCCCCCTCAAAACAAGCGTGCTGAAAGCACGCCACATATTTCTACAGTGAGAGCGTTGTTATTCTCCGTTTCACTATCGAAAAAGCCATTGGCGTTTTCTTCACTCCGGCACGCCATTATTCCATTCTTTTGCCTACCCCAAGTTTTATTGAGAGCGCTCTCCGAGAGCATTTTTTTATCGGACACTAATATTTCTTTTATAAAAAAAGAGGTGCCTTAGGGGCACCTCTTTTTTGTTTAAGAGATATTCTTATTAGCGAACAATCAGCTTCTCAACTTTTGTGAAGTTGTTGTTGGTGATACGAACGAAATAAGTTCCTCTTGCCAAACCTTCGAGGTTGATTTGCTCTGTAGCGTTGGCGTTGATAACTTTCTGGCTGATTACGCGACCGTTCATGTCGATAAGAGCGTAGTTAACATCACCGTTTACACCTTCGATGGTGAGGTTAGCAACAGAAGTTGCGGGATTGGGTTGAACTTTAACAATAGCGTTGTCAGCTGTGTTGATACCTTCATGTTTAAATTTAGCAACACAGTTGTGGTCAGCTTGGATGTTTACAAATTCGTAACCGTACCAACCCTGATTTATTGTGAAGTTGGGGTCGCTTGCCATATCTATAACAACACCGTCTACAAACAGGGTGTCAAGATCCCAGTCGTTGTCTTCATCTGGTTGGATAGCAAATGTAACGGAAGAACCTTGAGGATAGGGAGTGGTTTGACCAGCTACAGGAGTATTGCCGTGTGAGTAGTCATATATTTCACCACCGTTGGCAGGAGTAGCTGTCCAAGTGATGTTGTGGTTAGGAATTTGTTGGTAAGGTCCAACAATCATACGGATCATAGGAGTACCCGATTCAGCAATACCACCGGCAAGGTGCAGATAGTTGTCGGCTGAGGGTTGTATTACAAATACGTTGTAACCGGAACCGCAGGTGAAACGACGGTTGAAGTGCTGGGGCAGAGGAGTTGATGTGGAGTCAGTAGCACTGTAGTAGTAAGATCTGTCGGTAGCAGGAGTGAATGTACCGGCTTCAGCCATCTGATAACCGATCCAATATCTTCTACCGGCTTGCAAAGCGGGTTGTTCGGGGAAGGTGATACGGATTGTACCGTAGTTACCGAAAGTATTGTAACCAGGGATGAATTCGTTGATGTCGTTAGTTGTTACAGTGTAAGTAGAAGCACCTGTGGACATTCTGTACCATGTGGGGTCTCCGGAAGATCCAACGGAGTCGAACCACATAACAGGATCCAATTTAGCGCCGGCCATAACATAGCCAGGACGTGTAGCGGGAACTATTTCAACACCGCGGATAACCCAGTTAGCAGGAATTGAGCGGGGAGCACCGTACATAACTGCCAAAGTGTAGCCTTGTTCTCCAATATCAACTTGATCGCAACCAGTCCAGAAACCATCGCTGGAAACGCCATGGCACCAGTAGCTGTAGCCAGTGAGGATACCATTGTCGCGGCCCCAAATGCGGTTGTCGTTAGCGTCTTTGTTTACATTAAATTTAATTGTATCCAAAGCATAAGTCAAAGAATCGCTGGAAACAGTAACGAAAATGGAATCAACACCAGCGTTTGTTGAAGGTAGATAACCTGTTGTACCGTAGGTGGTTGTGGAACCATTCAGGAAGTTGGATATACGTCCAGTCGGGTCGATGTAAGCGAAAGTATCGTTAACGGCATCGGGAGTCAAAGTAGCAATCTGCTGGCTTTGTGCTATTGGAGAACCTGCATTGTTCAGGATTTTACCGGAAACGTTGGTTTGGTTTACATTACCAGTGTTGCGGAATGTAGAAGCCCAGAGCAGTGCGTTGCCGCCCATTCCTTGGGGTACAAGGTGATAAGCTCCATCATAGAATTTTCTTTGAGAAATGGTCATACGTTTTGCGCTTGCCGAATCAACCGAGAAATCGTCGATCATCCAGTAGTAACCGTAAGCACCACCAACATTTGTGTCGGATTTGTAACGAACACGGAGGTAGAGGTCGCTGTAGCTAGCAACATTAGCAGGAAGAGTTACGGTTTTTGTACCAAGAGTGGAGGAGTTGGAACTTAAATCAACACCGATACGGTTGATATAGATGGAGTTCCAAGTGCTGCCGTCGGAAGAATAGTCAATGAAGCAAGAGTCATCTTGAGCATTGAATTTTCTAAAATATTGATAGAAAGACACATCGTACATGTTGCCGCTTGCAGGTTGCATGCTGTCGAACTGTATCCAGGAGTTGAATTTTGCATCAACACCTGTACCGCCCCATGCGCCAATCTGGTCTTGCATGGACATTACCATGAAACCGTTTGTACATGTGCTGGCGTCGAAGCCGCTAAGAGAACGGAAACCTGTTTGTCCGCCACTAGCAGCGCCGAAAAGTACCGGGAATGTGCTTGCTGCGCTCGACAAAGCAGTAGTAGTTGTATCAGCAACTCTGTTCCAGTGTGAGGAGGGGTGGGCTTGGTAACCAGTACCCGATGTCCAACCTACACGGTAGGAAGTTGATGATTGAGCAAAGTCCTCAGTAAACAGAGGAGCTTTGGTGAAGATGGAACCCTTGAAAGATTCCTGCCTTTGTACTTCTACATCGTTCAAGGAAGCGGAAACATTTGTCTCCACAGTCTTAACGGTGCGTTTTTCTACGCGGGCGTTTTTCGGCATCTGTGCAAATGCTATTGTTGCACATAATGCAAGACTTAAAGCCATTAATGTTTTTTTCATTGTGATTTGATTTTTAATTAATACAAAAATTATTCTCAAGAACTTATGTGAATCAACTATTTTTTTAGTGTTTGCATAACAAACGCCAGAAAAAATCGCTTTCTTCACAAATTGCAAAAATATGTTTTTTTTTTTTATTGGACAAATATTTCGATGTTAAAAAACCTCCTTTTAAAAACAAATAACTAATTGTCAATAGTTTATTGTTTTATTTTTTTTTGTCTATACCAAACTTTCTATACGTTTTTGCACAGCGAAAAATATCTCGTAGCATACATTTGCGGCACAAAAAATACTTTTTATTTCGGAAAAGTTGTATTTTTGCAAAAAAAAGCAATGGCATGATAAAGCAAAAAATACTTACAGGCAACGGCTCCCGCACAGCATTTGAATTGTTAGACAGGGCGTTGCGTAGCAAATCATATAAGGATGCACGCTATTTTATACTTGTGGACGAGAACACATCGGAGCATTGCCTGCCTGCACTTGTGGCTGAAGTGGAGGCACTGCAACAAGCGGAGTTTTTCGAAGTGGAGAGCGGCGAAGGTTGCAAGGACATTGCCGTGGCAAACAACCTTTGGCTCTCGCTGTTGGAGAGTGGTGCCGACCGTAATGCAGTTATGGTAAATTTGGGCGGCGGTACAATAAGCGATCTGGGCGGTTTTGTGGCCTCGGCTTACAAACGCGGAATAAGATATATAAATGTACCGACAAGCCTTTTGGGAATGACGGACGCTTCGATAGGCGGCAAAACGGCAATAAACTCCGGTAGATTGAAAAATCAGGTGGGTTTTTTCCATTTGCCACAATTTGTTTGCATAGAGCCACAACTGCTGGCCACATTGCCTGCAAGGGAAATGCTGTCGGGCATGTTTGAGATGGTAAAGACTTTTGCCGTAGCCGAAAGGGAAGCTTATTTGCGTTTTATGGAAAGATTTGTGGGTGCGTATATTCCCGAAGAGAGTTTGATATACCGTTGTGCCGACATAAAAGCGGATATAGTGAAACGCGATTTCCGCGAAGACGGCGAACGCAAGGTACTTAATTTTGGACATACTTTCGGTCATGCCATAGAGAGTTTATCGCTGCTACACGACGATAAACCTATCTCCCACGGCGAGGCTGTAGGATTGGGCATGGTTTGTGCCATGTGGCTGTCCGTAGAAAAATACGGCCTCGACAGGTTCTTTTACGAGGATTTTGCGGAAAAAGCCTTTGCTACGGTTGGCCGAAGAAATTATACGACACAGCAGACGGACGAACTTGTGTCCATCATATCCAACGACAAAAAAAATGTCGGAGGGGAGGTGCGTGGCGTACTTTTGGAGGATATAGGGAAACCCGTTTACGATGTGCCTCTCACAAAAAGTGAAATAAAAGAGGCTTTTTTGCATGTTTAGCGAGTGAAAATTTGTTGATTTTGAGTTGCAATTACATATATTTTTTGTAAGGCAATCAAATTTCACGCTCTTGCAATTGTTACATTATCAACTAATTAAATAAAAAAAACAAAAAAGTATTGCTAATTCGAAAAAAAGTTGTATCTTTGCAGTCCGAAAAAAAGCCCAGGTGGTGAAATTGGTATACACGCCACTTTGAGGGGGTGGTGGCCTTACGGCCGTGCAAGTTCAAGTCTTGTCCTGGGCACTCAAAGCAAAGACAATAAACGAGCCCGGGTGGCGGAATTGGTAGACGCGTACGTTTCAGGTGCGTATTTCGAGAGGAGTGCAGGTTCAAGTCCTGTCCCGGGCACCAAAGAGTTTTGTAAGTAACTCAAAATGAGTGAAAATACAAAACTCTTTTTCTTTTATATCCCCAATTTGGCCACCTTTTGGCCACCTTTTCGAGAAAGGAAATGAAAAAGGGATGTCATTTGACACCCCTTAAACATTGTTTCAATCCTCATTCAAAACAACCCATCTACAGCGGCACTCGCCACGCTGTCGGCATATTCATCCAATGACAACCTCACATACTTGTAAAACATCGTCTCGGTCTTATGGCCGCTCACACTCATCATCTGTGGGACGGTGAATTTCTTGGAGAGATACATATTCGTGATACAGCTTCTGCGGGCAGTATGGCTGGCTACCAGCTCCCATCTTGGACGGATGGGATTGCCCTGTTCATCATATTCGTACAGCACCTCTCCTTTCTTCTTTGCCTCAACTTCTGCACGGCGTTCTTTCAGGGTGAGTACGGTTCTCTCTTTCTTTCCGAGACTTGGAACAGTTTCCGACAATTTTCTACAGATGTCCTTGATGGTGCGGTTCAGGCTTTGGTCGAGAATTTCAGGCACATTGTAATCATACTTTTTCAGCAGCGTTTCCAGCCTGTCGTCCATAATGGGGATAACCACAGTCCCGGCGGTCTTCTCCTGCTTGATGCGGATGACCTTGGTTCCACTATGGGTATAGCCGATGTTGTCTTTCTTTATCCGGCTGTAATCCGAATACCGCATAGCGGTGAAACAACCAATCAGAAATACATCCCTCACTTGTTCCTCAAAACCGTTCAATGGCATATCATAAAGAGCCGACAGCTCTTCCTTGGTCAAGTATATCTTCTTTGCCTTGTCATCCTCGGTGATTTGAGGACTCTTTAGCACCGAACAGGCAATATGGTTTGTGTGCAGGCCTTGTC
>Ga0265298_10007820_pt1 | contig 12920 bp, 12 predicted proteins | sample AusTroGonzalo_MG_3_FD_193486 | JGI IMG/M metagenome (GOLD analysis project Ga0265298, IMG submission 193486) | Bovine rumen microbial communities from tropical cattle in Woodstock, Queensland, Australia - Gonzalo_01 | ecosystem: Host-associated > Mammals > Digestive system > Stomach > Rumen ... | reverse complement strand
CATCATGTTTCCATGATTTTTCCGAATTATTCAATTGATGTACACAAATTGTACCATAATTTTGCCGTTCCAGCAACCCACATATTTCTTCATTAATGCTATTTCACCTGCTTATTTCTGATTTGCTCTTATGGATTCCATGAAGTGGTCGATTCCGCAGGCTATGGCTGCATTGAAGATTCCTGCCACGGAACAAGAAAAGATTTTAAAGAATCCATAATAAGCTTACATGCGAGTTTTTCCTCACAAAATTACCGGATCAGGTTTCATCACTTGATCCGGTTTCAAAATTCCCAAAAAATATCCATTTCTTTAATCTGTTTCTTCAGACCGAACACTCTTTCCGTATTCTCTCTCGCGCACCGAGTCAGTTCCTCCTCGGAAATGTGCATGTACTCCGCCAGAGTCCGGGCCACATAGACGATATTCTCCGGAACATTGGTACGGCCAAGCCCCGGGACATTTCTCGGCGTAAGGTAAGGCGCATCCGTCTCCACCAGGATTCTGTCCTTAGGGATCACGGCTACCGCTTCTCTTAACTCATCCGCCCTCCGGTCATCACAGATCCAGCCGGTCACTCCGATGGAAAATCCCATGTCAAGATACCTCTCTACGGTCTTTCGATTTCCGGTAAAACAGTGAACCACAGAACGCTCAGCAACCTTCGGTACATTTTTGAACACTGCCGCGAAATCCGCTGCCGCATCGCGCTCATGTAAAAACATGGGAGCTGAAAGTTCCTCCGCCAAAGCCACAAACTTCTCCAGTGCCTTCAGCTGATTCTGCTTTGTGCTGAACATCCGGTCATAGTCCAGACCGCACTCGCCCACGGCAACAACATTCGGGTTCTCTGTATAGATCCGGCGTACTTCCTCAAGGTGTACGTCCATAAACCGGTCCGCATTGTGGGGGTGTAGGCCTGCGGTGCCATATACCGGATAACTCTCACGACTCTGCTTTGCCTCACTCTTTGAGTGATTCTCATCTGATACCTGACCTACCGGAACCCGGCCTTCACATTTTCTCAGGTACTTCTCTATCGTCCGGTTCTCTTCCGGATCCGAGCCCGTCAGAATACAGGCCACTCCCGATTCCGCCGCGCGCTGCAGCACCTTGTCCGGGTGCTTAAACTGCCGGCAGAACAGGTTAAGGCCGATGTCATAATACTTTATTTCCATTTTTTCCTTTTATTCAACCATCACACAGATTCCGTGTAACTTAGGAATGCACTTTACAGGTATTCACCCTCGACCTTCAGCCACTCAACGGTCATTTCAGCCGGATCAAGCGTTCCTTCCTTGATCTCCTGGAACATCTGCGCCAGTTCCTCATCCGTCATGGTGCGGATGTGATCGCCACGGGTGATGATCACCGGCCGGTCATTCTTTGCAGCCTCAGCCAGATCCTCCAGCTCATCCTCGGTTACATGGTACATTTCCATCAGCACATAACGCATCTCCATGAGGCGCCCGTACATATTCTCCAGGGTGATAAACGCCCGGGGATCCGCCAGACTCTCCAGATAATTATGATACATCACGCGGTAACGGATCTTATACAGGTTCAGTGCCTGTTCAAATGTCATCACTTCTGCCATGGTTGTTCCTCCTCTTAAACATTTACAAAATAATACCACATTTGAGACAGATCCTCAATCTGCAATAATTGAAGAAAAACATGATATCGTGAAGCAAGAAGAAACCCCAACAGCTGCCACTGTTGGGGGTTCGTTTGTGTTAGCCTTACATTATTGAGTTTTAGCTATGCATATTATAACATAGAACTCTCGAAATGCAGATCCTTTCTTCTTACTCCTCCATATGTCCGTCGCGGAACATGGAGAACTGATCCATGGGGTACTGCTCCAGATTCTTCAGCACGTTGCGGCCGTCCGCCTTCTGCAGAAGACCTTCGCGGGCCTTGATGATCTCGGTCTCCGTTTTATGCTTGGAAGGTCCGCCCACACAGCCGCCGGGGCAGGCCATACCTTCGATGAAATCCTCCGGAAGCTTGCCGAACTTGAGCAGAGTCAGGGCCTGCATACAGTCCTTGCCGCCGGCGCATTTGCGGAGCTTGATCTCGCCCGGTTCGACGCCCCGTTCCTTCATGCACTCCATCACAGCATTGGCAACACCACCGCTGGTGGCGAAACGCTTGCCGAAAATGGATGCCTCCTGGTAACTGTCATCCACAGGCTTCAGCTCCACATCCTTTGAACGGAGCAGTGCCCGGAATTCGCCGTAGGTCATTACATAATCTGCATTGCCGGGAACCGACTTATCCATGGATTCGCTCTTCTTTGCGATACACGGCCCGATAAACACGGTTACACAGCCGGGATGGGTTGCTTTGAGATACCTGGAAATAGCGCACATGGGGGAAACCACCTGAGACATATTTTCCTTATACTGCTCCGGAAAATGCTTCTTCAGCATTCCGATAAATGCAGGGCAGCAGGAGGTGGTCATCTTCCGCCCCTCCGTAAGGGCCTCCGCCCATTCCTTCGATTCATAGGCTGCCGTCATATCTCCGCCGAGACCGACCTCCACCATATCCGCAAAGCCCAGCTCCTTCACCGCCGCCCGGATGGACGCCATGGAGATATCTGCGCCGAACTGGCCTTCTGTCGCCGGAGCGCACATGGCGATCACTTCCTTTCCGGCCTTGATCTCCTCGATCAGGCCAACCAGGAAGGACTTTGCCGCGATGGCACCGAAGGGACAGGAATGGATGCAATGTCCGCACTGCACACATTTATCCTCGTCGATCATGCAGATTCCGTACTCATCATAGGTGATGGCACCCGTGGGGCATGCCTTCTTACAGGGCCGCTCCAGATGGGCGATGGCGGAGTAAGGACAGGCGGAAGCACATTTCCCACACTCTTTGCACTTGGCCGGATCGATATGCGCCCGGTCATGCCCGATGGTAATGGCACCTAACTGACAGGAGTTGAGACACGCTTTTCCCACGCAGAGCCGGCAGTTGTCCGTCACCGTATAGGAAGAAATGGGACACTCTTCACAGGCCGGCGAGAGAACCTGGATCACCAGGTCCGATTGCTTCTCCGGATCAGCGCTGGCGGGAAGCCCCTCCGCCAGACGGATTCGCTGCCGCACGATCTCCCGCTCCTTATAGATACAACACCGGTACTGCGCCAGCGGTCCCGGAATGATTTTATATACCAGTGCCTCCTTATCCTCGGATGTAATCTCCCCGGCCCAGGCCATGCGGGCCATCTCCTCCAGGATCAGGTGCTTCAAACTTACGATTCCTACATCATTTGTGATCATGTTATGCCTCTCTACTTTATTTCAATTCTCTTCCACTCCGGGAAATGCTCTCCCTCATGTTCCGAAAGGAGAAGTGTTTTTCCATTTCCTTTTTCGGAAATGTACTGCCTCACAAGTTCTGCGGAGGCGACATCCAGTCCGGTGAAGGGTTCATCCAGAAGGACAACCGGGGCATCCTGCACCAGGGCCCTCGCCAGAGCCACCCGTCGCTGCTCACCGCCGGAGAGTTGACTGACCGGTTTAGAAAGGTCTACACCGGGAAGAATATGTTTCAGTTCCTCAGAAATGATCTGACGAATTTTCTCTTTTTTGTCTGATTTTGAAAGGTCTCCCTTCAGACTCTTCTCCTGCCATTCTGCAGGAAGTGCCACACGGAGATTGTCGATCGCGGAGAGCTCCGGCAGAAGCCGGTTCTCCTGGAAGAGCATGGAGATTCCTCCTATTTGAAGGAGTTCCTTCGGGGATATGGTATTGTCGCGGCAGTCGGATTTTGTGCTGCGGTGTGAGGTGGAAGATAAATCAAGCCCGGTATCTGTCCCCTTCTTTTCCGTATCCCTTATATTATCGGGATCGGTTGCAACGGTAGAGGTCTTTCCGATAATTGTTGTATTATCTGTGTTCGTTGTGATTTTCCGCTCATCATCCCCAGTCTTAAGATACCCCGCATTGATATACCCTACCCTTCCGCGGTAATTCATAAGGCCTGCCAGGATCCGAAGCAACGTGGTCTTCCCGCTGCCGGAAGCGCCGGTGATCACTGCATGCTCTCCCGGATTCAGGTCAAAGGACAGTTTGCCGAGCATAGGGGTTTCCTCCGGTCCTGCGGATATTATGTTTGCTGTTATTCCATATCCCATATTGCCTCGTTTCCTTTATTTAGCGACGGGATTCTTCGGCTTCGCCTCAGAATGACAAATCATACAACCTTCAGTTTCTTAAGTCCCAGCGTGATCAGTTTCTCCACACACCAGGAAAGCAGGATCACCATGGCGGTCCAGGCAAAGAGTTCTGCTGTTTCCAGATAGATTTTTGACTGATACAGTTCATTTCCGATGGTGAAACGGGCCTGGCCGATCACCTCGGCTGCGATACCGCTCTTGAATCCCATACCGATGGTAAGTGTTATCGCCGCACCGATGTGGCTCCGAAGCTGTGGCAACTCTACAAACCGAAATCGCCTTGGACCTGTAAACCGGAAGACCGTTGTCATCTCCGTCATCGCAGGATCAAGTCCATCCAATCCTTTCTGGAGATTCAGATATGCGATAGGGAAGGTCACCAGGAATACCACCACCATGGCCACCCATTCATTTCCGAACCAGATCAGAATGAGGATCACAAAACTGGCCACCGGGACAGCTTTGCCGAGACTTACTACAGGCGCAAGGAAATCCCTCAGAAACCTTTTCCGGTAAGCCCCGTAAGCAAGAAGAAAGCCCAAGCCGGTACCGGCCAGAATACCCAGCAGTAACCTCAGCAGAGTCCGAAACAGTGAACTGTAAAACCCTGACCGAGATACCATCTCTCCCAGTGCCTTCACCGTCTCCCATGGTCCCACAAAAAGCACAGGGTTGTGTACCATAAGGGACACACCCTGCCATATCAGAAGCCATATGAAGATAATGATGAGCTTTCTTTTCATAATCGTTTTACATTTGTCAGATCCCCCAATGTATTCCGGACATCCCCAATGTCGTTAAGACCAGGAAATGTCCGCATAGCAGTGGGGGGGCTAACAAACTATTCTCCGAGATAATAAAAGTCTTCACCCGGCATTGCTCCGCCTACAGCCTTCGGCTCCTGATCAAAGAGCGTCTGAAGATAGCCGCTGACAATTCCCTTCATCTCCGAGCCGGTGATGCAGACGATGTTGCAGGAAGGAAGAGCCTTCTTTGCGATGGGCGCCTTCTCGATGATACCGTAGGACGCGATCAGTTCAGCGGTTCCATCCACATCGGAAACAGCCTTTTCTGAACTGGCAGCAGCTTCCTTGAGGAAGTTCTCCACTGCCGCGGGATGCTCTGCAAGGAAATCACTCCGCACAATGGTAAGTCCCGTAATCAGCTGGGAATCCACACCAAGTTCATCCCAGGCTTTAGTCAGAGTAAATGCAGACTTCACTGCTTCATTCTGTACCTGAGCAACCGTAGCGAAAGGCTGCGGGAGGATGGCGATCTTCGTCGGATCATCCTTCAGTACGGAAGCAATCTCCGTAGCCTCGGACTTAAACTCGATGGTGCAGTCCGTCACGCCATACTTCTCCAGCAGGAAACGGGTTGCATACTCCGGCGTAGTACCCTGACCTGTGGAAAGAACGGTCTTTCCCGCCAGATCCTTTACGGATTTGATGGACGTATCCCCGGTGACGCACTCCAGCACGCCGCGGGTATTGATGGCCAGAACCTTTACCTTACCTTCTGTCTTCTTATAAAGAACTGCTGCCAGGTTTGCAGGAACCAGCGCCACATCCAGATCTCCGGAGATGATCCCTGATGCGATCACATCCGCCTGTGTCTCCATGGTGAAAGTGTATTTCCCGGAAGCTTCACCATTTTCCGAAGCCTTCATCAGATTCACCAGTCCCATGGTTGTGGGGCCTTTAAGGGAACCGACGCGGATCACCGTATCGTCTGCATTCCCGGTATTCGCTTCCGTTTTTGTTTCAGTTTTTGCTTCAGATTTTGTTTCGGTTGTACTTTCTCCCGCGGTATTATTTCCGGAATTCTCCTGCTCTTTCGACCCGCAGGCCACAAGCGAGAATACCATAACCATCACGAAAAGCAGCGCCGCAAATCTTTTCAGAAAACGCTTCTTCCTGCCACTAACTACATGTTTCTTTTCCATTTCAGTTTACCTCTTTTCCAAGCTTTCATTTTATCACCCTGCACAATGCGGTGCAAGGACATAAACTAAAGGGAAACGATTCCCTCTTACCTCAAAAAATGAATTGTTTCCTCAACCTCTCGGAAATCCACCACGCATGCGCCATTCCATATCCTTACCGGAATCTGATCCTCAAATGTATATTCCGTCGGAATCGCCCCTTCCTCAAACCAGTACACAAGTACATTGCACTGATCCGGGAGAACGATCCAGTACTCCCTCACACCTGCATTCTTGTACTTTCGAAGTTTCCGAATCGTATCATGATACCAGTTTCCGGGCGAAAGCACCTCCACAACGAAATCCGGCGCACCGACAATCCTCGGCCGGGTGATCTTACTCCGGTCGCAGACTACGAATACATCCGGTTCAACAATAGTTTTATCGTCGGAATCTAACTGGACATCCATAGGGGCGACGAATGGAATAAAGGGAACGCATGAGCCCCCGTTCTTCTCCACATGAAGAGACAAAATCGTATAGATCTTTCCACAAATCAACTGATGGATCGATGTCGGGGATGACATATCATAAAATACCCCGTCGATCATTTCCACCTTCTTATCATCCGGCAACGCCAGATAATCCTCAAGAGTCTTGTCTCCAACGCTCCTGTTTTCTGAAACCCGATTCACATGATACGCACGCCCCGGTTCACAACTCCTCTGTTCCTCTTCACTATTTACGATATTATTAAAAGCAGTATTTCTAAAAGTCTTCTCCAATGCTCTTAATGTATTATACCTCGGCGATGCCGTTTGTCCGCTGAATACCTTCTGCACCGTCCCAAGCGGCACACCGGACAGCTCCGCAATCTGTTCATTTGTAAGTCCCAGTTCCTTTTTCCTCGAGATCATATCCTGAATCGTCATAGGCAGAAATACCCCCTTCAGAAAAAACATTTCATTATAATCATATCATATGCCCCTCCACCATTCAACCATTTATGGAAAGCCAAACATCACAATTTCCATTTCGAATCCATTTCAATCATTAATTCCTATATAATAAGTACCAAAAACGGAAATTCCATTCATACCATTACAAATCAAAAAGGATTCATCCCCCAACCTCCACACTATAGTACATCCCACATTTTCGTGGTAAAATGATACAAGAATCAGGAGGCAGCCCATGTATATCTTACCCATCGAACCAATCATCTTCCCCGACCCTTCCCTTGCAAATGAGGATGGATTTCTTGCCGTGGGCGGGGACCTCTCGCCGGAGCGACTTATGCAGGCTTACCGTAACGGGATCTTCCCCTGGTACAATGAGGGCCAGCCCATTCTCTGGTGGAGTCCGCCGGAACGATGCGTGATCCGTCCGGAAAAGATTCATGTATCCCACAGCATGCAGAAATTCATGCGCCGGCATAAAGTGGAGATTGTGAGGAACCGTGATTTCGCCCACACCATGCACCGCTGCGGTGAGAAACGCGCCGATAAGGAAGGAACCTGGATCATCCCGGAAATGGAAGAAGCCTATCTCCGACTCCATAAACTCGGCTACGCCACCAGCGTGGAATCCTACATCGACGGCAAGCTTGCCGGAGGGCTGTACGGAGTCAATAACGGCAAGGTCTTCTGCGGGGAAAGCATGTATTCCGACCTGGAAAACGGTTCCAAGGTTGCTCTGATCCTCTTCGCAAAAGAACTCGAAGAAGAAGGATATCAGCTGATCGACTGCCAGTTCCATACAGATCATCTGGTCAGCATGGGTGCTGAAATGATCAGCCGGGAGGAATATCTGAAATACCTTCCACGATAGCAGACATTTCTGATGATCCCGAAACATCCTTTGCCCACCCAAACACATAAATGCATGCTGGAAAGAAACTCTGGATGGATATGTATTCATGCAGAAAAACAAATGCGTCACCGGCTGGAAGAAGATTCAGGGAAAATAGTACTATTTCAACCCGCACTATGACGCAGTCATGGCTCAAAGCTGGATCTCTTGGGACGATCCATCCGAACACTGCTACTGCTATATCGACGGATACTACATCGACGAAAACGGTGTCTGCGGCAAGGGCGGCTACGGCTGGCACGAGAACGCCAAGGGAATCTGGTACGGCAAAGGCAGCTACTACGAAAAGAGCACAGAAGCTATGATCGACAATAACTACTGCCTCTTCAACGCCAAAGGCTACCTCATCTACCGATATGACTACACTACCGGCGAAGAATGGGGCACATACCCCGAATAAATAATACTGCAGATTCAAAGCGCCTTTCGGATTCTGAAAATGATCCGGAAGGCGCTTTTTTTCTTGTATCACAATAATTTAGCGCCATTTTTGTGAGATAGAAATTCGTTGACGCTCCTTTTTTTCGGTGATAGAATCTTCATACTTTTCCCCATGCGTATCCCCGGCGGCACTTTTCTCCGGCGGCGATGCAGTGAAAAAAGGAGGAAGCTTTGGCGAGATGCAGTACCGGAAAACCTAATAAGAAGAGCCTTACTCCGCTCTACACGGATCCTCCGAAGCCTCCCGGCCGGATCCGCGTGGCCGCCTACTGCCGTGTATCCACGGATCGCGCTGACCAGGAGGGCTCCTTCACCACGCAGCAACAGTATTTCCGAAAGCTCTACGAGAATTCCGAAACTGAAGAACTCATCGAAATCTATGCCGATCAGGGCCTAAGTGGAACCAGTGCGGATTCCCGAACTGCTTTCCAGCGCCTTCTTACGGATTGCCGCGAAGGCCGGATCGACCGGGTAGTATGCAAATCCCTGAGCCGGTTTTCACGGAACATCAGAGACTGCCTCAGTGCTCTGCGTGAACTGAAGGCACTGGGCATAAGTGTATATTTCGAAAAAGAAAATCTCGACACCGCCGAACTCTCCGATGAAATCCTGCTGACGGTACTGGAGGGACTTGCCCAGGAAGAATCCGCCTCCATCAGCCGAAATACCCGCTGGAGCCTGATGCGGAGGATGAAGGACGGCACCCTTAAGGTAGCACGTGTCCCCTACGGCTATAAAAAAGACGATGCCGGAAATCTCACAGTCGATGAAGGATCAGCCGAAGTGGTCAGAAGAATCTTCCACCTTTACCTCTCCGGTTTCGGTGCCCGTCGGATCGCGAGAACACTGAATGATGAAGGAATCCCCTCTCCCACCGGAAAAAGCTGGGGAAGCGTCACCATTTTAAAGATCCTCTCCAAGGAAAAATACATCGGCGACATCCGCTGGCAGAAAACCCGTTCCACCTTTATGGGGGAAAAATGGCAGGTAAACCGGGGCGACACAGAAAGCTTCTATATCGAAAATGCCCATCCGGCCATCATCGACCGGGTAACATTTCAAAAAGCCGCCGAGCTGCGTAATGAGGTGCATAGATCCATGAAACCTCCGAGCCATGTGGATCACCCCCTGCGCTCCAAGCTGACCTGCTCCTGTGGCAGAACCGTAATTCTTCACAAATCCACCGCCGGCGACTACTGGAAATGCTCCAGATCGACGGATCTCGTCTCCCCCTGCTCCGCTCCGAAGGTTAAGGATGCGGATATCCTCCTTGCGTGGGACAGGCTCTACAGCAAGCTGAAAAACAATGCATCCGAAGCGCTTCTTCCCGCCCGGCCATCCGGGGAAGAGCTTCTGCCCGATCCGGAAGAACAAAGAAGCGTGATATACCAAAGAAGATATACCTTGAGAAAACTCTGCCTTGAACAGATGATCACCCCGCAGGAGCTGGCTGAAAAAGAAGCCGAACTGGATCAGGAGGCAGACTGTCTCGAAGCATCCCTGAAGCAGCAGGAGATAGCTGCAAAAAAGGAGGCGGAAGCCCTCCGCGCCGTAGGCGGGGCCATCAACGCCATGACCAAAGAAGAATTCCTTCTTACCATGGTGGAATCCATAACCATGGATGAGGGGACGGCTACATTTCACCTCAAGGGAGGGCTGATCATCCCTGAGACGATCCGTTCTTCCTGATCCTTAAAAGGGAGGAACCAAATGAGCGCAAATAACTCGAAGAAAACGATCACGATCATCCCGGCAAAAAAGACTCAGCAGTCCGATGACGAAGGCCGCCCCAAAACCCGGGTCGCTGCCTACTGCCGTGTATCCACTGCACATGATAACCAGATCAACTCCTACCAGACGCAGATCACCTACTACACCGATCTCATTGCCTCCAATCCGGACTGGGAGTTGGTGGGCATCTTCGCGGATGAGGGGCTCTCCGGCACGCAGCTTCTTCACCGTGCGGAAATGAACCGCATGCTCGCCAAGTGTCACGAGGGAAAGATCGATCTCATCCTCTGCAAATCCATCAGCCGGTTCGCCCGTAACACCGTGGATCTTTTGGACATCGTCCGGGATCTGAAAAGTCTGGGAATCGGCGTGCGGTTTGAAAAAGAGAATATCGATACCCTGAATGTGGATTCGGAGTTCATCATCAGCCTGTATGCTTCCTTTGCCCAGGCGGAAAGCGAATCTATCTCCCAGAATATCCTCTGGGGCATCCGAAAGAAGTTTGCCGAGGGTAAAGTGCTGTATAACATGCATAACACGCTGGGCTACCGCATGGGTGAGGACGGGATCCCGGTCATTATCGAGGAAGAAGCGCGTATCGTCCGGCGGATCTTCGCCGCCTTCGCCGACGGCGCTTCCATGAAGCAGATTGCGAAGGAACTTACCGAGGAGAAGATCCCTCGAAGAGACGGTGTCACCGTCTGGAACCGGGGAAATGTCTTCTCCATCCTGAAGTCAGAGAAGTATGTAGGCGACGCCATCTCGCAAAAATCCTATACCGTGGACTGTCTCTCCCACCGCCGGGCCGAGAACCACGGCCAGCGGCCGAAATACTATATCCAGAATGCCCACGAGGCGATCATCGACCGGGAGACCTGGGACAGAGTCCGGCTGGAGCTGGCAAGGCGCAGCCTTAAAGCCAGGCGCCACCATCCCGAGAAGGGATCCTACCGGACGAAATATCTCCTGAACGATCTCCTCTTCTGCCCTTTCTGCGGAGCCAACTACAAACGCACCATCTGGAAGATCGGCGGTCGCTCCGTCGGTGTCTGGCGGTGCGGAACCCGGATGGAACTGAACCCAAAGAAATGCCCGGACAGTCCCAGCATTCACGAAGACGTGCTTCACCGGGCCCTGATCCGGGCAGCAAACCGGGTTCTTTCCGATCCCGAAGAACTCCTGCTTCGTGCAGCGGAAGAACGGGATGCGCTTTCCGATAAAATATCCGTATCTAAGGAATCCGAGATTGATGACCTCCGCCTTAAGATCTGCGAGGACGCGGCACTCCTGGACTTCTTTAACTCCGGGGAAGAGATCCGCCCGCTCACACATTTCGACGACCGGATGATCCGAAGACTCATGGAACGGATCGAGGTCTGTGGAAAACATGAGATCCGAATTATCTTCCGGGGAGGGATGGAGGAGAAGGTGGAGGTGGAGTGATAAACTTAGCAAAACCAGTAAAACGGACTAACCGCCCTCTCCGATTTCTCATCAAATGCTTGACAGCACTCATAAACATGCTATGATAAAATCGTAAAGAATCGTAAAAGAAATTAAAAATCGTAAAGATTCGTAAAAGAGCGCTGGAATCGTAAAGATTCGTAAATCCACGGAGGTGTTCTCATGACCAAATCAGACGCAAAAACCAGGAAAAACCCATATAGCCTCATGTTCGGAAAAGAACCAAACCAAGTGATCTCCCGATCTCCGCAGATTTCTGAGGTCTCATTTGCCTTCCAGGAGGATGAGAGCAACATTTATATGGTCACCGGTGTCCGCGGTTCCGGAAAAACGGTCTTCATGAACGAGATCGCGAACGAATTCCAGGCTGACGAGGAATGGATCGTTGTAGAACTGAATTCTACAGGAGATCTGCTTCGGGATCTGCTCGAGACATTAAGCAGCGACCATCGAATGGCCAAAATCTTTCAAAACGCCAGCATTAATCTGTCATTCTTCGGTGTGGGACTGGAAGTAAAGAACTCCGTTCCTATCACCAGTCTGCAGGTGGCATTGGAAAAAATGTTGAACAGCCTGAAAAAACACGAAAAAAGAGTTCTCGTCTGCATCGACGAGATCACGGTAACCGATCAATTAAAACTCTTTGCCAGTACATTTCAGATACTGATCCGAAAAAACCTTCCTCTTTACCTGATCATGAACGGCTTATATGAAAATGTGGACGAACTTCGAAACCAAAAGAATCTGACCTTTCTATACCGGGCCCCAAAGCTTGAGATCAGGCCACTCAATCTGGAAATCGTAGCAAACAACTACCGAAATGTACTGAATGTCGATACAGACACATCCATGCAAATGGCGAATCTGACAAAAGGTTACTCCTATGCATTTCAAGTTCTTGGATATTTCACCTGGAAAAATGAAGGCGATCACACAAAAGCAATCCCATATCTAAAACAGTATCTCGAGGAAAATGTATACGATAAAATATGGGTTGAAATCTCCGACAAGGATAAACAGCTGCTTTATGGCGTAGCCAGATCAGATAGCGGAAAAGCCAAAGAGATCAAGGAAATCGCAAAATTATCAGATGATACATACAGCGTTTACAGAGACCGACTGATCAAAAAGGGACTGGTGGACGGAAAAGAACACGGGTACCTCCGGCTGACCTTGCCCTGCTTCAATGACTATATACTGAAGAAAGCTCTGTAAAAGATCATGCTTAACCTTTGTAAACTAGCAACAGGCCGCCGATACCATCAATCAGGTATCGGCGGCCTTTCGAATTCTTGG
>Ga0265298_10007818_pt1 | contig 12923 bp, 11 predicted proteins | sample AusTroGonzalo_MG_3_FD_193486 | JGI IMG/M metagenome (GOLD analysis project Ga0265298, IMG submission 193486) | Bovine rumen microbial communities from tropical cattle in Woodstock, Queensland, Australia - Gonzalo_01 | ecosystem: Host-associated > Mammals > Digestive system > Stomach > Rumen ... | reverse complement strand
TTTGGAATTTACCATAGAATGCGTTCCAACGTCACTTTCGACCCGAAGGTACGGCACTTTACGACCGTTCCGATGATACTTTTGGGGGGTAAAGTATCATCGGAACACCTCGAAGATGACGTTGGAACCAGCGTAAACCATCATCGGAACGACCCTAAACTGACTATACTTACCAAAAGCGCCGCTTTTTCATTACCAAATATTTCTCAAGGAAAAAGTGATGCATTAATACCCACCATCAAAGTCATCATTAACTTTTTCATAATCATTTTGTTTTAGTTGTTAATACTATGCCGCAAAAATAGACATTCTTTTCCAATCATCCAAGAAAAAACAAATAACCAGCCTTGTGAAAATTGCCTTTTCTCAAATTCTTGCTGTTTTATTTGCAAACTACACTTTTTTTCATATCTTTGCAAACGAGAATTAGTAATATGGGAGTAACATTCGACGATACAGAGAAGAAGTTTGTGTTCGATTTCGAGCATGATGGGGCTGAGGATATTGGGCTTTCCATCCAAAGGGCTGTGGACAGTGCTCACAAGAAGATAAACCTCTACCACTATGGTATAGTTGTTATGCCCCAAAACAGGACTCAGGTTAATCAATATATGCTGCGCTATATCTACAGATTCAATCAGCCCAGACTCTGCAATGTAGAAGATATACTATCAAAACCAATTGATGAAGAACTGGTATCAATGATTCGTCAGCAGAATGTACTGGTGATTGACGATGTAACGACCAGTGGTTCCACCCTTAACGAAGTTCTACGTACACTTCGAATTCTCAATGAGGATAATGAAATAACCATCTTTAGTCTCATTGGCAGAAAAGACCTGATGGCAGATTCATTTTAACCTTTTCTCGGTTCATCTGTTTTGTCGCATATAAATACACATACACTTAAAACAGCAAAAAAATAAACTCTACGCGTACCGCGCACACGCGCGGTACGCGAGGGGTTTACGAAATCAAGTGTATCAAGTGTATGTGTATCGCTTTTTTATTGTATCCTTTCACTATGTCAATTAAAAGCCTTTTCATACAGCATGCAAAGGTACAACATTTTTAAGTCAAATCCAAATATTTCGAGTAAAAAAAGACGTCTTTAACAAATCCTAGATTTATCGCTGACAAATCTAGGATTTGCAGCCTGCAAATCCAGGACTTGTTAGCGACTATTCTCCAATACGTCCACTTGCAATGAGAGAATCAATGTGTTACTACCAGAGAAACAATGTATTGCTGTGGGAGTTTGATGTACTTGTGAATGTTGAATGAATAGTTCTCTATGTAAATATTGGATAGACTGGAGAACGCAACTGGCGTATGATGTCCAATAACCGCTCAGCACTACCACTACGGAATTTGAGAGGGAGTGTTTTGAGTTGTTCTTCTGTTATGAAGAACGAGAAGCCTTGCAGACGAGTGAAAAGGTTTTCGTAGTTGACCTTTACTTGTGCTTCCATCTTCTCATAAAGTGCTTCATTGTCTTCATCTGCCAAATCCATATACAATGTTTCACTGTTCATCGGACCATGAGGAGCGAAGGCAGTACCTTTGGGCACTATGCACTTGTCACTGCCAGTAAAAGGCGCTGCAAAATGGACCAAGTACTCCAGTTCTGTGTCCTCTGCCAGTTCAAAGACGTTCTCGTCAATCTTCAATGCTTCAATCTGTTCACGTGTAGCCATATCTTCATTATTTTGGGGACAAGGATGGTGCAAATGAGAGCAGAGCCAAACGATGGAGCAGCGAGAGCAGAAGTAAACCCGTTTACATTCAGCCGAGTCGCGAGAGAGTTCGAGGAACTCAAATTGTTTGAGCTATGCCGAGTGCAGCCCATCTTCGCAAATTCTTTGCAAAAGTAGCACATTTTCATCAAAGAACCAAGGAAAAATGAGTTCACAAGGCTTGTGGAGATATTTTTTTCTATTTTTGTGCATTATATTTTGAAAATAATCGTATCTTTGTAGTCAGAATTTGGCAATTCAAAATAAGGACGCCTAAAACGTAGAAATATGGCACAATGGAAAAAGACGCAGATTAAGCGTGAGAATGGGGAAACAGTTGATGCGCAGGCTCCAAATATTGTTTCTGCAAGCAGGAGTACAGATATTCCTGCCTTCTATGCTGATTGGTTTTTTCATCGGTTAAAAGTCGGCTATTCCGCTTGGACGAATCCTTTTAATGGGGTTAAGAGTTATGTGTCATATCATAATACTCGCTTCATAGTGTTTTGGTCAAAGAATCCTCATCCGTTATTAAATCATCTCGATTATCTGAAAGAACGGAACATTGGTTGCTATATCCAATATACACTCAATGATTACGAAAGGGAAGGTTTGGAGCGTGGTGTGCCAAAACTTTCAGAACGCATAGACACATTCAAGCAACTAGTAGATAAATTGGGAAAGGGACGAGTGATTTGGCGCTTTGACCCGTTGATCTTAACTGATAATATATCTATTGACACATTACTTTCCAAGATAGAGTGTATTGGAGATCAGTTGCAAGGCTATACTGAGAAACTTGTGTTTAGCTATGCCGATATTCTAAGTTATCGAAAGGTGAAAGCAAATTTGGAAAAGAGTAACATCCCTTATCATGAATGGACGGAGCAACAAATGTTGGAGTTTGCAAAACGACTTGCTGAGATGAATAAGAAATGGGGTTATACTCTTGCTACTTGTGGCGAGAAAGTGGACTTACAGCCGTTTGGAATAGAGCATAACCATTGTGTTGATGATGCACTCATCATTCGATTTTCATACGAAGACAAAGAACTGATGGACTTTCTTAAAGTTAAGATGTTCCCAATGCCTGCACCAAATCTTTTTGGTGAATCAGAATCTTTGCCAAAGGATGCAATTATACTTCCCAACAACACTTACGCCACTCATGGTGATAATCGTGACAAAGGGCAGAGACTCTTTTGTGGTTGCATCGTCAGTAAGGATATTGGGGAATACAATACCTGCCCTCATTTGTGTGAGTATTGCTATGCCAATTCAAGTAAGGAAATCGCAGTGAGAAACTGGAAAGAGCATAAAAAGAATCAATTTGGAGAAACAATAAAGGGGTGAATGGCGTATGAGCATACAAGAAGCATTAGCAAATTATCATAATAGTTTGTATTATAACCAAGAATGGCATAGGCTTGCCATTAAAGGCGATATTGACAGTATTGTTAATATTGGCACAGACTTCGCTCGTTCAGAGATGATGGATTATGCAGTAGCATGCTGGCAACATGTTATTGATAATGGTCATGGTACTGCCGAGGCTTATTCTAATTTAGGTGTGTCCTACTATTATGGGAATGGTGTATATCAAGATTACAAGAAAGCTGTTCAATATTATCAAAGGGCAGCAGCAAAAGGGCATCCTTTTGGAATGTACAACCTTGCTGTTGCATGTGAGAATGGAAATGGCACTCCCCAAGACATGGATAAGGCTGTTAAATATTATCAAATGGCAGCGGAGCATGGCGTGAATATGGCAATAGATGCACTGATTAGATTAGGTTTATACGATGAAGTAAATGGATTTGCATTTTATCGGCGAAATACGGGAACTGGTTCTTTTTCTCCAGTGAATAATAATGCTGACCCGACAGAGGATGATATTACATTTTAAATCTCTGCTTCATAAAATTGTCTTTTAAAGTCACATGAGTTATATATCTGAAATACATAAGATAAACGACCTGTCTATCACTGACATAATACGAGTTTCATCGAGTTATGTCCCTGATGCCTTCAAATCCTGCCCATGGGCTTATAGAGACAGCGAAGGTCGGACCTTAGAACATGGAACTGCTGTACTGGAAACAGAAGAACAGTGTTGTGCATATATGGCTGCCTATGGACCTATGCATCGTCATAAGTTGCAGCGTGCCTTGGACGAAAACGAGTTTCCTTATAGAGCTCTGAGCAATGGAGTTGAGATATATGACTGGGGATGCGGACAGGGAATCGGCACAGTTGCTGTGATAGAACGACTTCGGGAACAGGGAACGCTGTCAAAGCTGAAGAAGATTACTCTGGAGGAGCCGTCGAACGTGGCAAGACAGCGTGCTGTGCTACACGTAAGACAGGCATTAGGAAGTCATTCAGCAGAAATAATCGACTTACCTTACTATTTGCCATCTGATAATGGTGACAATAGCAATTCTGTTACTGAGATCGATGTACAGGAACCTTGTGCGATACATATCTTCTCAAACATTCTAGATATTGAAGCTGTAAGCCTGAAAGGGGTATCAAAGATGATAACCTCTTCGGGGAATCAACATATTGCTTTGTGCATTGGTCCGGCAAATCTTAACGAAAGCCGAATCAACACCTTCAGCTACTACTTCAAGAAGGAAGGCCTTCGCGTGTTTACCGAGTTCCGCGACACAAATTTTGGTCGTCATCCTAACGGAAGGGCGTATGGTTGCCTAATCAAGAGTTTTACATACAGCCTGGCACGTAACAAGGATATTCTCCACAAGTACAGCTACTTTGCCCCTGTACAGCTATTCGCTTCATATTCAGATACAAACCTACAAGGGTCAATGTTACAAAGCGCATTTGAGCTCCTGGTTCCGTTTGACATGACGGCACATAAGAATCTGTGTCCTGTCTATGCCCTTGTCAGCAACCTTATTTCACGAGGTCGTCCAACAATAGCAAGCCAGAAGGTACTGGATACTATCAGTTCTAAGGATAGGGCAAAGAGTCTTAACGCAGTAGCGCGTATCCAGAAGACTTTCGCAGAGGCCATCATATCCGACCGTTTGGATTTGAAGAAGGACACTTGGGAGATTCTCGTTATTGAGGATGATACGTCGGTAGCAAAACTTGCCCTTAACGATTTTGCCGAGCTATATCATCATATCGTTGCTATGACGCAGGATTACAGTGACAAGACACTGCCCACCATCAATATTCATAGCAAAAAGGAGGCAAAGACTGAGGTTACTTATGATGCTATCATTGATGTTTCTATAGACCAAATTTGTAACCCAGAAGAGGTTATATTCTCGAAATACAAGGCTAACAACGACTGCTACTTCATTGTCCGCTCATCGAAGACCGTATATGCGGAGAGATTCCTCTATACAACTGAAAGAATTAAGTACAAGCCTCTTGTTGAGAGGGACACACAGGGTAATTACCATAATTTAGAAGAAGTTTGTGCCCATCTGAGGTATTTCCTTAATCTGATATTCAGAAAGGATGATTTCAGACCTGGCCAGCTTCCTATTCTTAGCAGAGCCTTGCAACTGAAGAGTGTCATTGGTTTGTTACCAACGGGAGGTGGTAAATCTCTTACCTATCAGTTGGCAGCTATGCTACAGCCAGGAGTTACTCTGGTTGTTGATCCATTAAGAGGTCTGATGAAAGACCAATATGACGGTTTGCTCAAAACGGGCGTGGACTGTATTTCGTACATCAACAGCGATATAACCAAAGACAGAGATGAAAGAGAACGAAGAGAGAATGCACTTACTGGATCTCAAATACAAATCATGTTCTTGTCGCCAGAGCGACTGAGCATACACAGGTTCAGAGAGGTTCTGCGTTCCATGCGCGAATCAGATATTTTCTTTGCTTATGGCGTGATTGACGAGGTACACTGTGTTTCAGAATGGGGACATGACTTCAGGTTGGCCTATCTTCATTTGGGAAGGAACCTGTACAACTATGTACTTCCTAAAGAAGTTGAGGGTGGGGATAACCACATTTCTCTATTCGGATTGACGGCAACGGCCTCGTTTGACGTGCTCGCAGATGTTGAACGAGAATTGTCTGGCAGCAACGCTTATTCATTAGAAGACGACGCAACTGTCAGGTATGAGAACACGAATAGACTGGAATTACAGTATTATGTATATCCAGTAGATGCGTCAGCTGCAGCAAAAGCTCGAATGGTTGATGAATTAAAGGAGGATATGGTTCTCAATGCTATCAATGATGCTACGGAGAAAATCCGGGAAATACAGAATGAAGATAGCATCAACGAGATTAAGAAACGGTTCCTCGAAAGGGAGAACATCTCCGACGAGAGCAAAATCACAGAAATCAACTCAACTGACCTCTATACTGACGTAGAAGAGGATTGGTATACTGAAAGGCATACGGATGTGGCTGGAATTGTCTTCTGCATTCGAGCTAACAAAGAAGGAAAGCCTGATGTAAAAATGAGTGTTCCTACTGTGGCAAATACATTAAGAGAGCACAACATCAACCGAATATCAACATACAAGGGTGGTGATGACACGTCATGCCAAGATGAATTTCTTGCTGGCGACACCAATCTGATGGTGGCCACAAAAGCCTTTGGTATGGGTATCGACAAGTCTAATGTGCGTCTGACCGTACATTTGAACTATCCAGGATCCTTGGAGTCGTTTGTTCAGGAGGCAGGCCGTGCCGGACGTGACAAAAAGATGGCATTGGCAACAATCATGTATTCCTCTAAGACTTTCCCCGTCATTAACGCTAGGACTCGCCAATGGAGCCATTTCTCTGCAGATTATACAAATAACAAGTTCTTCTACGATAGCAATTTCCTTGGTGAGAAATTTGAACTATACGTCATGGAACTCCTTATGAACGGACTGAATATCCGTATTAGTAATGAGGAGATAGCAGGTATTAACACCCTGAAATACGGAATTAGTAAGGGCATCCTGCAATATATCAAAAGATATCCTATAGGAACAACCCTTACCTATTATGTTTCATACGAAGAGAATGAGCATGTGCTTGACGAGTATAATACTTATCTGAAAGTAAGACAAATGCCCCTGTTCAGCACATGGAATGCGAAAAACGTCAAGAATGATCGAGGATTCAGCTATATCCGAGATTATGGCTCTGCTGAGTATAAAGACGCCATCCAAAAGGCCATCTACAGAATGTGTATCATTGGTCTGATAGATGATTTCACAGAAGACTACGCCCAAAAGACATTCCGTATAACGACTGTATGTCAGGACGAATCGCACTACTATGATTACCTCCGTCTTTATTATCGGAAGTATTACTCCGAGGACAGAGTGGATATCATGATTGATGAAGTTAAGCAGATGGCTGTTAATGACGGAGTAATCATGGCTTGTTTGAAACACCTTACATCTTTTATATATAGGAGCATTGCAGACAAGAGAGCCAGAGGCATACTGGATATGGAACAGTTCTGCAACATGGCCATCAACTCCGGTAAAGACTGGAAAGAGACTAATGAAGACCTGAAAGACTTCATCTATTACTATTTCAACTCGAAATACGCAAGGGAAGGCTTCGTTACATACGATTCAAGTATAAGTCAGGAGGTTCCTTTCTCATTGAAGGATGACACCAATTATGATATTCACAGTGAAAGTGAAATGTCTGATTTTAGCCTGGTGAAGAAGTACATGAGAGTAGTTGACAGGGATATTGTCAACAATGACTCCCAGAAGGACAATATCAAGCACTTGCAAGGTGCTGTGCGTCTGATAAGGCGAGCTATTGCAGAAATGAATCCAGTACTAAACCTCCTGAACATTTTCTGTATTCTCTTCCTTGGGCAACAGGAAAACGGAATGCTTGAAGAGGAGTTGTATAACGACTACAAAGCTGTCATGAAGTTGTATTCTTCTCAGGGATTACTTGACCTCCTTGACGAATATACGCAATTGCTCATAGACCACACAGCTCTTCTGCCAGAAGATAAAGAGTATATCGAGAAGATCCAGCTAGCTGTTCAACTTGAAATACATGCTGATGAATTGAATAGTATAAATCAAAAATATATAGAAGAATTATGATTGACGAGAAAATCAACAACTCACTTAGGGAGTTAGAACAGGGGCTCAAAAACGTAGAGTCTGCCCGGAAACAAGTGGAAAAGACAGTCAGTTCCTATGACGGTCTGAACAAAACTACTGCTGAGTATGTAAGCCAACTCGGTATCATAACAACTAAGGTCAAAGAACTAGTGGATAGTATAGGCAAGGACTATGACCTGAAAGTCAAAGCATTTGAAAAGGACAGAGACACTGTCATCAAGGCTTCAAAAGCCGCAACTGAGAAACTCTCCAACGCCACTGAAGAGTTTAAGGAATCGCTATTTGAGATTCAGACAAAACTGAAATACAGCCTTATTGTTAATGTGGTTTCATTGGTTGCGATAACTGCTATTGTCTTCTTGCTTCTGAAATAGTCATATAGATAAAGATAGATGAATGTAATATGAAACAATTTGTAATCATTGACATCGAGCAGAATACAGTTCAACCTGACGGTGATGTTCTTATAATCAAAGCAAATGAGGTCAAGGCTGCTAAAGGTTTTGAAGCCCTGGAAGAGATGTTTGGAAAGAAGTACTTCAACTTTGCCATGAACGAATGCGATGAGACTGAGGTCTTTATGTTACCTTATTCGGAAGAACTAACGCAGAGGTTGATAAGACTGGCTCGTGAATACGAAGATGGTAATTATTGGACTCCTGACATGAATGAGTTTATGGATGCAAGACTGAGTACAGCTAAAGGTATTATTACAATTCATAAGTCGATGGATCTTGTTCGCAGAAGAATGAGAACTGAACGTCAGAAGTACATCCCACCTGTGGCCGATTGGCAATTCAAGCATAAGGTGGTTGATGGAATTGAAATTGTCTCTTTCTCCGCAACGAAGACAACAGTAAAAGATAATCCTAATGGCGGTTTCAGTTGGGATTCCGGGGATATGGCATTCTTTGTATTCCCTGATGACAGTGAGAATATGAAGATGTTGAACGATGCTATAAATCTGAAACCCCAGAAGAAGCAATTCTGGGAACCAGATACTTCTGATTTTTACCATACAAGAATCACTATGACGGGACCTTTTGGCTCAACAGAGCATGATTTATACATTTCCTGCGAACTCCCCCAAGATAGCATCTTAGATAATCTTCAGGATGCACTCTGGTAAAACATTATAAGAACTCATATATAATTAGTACTTCGTTAGCTGATAACAAAAAATAGAAGAAAATAATTTAATGATAAAAATGGCTAAAATTAATTATCGCAATGAAATTGCTCCTAAAATTATTGAGGAAGCAAGAAAAAGAATTTTCAATTCCTTTATGGAGAAAGGATATATTGATAATAAGGATTCTATCGAATCTATTGAAGATGATTCCATAGCAATATGTTCTAGCATATCAATGAAGGTTACAGGGTATTTTATCAAGCACAATCCTGAACAGGTAAATACATATGCCCCTGTATTTTCTTCTTTGTTATCCGTATTAGTTGGTATGGAACTGGCCAACGAGTGGGCTAATGGCAACAAAGAAGTCCCAGAAAACATCTACGATGAAATGATAGAAGAATCTCCAATTGAAATATTAGACGAGTATCTTCTTGAGAAAATTGGAATTGAATATAAATCAGAAGAATATAATGAGATGGCCTCATTTATAAACAAAACCTATATTGACAATTGGATTTATATACATGAAGAAGCCCAAAAACAAGGTATTGGTACACAAATTATGTTTGTCGTAGATAGCCTTATGATTATGCTGTCAATAGGAATTCAAATAGAAAAGAAACGACTTGGTTTATAACTAATAGGGACCAAAAATTGTCATCATTGCGATGCAAATACAGTCAAAAATATAGTGATAAGGAATGAAGACAAACATAACGATGAGAGAGAGTATAATTGAGTAAACATACTATTTTGTACAAAAAAGATAAAAAGGTACTTGTCATATATATATATGTTATATAGCCGTTCTGAATTGCCAAACAGTTTTGTCGAATGCAATGTTGCTATGCAACGTTACTTACAGATGTTTGCATATGAGCGCAAAAAAATAGCGAAACTCAAATGGCATGAAAAAGACTTCGTTTTCCAAAATATGAGGAGTCTGATGGATAGTAAAGGCAATCGCGTTTTTGACATATTAGACATTGCGGAAGCAGAAGATTATGTTATGTATAATCTTATTCAAAAGTTTGCATCGGACGATGGCTATATTGACTTTAAGAAGGAAATAAAGGACTACTATGGCGTTGTTTCTGAAAAAAGAAAAGAACTTTATGTAAATCGTTTTTTGTCTGGAATGGAAAAATGGAGTAAACTACTTGGAAATACAGGTAGTGACCCCTATTTGACAGTTCTTAATCCCTTGTTTAAAAAGAAATATGAAGAACTAGAACTCCTACATTTAAGCAATACCCTTAGCATGGATGACTTTCAAAAGAGAATTCTATATATGAAATCAATGTTCTTTCATACAATGTACAAAGTACGTGTGTATTTTGATGAAAAGCCAAGAGATTCAAAGTGTGTTCATGAAGTTATAAATGATTGTGATGTGTATGCTGACATATATACATATTGCCATGTACTTATCAGACATTACTATCCACAAATGAATATTGATGGCGTAGGTGGAACATTAAACTCAAATATTAAAGCTATAGATATGAGCGATTTGCCAGTCTCTTTGCTTCGACTAGTCAGGTTGCATAGTGAGTTTTCCTGCCTAACATCCCAAACACAATATTTATTATACGAATTTGAAGGGGAGAAATATATTATGTGGCTTAAATATAAGAATCTTGGTTATAAAGACAAAGGAAAAGGAATTAGAATTTGTTCTTTCTATAAGTGTATTCATCCTCGTGATTTGGATAAGTATGTTGATAAAACTCCTCATGTTATTATAAAGGATTTGATTACAGTATATACATAGATGGCATGCTCTAGTTATACTCATGAATAATCCTAAAAGTAGGATAAATGCTGATTGTAGGGAATAAAAAAATAATAAGGCAACAAAAACATTTTGAAGATATTACAAGAAAGTGATATGGCAAAAAAAGAGAATAATGAATTGGTGAATAGGAATCAGGCTTTCTTGATTTACCAAGACGACAACGGAATCGCTCGGGTGAACGTGAGGTTCGAGGGCGAGGATGTGTGGCTGACGCAGGAGCAGATGATGGATTTGTTCGATGCGTCACAACAGGATGTGAGTTATCATATCGGACAGATATACGAAGAGGGTGAGCAGGACCAAGAACGAACTCACAAAAAATTTTTGTTAGTTCGACAAGAGGGTACTCGTAGTGTCAGGCGACAGATAAGCCACTATAATCTGAAAATGATAAATCTCTCTGCCTCGTGACTTAGTGGTTTGAGAATAATCTTTCATTCTCATAAGGCTGGTTAAGAGATGGAAGAAGTATGATGTAAGACGTAAGATGTGATAATAATGAACGAAACAAAACGTTTTAACAATATGGACAAAGAAAACAAGCTGATACTGTATAAGGACGAGGAAGGCAGGGTGAGTGTGAACACTCGCTTTGCAGACGAGGATGTGTGGTTGACACAGGCGCAACTGGTAGAGATTTATCAATCGAGTAAATCGAATATCAGTGAGCATTTGACAAACATCTTTGCAGACAAGGAATTGGAGCAAGATGCAGTTGTTCGGAAATTCCGAACAACTGCTGCAGACGGGAAGAACTATCAAGTTTTGCATTACAATCTTGACGTGATAATCGCTCTTGGTTATCGCGTGCAATCACCTATAGCCGTTAGATTCCGCAGATGGGCAACACAACGACTGCATGAGTATATCCAAAAGGGATTCACGATGGACGACGAGCGACTGAAGCAGGGAGGTAATCGCTACTTCCGTGAACTGTTGCAGCGCATACGTGACATCCGAAGCAGCGAGCGGAACTTCTATCAGCAGGTGACAGACATATACGCCACATCGACGGACTATGATCCACGTGCAAAGATGACAAAGCTGTTCTTCGCAACCGTTCAAAATAAGATGCACTATGCCGTGCATGAGCATACGGCTGCAGAACTGATTTATGAGCGTGTGGATAACGAGAAGCCTTTTGTCGGAATGACGAACTTTAAGGGCAACTACGTGACACGTGATGACGTAAAGATAGCCAAGAACTATCTGACGGAGTTGGAATTGCAGCGACTGAACTTGTTAACTTCCCAGTTCCTTGACTATGCTGAATTTCAGGCGTTGGAGCAGAACCCAATGACGATGGCAGACTGGATTGCAGCTTTGGATGACCAGATACTTCGTCTGCGTAAAAACATACTCGAAGGGAGCGGTACTGTATCACACCAAGAGGCTATTGAAAAGGCAGAGCGTGAGTTTGAAATCTATCGTGAACGCGAAATGCGACTACTGGAGAGTGACTTCGATAGAGCCGTAAAGCGGCTGAAAAATCTGAATGATGATAGCGATTTGGAAGGAGATGACACTAATTCATAGCGAGTGAATGATGGACTTTTTCGATTATATCATCAATAGGAATGCTGCACAGAAGGAGAATCCGGGCAAGCTGTCTTCATATAGAGAGGCTGCGGAACTGATATGTATGTGCTGGAATAGGCTGGATATGAGTTTCATTGAGCCTTATCTGGATGAGAATGTTAAATGGAGTGGGGGCGTACCTGAAAGAGAAATTTTTGGTAAGGCTGAATATCTTAAACTGATGGCTCAGGTGTTTGACTCGCTTCAATACTCGAAAAAGAGTTATAGGGCGGATGTTGATGGATCAGAAGATCGGACAGTTGCCATTGTTACAGTTGATGGTGAGTATCAAGACATGATGCATCGCCTGAAAATTGAAGATGGCCTGATTAGGGAAATAGAGGTTACTCCCTCGCCCTATTGGTGGTCGAAACGATTAGGCGGTTCTTCTCCATTTGGTGTCGTACACCAGACTTCGCAGCATGAGCAAGCTGCTGCTGTGGCTGCCATAGAGAATTACGTAAAGACGGAACTGGGTAATAAACCTGTAATTTGGGCTACACAATACGAGTTAAGGAATTCATGTTGTCAATTGTCGTTCACCTGTGATGGAATATCGTATGATGTCTTGGTGGAGATTCATA
>Ga0265298_10007816_pt1 | contig 12924 bp, 16 predicted proteins | sample AusTroGonzalo_MG_3_FD_193486 | JGI IMG/M metagenome (GOLD analysis project Ga0265298, IMG submission 193486) | Bovine rumen microbial communities from tropical cattle in Woodstock, Queensland, Australia - Gonzalo_01 | ecosystem: Host-associated > Mammals > Digestive system > Stomach > Rumen ... | reverse complement strand
GACTCGCGCACGCTCCGCATAGCAGAACCTGTTATCGAATCGCTTTCGCAGCGTTATGAGGTCAAACGATATGACCTCCCGGAAATGGAAGGCATCGTTCCGCTCACGCCGGCGCTCTTTGCCCAGCGCGGCAGGGGAGACATCCCCACATGGGCCCTTGATGCCGCCAAGGCAATGGCCGATGCCGACCGCCTCCTTATCGCAGCCCCTTTCTGGGATATGAGTTTCCCGGCAGCGCTGAAAGCATTTTTCGAACAGGTTTCCCTTTTCGACATTACGTTCACGGATACCGGCAAGACTTGCAAAGGCCTCTGCAAATCACCGAAGGTTCTCTATCTTACCACCCGAGGTATGGACATCGCGACGGGGGACCCCTTTGAGCAGGCTACGCCCTATCTTCGTACCATCGGCCACCTCTGGAACCTTGGCGAGCTGACGACAATTGCCGCCCAAAACATGGACTACAGCACGCCGGAAGAGCTTGAATCTAAAATAGCATCGGCCATCTCCGAAGGACTGGAACTGGCCAAGACCTGGTAACCCATGAGCAAAATCAAACGTCCCAACCCCTATAAAGAGGCCAACGAGGCCTTTCTGCGTGAGAAAGCGCAGGAGGAAGGCATGCACGTGCTGGACAACGGCGTCATGTACCGCGTGCTGGAAGAAGGCCACGGCACCCAGTGCCCCAAGCCCAACGGCATCGTCTACGTCCACTATACGGGCCGATTAATTGACGGCACCGTCTTCGACACGACGGAAGGGGAGCCCCTGCCCGCCCTCTTCGTGGTCCGCGACCTCATCATAGGCTGGCAGATCGCCCTCACACGCATGCACGAAGGCGACAAATGGGAAGTCATCATCCCCGCCAAGTGGGCCTACGGATCGGCCAGGATGGACGACATCCCCGCCTGGTCCACGCTCATATTCGACCTGGAACTGGTAAAGATCGAGCGCTAGCTTGTGCCCATGAAACTCACCGACCTCAAAGACCTCCGCGTCATCAAGAAGAGCCTGGAACCGGAGCAGAAACCGCAGCAGAACCAGCCGCGGAAGCGCTCCGTGGAGCTCAAGAGCAAGGAGGAAGAACACGCCCGTAACGAGGGCCTCACGATGGGCCAGAAGGTCCGGATGATGGACACCAACGACACCGCCACCATCATCGGCTTCGGAAAGGGCTACTACGAGCTGGACCTCGACGGCCTCCCGATCCGCGCCGTCCGCAGCGAATTCATCCCCATCGACGCCGACGAAGACCGGCGCCTCCGCGCGTCCATCCCTTCCCGTGCCAGAAAACAGGCCGACGTCGTGGAAATCCAGGAGGACACATCGGCCGATCTTACCGTGGACTTGCACATCGAGCGCATCCCCGGCAACGAAGGCGTGCCCGAATGGGCCGCCCTGGAATTCCAGCTGAACTACTTCCGACAGATTCTTCGCAAGAACCTCAAGCACCGCGGCCGCCGCATCGTCTTCATCCACGGCGTAGGGGACGGCACCCTGGCATCGGCCCTCCGCAAAGAACTGGACGAAGTCTTCGCCCTCTCCTGCTCCTACACCCCCGGCCCCATGGGCGTCACCAACGTCACCATCCGCTAACCTTGGATCTTCATCCTGACTTCGCGGATAATGGCGTTTATTTCATCTAATGGGATGGGCAAGTAATATGGCCCTTCCGGCTCGTTTAGTAGGCCAGGGCCCTTTTCCCCGTATTCCATGATATAAAGCATATCTGAAGGTGAAACCACCCTCCCATTATGGGGAAAATGCTTGAGATTGCCTGTGACAAGATAGGAATCTTCTCTTGACATGGCGACTTCATAGAAAACAATATCATCCGGATCGGGAAAAACCTCCTGGACAGGTTTGCGGGAACAATTGATTCCTACCGATTTCAGCGCTCCGATAGTATCGGTGATTTCTTCTTTCGTGAAATGAAATCGTTCTCTGCTTAATACTTCTGTGTATTCGCAGAGAATATCATCATTATACAGAGGAATCAATGATTGATTCTTGATAGCATTAATCAGTTTGTGTATCGTGGAATTGCCATCGTGGGTCAGCAGATATGAAACAATGACATTCGTGTCTATAACTGCATAATACTTCATAGTTATTCCTCCTTCTTTTGTCTTCTTTCATCCCGGACCTCTTTTATCAAGGCATTGATTTCATCCAGAGTCATTTCGGGGATTCCCTGCGCTTGAACTTTGGCGCGGAGTTTTTCCAAGGCGTCACCAAACTCTCTGGCGGCTTCCTTATTTTCTGTTACCCGCTGAGATTCTACTTCAAAGGGGATTCTTTCCTGTTTGACGACAGTTCTTGCAAAGACGTTGAGTGCGGTATTGGAACTCATCCCAAAGTCTTTACAAATCTCATCAAATCTTTTCTTGGTGTCCGAATCCATGCGGACCGTAAATGCAGTCTGTGCCATAGCTCAATACTTTGGTTGCAAATATAACCAAAATAAAACCAAATTGCAACCACATGACACACTACTGCACTCCACATGGATTACAAATAATTCACGTGCTTCACTTCAGTCATATAAAGGACAAACAGTCCCAGGCTGGCAACCAGTGCAACAATGCTGGACCATTTCACCAAAGCGGGATGGGTCGTATTGGCATATACTGTTTTCATGCTATTGAGTGATTATCTCTATTCGTTTGGCCACCTCTTCCGGATGGTCTACCAGCAGCTGGCCATGGTTCATTTTCGGGAAGACTTCTACATGCACTTTGGGGCAAAGCTTCTTCAGGTGCTCTACCTGCGGCTTGGCGACGAAGGCCTCCAGCATGCCGTACCAGAAGTGGATATCGGCCCCGTGGATGGATTCCAACTTATTGGTATAGACAGACTTGTATCCGTCCAGGACGGCACGGCCGCCGCCGTAGGGGTACACTTTCCGGCATTCGTCCAGCAGCACATCGAAATAGTGCGAATGGAATACCCAACGCCAGAATCCCGTCCAGTGATAGCACGTCCAGACGTTGGCGCACTGGTAGTAACGGAGCGGCCCCACCAGCCATTTGGGCAGGGGCAGCAGGGGAGCGGCGTCCAGGATAGCATGGCCGATGACGACCTCGTCCCGTTCCAGCACCCTCGACAGGATTTTACCGCCCAGCGAAAGGCCGTAGGCGCAGTCCAGATGTCCGTCGCAATGGGATTTTATATGGCCGATGACTTGTGCGGCCTGGTCGTCAATGGAAGTGAACGCCGTCTTCGCGCCCAACGTGAAACCGTCCACCTGGACAGCCAGGATCCGGAATTGATCCTTAAGCAGGTCGATCAGCGGCAGGAATATCTCATAGGATACGCCCAGTCCGGGAATGAGCATCAGAGTCGGTGCTCCTTCTTTGCCAAATTCTTTGAAATCCATTTTTTAGGCTTGTTAGTGGTCTAAAGATACCAAACAGGCCGGGCTTATACGCTTTAGCAGCCCCTTCCGTCAATGCTGCACGCAGCTCCGTAATTATCGGGGCGTGGCTCAAGTCCAACCTCTTTGGAATAGAGCGTAATGGAACCATCTTCCCGTACATAGCAAGGGATACCGATATCACCAACGGCTTTGGCTTCTTCAAACACGGGAGAACTGTCCCTCAAATCCAGGAACGCTTTCAGATTACGCACGTGTTTCCCAATATCTATTATTTCGAAATTGGGATTGCCTTCCACCTGCTTCTCCACATATTCGCAGTCCGGACAGGTCTGCATGACATACATCTTGATCATAAGTCTATCTATTACGAATTCAAAGATAACACTTTTCCACTATCTTTGTGGGCAAAACAAAACATCATGGACCTTATCGAAGCTATTAAAACACGACATTCCGTCCGTAAGTACACGGATCAGTCCATAGAAGTGGGCAAACTGGCCACACTTCGTGAAGCCATCAAGGAAGCCAATGCCGAAGAAAGCGGCTTAAACATCCAGCTGGTCGTAAACGAACCGAAGGGCTTTAGCGGCCTTTTCATCAGCACCTACGGCCAGTTTTCCGGCGTAAAGAACTACATCGTAATGGCGGCGCCCAAAGGCAAGGAATGGGAAGAAAGGGTAGGATACTATGGCGAGAAGCTTGTCCTTTTATCCCAGACACTGGGTCTGAACACCTGCTGGGCAGGCATGACGTACAAGAAGATTCCCGGCACATTTTCCTTGAACAAGGGGGAGACTGTGCACTGCATGATAGCCATTGGCTATGGCGTGGAGCAAGGCACGCAGCATCCTCAGAAAAAAACTTCCGGCGATTTCTTTGAAACATACGGCCCCAGGCCGGAATGGTTTATGGCCGGAATCGAAGCCGCCATGCTGGCCCCCACCGCAGTGAACCAGCAGAAGTTCAAGTTCATTCTGAAGGAGGGAAACAAGGTAGCCACCAAGACCTTTTTCTCCCCGTGGGGCTACACCCAAATAGACCTCGGCATCGTCAAATACCACTTTGAAATCGGCGCCGGAAAAGACCATTTTGAATGGCTCTGAGCTGAACAAACGGCCCGGCAATGCGCCACTTTCCCCATAAGGTCGAAGAGCTGGCATGCATCGCGGGCGATATCGTGTTTGTTGAACATGCTTTCCAGTAGTCATTGTGCACCGCATCATCTTTCATATAGACGTCAACAGCGCATTCGTTTCCTGGCTGGGCGCCAAGCTGGTAAAGGAAGGCAAACCGGACATCCGGCTTGTTCCGTCCGTCGTGTCCGGGGACCCAAGCGACCGGCGAAGCATTGTTACGGCGGCTTCCATTCCGGCCAAGAAGCTGGGCATCCGCGTTCCGGAGCCGGTCTCGATGGCGCTTCGGAAGTGCCCCGGTCTTGTCATCATGAAAGGGGACTGGGAGTGGTATAAGCAGTGTTCGGAGAGCTTCATTGCCATTTGCCGGAGCTATTCTCCCGTCCTGCAGCAGTTCTCCATCGATGAGTGCTTCATTGACATGAGCTTCCGCTGCAAGCCGGAGAATGCCGTGGAGGTGGCAACGCGGCTGAAAGACCAGGTGAAGGCTCAGCTGGGGTTCACCGTGAACGTTGGCATCGGCTCAAATAAACTCCTCGCGAAGATGGCCTCGGACTTCGAAAAGCCCGACAAGGTGCATACGCTTTGGGCCGATGAAGTCCCCGCCAAAATGTGGCCCCTGCCCGTTCGGGACCTCCTGTGGGTGGGGAAGAAGACGGAAGAGCGCCTCACCGCCTACGGGATTTATACCATCGGCAAGCTGGCTGGCATCGGCATGGGCTCGCTCACCCGGCTTGTAGGCCCCAAGTTCGCCCTGCAGCTGCACGAGAACGCCAACGGCCGGGACAATTCTCCGGTGGAGACGGAGATTGCCGAGGCCAAGAGCTACAGCGCCGAGAGAACGTTCCCGAAGGACCTGCTGGACCCGAAGGACATAGACAGGGCCCTCTTTAATGTGGCCTGCATTGTGGCGCACCGTATCCGCCGGGACCATTTCCGGGCTTCGTGCGTCTCCATGTTCATCAAGTACAGGGACTTTACGGTGACGCAGAAGCAGACCACCCTGGAGCAGCCATCGGACGTGACGGCCATCATCCTCAATGCAGCCCGCAAGATGCTTCCGGAGATCTGGGACGGCGTTACACCCATCCGGCAGGTGGGCATGGGCGTATCGCGCCTGACGCACGAATCGGCCATACAGATGTCCCTGTTCGAAGACTCCAGGATGGAGTTCTATCAGGAATGGGACCGGCAGTTTGACGAGGACCGCGCGCGCTACGAGGACGCCAAAATGCTGGCATACGAACGTAAGAAATGAAAAACAAAAACGCCCACTATCGCAATCAAATCCTTCCCGCGCCGGAAGTTTGCGCCGATGAAATCTATCTCCAGTGCTTCAACTGGGAGAGATGACTGTCGTACAACGCCCTCCGTTCACTTTCCGGCTGGTTTTCCGGATTCGGCATATGTGCAACGAGAAAATCCAGCAGGGACTCTTTGCTTTTGTAGGCGAACTGTCCGTCCGCATAGCACCACTTGCAGTAATCCTCATTGAAGGTGCCATCCTTCTCCTTGCTAATCATCGAATCGTCAGAAAGCGGCATCCCACAGCACTGGCAGTAAAGCGTCTGAGGTGAGCCCAGCAGCGTATTGATAGACACTCCAAACTCCCTGGACAGGACTTTGAGCAGTTCGGGATTGGGTTGCGTCAGGCCGGTTTCCCAGCGGCTGATTGCCTGCCTTGTTACACTGATGCGCTCTGCCATCTGCTCTTGCGTCAGACCGTTCTTCTCGCGCAGATTCCTTAAGATGTCTTTTACTTCCATTGTCATCATTGTTTGGTTGATGGTGCAAAGTTACGGAGTATAAGGATAGGTGTCAAGAAACATGTTGTTGCTTTTCAGTCATTCCTGCCCACCTGACCGGACGGGGTTACGGCACAACTAAGATGGCCGATATGATATCAGATGGCGGCGCCGTCCCGGGTGACTCCCCAGGCGGTAGCGGTCCACGGGCACCATGAAGCTCTTCGAGCAGGAGATGGAGAAGTAAAACGGATGATTCGCTTTTCCAAAAGTGGTTTTCGAAAATAATTTCGCTTTTCCAAAAGTGTTTCGTATATCTTTTCCGAAAAAGAATTGAATTATGGAACTTGCAGAATCGGCCTTGGCATCGGCACTGCCGCTGGAGCAGGGCGTCATCGGCCCAAATCATCGGCACTATAATTGCTGGCATATCCCCTGTATGAAAAACCACGCTATAATACTGTCTCTCTTATTCTTGCTCCCTCTTGTTCCGTCTATGGCACAGGAGCAAGAGGAATTCGAAGCGATACCGATGACTTACCAGAAGAAAAATCCCAGCTTCAATGGTGGTGATGCCAATGACTTCTCGAAATGGGTTAACGAGCACAAGAACTACCCGGAAGAGGCGAAAAAAGCCGGAATTGAAGGCAGGGTAACGACCCAATTCACCATTACTAAAGAGGGAAAACTCATCAATGTGAGGATTCTCAGGGGCATTCATCCTCTGCTTGATGAAGAAGCCATACGGGTAATTGAATCGGCTCCGCAAATATGGAAGCCTGGTGAAAAAAAGGGTAAACCGGTAGATGTAACGTATACTTTCCCGGTCATTTTTAAATTGACGGACGAGGAGCGTGCCCAGGTGGATTCTGTGCCGTTCGTCTCTTTCGATTACGGTGTAAAGGAGAGAAAACCGTCTTTTAACAATGGCGGCTATTTCGAGTTTGCCAAGTGGATCAGAGAGCATCTGGTTTACCCGGAGGAAGCGAAAAAAGCCGGATTGGAAGGACGGGTCTATGTGTCAGTAATAATCGACGGGAAAGGGAAGCTGGTAAATCCTGTTGTGTATAGGAGCACCAACAAGATTTTTGAAGAGGAAGCGCTTCGTGTAATCAGCTCCGCACCTGACAAATGGAAGCCGGGATTGAACGCCAAAGGAGAGCCGATGGCCCTTTCGCTGCTTATTCCAGTCAATTTCAACCTTCATAAATAATTGACACACGATAGGATAGAACAATTGAAGATAAAGTTGCATATTTGTGCGTGCCTTTGGGCCTTGTTGTTTCTCCCGCTTTATGGCTGGAGCAGCACGACGCGTCAGGTACGCGATACGCTCATTATGGGCAATGTCAAGTATGCTATCAATCAAGCCCCGTTGGGATACCTGGATTCTTTGCATTATTTCTCTTTAAGGGAACAGATAGGCTTTAATGAATTCTTTTCCTGGAACTTCCGGGGTTATGTGGCAACGTGGCGTGTAGATGGCAATAAACTCTATCTTGAATCATTGAGGGGGAGCTCAGATAAGGCCGATTTTAGGGATGCCTTAAAGGATTTCAAAGATAGTCGCGGTAACATTTTTGCCTCTTGGTTCAGCGGGACCGTCATTTGCGGGACCGGCCCTATCCTTTGTGCATCGGGAAATGGATGGGACGATTTGAATGAGACCGAGGTCGAACTTGTCATCCAATCTGGTGTTGTGACGGCCTCGCGCAAATACCGCAATAAACAACACAAGGGAACGATCAACAGGGATGTGCTATTCCAAGAATTACCTAAGAAGTTTAATTACAGAGACTTTCCGGAACTGAAAGGATTCCGGATACCAATGAAGCTTATTCCGTCAAAATATGATAGAACCGGGAGAATCCTCGATTGGACCGTGAAGTATCTGAAATGGCCGGAAGAGGTAGAACCAAGAGTGCAAGACAGGCTTACGGCGGCGTTCAAGAAAGAACTATTGCAATACGACTGTCAAACATACTGTGCCGATGGAAGGTGGTTCTGGCGTGACCGAAACCCTTCTGACGGACATTTTGACGGAGTTGTCTGGCCGTTAATTTTCAAAAAAGAGTACTTTGTCCCTACAGAATAGATTCACTAATATAAAACGCCCACGGCTCTAAATAGACCGAGGGCGTTATCAAAAAAGGTTCGGAAGTTATTTCCCGTACTTCTCATAAAAGGCTTTGACCCGCGCCTGGAAGTCAGGGACATATTCCTTTAGGTCTTCGGCCGATTCCAAGTACTTTACATACTCCCCGGAAGCGTACTTTTCCCGCACCTGACGAACATAGGAATGACACTCCGCCTTCTTGCCGTCAAAATCGTCAAGAAGCCATTGACCGTCAACGAATTTTAGTTGAACCTCGTACTCTTTGGCCTCTGCGTCCGGCTCCTCGCGGTCATCGGCCTTCTGGAGGACCGTTATCAGCGCCTGCGCTTTGTTTTTAGCAGTTTTGGAAACCGACTTCACACCGTAAACGGGTTCGCTGCCATCGTTTCCGGTAACGAAGTACCAAAGCCACTCATTGTCGCCAATCTCCATATAATCGGCAACTGGTGCATCAAAGGCCTCGGAAAGAGCCTGGAAGAACTCCGGTGTCATGGCATCCTTTGCCTCCGGTTTCAGCACATGATCCGGAATAAACCGGCAAAGTTCCAAGGTCCTCTCAGAGAGGTCCACCTTTGACTGCCCACAGGAAATAACAGATACAATCAGGCCTAAATAGAAAAGATAGCGTTTCATAACATCAATTATTTATCGGCACACTCATGCATACCCGCATGGTTCGAACCAAATACGAAGGTATGAAGAATTCTTGGAAATCCGTCCGTCTTTTTTGTCGACTTGAGGGACGGCGTATCCTATCGGGGAGAGTGAATAAAACAAAAAAACGCTCACCGGAGTGAGCGTAGTGGTTTAGTATAATTTGAATCCGATTGTCGCATAGGACATTACCATGTTGGGAACCGTGCTGTTATTGTAAGGATGGATGTATTGAATTCCAAGACCGAAATAAGGCCCCGTATTATACTTTCCGCCCCAAGGAATATTCACGCCCCAGCGTACTTCAAATTTCGGCGTCAAATAATTGAAGTCGCTCTTCAGATAAGTAGATGCGCATGAGATGACCGGCTCAATGTAGGAGCGATTGCCGACATTGAAAGCATATGCTGCGCCCACGCCGAGAGTCCCGGTCTCATTGTAATTCTTTGTAGTAGTGGCATTCAGTAGATTAATGTCGGCCGTTGAAAGGGCGAAGAGCGAAAAATTCGGAGTAAAACGGTATCCAAGTTCAATTCCGAACGAACGATTTGCAAAATCATTGTTGGTGAAATTAGCGCGAGGAGCACCGCCGAACGAGACATTGAATGCGCCATAGAGCCTGTTGAATGATTTCTCTTGTGCAGAGGAGGCGAACAGAACGCCAAAGAGCAGAGCAAAAGCCAAAAATGTTTTTTTCATAATAGGTAGGGGTTATACGCCCCCCCTTATCGCAACTATTATGCCGATATGATATCAGGTGGCGGCCCGTTCCCGTGTGCCTCCCCAGGCGGTAGCGGTCCACGGGCATCCAGCAACGCCTTAACAAAAACGCCCTACGCCACCAAAACGCCAAAAAAAAGAGGTTTCTCGTGAAAGAGAAACCTCTTTGGGTGGAGCATAGGGGAATCTAACTCCTGACCTTTTGAATGCCATCCATTTAATCAGTCTCGATTCCGCCTCAATCTTAAATTCCTAAAAATCAGTACGTTGCAAAACCGTCTTAAAATCCTCAAATGATGTCTTTCCGGCGTTTTGCTACAATTCAATGTATTTTCCCGCATCAAATGTCTTATGCTCACCCGAAAACACATATCCCAGTTGGTTGGAGACACACTGTGTCTTGCCAATAACACCATCAATGTTCCGATGCGAATGCCCGTATATCCAGTAATCAGCGCCACAAGTCTCTACGAAGTCGTACTCTTCTGCTGTAAATGCGCCATTAATCCGGCTTCCCTTGAAGTCGGGGGAGGATAGTACAAATGACGGCACGTGATGCGTGACAATAACCCTGTGCGGTGCCTTGGCCGATGCACACGCCTCCCGCAGGAAGTCCATGCAGTGCCGGTGCTCATTGTTAAACTGCTCAAAGTTCAGCGTTTCGCCCTTGTACAGAATCCGGTGGAAGTCCGTCACGCCGGACTCGGTAGCAAAAGCGTCCTGCAACGGAATATGGGCCCACATCGTAGAGAGAATCAGGTCCACATTGCCCAGCGTCACCACTGCATTGTTGTACACCTTTACGTTGGGCCGAATCTCCAGCAGTTCTCCGTCCTGGAGAGTGGCGATGTCATAAAACTTATAGAACTCATGGTTCCCGGGGACGACCAGCACCTGTTCATACTGCTCGGAAACAGTATCCCAGAATGGATGCTTGGAGTAATTATCATCGCCCAGATAGCCGATGTCCCCGGCCAGCACTAGCACCTCACCCGTCTTTTCAAGCGGGTACTGCTTGAGGAAGCGCCAGTTGTCGGCAAACTCCAGATGGAGGTCAGATGCATACTGTATTCTCATAACACAAAGCCCTCTCTTAATACCCCCAAAACGCCGTCCAAAACAACATCGTCAATCTCTAGGGAACCTTTGAGAGATTGCCTAACAGAAGCATCGTCCATGGCTGAAAGGAATTCATCCAGCTTCGTACGGATGCTTTCTCCCACCTTGTATTGCGCTCCGGCCGGCAGAAATGCAGCAGCCATAATGACATCTCGACGGTGCTTCTTGATATCATCGGCATTGACTCTCTTCCCGGCTTTTTTATCGGAAAGCAGATTCAGGTACGCCAGTGCTTTCAGGCAGACAAGTGCATCGGCCGAGGCATAGCGTATTCCGCCAACCACCTCAAAGTGCGCCGTCAAATAATCATAGTAGTTTCTGTCCAGTATAATGGCCGACAGGTGAGAATACTCTTCTCCTGCATCAATATATTCAATATGATGCTCTGCTGGTGTTCCTATACTTTCGTCTGGTTTGGACAAAAGTTCAATTTGGTCCGGGTATCCTTCCATCCCGTTCACAAAACTATAAAACACATAGCGCTTGTCACCGTCCTTGTTCTTTCTGGAGGCAAACTTGTACCCGCCCTCCTTGATGAATCTCCAGAAAGTGCCGACGAATCCCGCCGACAATTTTTGGGGGACCAAAACCATGTCTATGTCTATCGTCTTTCTGGGCTTGATGTCGCCATCAGGAATGACAGCCCTGCAGGCACTGCCGCCAATGACTATAAATGAATCAGCAAAAGGAGCGAATGCCTCCCTGAAAACATCAATCCCGTTTACGATTTCTTCCATACGCTTTTAAATACGAACTCAAGCTCTTTATGGACCCGTGGATCCGGATCATTTTCCAAAGTCAAATATAGTGATAATTTGTCCACGCTCTTAGTGCGTACGGCAGGATATCTCCAAAATTCCACGATATACGGTCCTTCAAACGTGTTCGGGTTCTCAAACTGCTCTTTCTTCCAGTCTTTTGCATATGCGGCAATCGTCTGTTCAGAATCTGGAGCCAGATGAGAGTACATCGAAAGGGCCGATATTCCAGAGGCGGGAAAGTGCCCATCCGGGAGACCGGTGCAGTAAAAGTGCTCTTTGACCGGGGATGCCATAAAGGGTTTCGCATTCTCCCACAACTCTTTCCCGCTCAATCCAAACTCAATGGATTTATTTCCAGTCGTATCCCGTCCGCTTCGGCATAGCCCAAGATCTTCCAGGTTCTGAACCGCCTTTGCGATGCTGATATAGGAGTAGGGAAGTGCCTTCGCCAATTCTTGAATAGGCCGATGGTCAATCGATTCCTCCTGCAGGTGAAACATGAGCAGATACTGGGCAGCAGCCGAGAGTTTGGCCGATGCTTTTTTCTTCTTCAGCTGGGATGCCATAAGCATGGGCAGGAATACATCTCTTTCTCCGCAGATATAATATACGCCGTGCTCTACCAATCGCTTGCGTTGGTAATAAACGAGGCTGTCAAAGTAAAACACAACAGGTCGCCCGAACCTCTCTTCAATGCGGTCGGCCGCTTTTCTATATGCGGTTGGTGTAGAATGCTCTTTAACGGACTCCAGAAGAATCATCTGACTCTCCCTAAAAGAAAAGTCATAGAAGTGATAGCTGAAGGAATAAATGATCGGAAGTCCTTTCAATTCATCCCTTGACAATAATCTCAACGGAATGGAAATGCCTGCAATGTTTACCGAATCCATATATAAGTTGCTCTATTATACATACAATATATAATAGTGCAAAAATAAAGATATTTTTTTAAATATCAAAGAATTGAGATAATTGGCTACTTGAGGACCTTCACAAAGCGCTTCGGAAGCATTATTCCGCTCCGACCAAGTGCCCGGCAAGCCGGTCACTCCGTCTCCGCTCCCATTCCACTGCCCAACTGTCGGCTTGCGCCGCCAGTCCGGCTCGTATTCTCGAAGAAAATGCGTATATTAGTTTGCTTTTTTCGGAATATAACCCAATGAACAAGATCTCCAACAGACCCAACCCAAATGCAGCCTTCCCAAATCCCAATTTACCGCGCCTCTGCTTTATCAAGAACGTGGTGAAGAATCCTCGCATTATCATCGGGGACTACACGTACTATGATGACGTGGAT
>Ga0265298_10007814_pt1 | contig 12924 bp, 10 predicted proteins | sample AusTroGonzalo_MG_3_FD_193486 | JGI IMG/M metagenome (GOLD analysis project Ga0265298, IMG submission 193486) | Bovine rumen microbial communities from tropical cattle in Woodstock, Queensland, Australia - Gonzalo_01 | ecosystem: Host-associated > Mammals > Digestive system > Stomach > Rumen ... | reverse complement strand
ATGAAGTCATCGTAACGCTTGTTGAGGTTTTGCAAATACTCCAGCTGGATGCCCTGCTCGTACTCACGGCCACGTTTCTGGATGTTACCCACCAGATGTGGTACGGAAGCACGGAGGTAAATCATCAGCTCTGGCGGACGGACCACCGTCATCATCTGGTCGAAGAGCTCCATGAAGGTCTCGTAGTCGCGGTCAGAGAGGTGTCCCATTGCCTTATTGTTCTCCATAAAGACATAGACACCCTCGTAGATGGTGCGGTCTTGAATGATGGTATGGTCGGCATGGGCAATGTCTATCAAGTCACGGAAGCGCTCCTTTAGAAAGAATACTTCCAGATTGAACGACCATCGATAGATGTCGCGGTAATAGTCTTCCAGATAAGGGTTGTGCTCGACAGCCTCAAAGCGCGCCTCCCAGCCATAGTGTTTGGCCAGCAGCTGTGTGAGTGTCGACTTCCCGCTTCCTATATTTCCTGCTACTGCAATGTGCATTGTCTTAGATTTAATGGCACAAAGGTACAAAATAAAATCGGCAATCAAAAAAGATTACCGATTTTAATTGTTGGATATTTTAATTTTTTAATTTTTCAATTTTATAATTTTACTACGACAGGAATCCGAGCAAGGCACCTGCTGCTACTGCTGAGCCGATAACACCAGCCACATTGGGGCCCATGGCGTGCATGAGCAGGAAGTTGTGGCGGTCGTACTCCAGTCCAAGATTGTTAGAGATACGGGCAGCCATAGGAACTGCGCTCACACCGGCATTACCAATCAGCGGGTTCAGCTTCTTGTCCTTGGGCAGGAAGACATTCATCAGCTTGACGAAGCAGACACCACTCATCGTGGCGATGATAAAGGCACCCGCACCGATGGCGAAGATGTAGATGGTGTTCATGGTCAGGAACTCAGAGGCCTGGGTAGAACAGCCTACCGTGAGACCTAACAGCATGACGACGATATCGTTCAGGGCGGCACCGGCCGTCTTTGCCAGACGGGTGGTCTTACCACTCTCTTTCAGCAGGTTGCCGAAGAAGAGCATACCCAGCAGAGGCAGGCCAGAAGGTACGATGAAGGTGGTCAGCAGGAGTCCGACGATGGGGAACAGGATACGTTCTGTCTGTGATACCTGACGGGCGGGCTTCATCTTGATGAGGCGCTCCTTCTTAGTGGTGAGCAGACGCATCAATGGTGGCTGAATAAGTGGTACCAGCGCCATATACGAGTAGGCACATACGGCAATGGCACCCATCAGGTTGGGCGACAGCTTGCTGCTGAGGAAGATGGCTGTAGGACCGTCGGCACCGCCGATGATGGCAATACCTGCAGCCTGGTTAGGCTCAAAACCTAGTGCCAATGCAAACATATAGGCACCAAAGATACCAAATTGTGCGGCAGCACCAATGAGCATCAGTTTGGGATTGGCCAGCAGTGCTGAGAAGTCTGTCATGGCACCAATGCCCAAGAAGATGAGTGGCGGATACCAGCCTTGGCGCACGCCTTGGTAGAAGATGTTGAGTACGGAATTATCCTCGTAGAGACCAATCTCCAGTCCGGCATCGGCACGGAAGGGGATGTTACCAAGAATGATACCCAGTCCGATAGGTACGAGCAACAGGGGCTCAAAGTCCTTCTTGATGGCAAGCCAGATAAAGAAGGCGCCCACTGCTATCATGATGAGGTTTCCTGCTGTCACATTGGAAAAACCAGTGTAGGTCAGGAACTCATTGAAGTTCTCAATGATAAAATGAATGAATCCCATAACGGTTTATTATCCAATGGTTAACAGTATAGAACCTTCCATGACAGAATCGCCAGGGGTTACATTGATAGCGGTGATAGTACCGGCATTTTCAGCCTCGATATTATTCTGCATCTTCATGGCTTCCAGAATGATGACAACATCACCGGCATTCACCTTGTCGCCAACCTTGACATTGACGGCGGTGATAGTGCCTGGCAGGGGAGCCTTCAGGGCGTTACCGGCAGCAGGCGTTGCGACAGGTGCTACTGCTTGTGGCTTGGCAGCAGGAGCTGCAGACGGTGCCGGCTGTGCGGGAGCAGCCACCTTGGGCTTGACGATAGTGGGATGCTTGGCAGCATTGATGGGCTGCTGCATCTCTACCTCAAAGGGAATACCGTTGACATTGACTTTGGCGATGTTTCCCTCTACTTCTTCAATCTCTACTTCGTAGTCGACACCTTGTACTTTATATTGATACTTGTTCATAACTTTTAACTTTCAACTTTCAACTTTCAACTTTCAACTTTCAACTTTATTTCAACTCCGGTCCTGTGGGAATCTTCATGCCTTGAGGCATAGCAGGCAGAATCGGAGAGTGGAACTGAGTCATCTGTGAGTATTCATCGTCCCATCCTGTTTCTTTCGACTTGATGGTAATAATACCTGACTCCACATCGTGGACATCGTCTTGATACTGCTTTAGCGCCATACCAATAACGGCCAGATATACCTCCTTGTCGATACCCTTGGTTTTCAGACCTTCCTGCAGGATGATACCTGTCTTATGGCCAACCTCCAAGGTCTTCTCAACAGTCTTGGTGATAGGCTTGATGGGTTGCTGGTGGGCTACCTTCTTGGCCGTCTCCATGTGGCGCATCAGTAAGCCGAAGAGCGTGAAGGTAATCCATAGAAGCGCCAGACAGAAGAACACGATGCTCATAGCCATGATAGCCATACCGAAGCCGTGGGGATCTTCACGTTTGAATTTCTCAATTTTCGATTCGCTGACTACCGTCTGGTTCTGGATACCCGGTGTTACGCGGTCGGCAGACTTGACCTCCCAGTCTGCTCGTGTACCATTGTTGGCGATACGGGCAAACGACTGATCGGCATCAAGAATGGGTACCGTGATAGAGTCGATGAGTTGAGTAGCATTACCGTTGTAGAGGGCTATCCATGTTGGCTGGTTAGCATCTACAGGCACAGAGAGATGCAGCGCTCCTTGTGCAGGACTGCTGCCGAGTTGGAAGACGACAAGTTGACGGCCGCTTAGATTGGTGCGGGTGTCGCCATTGGGAATCTGGCTCATGCGTTTGACACGCTCTGGCACACTCATCTGTTTGTCGAGTACGGAACGGTCGGTCGTGAGATACATCCCACGGATGTTATACGTGGAGTGGGAGATATTCGCTATCTCTACCCACGCATTCCTTGCTCCGTATTCGTCAATCAGGCTGCTCTTGTTGTCGGTCATCACCTCGTTAATCTTGATGCTAGCATCCATTTGTGCCATCATCGGTAGCGAGGTCATCACTACAAGTGAACCGAATACGATTCTTTTAATATTCATTTTAAGTCAGTATTATTATATGGTCTTTTTCTCAAATTTTCATTGTTGCCTGCAAAAGTATAAAAAAAATCGCACACTGCAAGAGTTTTTGTGCATTTTTTAGATAAAAATAAAATCGGACTTGCTATTGCGAGTCCGATTTCATCTAATGATATATTTATTCTATTTATCCGCAGAAGAAGAGTACCACCATCTGGGCTGTGAAGATGCGTAGGAACATTGAGAGCGGATAAACCGTTGAGTAACCTACAGCAGGGGCCTCCTTCGAGCAGATGCTATTGGCATAGGCCAATGCGGGGGGATCGGTATAGGTACCTGCTATCATACCCATAATGGTGAAATAGTTGAACTTATAACGCAGACGGGCTATCGGACCAACAATCAGAATAGGAATGATGGTGATGAGGAAACCTGTCATGACATAATACAATCCGTTACCCTGCACTACGGTCTCAAAGAAGTTGGCACCAGCCTTGATGCCCACACTTGCCAGGAAGAGTGCAAGACCAATCTCGCGCAGCATCATATTGGCTGAGGTGGTGGTGTAGGTTACCAGATGAATCTTATAACCGTAGCGACCAATGAGGATGGCTATAATCAGCGGACCTCCTGCGATACCGAGCTTCAAGGGTACTGGCATGCCGGGGATGGCGATGGGCAGTGAACCAAAGAGGATACCGATGATAATGCCGATGAAGATTGTTGCAATATTGGGAGTATTCAGTCTGCGAAGACTGTTACCCATCTTGTTGGCAACGCGGTCGACAGCGTCCTCAGGACCTACCACCATGATGCGGTCACCTACCTGCAAGGGCAGTGAGGCACTGGCGAAGATATCCATACCCTGACGGGTGACGCGTGTTACGTTAACGCCATACATGCTTGAGAAGTGCATCGATGCCAGTGACTTACCATTAATCTTGGGGTTAGTGATAAGAATACGCTTCGATACCAGTGGCTGGTCAGACTGCTCAAAGTCAATGTCGAGCTTCGGACCGATAAAGGCGGTGATGGCCTCTTGGTCAGCCTCTGCACAGACAATCAGCATCTGGTCTCCCATATGGAAGATGGTGTCACGGTTAGGGATAGAGAGCTCACCCTCGTGTACGATGCGTGATACGACAAAGTCGCGCATCAGGAAGTCGTGAACCTGCAGCAAGGTCTTGCCTTCCAGATACTGGTTGGTAACTTCCAAATGCATCTTATAAGGCTTCTTGTCAGCGCTGGTCTCCTCTGAAGCTGCCAATTCAGCATCTTCTTTCTCCAGTTTTACCTTGCAGATATACCTTATTAATATAGTCGCACCGATAATACCCAGTACACCGAGAGGGTAGGCACATGCATAAGCAGAGGCTATCTGTGGGGCATTCTGTCCGAAAACACTGCCCAGTGCCTCATTGGCAGCACCAAGACCTGGCGTATTAGTAACGGCACCATACAGTGTACCTACCATCATGGGCAGATTGTGTGGATTGCTGGTGTCGAAGAAAATGAAATAGCAAGCAAACATCACTGCGATGTTCAGTAGAATAGCGGTGGTTGCCAGCGCATTAAGCTTGACGCCTGCCTTACCAAAACTCTCAAAGAAACCGGGACCAACCTGCATACCTATCATGAAGACAAACAGGATAAGTCCAAAGTCCTGGATAAATGTAAGAATAGGGGTGGGTGCTGTAAAACCGATATGTCCAGCAATGATACCTGCAAACAATACGAAGGTCACACCTAATGAAATACCACCAATTTTAATCTTTCCTAAATAAACTCCTGCAGCGATGACTATGGCATATAGCAAAGCTATATGGGCTACGGAGTCAGTCGTCGTAAATAAATCTTTTAACCATTGAAATGATTCCATAACATACCTATTATTTAAAATTGCGTGCAAAGGTACAAAGAATTTGCTCAATACCCGCATCTTTGTGCTACATTTTTTGATAAAAATGAAATATTTATTAATTTCTTCGTTGGTTCAAAATATTTTATTATCTTTGCACTTTAGAATACAACTTAAAACACTTATATAATAATTTTACACTTTTATGGCTAACAAAGAGAAGCTCTTTACTGAGTTTACAGCGCCAACCAAACAAGAATGGTTGGACAAGATTGAAGTCGACTTAAAGGGTGCCGACTTCCAGAAACGCTTGGTATGGAGAACGAACGAAGGCTTTAACGTACAGCCTTTCTATCGCCGCGAAGACCTGGCTAACCTAAAAACACCCGACGCTCTTCCCGGTGAGTTCCCTTTCGTACGTGGTAACAAGAAAGATTCTAATGAGTGGTATGTCCGCCAGAATATTGTGGTGGAAGATGCGAAAGCAGCCAATGCCAAGGCACTCGACATCCTGAACAAGGGTATCGACTCGCTGGGATTCAAACTTCCTGGCAAGATGGTGTCGATGAACACTGTTGAGACGCTGCTCGAGGGTATTTACTGCGAGTGTATCGAGGTAAACTTCATGACCTGTCAGCGCCACTCTCTTGAACTGGCTGAGATTCTGAAGACTTACTGGCAGAAGAAGGGCTACGACAAGGAGAAGATAGTAGGCTCTATCGAGTGGGACCCCATGAAGAAGATGGTGCTCAAGGGTAAGGATGTATCGCCTATACTGGCATTCGGTCCTAAGCTGGCCGAGTCGCTCAAGGAGTATCCTCATTTCCGTGGTATCGTGGTTCATAGCGATGCACTCAACAATGCTGGTGCCTATATCGTTCAGGAGCTGGGCTATGCGCTGGCTTGGGGTAACGAGTACCTGCAGCAGCTTACCGATGCTGGCGTGGATGTTGACCTCGCTGCCAAGAGCATGAAGTTTAATATGGGTGTCAGCGAGAACTACTTCATGGAGATTGCCAAGTTCCGTGCCGCCCGTCTGTTGTGGGCTCAGATTGTGAAGCAGTATGAGCCTAAGTGCGACTGCGCTTGCAAGATGATTATCAATGCCACCACTTCTACATATAACCAGACATTGTTTGACAGCTATGTGAACCTGCTTCGTTCGCAGACTGAGGCTATGAGTGCTGCGCTGGGTAGTGTTCATTCTATGGTGGTTACACCATTTGACGCCCCCTATGAGGAGGCTACGGATTTCTCAGAGCGTATCGCCCGCAACCAGCAGTTGCTGATTAAGGAAGAGAGCCATTTCGACCGTATCGTTGACCCATCGGCAGGCTCTTACTATATCGAGCACCTCACTGATGCGCTGGCTACTGAGGCTTGGAAGATATTCCTGAAGGTAGAAGAGGAGGGTGGCTTCCTGGCTGCTATCAAGGCCGGAACCATTCAAGACGATATCAATGCCACCAACGAGAAGCGTCATGGCGATGCTGCCAAGCGCAAGGAGTTCCTGCTGGGTACCAACCAGTTCCCTAACTTCACCGAGAAGAGCGAGGGCAAGCGTGCATATCAGCAGAAATGCGGTTGTGGTGGTGTGCACCATCAGGGCGAGGAGACGGTGGCTTTCAAGGCTATCGAGAGCACTCGCTTGGCTGCTGATTTCGAAAACCTCCGCATCCATACGGAGGAGACCAAGGTTCCTGTGGCCTTCATGCTCACTATTGGTAATCTGGCTATGCGTCAGGCTCGTGCACAGTTCTCTTGCAACTTCCTGGCATGTGCTGGTTATAAGGTGATTGACAACCTCGGATTCAAGACCGTTGAGGAGGGTGTTGATGCTGCCCTCGAGGCGAAGGCCGACATCGTAGTCATCTGTTCTTCCGACGATGAGTATGCTGAGTACGCTATCCCTGCCTTCAAGTATTTGAATGGTCGTGCCATGTTCGTTGTGGCTGGTGCGCCTGCTTGTATGGAAGACCTGAAGGCTGCTGGCATCGAGAACTATGTACACGTAAAGTGTAACGTGCTGGAGACTTTGAAAGAATATAATCAGAAACTTGGCATCTAAATAATAGGAGACTTGAATTATGCGTAAACAATTTAAAGATATTGATATCTATGCAGGCATCAAGGCTCAGAATGGTGCCAAGTGGATTAAAGAAAATCATATAGAGGCCAACTGGAAGACCCCAGAGCATATTGAGGTGCGTCCAGTTTATACGAAGGAAGACCTCGAAGGTATGGAACACCTCGACTTTACGGCTGGTATTCCTCCCTATCTGCGTGGTCCTTACTCCATGATGTACCCCTTCAAGCCTTGGACTATCCGTCAGTATGCCGGATTCTCTACCGCTGAGGAGTCAAATGCTTTCTATCGCCGCAACCTGGCGTCTGGTCAGAAGGGTCTTTCTGTTGCCTTCGACCTGCCTACACACCGTGGTTACGACCCCGACAATGCTCGTGTAGTGGGTGATGTCGGTAAGGCTGGTGTAAGTATCTGTAATGAAGAGAATATGAAGGTGCTCTTCTCTGGTATCCCCTTGAATAAGATGTCTGTCTCTATGACCATGAATGGTGCTGTGTTGCCTATCTTGGCATTCTATATCGTGGCAGGTCTGGAACAGGGCGCTCAGCTCGAGGAGATGGCTGGAACTATCCAGAACGATATCTTGAAGGAGTTCATGGTGCGTAATACCTATATCTATCCGCCCGCATTCTCTATGAAGATTATCGCTGATATCTTCGAGTACACCTCACAGAAGATGCCTAAGTTCAACTCTATCTCTATCTCTGGTTACCACATGCAGGAGGCAGGTGCTACTGCTGATATCGAGTTGGCATACACGCTGGCTGATGGTATGGACTATCTGCGTACTGGTGTGAATGCCGGTATCGATGTCGATGCCTTTGCTCCACGTCTGTCGTTCTTCTGGGCTATTGGTATGAACCACTTCATGGAGATTGCCAAGATGCGCGCAGGTCGTCTGCTGTGGGCTAAGATTGTGAAGAGCTTTGGTGCTAAGAATCCTAAGTCGTTGGCGCTGCGTACCCACTCGCAGACCTCTGGTTGGTCGCTCACCGAGCAGGACCCCTTCAACAACGTAGGTCGTACCTGTATCGAGGCGATGGCTGCCGTGCTGGGTCATACTCAGTCGCTGCATACCAACGCCCTTGATGAGGCTATCGCTCTGCCTACCGACTTCTCAGCGCGTATCGCCCGTAACACCCAGATCTACATCCAGAACGAGACGAAGGTGTGCAAGCAGATTGACCCATGGGCAGGCTCTTACTATGTGGAGACGCTGACCAATGAGTTGGTTCATAAGGCTTGGGAGCACATTCAGGAGATTGAGAAACTGGGCGGTATGGCTAAGGCTATCGAAACCGGTCTTCCCAAGATGCGTATCGAGGAGGCTGCAGCCCGTACACAGGCTCGTATCGACTCAGGTGTACAGACTATCGTGGGTACCAACAAGTACCGCCTTGAGCACGAAGATCCTATCGACATCCTTGAGGTAGATAACACCGCCGTACGCAAGCAGCAGGAGGAGAGCTTGAAGGAAGTTCGTGCTGGGCGTGATGAGGCTGCTTGTCAGGCTGCCCTGAAGGCTATTACCGATTGCGTGCGTGACTTCAAGGAGGGCAAGAAGAGCGAGAACAACCTGCTCGACTTGGCTGTGAAGGCAGCACAGTTGCGTTGTACCTTAGGTGAGATTTCAGATGCCTGCGAAGAAATCGTAGGCCGTTATAAAGCAGTAATCAGAACAATTTCAGGCGTGTATAGTTCAGAATCAAAGAATGACAAAGACTTTGAGGAGGCTAAGAAGCTTACCGACGAGTTTGCAGAGAAGGAAGGTCGTCGTCCGCGTATCTTCGTTGCTAAGATGGGACAGGACGGTCACGACCGTGGTGCTAAAGTAGTGGCAACAGGTTATGCTGATTGTGGCTTCGACGTGGATATGGGTCCCTTGTTCCAGACTCCTGAAGAGGCTGCTCGTATGGCTGTTGAGAACGATGTGCACATTGTTGGCGCATCATCGCTGGCTGCTGGCCATAAGACGCTGATTCCCCAACTCATTGAGGAACTGAAGAAGCTGGGTCGTGAGGATATCATGGTCACGGCAGGTGGTGTTATTCCTGCTCAGGACTACGATTTCCTCTATAAGGCAGGTGTGGCTTGCATCTTCGGCCCAGGTACTCCGATTCCTTACTCAGCTATCGAGATGATGAAGATTCTGCTTGACAAAGAATAATCCTCTTCTCTATTGATAATAGAAGCCTTTATCCGCTATGGATAGAGGCTTCTTTTTTTTGTTGTGATAAAGAAAATATAATAAATTGATACACAATTATTTGTAATGTATTGAAATAATTACTATCTTTGCAGTGACTGAAACAATAACTAATAGACACTTAAAGAAGGAGGAACGGTAATGAATAGGAGTCTTGCAATCGTTCTGTTCGTGGTGCTGGCCGTTGTAGGCGTCAGTGCCCAGCAACCTACGCAGATTAGTGGTACGGTATATAATCAGGCTACAGGTCATGTGTTGGTAGGCGCCAGTGTGACGGGTGGCGGACATACTGTTGTAACGAATGGTGATGGCTACTTCGTACTGAAGGCTGATGCTGAACTCAAGACGATTAGCGTGTCGCATATAGGCTTTCGTGCGCAGCGTGTCAGGCTGACGGGGCAACAGGAGAGTCCATTACGTGTTGGTCTGAGTCCTGCTACTATCCAGCTTCAGGAGGTGCTGGTCATGAATGGCAATGCCCGTAAGCTGGTGGCTTCCGCTATTAGTAAGATCCCTAAGAACTATAGCCAGCAGCCTGAGCTGTTCCATTGTTTCTATCGTGAGACCGCCCAGAAGCGCAGCCATTACATCATGGTTGCTGAGGGCGTAGTGGATATGTATAAGACAGCCTACGACTATCAGAATAATGACGACCGCGTGGCTATCCGTAAGGGCCGTCGTCTGCTCAGTCCTCGCAAGGGTGATACGCTGAGTGTCAAAGTAACGGGAGGTCCTGTGCTTCCTCTCCAGCTGGATATGGTAAAACAGCGTGACTGGCTGCTGAACGAGGAAGAGCTGGACTGTTATGAGATGGAGATGGATATGCCAACGACTATTGGCGACCGCCAGCAGTTTGTCGTCAGCATCCGTCCTCGTCGCAGAATGCCTTATGCCCTTTACCATGGGCGTCTGTATATTGATCAGGAGACGCTGGCATTCACCCGTGCTGAGCTGTCGTTGGATATGAGTGACCGTAACAAGGCCACGGATATGATGTTAGTCAAGAAACCCCTTGGTGTACGCTTCCGCCCCAAGGAGTTGTCGCTGCTGATAGATTACCGTTTAGAAGATGGCATTACGCGCATTAGCTATATCCGCACCCTGTTCCGCTTCAATTGCGACTGGCGACGCCGACTCTTTGCCACCGCCTTTACCGCCTGTTGCGAGATGGTTGTCACTGGTCAGGAATCTACTACCGAGCGCCCCATCCGAGGCCGTGATACCTTCGACCAGCGTGATGCCTTCTATGACAAGGTGGATTACTTCCTCGACCCCGTCTTCTGGCAGGATTACAATATCATTGAACCCACCGAATCACTCAACCGTGCCATTACCCGATTGATGAAACGGCGTTAGTGAGCCGCGTCCCCTCGGGACTGTACCCTGCTCGGGGACTGCCCCGAATTGTTTGGATAAAATATTTAGCAAAAAATTTGGTATTGTAGCTAAATTTAGTTACTTTTGCAGCGATGAACAAAAAAGAGAAACTAATTAAGCGATTCAGAACCCTTCCACGAGACTTCACTTTCGAGGAAGTTGTTAGTTTATTCCAATGCTATGGTTTTGAACTTGCTAATAAAGGGGCTACGTCTGGTTCACGCGTCAAATTTTTCAATGCGGAGGATCAGAATGCATATATCATGCATAAGCCTCACCCAAGTAATATCATTAAGGGTTATATTATGCGTGACATTTTGAATTTTCTGATTAGGAACAATTATATTAAATAGGAGGATAGTGCTATGGGATATTTGAAGTACAAAGGTTACACGGGAAGTGTAGAATATAGCGAAGAAGACAAGTGTCTTTTTGGAAAGGTTCAGGGGATGTCTAAGGATAGTATAACCTACGAGGGTTCTACTGTTGAGGAGTTGACTGCTGACTTTGAAGGTGCGATTGACGACTATCTGGCTCTATGCGAAGAAAAAGGCGTAGAACCAAGAAAACCTTATACTGGTGTTCTTAATGTCCGATTATCTCCTGAAATCCATAGTGGTGTTGCAATGGCAGCCCAAAATGAAGGCATAACGATTAATGCCTTCATTAAGAATGCTGTTGCCAGAGCCTTAGGAATTCTTCTTTAGAATTCGGGAATCGGGACAGTTCCCTGCTCGGGGACTGTCCCGTATAGTTTTTTTTGTTGCATATTTTCTTTGTTTTAGGTTGTTATTTAATCCCCAAATTTGACCTAAATCAATATAAAACGTTGATGATTAATAATTATTAACGTTTTTTTTTTTTTTTTTGCAGTTGTGTTCGTATATTTGCAGCGGAAAATATACAGTTCACATTTATAAATCCTTTAAAACTATTTGAATTATGGAACAGAAAAAGTTGTATGTAAAGCCCGAAGAAACCGTAGTAGTAATGAAGATGCAGCAGCATCTGCTGGCTGGATCAGGAGAAACAGGTGGCGGTGAAGAAGGTGCTCGTGCTTTCGAGTTCACTGAACCTGAAGACTAATTAAGAGAATTTGAACAACGAAAAAGCTTATGGTTAAACGATTATCCTATAACTCCCTGCTGCTCGGAGCATTGGCGTTTGTTTGCGCCTGCTCCGGCAGTGACGGGGTTTCTACTGAAAAATCTCCATCAGAGGATTCTCAGCAATGGACAGTCAGTGTCGTTGCCGGAAATTCTGATGTCGATGCTGAAGATGACGGCAGGGATAATCAGGATGATGGCACAAGAGCTATGTTCTTTGGTGGTAACGATGGTAATCGCTATGCAAGATGTTGGGATAGTGGTGATGTGGTGTATACATATAAAAATGGAACACTCGTCGGAACGTTGACTCCAGCATCTGCAGATCATGGATATGCATCTGCGACGTTGCAGGGAACTGTGACAGGTTCATTCTCTGTAGGAGATGCATTGGAGTTGTATATGCCATCAAGAGCAATGGATTTTACAGGACAAACGGGAACAATGCAGAGTGTATCGGTAAAGGCGTACCGTCAAACAACTACAAATGTTAGTCAGCTTTCTGGTAATACCCTGACGCTTAACGGTGTTGTAATGGGCTCTAGAACGACTTTCGGTCGTTTTTTCCTTACCGACGAAACAACTGGAGAGAGACTTCATCCGTCTAGACTGGTTATTCATGCTGTTAGTGGGGTTTCTCCTGTTCTAAGGACAGACGATAATGGAACTCCAATTGAGCGCGGAGATATGGTGATAAATGGTGTGTTGAGTGACGGTGAATATCCTGGTGAAATATATTTGTCTATGTACAAGGAGACCGAAACTTTTAGATATATCCTAACGGCTACTGTAGGTGAAGATACATATGTCGGTCCTATTGAGGGGCAGAACCCGATTAAATCGCAGTCATCTATCGGTGGTCTGATGAACTATCGCCGCAAGATGCGCAAGACCACTCCCGTTTCCTCTCTCTCTGTTTCCTCCGTTGCCAGCCGCACGTTCACGGGCTATGCCCAGGAGCCTACGGGTATGACGGTGATGGATGGTACTACCACGCTG
>Ga0265298_10007813_pt1 | contig 12926 bp, 5 predicted proteins | sample AusTroGonzalo_MG_3_FD_193486 | JGI IMG/M metagenome (GOLD analysis project Ga0265298, IMG submission 193486) | Bovine rumen microbial communities from tropical cattle in Woodstock, Queensland, Australia - Gonzalo_01 | ecosystem: Host-associated > Mammals > Digestive system > Stomach > Rumen ... | reverse complement strand
TCTTGGGCACAGTGGGGAGCACCCGCCGATCCCAATCCAACGGTAAAACTGAAGGATGCCTACAAGAACTATTTTTTAATTGGCGTTGCCCTCAACCAGCGCAACGTAAGCGATGAAAACCAGATTGCTCTGGTGAAGAGTGAGTTTAGCAGTATCACTGCTGAGAACGATATGAAGCCTGGTGAAATGCATCCTAAAGAGGGCGTATGGAACTTTGAAAAGGCCGACAAAATTGCCAACTTCTGCCGCCAGAATGGTATCAAGTTGCGTGGTCACTGCCTGTGCTGGCATTCTCAGTTTGCCGACTGGATGTTCACAGACAAAAAGGGTAAGGAAGTGAAAAAAGAGGTGTTCTACGAGCGCCTGCGTGAGCACATCCATACGGTTGTGAACCGTTATAAGGATGTTGTTTATTGCTGGGACGTAGTGAATGAGGCTATTGAGGACAATCCTCGTCCTTCATTCGCTAACGGTAAGTTCACCCCTGGCAGCCCTTATCGCCAGAGCCGCCACTTTAAGCTCTGCGGTGACGAGTTCATTGCCAAGGCTTTCGAGTTTGCCCGTGAAGCAGACCCCAACGCTCTGTTGTTCTATAACGACTACAACGAGTGTGACCCCGGCAAGCGTGACCGCATCTATGACATGGTAAAGAAGATGAAGGATGCCGGCGTACCCATTGATGGTATCGGTATGCAGGGACACTACAATGTATATGGTCCTACAGAGGAGGATATCGACGCTGCTATCACCAAGTACTCAACCATCGTGAAGCATATCCATGTCACTGAGCTCGATATCCGTATGAATACCGAGATGGGTGGTCAGCTGCGCTTCTCTCGTGGTGAGGCTAAGCCTGTTGCTGGCTATATGAACACCCTGCTGACTGATCAGTACAACCGTATCTTTAAGATTTTCCGTAAGCATAAGGATGTCATCGACTGCGTGACATTGTGGAACCTTGGTGACCGTGACTCTTGGTTGGGCGTTAACAACCATCCACTGCCTTTCGACGAAAACTACAAGCCCAAGCAGGCTTACTATGCTATCAAGAACTTCGATGCTAAGCTTGACAACGCTCAGCCCAAGGAGGACTTCGTGCCCAATCCCTGCAACCAGCCTGGACAGCAGTATCCTATGGTTAATAGCGAGGGTTATGCCCGTTTCCGTGTAGAGGCTCCTGATGCTAAGTCGGTAATCGTTAGCCTCGGTCTTGGTGGCCGTGGCGGTACGGTACTGCGCAAGGGTAAGGATGGCTTCTGGACAGGTACTACCGAAGGTCCTATGGATCCTGGTTTCCACTACTATCATCTGACCATCGATGGTGGTGTGTTCAACGATCCTGGTACACATAACTATTTTGGCAGCTGCCGTTGGGAGAGTGGTATCGAGATTCCTGCTCCTGATCAGGATTTCTACGCTGAGCGTACTGATATTCCTCATGGAAGCATGCAGAAGATTCTCTTCTATTCAAAGAGTCTTGGCAAGATGCAGGAGGCTACCGTTTATCTGCCTAGCGGATATGGTAAGCTGGTAAAGGGTAAGCAGGAACGCTATCCTGTATTGTATCTGCAGCATGGTTGGGGTGAGAACGAGACCAGCTGGCCTGTACAGGGTAAAGCTGGCCTGATTATGGATAACATGATTGCCGAGGGTAAGATCAAGCCCTTCATCATCGTGATGGCTTACGGTCTGACTAACGACTTTAAGTTCGGTACCATCGGTAAGTTCACTGCCGAGGAGTTCGAGAAGGTGCTCGTTGACGAGCTGATTCCTTATGTTGATGCAAACTTCCTGACCAAGGCTGACAAGTGGAACCGTGCTATGGCAGGTCTGTCTATGGGTGGTATGACTACTAAGCTCATCACTCTGCGTCGTCCTGAGGTGTTCGGATACTGGGGACTGCTGAGCGGCGGTACCTATATGCCTGAAGAGATTAAGGATCCAAAGGCTGTGAAGGTAATCTTCGAGAGCTGTGGTGATAAAGAGAATCCAGAAGGTATCAAGAAGAGTGTAGAAGCACTGAAGGCTGCTGGTTTCAATGCTCACGGTTTGGTATCAGAAGGTACCGCTCATGAGTTCCTGACATGGCGTCGTAGTCTGAAGGAAATGGCTCCACTATTGTTTAAGAAATAAGAATGAGAAAAACTATATTATCAACTGTTGTTCTGTGCTTGGCGGCATCTGCTGCCCAAGCACAGAACCCTATTATTCGCGACCAGTTCACTGCCGATCCTACGGCACGCGTATTTAATAATAAGGTGTATCTGTATCCGTCGCACGACATCCTGCCGCCTGCTGGCCAGCGACAGGATTGGTTCTGTATGGAGGACTACCATGTATTCTCTTCAGAGAACCTGACCGACTGGACAGATCACGGAGTGATTGTTACCCAGAACAAAGTTCCCTGGGTGCGTCCTGATTCCTATTCCATGTGGGCTCCCGATTGCGTCGAGCGTAATGGTAAGTACTATTTCTACTTCCCCTCAGCTCCCAAGTCGGGTATGGGCTTTGGTATTGGTGTAGCTGTTGCTGACCGTCCTGAAGGACCATTCATCTGTGAACCAGAGCCTATCAAGGGTATCAGTGGTATCGACCCCTGTGTGCTTTTGGCTTCCGACGGTAACGCTTATATTTTCTGGGGGGCTGGCCGTTGTGCCAAACTCAAGCCCAATATGAAGGAACTTGCTGACGATACTCCTAAGGAGAAGGTGAAGTTTGGCAATCGTGAGTTTGAGATGTATGGTGTCAACTGCTTGAAGGGACTGCCCAGCCGTCAGGCTGAGGGACCGTTCGCTTTTGAGGCTAATGGCTGGTATTATCTGACCTATCCTTATGTCAGAGAGAATACTGAGGTGCTCGGCTATGCCATGAGTAAGAACCCAATGGGTCCTTACGAATATAAGGGACTCATCATGCAGGAGCACGAGAATGGCTGTTGGACAAACCATCACAGCATCGTCAACTATAAGGGCCAGTGGTATCTGTTCTATCATCAGAACGCTTTCTCACCCCGTGACGATAAGCGCCGCTCTGTACAGATTGACAAGCTGTACTTCAATCCCGACGGCACCATCAAGGAGGTGAAGAAGACCATGCGTGGTGTTGGTATCAACAAGGCTACCGAGAAGATTGAGATTGACCGATTCAGTGATGCCTCTGTCGGTGTTACAACCAACAACCTGGATTTCGATTCCATTCCCCGTTTCCGTGGTGCCTGCGCCAACCTGCCTAATAAGGGCAGCTGGCTGAAGTATAATGATGTAGACTTCAGTCCCATTACTGATGCTTACCTCATTGTGAATGCAAAGGCCGGTGGTAATACTGAGTTCTGCATTCGTGAGAAGAGTGCCAACGGTAAGGTGATTGCACGCATCCCCATGAATGTTGTAAGTCAGATGGGTATGTTCCGTCGTGACCAGTCGGGACAGTGGCTGACACAGACTGCTTCTCTGGAATATGTTCCCAAGGGCGTAACCGACTTGGTTGTCACTTGTGAGGGTGATGCTGACGTCAGCATTAACTGGATCCAGTTCAAGAACCGCAACAACTATTTCCAGCCTGTTGCTGCCAATGCCGCAGCTACACAGCCTGATGCCAACGGTTTTATCCGTCGCTGGATGTTGCTGGAGCCTATCGACTATAATGTACGTTCAAATACTATCTTGACTGATAGCTATCTGAATGAGAACCTCTCCAAGCAGTATTTTAAGGGACAGTTCGACAACAAGAAGCTACCTCGCGACGGTGAGAAGGTTGCTGCTACCGGTATTGCTCTGGCAGGTGGTCCGAGAGACACTAGAATGCAGACAGGCCCTGCTCAGACCAAGGAGGTCAAGCAGACACTGCGCTGGCATGCGTTGGAGAGTGAGAGCTATAATGTTAAGGTTTTCCGTTTTGCTGAGTCGTACGGCTGTCAGCCTTACAACTCTCTCTTCTGGGGTGTTACCGTTATCGATTGTCCTGAGGATATGACTGATGTCCGTCTGGCTATCGGTTCGAATGGTGCCTCTATGTGGTGGCTCAATGGTGATCGCGTGCTGACACTGGACGGTGACCGCCGTATGGTGGAAGACGACTGTGTATCACAGCGCCTGACGCTGAAGAAGGGACGTAACATCCTGCGCTTTGCGCTGGTCAACGGTCCTGGCCTGAGTGATCTGTGTGCCCGTTTCATTGACGAGCAAGGAAAACCCGTTAAGAATTATACAATAAATGTCCGCTAATTATGAAAGCTAAGATACTGCTGAGTTTATCATTACTCATTTCACATTATACATTACTCACAGCCCAAACGGGTGCTCCTTATATCCACGACCCCTCGACAATTGCTGAGTGCGACGGTAAGTGGTACACCTTTGGAACGGGTGGGGGAGGCATTATTTCTGACGACGGCTGGTCATGGCACAGTGGTGCCGAGCGCCCCGGTGGTGGTGCTGCTCCCGACGTCTTGAAGATTGGTGACCGCTATCTCTGCATCTATGGTGCTACAGGTGGTGGCCTCTTCGGTGGCCATAACGGTCGCATCCTCACCATGTGGAACAAAACTCTTGACCCGAAGTCTCCAGATTTCAAGTGGTCAACAGCTATTGAGGTGGCTTCGTCCGACGGTATGGAGGACTGCGATGCCATCGATCCCTGTCTGTTGCTGGATCCTACTACTGGTCGCCTGTGGGCTACCTATGGTACCTATTTTGGTAATATCCGCCTCATTGAGCTCGACCCGAAGACTGGCGAGCGTGTCAAAGGTAACGTAGAGAAAGATGTAGCGATTGACTGCGAGGCCAGCGCCCTGATGTATAAGGACGGCTGGTACTACCTATTGGGCACTCACGGCACCTGCTGTGACGGTGTTAACTCTACCTATAATATCGTAGTGGGCCGTTCTCGTTCTGTAGAAGGTCCTTATGTAGATAATGTCGGTCGTGATATGTTCCATGGTGGTGGCCGTTTAGTCATTGCTGCTGGCGACCGTTGCACCGGTGCCGGTCACTTTGGCCGTTACATCATTGACGAGGGTGTTGAGGTAATGTCGTTCCACTGGGAGGCAGACTTCGATATGGGTGGCCGTAGCGTTCTTGCTGTTCGTCCTATCGTATGGAAGAACGGTTGGCCTGTAGCCGGTGAGCGTCTCCGTGGCGGTACCTTCGAGATTGAGTCTGAGCGTCGTGGCTATTCATTGGAGATGGCTGTTGACTTCGTACGCATCCAGCAGGAGCGTCGTGGTGGCTTTGGTAACCGCAACCAGAATCAGGAGCCTATCAAGCCCGTACCCAACCAGAAGTTAGAGGATGTTGTCAGCACATGGCCTGCCGCTGATGCTCCCGTGGCAGTACGTTGCAGCGACTATATGTTCCGTCCTCACCAGCAGTGGACCATTACTGCCGTCCCTGAGGCTGGTGGTTATGCAAGCAACCCCTATTTTAAGATTACCATTGCTGGTACTGAGCGCGCCTTGACAGCTACAGCCGACAAGGAGTTGGCAACTGTTGCCTATCATGGTGGTAACGAGCAGCTCTGGCGCATTGAGCAGCTAACTGACGGTACTTACCGCATCATGCCTAAGCAGATCCCCGGCATGGAGGGCATCAACACACGCTATTGTCTCTATTCAGCTGCCGACAGTACGCCGACGCTGGCCGTCTACGACTTTAGCAGTGACAACTCTAAATGGAATCTTCGCAATCACTAATAGAATAATATGATGAAACGACTTCTTTTCTCATCTCTCTTACCTCTCGCCTCTTCCTTCTGTCTGGCGCAGAATCCCTTTGTGCAAACATGGTTTACCAGTGACCCTGCACCGATGGTGCACAATGGTACCATGTATGTCTATACAGGCCATGACGAAGACAATGCTGACTTTTTCTGGATGCAGGAGTGGCGCGTCTACTCTACCAAAGATATGGTCAACTGGCAGGATCATGGTTCGCCATTGGCTTTGGAAAGCTTCTCTTGGGCTGACGACCGTGCCTGGGCTTCACAGACCATTGAGCGTGATGGTAAGTTCTACTGGTATATCTGTGCTCATTCGAAGCTGTCGAATGGTATGGCTATTGGTGTCGCTGTCAGTGACTCTCCTACGGGTCCGTTCCGTGATGCCCTTGGCAAGCCACTCTTTGAGAACGGCTCTTGGGACCATATCGATCCGACTGTGATGATTGACGATGACGGTCAGGCATGGCTGATGTGGGGTAATCCACAGTGCTATTACCTGAAGCTTAATCGTGATATGATATCATATAGTGGTGAATTAGGACGTCTGGACATGACAGAGGAAGCCTTTGGCGGTCCTATCATGAGCAAACGTGAGAAAGGAAAGAAGTATAAAGACTCATACGTGGAAGGCCCTTGGCTGACCAAGCGCAACGGCACCTACCAGCTGCTTTATGCTGCTGGTGGTGTTCCTGAGCATATCAGCTATAGTACGGCACCGCACCCCACAGGTCCTTGGAAGTATGCTGGCGAGATTATGCCGCTGTCAGATACCAAGTCATTTACGAACCACTGTGGTGTGGCCGACTTTAAGGGGCATTCCTACTTCTTCTACCACACCGGCAAGCTGCCTAATGGTGGCGGCTTTGGCCGTAGTGTGGCTGTGGAGGAGTTTAAGTACAATGCTGACGGTAGCTTCCCCACGATCATGCCTACTGACGAAGGTGTGAAGCCCATTGCTAAGTTCGACCCCTACCGTAAGGTGGAGGCTGAGACCATGGCGTTCTCAAAGGGCGTGAAGACTGAACAGAATAACGAGGTGGGTGTCTATGTCAGCGATATCCATAATGGTGACTATATCAAGCTGCAGAATGTACACCTTTGCTACAAGACACCACGTACCTTCACTGCCCGTGTGGCCAGTGGTTTGCGTGGTGGTCAGATAGAGATTCGTCTGGATAGTCTTGGCGGTAAACTCCTCGGCACATTGGATGTTCCTGGCACTGGTGGCTGGGAGAAATGGCAGACCGTTACAACCGATTTGGCAGCCCTCGACAGCTACCCCTCTCGTCTGCATACCCGTGACCTGTATCTGGTCTTCAAGGGGCGCAAAGGTCCGAAGCTCTTCAACTTCGACTGGTGGGAGATGGCAGGAATGGAACAGGTCAACATGCCGTTGTTCCAGACCAAGTATACTGCAGACCCCTCACCACTGGTTATCGGTGATACCTTATTCTTGTATACGTCGCACGACGCCTCTCCTGAGGATATCCCCGATGAAAACGAGAAGTCATCAGCCGGTTTCTTTATGTATGACTGGCTGTTGTGGTCAACTACCGATATGGTCAACTGGACTGAGCACGGCGCTGTAGCTTCACTGAAGGACTTCTCTTGGCGCTCTCGTGAGAATGGTGCCTGGGCAATCCAGACAGTAGAGCGCAATGGCAAGTACTATCTCTATGCTCCATTGCATGGTCATGGTATCGGTGTGCTGGTGGCTGACTCACCTTATGGACCCTTTAAGGATCCCCTCGGTAAACCGCTGGTATGGGATCAGTCGAATTGGTATGATATCGATCCCAGCGTCTATACCGATGATGACGGTCAGGCTTATATGTACTGGGGCAATCCCCATACCTTCTGGGCTAAGCTGGGCAATGACATGACCTCACTGACCAGTGGCGTCACCAAGTTGCCACATATCCCCAACTATCAGGAAGGTCCTTGGTTCTACAAGCGTAATGGCCACTACTACCTTGGTTTCGCCTCGACCTGTTGTCCTGAGGCACTGGGCTATGCTATGAGTGACTCGCCTACGGGACCATGGGAGTGGAAGGGCTACATCATGAAGCCCACTCAGCGTGACCGTGGTAACCACCCAGGTATCTGTGACTTTAAAGGGCATTCGTATGTCTTTGGTCAGAACTATGACCTGATGCATCTGGATACTTATGTACACCATGAGCGTCGCAGTGTTTCAGCTACTGAGATTACCTACAATGCCGACGGTACCATTCAGGAGGTGCCCTATTGGATGGATCAGAAACCCATGAAGCAGCTGCACTGGCTGAACCCCTACCGTCGTGTAGAGGCTGAGACAATGAACTGGGGCTATGGTCTGAAGTCTGCCAAGATGGGTATTGCCAATACAGGTGTTGTTAAAGACATGCCAGCATCTACCGGTAAGCGTAATATGTATATCTTCGACATCAACGATGGTGAGTATATCCGTCTGCGTGGTGTCGACTTCGGCAAGGGTGCCAAGCAGTTCAGTATTATTGCTGCCGCTGCCGCTCAAGCTGGTTGCACAGTTACACTGCGTCTCGACAATGTGAAAGGCGAGGTCATCGGTACGGCAACTATCAAGAGCACTGGTTCTGTTGAGAAATATAAGGCATTTACTGCAAAGGTGAACGGAGCCACTGGTGTCCACGACCTCTACCTCTGCTTCGACAAGGCACAGGGGGATGTACGCCTCGACTATTGGCAATTTAAGTAAAAACTAACTAACTATGAAGAAAACATTATTATCAACATTCGTGATGTGTCTGGCAGCCGTTGGCGCTATGGCACAGCCCGCAGGTGGCTTTGGTGGTTTCCAGGCTCCTCAAGTGAAATTAGAGACCTCTCAGGAGTGGAAGGATGTGAACTATGCAGGCGATGACAAGGCTTATCATACTTGTGACATCTATCTGCCTAAGAAGGCTGCTGCCAGCTATCCTGTAGTTATTCATATCTATGGTAGTGCATGGTTTAGCAATAGCAGTAAGGGTATGGCCGACCTCGGCACCATCGTGAAGACCTTGCTTGACAATGGCTATGCAGTTGTATGTCCTAACCACCGTTCCAGCATAGATGCTGAGTGGCCTGCCCAGATTAACGATATCCGTGCCGTCATCCGCTTTGTGCGTGGTGAGGCTAAGAAATATCATTTCGATCCCTCTTTCATCGCTACCAGTGGTTTCTCCAGTGGTGGCCATCTGTCGTCTGTCGCTGCAACTACCAGTGGTATGAAAACCGCTACATTTGGCCAGGTGACGATAGACCTGGAAGGTAATCTGGGTGCTTATACCAACCACCCCAGCACTGTTAACGCAGCCTGCGACTGGTCTGGTCCTGTTGACCTGACAGACATGGACTGTGGCGAACACATGCAGATGGGTAATAATAGTCCTGAGGATGTCCTGCTAAAGTCAAAACTGGACAAGGAACCAGATAAGTACAAGGGGCTCAGTGCTGTGTACTATGTGAACAAGAAGAATCCTCCCATCATCATCTTCCATGGTGGACAAGACAAAGTAGTACCTAACTGTCAGGGTAAGAAGTTCTATGAACTGTTGAAGGCTGCTGGCGTGAAGACCGAGGGTACATTCCCTGAGAACGGCAACCACGGTGGTGCTGAAATGTACACTGAGGAGAACCTGCAGAAGATGGTGAAGTTCCTCAATGAAGTGAGAGCTCAGAAGAAATAATCGAATTACTGAAATATAATGAAACGACTATTCCTACAATTTCTCGTGCTGACGGCTGCTCTGGTAGTCAACGCACAGAATCCTTATCTCCCTTTGTGGGAGCACTTGCCTGATGGCGAGCCTCGTGTGTTTGAAGACCCTGACCATCCAGGTAAGTATCGTGCCTATATCATTGGCTCACACGACGTAACCTATACTGCCTACTGCGGACCTGATATCCGTATGTGGTCGGCACCTGTTGAGGACCTCAGCCAGTGGCGTGATGAGGGTCCTATCTTTACGTGGTTTGTTAATGGACAGTGGGATACCATGTATGCCCCTGATCTCGTAGAAACTGTTGACAAAACTACGGGTAAGAAAACCTATTGGCTCTATCCTCATAGCCGTGGCTGGCGCCGTGTGCCGATGGTATGTAAGGGTGACCGTCCCAATGGTCCTTTCACTCCCATCAACTTGACAGCTGATGGTACGCAGTGTCTGCCGGGATCACTCATCGACTTCGACCCGTCAGTATTCATTGAGACCATTACCAATAAGAAGGATAAAGACTTCGACAAGGGCTATCGTGCATACGTATTCTATGGTTTCCAGCATTCTACTGCCTGTGAGCTCGACCAGAATACCATGTACAGCAAGCGTGAGGGTACCGAACTTATTGACCCATTCATTCCTGCCAGCAGCGCTGACGGACGTTTGCTTGACAAGGCTGGTAGTGAATACAAGGCCCTCTATCAAGGACAGAATCCCCTCGATTTCAACTTCTTCGAGGCTTCTTCTATCCGTCAGGTGGGCAATAAGTATGTGATGGTCTTCTCTGGCTACTCTGGTAAGGAGTATGGCCTGGGCAATACTAACTCAGCCCTGCGCTATGCCTTTGGTGATTCTCCTTTAGGCCCTTGGCGTTCTGGTGGTGTACTGGTTGATTCTCGTGGCGTTGTTGTCGGTGAGGATGGTGGTAAGCTCATCACCACCAATGCCGCACATAATACCCATGGTTCGCTGCAGGAAATCAATGGTCAGTGGTATGTATTCTATCACCGTCCTCCCCGTGGCTTCGGTAATGCCCGTCAGGCTATGGTTGCTCCCGTGAAGATTACATGGGACAAAAAACCTGTTGCCAAAGGTGGTGTTGTAAAGATTACGGGTTACGACCCCTATGCTAAGAATAATGAATGGATAGCTGCTGCCGCTGATGGCAATACCTATACAGGTGCTGAGGTGACCAGTGAGGGATTCCAGATTTTTGGTCTGCCTCCTTATAATTATTATAGTGCTGGCCTGGCCTGCTTTATGTATGGTCCTAACAGTAACAACTGGATGCAGGATAATCATGATGTATGGAACAACTCTATGGATTTGGCTGGCATCCAGAATGGCGGCATTATTGGCTTTAAGTATTTCGGATTTGGTGGCCTCGATAAGGATACCAAAGGTGTGAAGGCCTTTGAAGGCGTTAAGAAGGGTGACAATGTACATCTTAATATTAACTTGACAACAAGTGGTAAAGGCGCCTTTAAGATTCATGTGCTTTTGGATAATCCTTGGAAGGGTGAAGAGGTGGCAGTGGTTGATGTTCCTGCCAGTTTCCCAGCCAATAAGGCACTTACGATTTCTCACTTAGTTCCTGCTTTGGAAGGACTGACAGGTAAGCATGCCATCTATCTTGTAGTGGAGGGTCCAGAGATCAAACAGCCCGAACAGCCACAACGTGGCCCTTGGGGCCGTCGCCCGCAGGAACCACAACGACCACAGGGTCTCTTCGATCTTCACGGAATAGGTTTTGCAAAGGAATCTGGTGCACAACCAGCTTTCGTTCCTGAGGTAACCATCACTGTTGATGGTCAGAAACTAAATATCCCTGAGAAACCCATTATGTCAACTAATGCAAACGGCTATACCGAATGTAACCACTATCAACTCTATGCTCCGTTGAAGGCTAACTCTAAGGTACAGGCTACTTGTGAAAAGGCTCCTAAAGCTGTCCAGTTTGAGATTAGTCCTGTGACCGCTGGCCGTACTACAATAAAGGCTACTTACAGGGGTAAGGAGAAGATTTTCCTGATTAATTAACACTTTTGTGTTACTAATAATAAAGTATGTGGAACGCAACGCAAAGGGCGTTCCACATTTCTTTTGTACCTTTGCAACCTGAAAATTAACTTAAAACAAATGAATAAGATGCTAAAACAAAGTTTATTGATGGTGGCTGCCAGTCTATGCATTCTGCCGGCATCAGCCCAGCTGTCAACGAATCCCTACAAATTTTTAGGCAATATCACTACCAGAGGAGGTGTAGAAGCTGGTGGCGGTGTCCCGTCGTATTATACACTCTGGAACCAGATTACCTGTGAGAACGAGTCTAAGTGGTCTTCTGTAGAAGGTAGCAGAGGCAACTTTAACTGGAATGGAGCTAATAATGCTTTTAACTATGCTAAACAGCATAACTTTACTTACAAGTTCCATGCTTTAGTATGGGGTGCACAGTATCCAAGCTGGTTGGAGAGCTTGTCTGCTAAAGATCGCTTTGCTGCTATGACCAATTGGTTTGATCATGCAAAGTCTCAGTACAATACTTTACCTATGATTGACGTGGTGAACGAGGCTGTTGGTATGCACCAGCAGGGTAATCCTATGATGAAGGAAACACTCGGTGGTGGCGGTAAAACTGGCTATGACTGGCTGATTAAGGCCTTTGAGATGGCCTATGAGCGCTGGCCGGATGCTATTCTTATCTATAATGACTATAACTCTATTCGTTGGGACTTGGATAACTATATCACCTTGGTGCAGACACTGCGTGATGCCGGTGCACCTATCGATGCTTATGGCAACCAGTCGCACGAACTGAGTGATATCAGTTTGACCGAGTTGGAAAACGCACTGAAGAAGCAGCAAGATGCACTGAAGATGCCTATGTTCTCTACTGAATTGGATATAGATTTGTCCAACGATACTCAGCAGAAGAATCAGTACCAGAAGGTGTTGCCCGCTTTTTGGGAAAAGCCCTATTGCGCAGGTGTTACCCTGTGGGGCTATGTGCATGGCGCTACCTGGGTAGATAATTCTGGTCTTTATCGAGACGGCGAAGAGCGTCCTGCTATGACTTGGATTAAGGAATATATGCAGAGCGATGCCGCCAAGAATGCTGTAGGTCCTCTCCCTGGCACTAAGAAAGAGGCTTCTATCTATATTCGTCCTGCAAGTCAGAAGGTCGCTAATGGTGATGTACTTCCCATTATGGTACGTGCCCGTATGGCTACCAAGACTATCGAGAAGGTTGACCTCTATGTTGGTAGTGATCTAATCGCCACCATGACAGAGGCTCCTTATCTCACTGAATACACGGCATCCTCTACGGGTACTAAGACGCTGAAGGCTGTTGTGACAGCCACTGACGGTTCTATCTACGAGCGTTATGGTCGTATCAATGTTCTCTCTAACACCACCAAGCGTGAACCTTATAATGAGGTTGTACCCGAACTGCCTGGTACCATTGCTGCAGGAGAGTTTGATAAGGGCGCC
>Ga0265298_10007812_pt1 | contig 12928 bp, 11 predicted proteins | sample AusTroGonzalo_MG_3_FD_193486 | JGI IMG/M metagenome (GOLD analysis project Ga0265298, IMG submission 193486) | Bovine rumen microbial communities from tropical cattle in Woodstock, Queensland, Australia - Gonzalo_01 | ecosystem: Host-associated > Mammals > Digestive system > Stomach > Rumen ... | reverse complement strand
TACGCCACCCGTTACCAACACCTTCTCTTCGATGGCTGCCGAGGTCATCACCAGCGGAGCCTGCGACATCTTGCCCGTCACGATGTTGTAGCCGTAGCCGGCACCATAGATGCGGTTGCCCGTTTCAGCCATGTCGGCTCGTGTTGCGGCACCAGCCTGCTGTGTGATGGTCATTGTCTGCAGCGTGTCACCTGAGAGCCTATTGATAATGTACATCTCGTTGGTGCGCTCGTTGCAGCTGTTGTTCTTCTGTACATATATCTTAACGGTAGCGTTACCATTGCCGCTCTTGGGATAAGCGTAGCAGATCTGTCCATCGTCATCGTAGCCAAAACCGATTCGCCACTGTCCGTCGTTCTTCACTTCTAAGGGGAACGAATACTCGGCGTTCGAGAGGTTCTTCAAGTCATTGGCCTGTTTGAGGGTCTCGGCTGCTACCTGAGCCTGGCCATTGTCGTTCATCACGTCGTCGTCACTGCAAGCGGTGAATACGAAACCGAAACTGAAAATACCTGCGGTAAGAATGTTCATGAACATCGACTTTACCAAATTCTTCTTTGTTGTCATAATTGTAAAATTTTAATTGTTTATACTTATTTTATTATTATTTTCTTGGTGTCGTCAGGAGGTCGTTTGTTCCTTTCGACATTGCAAAGTTATGATGATTTTTACCTCATTCCAACAAATTCTACGATTTTCACCTGAAGTGTATACGACAACTACCGGTTTTCTGCGACAGTCATTTTTTACCCCTCAAAAATTGTCGTATTAGACTTGATAGCGTTACTTTGATTCTCTGATAGCGTTTCTTTGTTTCTCTAGTTGTAATACTACGTTATCATGTCATACATGGAAAAAGGGGTGCTCACGTTCAATGAGCACCCCTTTGATTGATTTGGATTCACGATTTGTTAATCTTCCTTACGGTTGTCGATGTTATCGCCCTCGGTGGGAGCCATCTCCTCTTCGAAGTCGGTAAGACCGGCGGCAACGAGGATGTCGTACCACTGGATAAGCTTCTTGATGTGGCTGTTCTGTACGCGCTCTTGATCCCATTCGGGCAGCACCTTAGTGAAGTAGTCATGCAACTCCTTGGGAGTGGCCTTGCGGAAGTCGACACTCGACTTCTTGCCCTTCTCCAAATCGCGCATAGAGGCGAGTACCTTCATCAGGGGAACGTCCTCAGTCTCAGTGAACATGGCGATGTCGGCCAGTGAGGTGATACGGTCAGTGCCAAAGGCTGGTATGCGCTTGTGGGTGTCATCCAGGGCCTCGACGATGAGGCTGTTCTTGGCACGTGATACTAATTTGTAAAGTCCCGGTTTGCCCGAGATAGCTAAAATGGTTTGTTTCATTGTTTTCTTTTTTTGTTATTTCGATATTTCGTTATTTCGATAATTTGAGTCCTTTTATTAATTCTTCGATTTGGCTGTCGATGTCGGCCTGTCCGTCATTGATGATTTCGTAGTCAGCAAGAGACTTGACCTCTTCCTGCGACCATTGGCATGAAACCCATTGCAGGGCTTTTTCGCGTGTGATGCCGTCACGCAGCATGACGCGCTGGATGCGGATTTCCAGTGGAGCTGTGACTACTACCGCTTTGTCGACCAGTTTACGGGCGCCTGACTCAAACAGGATAGCACTCTCCATCCAGTCGATGCCGCTCGCTTCGAAGTCGCGAAACACGGCAGGATGAATGATGGCGTTCATCGCCTGCTGATTGGCCTCGCTGGCCAGAAGAAATCGACTCATAGCAGCCTTGTCGAGTGAACCTACCAAACTGATAATCTGTTGCCGGAGGTCAGGTGAAGTCCGAATGAGGCGCTTAGCTGCTGCGTCGCAGTCGTACACCGTAATGCCATGTTTCTCCAAACGCTGGCACACGTAGCTCTTCCCGGAACCTATACCGCCCGTAATCCCAACCTTCATCACTAATCACTTATCACTCATCATTCATCACTATGACGCCGCCCGCTTAGTCTTCTTCTATGAGATAGTCTACCTGCTTAGTGTCTAATGTCGCACGGCTGATGCCGTGTGGCACGCTTTGCAAATAAAGGTTGCACTTATCGGAAGGATTCTGGGAAATCTCCCGATAGTCGGCTATGACGATAAAGTCTTCAGGGCGGAGATAGCGTATCTTACTGGCACCAGCCACGAAGTGTACCTTCACTTTGGCAGGGAAAGTACGCAGCACCTTACCCTCAGGCAGATTCAGACATTGTACGGGTATGCCGTCAATAGTCTCCTCGGTCAATACATCGGTAAAGAACTCGATTTGTATACGCTCTGGTACGACTTTGACATCATTAGGATGACTGAGTCGGCAACTAACGGCCAATGTGTCTCTGAAGCCCACATAGTTGAGCGGTTCAGTATAGACGGCACGAATGCTGTCCAACTTGTCTGGTGACGTGTATACATCAACGCTATCAGGCATGTAGCTGACCTGCGAGATAAAATACATCTGCTCGGGGATAACGCGTCCCGTCCAGCGAATAGGCACGCGCTTGCGCTCACCGTTGTTGTAGAAAAACTCCAGACGGTCAGGCTTGACAGTATTGACTGTGGTCGAAATCTCCAGTTGCTGTTCCAGTAAGCGCTTCATGTCAGAAGCCGAGACGATGCCGCCACCACTGCCGCGATCATAGTTCCTGTAATTCAGGTTAATCGTCGGTAGACGGTCGCCATACAGGTAGGCCACAATCATCCAACCCTTATCGCGGATGTTTGCTCGTATGGTGTCGGTAGCTGGAGAGGTGAGCACCACATTCTTGGGAATGCCCACAACCCGTACAGGTACCTTTACTTCGCGTTCGTAGGTCTCGTTCAGCGTGATGGTAAGCCAGAAGATGCCCGAGAGTATCAAAAAGAACAAAAATGTCAGGAACTGCTTGTTCACGTTACTGAACAAGAAGTCCCTGATAGTCTTATATAAGCTCTTGAAACTCACGGTGGTGTTTGCTGTTAGCTAGTGGCAATAAGCTAAAAGCCAAGTGTCAATTACTTCTGAACCGGTGTGCTGGCAGTGTCTTTATAGACGTAACCCTTGTCAACCTTGATAACAACGCCATCGGCAATCTTCACTTCGATGATGCCTGTAGCCAGGTCAATTTTCTTCACTGTACCATAGATGCCGCCACCAGTGACAACCTGTGTGCCCTCCTGCAGCGAGTTCTGGAAATTCTGAATCTCCTTCTGACGCTTCTGCTGGGGTCTAATCATAAAGAAATACATGATGGCAAAGATGGCTACCATCATAATCAGGAAACTAGTCATGCCACCGCCTTGAGCGGCTTGTGCGGCTAAAATAATCTGTGTCATACTTTTAATTAATATTACGTTATGTCGTTATGTCAAAAGTTACTTTCTGTTCTCTATGTGTTTCATCAGAAGTCCACTCTTTACCAGATGGTGGGCAATGGTATCAAGCATACCGTTGATGTAACCCGCACTGCGTGGGGTAGAGTAGAGTTTGGCAATTTCTACATACTCGTTGATGGTTACATTGATGGGGATAGAGGGGAATGTCATCATCTCTGCAATGGCAATCTGCATAATAACGATGTCCATATAGGCCAGACGGTCGAAATCCCAGTTGCGTGAGGCCTCACTCATGTAGCGCTGATACTGGTCGGCGTTCATGATGGTGGCACGGAACAACTTACGGGCATATTCCCTGTCTTCCTCCGAGTCGTATTCAGGCAGCAGCTCCTGATGGCTCTGGTTTTTCTCTTCAAAGCGTTTGATGGTCTTCACCACAAAGGTATCCACCACCTCCTTGTCATCATTCCAGTAGAGGCTCTGCTCCTCAAGCAGGGCATCCAGGTCGGCATTGTTCTGGATGAGGGTGCGGTATAATTTGCGCCACAATTCACGATCGGCATCATAGCTGTCATCACTGCTGGCGATATAATCCTTGTAGATTTGGCTCTCTGCAATCTGGGTGTATATCTTCTTCAGGAATTCGGGCTGCTCTTGGTCCCAGTTCTTTTTCTGACTCTCCAGGAATTCGTTCAGCATGTGGTTCTCCTCTAACTGTAGGGCAAAGCGGTTGTATGCAAATTTCTGCGAAGGCATTTCTGTACCTTCACGCTCTGCACGGGCTTGAGCCACTTCCAAATGACGACGCGACTCGTGGGTGATGCCCACAATAAGTGCTAACAGGTAATTGTAGAGATCGTAGGCTTTTGAGAGACTGAACAAAAGTTCCTTTTCGGCCGTGTCAATGTTCTTACTGCCATTCTGATAGTACGCATAGGTTAACTGTACTGTTTTGATCCTAATGAGTTCTCTGTTGATCATAATTCTTTTCTAATCTAAATAGCTGTTTTGATACTCTTATCAGCTGCAAAGGTACAAAAAAAAGTGAAAAGTGAAAAGTGAAAAGTGAAAAATTTGCTTTCGCTAACATTATTTTTGCTTTTTATTTGCTCAATCAATAATTTTTATGTAATTTTGCAGCCGCTTTTCGCATCGTGTGATGGTGGATTAAGCAAAAACACTTAATTTTAGAGTAACACATTTATTAATTATGAAAGAGATTAATGTAAACGGTCAGAAGCGCACCGACACAGGCAAGAAGGCCTCTAAGCTGCTTCGTAAGGAGGGTCTGGTACCCTGCAATCTGTATGGTGAGAAGAAGGGTGAGAACGGTCTGCCCGAGGCACTTGCTTTCTCGGCTTCTATGGCTGAGCTCCGCAAGGCAGTCTACACCCCACATGTATATGTCGTGAACCTGAACATCGACGGTAAGGAGCACAAGGCTATCATCAAGGAGCTGCAGTTCCATCCCACAACCGATGCTCTGCTGCACGCTGATTTCTTCGAGATCAACGAGACCAAGGCAATCACTGTTGGTATCCCCGTGAACCTCACTGGTCACGCTCAGGGTGTTCGTGATGGTGGTCGTCTGAGCCAGTCTATCCGTCTCATCAACGTAACTGCTCCCTACAAGCAGATTCCTGAGAAGCTTGACATCGATGTTACCGAATTGCAGCTGGGTAAGGCCATTAAGGTTGGCTCACTGAGCTTCGAGGGCCTTGAGATCGCTACTTCTAAGGAGGTTATCGTTTGCTCTGTTAAGGCTACTCGTGCATCACGTTCTGCTGCTGCTGAGGCTGCCGCTGCTGAGTAATTATGGACAAGTATCTTATTGTTGGGTTGGGCAACCCAGGCGATGAATATGCCGAGACCCGCCACAATACAGGATTTATGGTATTGGACGCTTTTGCTAAGGCGTCCAATATCGTTTTTGAAGATAAGCGCTATGGCTTTGTGGCTGAGACCTCGTTGAAAGGCAGGAAGGTTTTTCTGCTCAAACCGACGACGTACATGAATCTGAGCGGCAATGCAGTGCGCTATTGGCTGAACAAGGAGAACATCGACCAAAGCCGTCTGCTGGTCATCAGCGATGATGTGGCCATTCCCGTCGGTCAGTTCCGTCTGAAGGCCAATGGCTCGAATGGCGGTCATAACGGCTTGGGCCATATCCAGCAGCTGATAGGGCAGCAGTATGCCCGCCTGCGTATGGGTATTGGAAACGATTACCCCGTTGGCTCTCAGATTGACCATGTGCTCGGACGTTTTGCATCCGAGGAACTGGAGAAGTTACAGCCTGCCATCACGTTGGGTGTCGACATCATCAAGAGCTTTGTCTTGGCCGGTATCGACATCACTATGAATCAGTATAACAAGCTGGGCAAGGGTCCTAAAGAGCCCAAAGCTAACAGTCAAAAGCCAACTGCTAATGAATGAGGCCAGAATAGACAAATGGCTCTGGGCAGCCCGTATCTTCAAGACACGCACTATCGCTGCTGACGCCTGCAAGAACGGACGTGTGGCTGTGAACGACGTGAACGTGAAACCGTCGCGTATGGTAAAGGTGGGCGACAAGATCAGTGTCCGCAAGCCTCCCGTTACCTATTCGTTTAAGATTCTGAAGACTATCGAGCAGAGGGTAGGGGCCAAGTTGTTGCCCGAGATTTATGAGAATGTCACTCCGCCTGATCAGTATGAGTTGCTGGAGATGAACCGTATCAGCGGTTTCGTCGACCGTCAACGAGGAACGGGCCGCCCCACGAAGAAGGAGCGCCGTGCCCTCGATGAGTTTGTTGGACCTTCAGGTTTTAACGACTTTGACTTTGATTTTGACGATGATGATATCTAAAATCAAAGTCAAAGTCTTTTTTTTTCATTTTGTTTTGTAGAACTTTTCAAGCGTACGATAGGCCTTCTCCTTTTCTGGAGAAGCCACTTCCTTCGACTCGACATCGATGATCATGACTGGAGCAGCGTCCAGATTCTCCTTGGTGATAGCTGTCCACTGGGGAAGGCCTTCGCCGTTGGGATTGCCGGTCTTGCAGAAGTTGGCGTAGTACGTGAGGAACAGCTTCGAGATGGCGTAGTCCTCATCCTGCCAGTCGTAGAACTCGTTGGTGTCGAGGGTACCCATCGCATACTCGATGTCGGCGGAGTGAACGGCGCCGGGAGCAATGGCTGACTGTTGGTTTTCAACCTTCTTCTCTTCAGCGGTCTTCTCACGTACGCCACCAGCCAAGGCTGCCGTCTTGTCGCCCATCTTGGCAGAAACTTGTGGGCGCGGGTGCATATAGTGGTAGCGGTAGACGGGTTGAGAAGAGGTCTTTACGTGGTAGTCGCATGCCTTCCATGTGGGGAAGCCAGTGAAGAGGTCAGAGACAAGGTTGAAGCCCTTCTGGTTCATGACGTCCTCGTCGGTTGTAATGCCGTAGGCCTCAAAGATTTCATCGGTCATGTCGCCAAACTGTGCCTTCAGGGCGTTCTTATAGTTCTGTAGGGTAGGAGCTTGCCCCCGTAGTGCTTGCATGGGGTGAGCTTCTAAGGAGTTCCAGCCTGCAAGAAGCGGTACCTGTGCCTGTTCACCTTTCTCGAATACGGCATCGGCACTTTCGGTCATGAAGTAGCCGTCAATCACAACCCTCGACATACCCCTGGGAGGCATAAGCTTCTGCAGTGAGTCTGCGCTCAATGCCATCGCATCGGCTAGGCTTGCAATACCTGCATTCTTGAGGGCGGCAACGCCAGTAGCCTCTGCCTCGGCCAGTGAGGCTGGTTTGTTAGGCAGTACTTCTGCACCCGACGAGAGCATGGCGCCGGCAATAAGGCCCTTGGAGAGTGGCGAGCACATCAGCAGTGATACTGAGAAGGATCCGGCTGACTCGCCGACGATGGTGATGCGGTCAGGATTGCCGCCGAAGGCTGCAATGTTTTCCTTCACCCACTTGATGGCAGCCACTTGGTCGAGGAAGCCGTAGTTGCCACTGCCTTTGTAGTCGGAAGCTGCCGTGAGTTCCGGATGGGCAAAGTATCCGAACACGCCTTCGCGATAGTTGGCCGTCACACCGATGACACCTTCTTTAGCTATGGAAGAACCGTCGTAGCGGGGCTCACTGCCCGAACCGGCCATCAGTCCGCCACCGTTGAAATATATCAGTACAGGCAGTCCGTCGGTTGTTGTCTTTGCCGTCGTCCATATGTTGAGATAGAGACAGTCTTCGCTACGGCCTGAGCCACGGAAATTCATATCACCGAAGACGTTAAGCTGCATGGGGTCTGCACCGAATGCCTTGGCCTCACGAATGCTGTCCCAAGGTTGGAGGGGCTGTGGGGCCTTCCAACGGAGCTCTCCTACGGGAGCCTGAGCAAAGGGAACGCCCAAGAATTTCTTCACCCCGTCCTCTTCGAAGCCCTCAAGGACGCCATACTGGGTTTTCACCTGCAGAGTCATATCCTCTGCCTTCTGTGTGCAAGCGCTAAAGCAACATAGTGCCATAGCCATCACCGTCATTGTTTTTTTCATAGTCAATTACACTAGTTAGTTATTTAGATAGTGCAAAGATAGTGCAAATGGATTAAAAAAACAAATTTATTCGATAAAACTATCTGATATTGACGACAATCTTCTTCAAATCCTTGTCAGCACTCGACGAACCCAACATCAGTTCATACTTTCCCGGTGTCACGCGCATGGTATTGGTCTTGGCGTCCCATCCCTCGAAGCGCTCACGTGGGAAGTCTATAGACATCATTCTTGCCTCGCCAGCCTTCAGTGTCACACGCTGATAGGCACGCAGTGTCTTCAACGGACCTTCTTTGTCGGCCATGTTACGCATATAAATCTGTACAACTTCCGTTCCGTCCGTGTTGCCAGTGTTCTTGATGGTAAACTGTACCTTATTATTCTTATAGACGGGTTTGCTGATGTCAAACGTGGTGTATGACAGACCATAGCCGAAGGGGAACAGTGCCTCACCCTTGAAATATCGATAGGTACGGTTCTTCATCGTATAGTCGAGGAAGTCGGGCAGGTCGTTCACGCTTCTGTAGAACGTCATGGGCAACTTGCCGCTGGGGTTTACTTGGCCTGTGATAACTTCTGCAATAGCCTGGCCACCGCGTTCGCCGCCATACCAGCCTTGTATGATGGCATCGCAGGTCTCCAGTTCAGGCACCATAGCCATTGCACCGCCCGAGCAGTTGACGAATACCACCTTCTTGCCTGCCTCGTGTAACATCTTCAGTAGGTCGCGCTGTACCTGTGGCAGTTCGATATCCGTACGGTCGCCACCTCTAAAACCAGGCTCGCTGACCCTCATCTCCTCACCCTCTACACGTGGCGAGATGCCACCCACGAAGATGACGGTTTCTGCATTGCCAATACGTGCCAGCATCTGCTGACGGGTTGGATTCTGTTTCGTACAGATGTCAAACTGCATAGCTGCCATACCGCCGCCTTGCACGTAATCTATCTGGATGCGATAGCTCTCGCCCTTCTTCACACTCAGTGTAGGCTGGGCCTCCTGGATGCGCTGGCGCGCTCTCCAGATATTGACCAGTGTGTCGCCATTCACCAGCACGCGTACCATGTCATCGGCACCGACTTTCAAAATCAGTGTCTCGTCTTCTGTTGGAATCAGCGTCCCCATATAGCGGGCTGAGAAGTTCTCAAGGTTGACGCCCGGCGCAAAGACGGTATTGCCGCCATTACTCAGATTGATGGGCTCAGTGATGACCACACTCGTCACAGGGTCACCTTCCATGTCTTGGTTGTTCCAGTAATAGGCTCGGATGCCTTTGCCGCCCTCTGGCGCACGCATCTTGTCGAAACGGCTCTCGAATACCTCGCTGCGGGTCAGCGCACAACCTTGCACGTAAGGCACGTTACCCAGTTGTTGACGCAGTCCCTTCAGGGCAGTGATGGTTTGTGTGGCAAAGCCACTGTAGTTGCCCCACTGCATGATACTGTCGTTAGCGTTCGGTCCCATCACCACTAATTTTTCACTTTTCACTTTTAACTTTTCACTTGCCAACGGCAACACGCCGTTGTTCTTCAGCAGCACCACACCTTCTCTTGCAATATCCAATGCCAACTGCTTATGCGCCTTAGAGGCGATGACCGATGATGGAATCTTCGTCCATTCCACCAACTCGTCCTTATCGAAATCGCCCAATTCAAAGCGGGCTGTCAGCAGACGCTTCAGACTGATGTTAATCTGTTCCTCACTAATGTCGCCACGCTTCACGGCTTGTGGCAGGTTCCTGTATTCAGAGCCGCATTCCAAGTCAGTACCGCTTAATACGGCCTTGGCTGAAGCTGCCTCACTATCCTTCGACACATTGTGCCAACGGGGCAGGAAGTCGCGGATGGCACCGCAGTCGCTGGTTATCAATCCCTTGAACCCCCATTCGTCGCGTAGGATGTGGCGCTCGTAGCGGGCATTGCCACAGCAGGGGTCACCGTCTATGCGCTGGTAGGCACACATCACTTCGGCTACGTTACCTTTCTGTACCAGTGCCTTGAAGGCTGGCAGATAGGTTTCCCACAGGTCGCGCTCAGGCAGTTGCTGGACGTCGAACGTGTGGCGGTTCCACTCTGGTCCGCTATGTACGGCAAAGTGCTTGGCACAAGCCAGGAGCTTCTTGTATTTCTGCTGACCGGTTTCGCCAGTCATGCTCTGCCCCTGTAGGCCATTCACAACAGCCAGTCCCATACGTTCTGTCAGGTACGGGTCTTCACCGTAGGTCTCCTGTCCGCGTCCCCAGCGTGGGTCACGGAAGATGTTGATGTTAGGCGTCCAGAAGGACAGGCCTTGATAGCGCTGTACCCTACCGCTTTTCTTGGCTTCCTGATTCTTGGCGCGTGCCTCGTCGCTGACAGCAGAGAACACTTTGTACACCAGTTCGTCGTCCCACGATGCCGCCATCATCGTCGTAATGGGGAATACGGTCGTGAAACCGTTACGTCCGATACCGTGCAGAGCCTCGTTCCACCATTGGAACGCTGGGATGCCCAGCCGCGGAATAGCTGGCGACACGTCCATCATCAACTTCGCTTTCTCTTCCAACGTCAGTCGCCCTAAAAGGTCGTCAGCACGCTGCTCAGCCGTCAGGTTCGGATTTTGGTACGGCAATTGTTGGGCGCAGACCGCCAGAGCAATAGTGATAAGCGGGATTATTATTAATCTTTTCATTGTAGTTTGTTATGAATTAAGTACTAGGTGGTTTTTATGAAAAAAGAATCCCCTCGGATTTTGCCGTATGGGGATTCTTTTGTGTTGAAATGTGTTATTATTTGACGATATATTTCTGGCCGTTCTTAATGAACATACCCTTGGCGTTACCAGCTACTTTGATACCCATCAGATTGTAGACGGCTCCGTCTTTCTCTGCCTGTTTAGGCTCTACCGTCTGAATCGCTGTGGGATCTGCTTCCTCACCATAGATGGTGATGCTCTTGATGTACTTGCCTGTGCTAATCTCAAAGCCAATCATGAGATTCTCCGTCTCGTCATTCTTCTCCTGAACTTGATAAATCTTGTGGCCAACTTCCTCGTTAATGACTTTCTTGGCAGTACCGGCATCAGGACCTAACTTCAGATCCATCGTGTAGTCTTTAGTGGCAAATAGGGATCCGGTGTATACAAATTCAACGTACTGACCAGTCTTCAGTCCACCGACAGCACCGCAGCGACCGGCACCTGTCAGATACAGACCTTCACCGTCTACAATCTTATAGCCCTTGGCGTTGCTGCTATTAATCACAGCCTGGAAGGCTAGTTCCTCCAGTCCTTCGTTGGTGCAGAACTGAACACCGTTGCACTGACTGTTTCCATCGTTCCAAATCTGGAAAGACTCACCGGCAATGGCCAACTCAACATCGCCCATCGTCGTGAAATCGTACGTTCTCACAACTTGATGTTCTGCAGCCTTAAAATCATTAACAATGACAATAGTAGTGTCTTGGTTCAATCCGGGTTGCTCAAACCATGTCAGTTTTAATTCAGAAGTACCAGGTGCCAGGGCTGTAACAACGCCTGCTTGTGTAACAGAAATAATACCGTCAGTGTGGTCAATTCCTTCCTGCCAATCATTGTAACCTTGTTCGAGGTCATTGATATACCAGAATGTTGCATCGGCAAATGTCGAGGGGATAATGTTGACGTCCAACGCATATGTCACACCGGGAATAATGTTGATAGTGTCAGGCGAAAGTGTGATAGTGGGCTCTGAAGCCTCAGCCTCCTCATAAGTAACCTCATAACATGCGTTAATCTGTGTACCGGCAGATGCATTGCTGTTGTCAAGGAAAATTTCGATTTGATTGGCAGCTTTGATGTTGTCAATCGTCAGAATACCTGATTCAGAAGAACCCTTCTGTGGAAATTCACCACCTTCAAATGGGACGCTAACATCATCAACTTTGACATCGGTAACCTTCACATAGGGTAGTTCAGCATTGTCAGCAACATAATTACCAAGGGCATCAAGCACCAACTTGACGACGGTGTAGCTTTTGTTGACGTTAAAAACAATTTTTCCGCCTTCTTGTTTGGTGCGCAACTTCAGTCCTTTGCTGGTCATGGTTCCTGCCATAGAAGAACCTTTACCTGCAATGTAAGTGCCTGGTAATGTGTAACTGATACCCACAGCATCAGTGTTTTTGTCGGCACCTTTTGCCGTTGCCTCTGTTTCTGTCAGTTGCGCAAACATCATATTGCTTGTGAACAGAGCTGCAAAGACAAGCAATACTTTCTTTAAGTTGTAGACTTTTTTCATAATAAATGTTTTGTTTGTTAGTTTGATATAAACGTTTTCGGCTACAAAATTACTAATTATTTCTGAATCTGCAAACTTTTTCTCTATCGATTTAATTAATTCTTTTCCTGTCAGCCGATAAAATATCTATTTGATGATGATTTTCTTTCCGTTTTGGATATAGAGTCCTTTCGTGGGATTCATCACGTGAACACCCTGGAGGTTGTAGAAAGCATTGCTCTGACGTCCTTCAGTTTTGACAGCGTTAATGTCGGTAGAGCTTTCTTCATAGGTTATCTTCATCACGAAACATACCTGTTCACCAGTGTTTGTGAAACTTACGACATTGGCTGGCGTGACATTGAATGTTGTTTTGTCGGGATTCGCAGCATCGCGAGACTTCAGAATCTGCACATCAGCAGAGGAGGCAGTGAATGTCAAGTCACCTACTTTTTTCCAGAAACTTGTGCGAAAACCATATTCAGGGTATTTATTGAAGTCAATATTCTCTTCTTTTACGTTGATGTATGAATAGAACGTGATATTGCTTACCTTCTTCCCTTCTGGTGCTGTGAAGATGTTTTCTGCTCCATTGGATAATTTCAGTGAGGTGTATTTCTCCTCATCAACAGAGACAGAAGTTCCATTAGACCAAGCTTTATCTTTCTTGTTCAATAACAGTGTTGCACCGTCAGCGAATTTGATGATGGACAAACCATCGCTGTTAGTCTCTGTCATACCATCGATGAAATAATAGAGTGTTGATTCTGAGACTTGTCTCGCAATTGTCGGTATAGTGGAGAGGATATATGTGGCATCGTTGCCCAGCGTGGCGCCGGCACCCTCCTCACCA
>Ga0265298_10007811_pt1 | contig 12929 bp, 11 predicted proteins | sample AusTroGonzalo_MG_3_FD_193486 | JGI IMG/M metagenome (GOLD analysis project Ga0265298, IMG submission 193486) | Bovine rumen microbial communities from tropical cattle in Woodstock, Queensland, Australia - Gonzalo_01 | ecosystem: Host-associated > Mammals > Digestive system > Stomach > Rumen ... | reverse complement strand
AGATAGACGAGATGAAGTCAGAGATGACTCCGGAAGAAGTACGCCAGGAGCTGTACTGTGATTTCACTGCATCGGCCAGCAACGTGGTGATACCGATTGACATTGTGACCGAGGCGGCTGGCAGGACGATAACCGAGGCCGAGAACGTAGGCGCCATATCCATCATGGGCGTGGACGTGGCAAGGTTTGGCGATGACGATACCATCATCACTCACAGGCTGGGGCTGGCGTGTATGCCGCAGATAAAACTGCATGGCCTTAACACCATGGAAGTGGCCAGCGCGGTGGCGAGTCATTATTGGCGGATCAAACCGGACGCTGTGGTGGTGGATGCCGGAGCCATGGGCGCAGGAGTCATTGACCGGCTGCGGCAGATGGGGATCCCTAACGTGTTTGAAGTAAACTTTGGGGCCTCTGCCATTGACAGTAACCGTTACGCAAACATCCGGGCAGAGATGTATTTTAAGCTGCTGGATTGGCTGAAGCATGGCGGGGCGTTACCGGATGACATGGATCTCAAGACCGAGCTGACGGTGACCGAGTACAAATTTACCAGCGCCGGCAAAATCATCCTGCAGCCAAAGGAACTGATTAAGGACATGACCGGCAGAAGCCCGGACCGTGCGGACAGTTTGGCGCTTACGTTTGCGGTGCCGATAGTCAAAACGCCGGAACATCAGCGAGTGGTGAAGGCCAACACCGATTTTGATTTTGGTTTCAACGATAAGCCGAGGAAGGCTAACGTGGAATACAGTTTTAGATTTTAGAAAGCGAGGAATGCGATATGTGTGGAAACTTATTTGGTTCTTCTTCTCCCAAGGTGGAAAAGGTAGCACCGGCACCGACCGCCGTGCAGAGCAACGAAGCGCAGGCCGTTGGTGACCAGATCAAGCAGGATAACAAACGCCGCCGTGCAATGCAAGGCGCTGACCAGATGCGGTCCGTACTGACCGATACTGCACAGGGCAAACAGACTTTGGGGTGACAAATGGATACATTACTGGCCCGTCCGGCCGGGGATATGAGGCCGGGTGATGCAGAAGTAAAAAAAGATTTTTGGCCGGATAAGCAAAAGATCCTGCAGCGTGTGGAACAGCTCCGGCAGGAACGGCTGCGCTGGGAAGATCAGTGGATTGATATCCGCAATTATGAATTGCCTTTTATCGGTGACTTTAAGCGCCAGGGCGATGACACTTATCCGGGACGCCGCAGAGACTTGCACATTGCACAGGGCGTGGCGTGGGCAAGCTGCCAGGTATTCGCTGCCGGTATTATGAGCGGATTGACACCGCCCAGCAGGCAGTGGTTCAAGTTTCAGTTTAACAACAGTGAGCTGAACGAGAACGTGCAGGCCGGGCAGGTGCTGGATGAACGCCAAGACATTATGCAGAGTATCTTGGCCGGGAGCAATTTCTACAACGCCATCCACAGCTCATACTTTGAGCTTCCTTTTGGCCAGGCTCCGCTGGCTGTTCTGCCGGACACCGAGAAGGGCGTCCGGTTCCAGGCGCAGGCCATCGGCACCTACTACATTGACGTTGGCGGCGATGGGAAAGTAAACACCTTCTGCCGGCGTTATCCTATGAAGGTGCAGCAGATCATCGACACGTTTGGGATTGAAGCGCTGCCAATGAACGAACAGCAGAAGCTGAAGGGTGGCTGCGTACCGGACAACGTGCTGCGTTATGTGTATTGGTTGATCCAGCCAAACGCACAGGCCGTGCCGGGACGGATTGGCAGACTCAATATGCCGTACATCAGTATGTATTGGATTGACGGATCCGGACCGAATGATTGGCTGTATGTTGGTGGTTTTGAAGAGTTCCCGGTGCCGACCGGCCGCTATCAAACCAACGGCAACAACGCTTATGGATACGGTCCAGGGTGGTACGGCCTGGGTGACAGCAAGAGCCTGCAAGTCATGAAGCGTGACTACCTGACCGCCGTGGAGCTGGCCGTTAAACCGCCGCTGACGGCAACGGCTGACGTAATGGCAGAAGGTATCAATCTGATTCCCGGCGGCGTAACCAAATTGCCGGCACCGAACAGTGCAGTAAATCCGCTGTTCAATGTGGCTCTTGATATGCCGCACCTGGCAGAAGAGATTATCCGGACCGAGGACAGTATCAAACGTGCCTACAGTGCTGACCTGTTCTTAATGCTTGACAGTATCACAACCGGCAATATGACGGCCCGCGAGATTGTTGAACGTCAGCAGGAAAAACTGCAGCAGCTGGGACCGGTTGTGGAACGGTTGCAGGAAGAATACTTAACTCCTATTTGGGAACGTACCTACAACATCCTTGACCGAGCTGGGATATTCCCGCCGATACCGCCGGACATTGCACAGCTGGTGGCGGACGAGGACGTAAAGATTGAGTACATCAGCCCGCTGGCCCAGGCGCAAAAAATGTCCGGACTTGTGAACATAGAGCAGGCAATAGCTTTCACCGCACAGATGGCACAGTTCTGGCCGGACGTGCTGAAGTCCATAGATCCGCTGGGGACCATCAGCAAGTACATGGATATGTTGGGCGCACCTGCGAAGATGCGGCGGCCTGAAGAGGAAGTTGAACAACTGATCCAGGCAGAACAGCAGGCAATGCAGCAGGCCCAGCAGGAACAACAGGCCATGGCGATGGCCAAGGCTGCGCCGGAATTAGCGCAGGCTGCCAAGAACGCGACCGAGGCTGCCAATGACGGGAACCCGGCGCTTGCTGATTGGTTAGGCATGAGCGGGGCGGTATGATGGGCAAAAAATACATAAGCAATTATGACGGCTATGATAGGCAGAAGTTTGTAAGAGAGGCTCTTGCTGACGAGGATAAAAACGCATTGGACGTTTTGCTTAAAAGCCATGAAGGACAATGGTTTATAGCACGGCTGATGGATACAGAGGGATTCAACACCGTGGCGTTCACCGGCAACAGCGCGACTTTCTACAACGAGGGAAGGCGCAGCGTGACGGTTGATATATACGCAAACATTAAACGGCTGTTAGGCGTGGAAGGTATCCGCAGGCTCCACAAGGCTGAAGAGGACCTGATGGAGTTTAAGGAAAAAGCGCTGGAAACAGCAGAGCAAAGGGAGGCTAACAATGGCTGATGATGTAAACGCGGTCAACGATAACACGAATGCACCGCAGCCGCAAAGTGACGCGGCACAGCAGACACCGCAGCCGGCGGCACCGGCAAACGATAGCGCACAGCAGGACGGGACACTATTGGGCGGCAACGGATCCACCGACCAAAAGGATAACCAACCGGCGGGCGCACCGGAAGCGTATGATTTTAAGGCGTCCATACCGGAAGGCGTGGAGCTGGACGAAACGATTACCAAGGAATTCTCTGATATTGCGCGAGGCATGAATCTGACGAATGAGCAGGCGAACCAGATGGCGGCCTACGGCATTAAGTATGGGCAGCAGGTAGCGGAAGCTATTAATGCCCAGTTTAATGAGCGGGTAACCAAATGGGGCGAGGCTGCCAAAGCTGACATGGGTGCAAACTTTAACACCATCATGTCTACGGCAGGCGCAGGCCTTGAGGCGGCAGAAAAACAGATCCCTGGTATCAGGCAGGCCCTGAATGAAACCGGGGCAGGTAATCGCATAGAAGTAATCAAACTGTGCGAGATGCTGGGAAAACTTGTGCAAGCAGATCCCGGCAAGTTAGTAAACGTAACAGGCGCTGGTATTCCAAGAGAGGATCAGACCTGGTACCCAAATTCAAACATGAAATAATTTTTTAGAAAAGGAGTGATTTCACTATGGCAACTGTAGGCGCACAGGCGTTAACTCTCAACGACTACAGAAAACGCATGAACCCGGAAGGGTACATCGACATGATCATCGAAGTGTTGGCTCTGTCCAACCCCATCCTCCAGGACATGACCTGGATGGAAGGCAATCTGCTGACCGGCAACAAGACCACCCAGCGGGCGGCCCTGCCGACTCCCGGCATCCGTTACATCAACCAGGGCATTACCCCGGACAAATCCAGCACCAAGCAGGTAGTGGATACGTCCGTTATCCTGGAAAGCCGCAGCGAAGTGGATATGGAACTGCTGGCGCTGGCTCCGGACAAAGAAGCATTCCGCCGCAGCGAGGACATCGGTTTTGTAGAAGCATTTGGCCAGAAGGTAGCCAACATGGTTATGTATGGCAACACCGACCTGGATCCAAACACCTTCAACGGCCTGGACATCCGGCACCGTCTGATGGGCGTAAACGATCCGACCAAACAGGGCTACACCACCATTGACGCTGGCGGCACCACCGCTTCCAGCATGACCTCTGCTTTCCTGGTAGAGTGGGGCGACCGCGAAACCACCGGCATTTATCCGCGCAATGCGACCGCCGGCCTGGTACACCGTGACCTTGGCGAAAAGACCGTATTCGACTCTGCTGGCAAACCGTTTGAAGCGATGGTTTCCCTGTTCCAGTGGAAGTGCGGCCTGACCTGCCGTGACTATCGTGGCGCAGGCGCTGTCCGCAACATCTACACCCCGCTGTTCACCACCGGCACCGCTGCACAGAAGCTGGCGCTGATTGGTGCATTCATCAAAGCGCATGACCGTATGCGTCATCCGGAACGCACCGTACTGTACGTTTCCGTGGATCTGTACACCGCGCTGAAGCTGTTCCTGATGGACAAGAACAACAGCTATGTAACCCGCGAGACGCTGGAAAATGGCATTGAAGTGCTGCGTATTGATGGTATGCGTGTAGTCCGCCTGGATTGCATGATCAATACCGAGTCCCAGTTTACCTGATTGGAAGGAGGATATGAATCATGATTTATGATGCTGGCAATCTTTTCCTGAAAGAAAAAGCGGCTTCCACTTATGGCACTACTCCGGCCGCTTCTGACAACGTAGTAGCTAACACCGGCGGCGGCAATGCCTATGAAGCTCCGTGGCTGGTAGTATTGGTGACCGGCGCTGCCACTGCCGGTGGCAACCTGACCATTGACCTGCAGACCTGCGATGCTGAAGGCTTTGGCTCTGACGTTGTAACGCTGGGCAGTTGGACCGTAGCTTCCGGTTCCCAGGGCGAAGTTATCGCAGCCCGTGTTCCGGTAGGCGCGCTGAAATATCTCCGCCTGCTGCTGACCGGCTCCGCTTCCATCACCGGCGATGCGAAGATCACCGCTGCGCTGGTTTTGGATGCAGACATTAAATGATTTTAGTTAAACCACATAAGGGGCGGAGTTTCTCCGTCCCTTTTTTAAAAAGTGAGGTAAGACGATGAATATTACCGACATCTGTAACCTTGCGCTCAACCATATAGGGCGTGAACACATAGCCAGCCTTGACGAGGACACCGAGGCTGCAAGAACGTGCAAGATGCACTATGACCTGCAGAGGAAAGTATTGCTGCGGGCATACACATGGAGCTTTGCAAAGAAGTACATAAAACTGTCAGAGATTGACACGAAAACACCGGGATGGAAATACACTTACGCATACCCAAATGATTGCGTAATGGCACGGAAGATTTATGCCGAAGATAATACATGGTTATACCTGGAGAAGAATTTCCCCGGCAACATGGATCAAATACTGTTAAACGACAACACCAAGGCGATCGTGTGTAACCATGCGGACGCCTGTTTAGAATACACCTATGACGTGAAAGACGATGACTTGTTTACCGCAGATTTTTCCCAGGCATTAAGCTATTACCTGGCGGCTGCCATCTGTATGCCGCTGACCGGCAGCGAATCGTTAGCGCAGGCTATGGCGCAGCAGGGAGCGGGCATTCTGCAAGAGGCAAAGTTTACCATGATGGGAGAAAGAAACCGCGTACCGGATTATCCCAGCAAGTATTTCAAAGCGAGGTGGTAGGCCATGGCTGACGGAAGGATCTATGTGTTGCAGCCATCGTTTGCATCCGGCGAGATTTCCCCGGACGTGGCCAGCCGTGTGGATTTGGGGAAGTATCAGAACGCATTGCTCCAGGCGGAGAATGTGTTTATCCGCCCGTATGGATCTGCGTATCGCAGACCTGGAACAATGGCGCTGGCTGACATTGGCATCAGCAGTGTACGGTTGCAGGAGTTTGCGGCCCCGGCTGGGAGCAATGGTTTTCTGTTGGTTTTCCAGACATTGTCTTTGAAGATATACCAAGGCTCAACCAAAAAGGCCACGCTGGTTACGCCATACACATTAACAGACTTACCGAAACTGCGGTTTGCACAATCAGCAGACACTATGTTTATCGCAAGCGGTACGCACCCGGTACAAGTGCTAAAACGGTTGACGGATACCAGCTGGACGATTACAGACTTTGTTCCTTCTCCGGGATATTTTGACCCCACGACCATGACGGACGGCGTGACGATTACACCGAGCGCCACTACAGGCACGGTAACACTGACAGCCAGCAGCGGTGTGTTCTCTTCCGGGCAGGTGGGGAATTGGATAGAGCTTGACCAGAGTGTGGACTCCACAACAGAAAATTTGACACAGGGAAATGGTGACGGGACATCTAACAGTGTGCTGTGTGGGCCGGAAGGTTGGAAGATTATCACACATGGCACATGGAAGGGCACCGTAAGTGTGGAGTATAGCCTTGACGACGTGAACTGGAAAACATTACGGACATATTCTTCTGACAGTGATTTTAATGCCAGCGAGAGCGGGACGTTTGACGAGCTGACATATGTAAGAGTAAGCGCCAGCATCACGTCCGGAACGGTACACGCCGATATCAGCAATTACCCCTTTACCAACAGAGGCACGGCCAAGATAACGGGCTACACGGACAGCACCCATGTTACGGCAACGGTAAAGGATAAGTTTATCAACACGTCTGCTGCGGATGAGTGGGCATTCGGTTCCTGGAGCGCAGACTATGGTTATCCCAGCTGCGTGACATTCTTCCAGGACAGGCTGTGTTTTGCGGCCAATAACCGGAAGCCGTACATGGTATGGATGAGCCGGACGGGAGACTATTACAATTTTGGCACGGAACGTGTGGAAGGCACCCTGACAGATGACTCTGCCGTGGCTGTTAGCTTTATCACCAGGCGGGATTTCCGTATCCTGCATTTGATGGCCCATTCGGATCTGTTGGTAATGACGGAGGGTAACGAGTGGATTGTCAACGGTAGTGAGACGGTTACGCCTACCAACGTGACACCAAGGGTACAGACGAGCCGTGGCACCACCGATGTGACGCCGACCATGATAGGCGGGCAGATAATCTATGTGCAGCGGCATGGAAAGACCGTCCGGGATATGCAGTACAACTTTGGCACGGACAGTTATGACGGCATGGACCTTTCGATTCTTGCCAAGCATATCACAGAGAACGCAACCATCATTGACGGCGCTTACAAGCAGGAGCCGGACTACATGATGTTCTTTGTGCTGGATGACGGAACGTGTGCCTGCCTGACCTATGTCAAAGAGCAAAACGTCTATGCATGGAGCCGGATAAAGACACAAGGAGCTATCACCGGCGTGGAGACAGTGGAAACTGTCGATGGGGCTGATGTGTACCTTACTGTTTTCCGTTATGACAGTGAAGGAAACTTGACTCAATTCCTAGAAGTGCTGACATGGACCATGCGAAGTGAATTCCCGGACGATTACGCCATGGTGGATTGTGCGTTTGTTGCGGATAACGGAGACACACCAAGCACTGTAATTCATATCCCGCCGCTGGCAAACTACACCATTGACGTGCTGGCTGACGGCAGGGCGATAAAAGGAATCACGCTGGACGAGAACGGGGACGCCGAGCTGGACGTTCCGGCATACTATGTGATTGCCGGACTCCGGTATGAGAGCGTGTTTGAACTGCCGAATATCGAACTACAGCTGCAAGACGGTACGTTACAAGGACGGCGCAAAAAGGTAGCAGAAGTCATCTTGCGTTTGGACAATTCTCTTGGCGGACGTGTGGGAATTACCACAGCAAAGACGGACGTTATTAAATACGATGAGCTGGAGAATCAGGAAGTGACTCTGTACTCCGGCGAGAAGATCGTAACGGTTCCCAACGTGGCGGTGGGCGGATTCAACGATAAAGGCCGCATCGTGGTAACGTCTGACGATCCGTACCCGTTGAGCATTAGCAGTATTGTCAGGGCGGTGGTTCCGGGTGGTTAAGATTAAACGGATAGGACGGCCTACCAAAAGGCTTGTGGTTGACCTTCTGATGGATATCCGCAAACCTGATTTGAAAGAGCTCCTGATGGGGCCATGCGAGCCGTATACGGCGGTTTGGCAATCAATCATGCACAGCAAGTATTGTTATGTGGCGCGTGATAAAGACGATAATCTGTTGGCGATATTCGGCCTTGGTACAGCAAAGGTGGATATCAACGGCACCAATGCCACACCAATTTGGTTCCTTGGGACGAACAAAGCGTACCGGCATAACCGTGCGATGGTGTATTACGGGAAGCAGTTCAGCGCCCGGTTCATTAAAGAGGTAGGGCCTCTGTGTAATTTTATTTGGGCAGGCAACGAGCCGGCCATCAGATACATACAGCACCTAGGAGCCACGCTGATGGACGTGGTTCCCATGGGAAACAGCGGTGAAATCTTTGTACCATTCATTTTAAGCGAGGTGAAGTAAATGTGCAGTTTAGCTTTGGCACTTACGGGATTGTCCACTGGGTTATCGGCCTACGGGCAATACCAGCAAGGCAAGGCGCAGGCGGCGGCCTATGAAGCGCAGGCGCAGGCCGCATACCAGAACGCCAAGATACAAAATAAAAAGAGTGAGCTGATGGCAGACCAGTACGCACAGAAGCAGCGGGAGCTGGATGACCGTAGGCGGTTGGTTACCGGCCAGCAGATAGCGGCTGCGGGGGCCAGCGGGATTTCGTCCAATGTGGGCAGCCCGTTGGATGTGTACACGGCCAGCATGGACGCATGGGGGCAGGACACAGTTAACCTGCTGACCAATCAGCGCAATGATCAGTGGAGTAATTACGTCAACGAAGTCAATTACCGGAACCAGGGCAATGCAGCCATGGCGAATGCAAAGGCGTCGAAGCAGGCTGGTACCATTGGTGCATTTGGTACGTTGCTTGGTGGTGCTGCGTCTATGTACGGTATGAGAGGCGGAAGCTATGGTGGTGGCAACACGGGTGGTTCCGTATACGCAGGCCCAGGAGCAGGATCTGCCGGATACCTGACCGGAGCGGCCGCCGATAACGCTTTCTCTGCACTCACTGCCAATTCAGCAGGATGGAGTGCGAACAACATTTACAACATGGCTGGGAAGTCTTTTAAGGTGCGTAATGGCGTGGGGGTATTCGGATGAAACTATCTGTTTATGATCCGCAAGTAAAACTGAATAACATAAATGGCGAAGTAAAGGCCTATGACACCGGGCAAGCGGGAGCTATGCAAGCAAGGGCGCTGCAAGGATTGGCTGGTGGTGTAGGTGCGGTACTGAACGTGGTACAACGGCAGCAGGAAGAAACCGATGCTATCAATGCACAGGCCGCTGCTAATGATTACACGAAGCGCCTTAACGAGCTGATGTATAACCAGGATTCTGGGTTAATGAATAAAAAATTCCAAGCGGCTGATGGAATCACGACCACGTTTGAAGAGCAGGAAGCAAAAATCCGTCAGGATGTGGCAAAACAGTATAAATTTAACACCCGGAAGGGCGAGATGGTATTTCAAAACATGGCAAACAATTCTGCGAACCAGCGCTTTGAAATGGTACGCAGATATCAGACCCAGCAGTATTTTGCCTTTAAAGATTTGACCTATGCGAATGCAAAAGAACTTAATATGCAGACGGCTGCCAACAATTACACGTCCATGGACATCGTGGACGATAACGTGAAAGAGGCAGCCGCTTCCGCAGCCGCACAGTATTACGGGCAAGGTGATGACGTTGTACAGATGCAGAGCAGAAGGGCTGCCGGGGACGTTGCCTTATATACAATCAACTATGCTTTAAATGCCGGTGATTTGCAGGCAGCTTCTGCGCTGTTGGATAAGTATGCCGGAGTGATTGATACCAGCAAACTGCCCGGACTTGTGGGGAACATCCGCGTGCAGCGTGAAAATAATTTCATGGTTGACGCTGCCAAGGCATTGGCTAGATCCAATTTGAAAGGGCCGCAGCTGGAGGCGGCAATAGAAGACTTGCGTACTCCTGGGATGACTGGGAATTACAAAGGCTTGAAACGGATGATGGACGCCACGTTAGGACAGCCTTACAAACTTGGCACAGACGGAAGCAATGGCACATGGGATTGTGGTTTGTGGACGCAGACCATGCTGAACAACAACGGCGAGAACATCCGGGTGCGAACGGCTGACGGACAGTATGCACAGATGGAGAGCGAGGGAAGGGCATTCAGTGACAGGAAAGATCTGAAGCCTGGTGACCTCGTTTTTTGGCATACGACCGACCGGTGGAAATACACGGATAATCCTAACGCAGGCGCTGAAGAAGCATACAAAGGAATTACCCATGTAGGCATTTATGTGGGTGATGGGAAGGCTCGTCAGGCAGGCAACAGTGGAGTGAGTGATATTGCGCTTGACGATTACAAGGTAATTGGTTTTGGGCGCACTAACATGGGGATTCCGGAAACTGGGCGCAGTTTAGACTCTACGCAAAAAAGAAGGCTTGAATCTTTGGTTTACCAGGAACGTCAGAAACTGAAAAGCATTGAAGCCGAGCAGCAAAAAGAAATGCTCGTTGCAGCACAGGAACGATTCCGCGCAGACGGTCCATATGCTGATCCGGATGCCATTGCACAAGACATTGCCGGCGATGACGTTAAAATGAAAAATACAATTTCGCAAATGCTTACTGATGCGAAATACAAAATTGAGCAAAAAGGCATTCCAGAAGAAGCCATGAGTACTATGTTCAGAATGATTAAAGACGGGAATTTTGACTCAATGGCTGACGCGATTAGGTTTGTGCAAGTCCCAGGGTTTAAAGCAAACACAAAACAAATCAACCAAATAGAAAAATGGTGGGATGATAAGCTGAATCTTAAAGGGTTGTTTGAATACGAAAAACTTGATAAGTATATTTCTGCTGCTGTTGCTGGCGAAAAAGACCAAAGTAAAAAAGTTTTACTTGCTGATAGATTACGGAATTATGCAGAAGACTTTATCAATGAATACCGAATGAAAAACAAAGGGAAAAACCCACCGCCAGAAGAACTGCAAAAGGCATTGTCAAAGGATGTAGTTGAAACAAAGATGGTAGTCAATGATTCAGAAGGGAGAAGATACACATACACTCCGCTAATGATGACCGACAAAGGCGTTACTTCGGCTAATCCGTTAGGCAACGGCATGGTAGAAGTAACATACCGAGATACCCGTGACAACCCCAGGAAGGTAATAATGCCGGTATCAAGGTTTGCGGAAGAATTTGGTTTGGAAGCGGGAACAAATTGGAAACAGTTAATCAGCAGCCCATGGCTTACTGGTCCTTTGAATCCTGCAACTGCAAATTCTCTTGCAAATTATGTAATGAATTTTGATAACGAGTGAGGCGCTTATGGAAAACAAATATAATTCTTTTAACACAACTCCGCCTGTGGATATTGTTGACGAGGAATGGTATCAAAACGCCAAAGCGATATTTAATGCCCGCATGGCAGACTACCATTCTTATGGGCAACCTGGGAGCTACAGTAATTACCTTTTAGAGGCAAGGAAGTACAAAAGCAACATGGATCCATTGGAAACAATGGGCTATTTAAACGCACAGCAAACCATTGATTCCCAATGGGAATATTTTGAAACACTCGGTAAAAATGTGTACAACGGTTATGTTGGGGTGTACCGTGACACATTGAATGGCATCCGTGCGGCTCGTGACTATAATATTGCATTGTTGAACGAACAAGCGAAAGAACAAGGAATTGAACGCAATCCTGATCAGCGCTTTGTCAATGCATTGGATAGTGCAGCCAAGATAGGTCCTTTGCAACCATATGAGGTAAAACAAAGCGCCTCTACTATTGGTCAGTTTGGGCAGGATGTGGCACAAGGTGCTGGACAGTTGGCAGGGCAAATGACAGTATCTATTCCGGCAGAAGCAATTGCGCCAGGCCTTGGTGGTTTAGCAATGATGGTTGCACAAATCACTGGCGGTCAATATGAAGACTTAAAGGCCAAAGGGGTAGATACAAAACGTGCAGCAGAAGCTGCCTTTGCCAATGCTGTAATTCAGGCACCTTTTGAACGATTGTCACTGACTCGTTTGATGCGGAAAATCCCGGCTGGCACTACATTTAAGAAAAAAGCAAAAATGGTGTTTGAAGATCTTCTTACAGAAGGTTCAACAGAATTCATCCAACAGTTCCCGGAAGAATGGGCTGAACAGTGGGCGCTTAATCCGGACAAAAGCTGGAAAGAACTCCGTGAGCTGGCAGCAAAAAAATTCCCGGACACATTGCAGAATGCTTTGTATGCCGGGTTAATTGGCGGTGTGCTGGGTGCCGGTTCCCGTGGTATTCATATTGCGCTGGACAGGAACATCAACATGGCGCTGCAGAAGGAACTCCACGATGAGAAGCTGGATGCTATTGGAAAGCGTGTGGATAGCATCAAACAATCAGGCGTTTCCCCGGACTACGCAGCCGAAACCATCAACGCAAACCTGAACAATTCCACTGTGCTGATTGACGGGGGCACGTTACTTTCCTATGCCCAAAAGGCTGGTGAAGAAAAGACCGCCGAGAAGCTGGGCGTATCTATGGAAACCATCAAAGAGGCCAAAGAAAAAGGCGATGTGGTGGAAGTTCCCCAGGGCAACTTTGAAGCGCTGTCTGCGTCCAATCCAGACTTTTATGAAACCGTGCGTGACGATGTATCCTTTGACACCAAGGATATGAGCAACCGCAAATACGAAACGCTGCAGCGGAACATTGAAACCTATTCCAAGATGGGAGAGGAACAGCGCAAGGAACTGAAGA
>Ga0265298_10007810_pt1 | contig 12929 bp, 5 predicted proteins | sample AusTroGonzalo_MG_3_FD_193486 | JGI IMG/M metagenome (GOLD analysis project Ga0265298, IMG submission 193486) | Bovine rumen microbial communities from tropical cattle in Woodstock, Queensland, Australia - Gonzalo_01 | ecosystem: Host-associated > Mammals > Digestive system > Stomach > Rumen ... | reverse complement strand
CAGGACAAGATCTTCGAACGGTTCTTCCAGTCCCATGTGCTGGACGCCAAGGTCGGCTCCGGCGTGGGTCTGAGCCTCACCAAGATGCTGGTGGAACTGCACCACGGCACCATCGAGGCCTACAACACCTCCAACGGCGTGCGGTTCTCGGTCTATATCCCCGTCGGCTGCGCCCACCTGAGCGAGCTGGAAATGTCCAAGACCTCCCACCACAAGGACCTCTACACCAAGTATCCGACCTCCGACGACCTCACCCGCAGCACCGAAGACCTCGCCTTCACCCCGGCCTCCGACGCCTCGGACGAGGAGGTGAAATCCCGCCGCCACCTGGTCATTGTCGATGACGACAGCGAAATCCGCGACTATCTCCTGAACGAGTTCCGCGGCAAATACAATGTCAAGACCTTCCCCGACGCCGCCTCCGCCTGGGCCGACATCTCCGTACAGGTCCCCGACGTCGTGGTCACCGACCTCAAGATGGAGGGCATGGACGGCATCGAGCTGTGCGAAAAGATCAAGCACAACCCCGGCACGAACCACATCGCCGTCATCATCCTCACCTCCTCCGACGACGAGGTCACCCAGCAGCGAAGCGTGGACAGCGGCGCCGACCGGTTCCTGTCGAAACCTCTTTCCATCGACCTTCTCAAGGGCAGCATCGCCAATATCCTCCAGACCCGGGAAACCCTCCGGACCAAGTACACCGGCGGCGTCACCTACGATTATTCCGATGTCAAGGTGGCCGCGCCCGGCGCCCTGCAGGACCGGGTGGCGGAGGTCATCAAGAAGAACCTGGACAATTCCGATTTCGGCGTGGACGACCTCAGCCGCGAGGTGGGCATGAGCCGTGTCCATCTGAACCGCAAGCTCAAGGAAGTCGCCGGCATCTCCCCCTCCAGCCTCATCAAGTCCACCCGCATGAAGCAGGCCGCCTACCTGCTGGTCCACGACAAGGTCAATATCTCCGAGGTCGCCTACCGCGTCGGCTTCTCCACTCCCTCCTACTTCTCCAGCTCCTTCCGCGACTACTTCGGGATGACGCCGAAGGAATTCGTGGCAAAATACATCAAGGAAGACCCGGACGCGCTGGAAAAGCTGTTCAACGGATGACCGCTTGAACCCGCCTCATAAGGATATGTAACGAATTTTGCACCTGTGGTCTAAATTTTAAAAGTCTCTGAACTATTTTTGGTCCTCTATCGCGCGCGGATAATGTATCTTTGTATCTGGTGAAAACTGATAACCAGAATATCTAACAACGAATATGGCAGAAAACGAATCCAAAGGCTTCTACAAGCTCAGCTGGCTCCAGCGCATCGGCTTCGGTTCCGGTGACCTGGCGCAAAACCTGATTTTCCAGACGGTAGCATGCTACTTGATGCTCTACCTCACGACAGTTCTCAAAATCAATCCGGCCTTCGTCAGCGGACTGATCCTCACGGTCCGACTGATTGACTGCTTCTGGAGTCCCATCGTCGGCCGTTTCATTGATAACCGGAACCCCAAGTTAGGCAAGTATCGTTCTTACCTCCTCTACGGTGGTATTCCCCTGACGATCGCCGCCTGCCTGCTGATGCTTCCTCAGGCCGCCACTTGGTCGATGACCCCGAAGATCATCTATGCGACGGTCAGCTACACGCTCCTGAGCATGATCTACTCGGTCGTCAACATCCCTTACGGCTCCATCATGGCGAGCATGACCCGCGACAACGACGAGGTCCTCAAGCTCACGTCGACCCGTATGATCTGCGCCAACATCGGTCAGATCGTCGTCCAGGCCGGTTTCCCTATCGGACTCGCCATCGTCGCCCATACCATGATCGACTGGAAGCAGGCCATGTTCATGGCGATCGGTACCATCCCCGCCTTCGTCATCCTGCCTTGCCTGCCCGCTCTGAAGAAACTGTTCGGTAAGAAGGGCCTCTATTATCTGCTCCTGTCCGTCGGTTTCGTCGGCTTCACCATCCTGTTCTGCATCGGCAAGTTCGGCAATGTCGAAAACAGCAATACGCTCGTGCAGACCGCGAAGGTCATGACCGGCGTCGGCCTGCTGGTGGGTTCCCTGATGTGGGCGCTCGTCCCTGAAGTCATCACCGAGGCTGAATACCGCACCGGAAACAGACCGGCTGCCACCGTGAACGCTCTCGCGGGTGTCGCTTTCAAGGCCGGTTTCTCCATCGCCGGTTGGATCACCCCGCTTGTCATGGGCATGATCGGCTTCAACCTGGCCAGTGAGGAATCCGCCCTTCCTACGAATCCTACCGCTTGGTTCACCGTCACTTGCGTCTTTGCCATCGTCGGTTTCTTCCTCCTGCTCTATTGCTTCACGGGCTGTAAGGAAAGAATCGCCACCACGCCGGAAAAGCCTGTTTCCTTCGGTGAGATGTGGCAGGAGTTCAAGGCCAACAAGTGCCTGCAGCTGGTGCTCGGTATCTTTGTCGTGGTGTTCCTCGCCTCCTTCATCAGCGCGCCGGTCAACGCCTACTACACCAAGCTCAACGAGTATTCCGCTACCGCCCAGAACGCGATTCTGTGGTTCACCACCATCATTCCCGCCCTCCTTCTCATCCTCGTGGGATACCTCATCTACAAGTATCCGCTTACCGACGAGAAGCTCGACGAGATCAACAAGGCTATCGAAGCAAGATCGTAAAACACTGATATTATGGCTGATAAAGTTAAGAAACGCTATCTCTTCCCCGAGGATTTCATGGCCGACCCGTCGGTGCATGTGTTCGACGGAAAACTGTACATCTATCCTTCCCACGACTGGGAGTCCGCCGCTCCGGACGATGATTTCGGCAGCGAGTACGACATGAAGGACTACCACGTGCTGTCCCTGGAAGGTCCGGACCCGATGACTTCCCCCGTGAAGGACAACGGTGTCGCCCTGGACATCAAGGACGTGCCGTGGGCCCGCCGTCAGCTGTGGGACAACGAGGTCGTGAAGGGTCGCGACGGCAAGTACTACATGTACTTCCCGGCCAAGGACAAGACCGACATCTTCCGCTGCGGCGTCGCCGTCTCGGACAGCCCCACCGGTCCCTTCAAGGCCATGCCGGATCCCATCCGCGGCAGCTATTCCATCGACTACGCCATCCTGCACGATGACGCCGACGACGAGTACTACATGTACTTCGGCGGCATCTGGGGCGGCCAGCTCCAGCGCTACGAGGACAACCTCGCCAAGGACAACGGCACCTCCTACCCCGCCGACGGACAGCCCGCTATCCCGGCCCGCGTCGTGAAGCTCGCGAAGGACATGCTCCAGTTCGCCGAGGAGCCCAAGCCGGTCGTCATCCTGGACGAGGACGGAACCCCGATCAAGGTGGAAGACAACGAGCGCCGCTTCTTCGAGGCCAGCTGGATGCACAAGTACAACGGAAAGTACTACTTCAGCTACTCCACCGGCGACACGCACAAGCTGTGCTACGCCATCGGCGACAACCCTTACGGCCCGTTCACCTACAAGGGCGTGATCCTCACCCCCGTCTTCGGCTGGACCACCCACCACTGCATCGTCGAGTATAACGGCAAATGGTGGCTTTTCCACCACGACAGCGGCATCTCCAAGGGTATCAACCGCCTCCGCAGCCTCAAGGTCTGCGAACTGAAGTACAATCCCGACGGCACCATCCGCACCATCGAAGGCATGGATGAGTAACATCTGACGCAAATGCAAAGCGAGCCGGCCTCGAGAGGTCGGCTCGCTTCGTTTATAGAACTGTTACTCTACCGTTACCGGACCGACATAGCCGGCGTTGGCGCGGTATTGAGGGGCATAGAGGGATTCGACAGTGAGGACGGGGGCCGTGAAGGTGCCGCCCTGGGTGACGAAGAGATATTCTTCCCAGCGCGTGGTCTCCTCCGGGCAGACGTCGATCCACCAGGCGGTCCTGTCGACACGGACGTCGCGGTAGCACTGGGCCATACGGGTCCAGAGGCCGTCGACGCGGATGGAGGTGGTGCTCCGAACCGGACCGGAAAGCTGGTCCGCCGGTACGAAACAGGCCTCGCGGAAGGCGTCGATACGGACGAAGGAGCGGTTTTCCTTGCTCCAGAGCTCGTAGCTGGCGATGACCTTGTCGCCCACAAGGAGCGTGTCGCCGGGCTGCAGTTCGGTACGCTTGCCATCCTGTCCTTCCAGATAGAACTTCCGGTTGATCCGCATACCGTCGCCGGAGGCCTTGATGTCCTTGAACGGAACGGTGCCGGAGGCCGTCAGGGTGACGATCTGGCGGTCCAGGAGGTCGTCCGAGGAGGACAGGATCACCTGCAGGGCCTCGACATAGGCCGGGTCTCCGGTCCAGGACTGGGTTTCGTTCTGGAGAGCCAGCCAGAGTCGCACGCCGTCGGAGATGGGGCCGTCCATGAGGCTGGAAAGAAGCGTATGGGCATAGACTTCCGAGGAAAGCAGGCCGCGATACGGCAGCACCGCGTTCGGGTAATAAAGGCCGCCGGAGGGGTGCCGGACCGCATATTGTTGCAGGGAGAGCAGGTCGTTGGCGATGGATTTCTCGAAGCGGACGGCCGTCAGGAGCGACTCGCCCCAGGCCTGGCCGAGGGTGATGCCCGCTTCGGAGGCCATCAGGTTCTGGAGCGTCCGCACGCGGCGGGCCTTGTCCAGAATCCAGCCATTGGCATAGTCATATCTTCCGGGAGTCAGATACCTCCGGGCGAAGCGGCGGAACTCCTTGAGTCGGAAGCGGCGGACCGCCTTCTGCTCGATGCCGCTCAGGTCGAAGGGAACGGAAGCCCACATCGCGCGGATGTCCATATACTCATCATCCGAGAGACCGCCGCACCACCTCGGGAACCAGTTGCCGAACTGGCTATAGTCCAGATACTGAACGGTTTTCGTCATGTCGGGAATGGCAATGCCCTTGTCCCGCAAGACGGCGAAACGTTCCAGGAGGGTAGCCGTCACGACCGGGGAGGATTCCATGCCTTCTGTCCATGCAAACCCGCCGTCCTCGCAGCGGAAGGCCATGAGCGATGCCAGAGTGCCGGTCGTATCCCGACCCAGCAGCGCCCGGGCGTAGAAGTCGGCCGAGCGGGAGAGGGCGTCCGGATCCTCCGGCGCCGTCCACTGCTCGAGGCCCGCCTCCGCCACTTCACGGAGCGTACGGAGCGTCATTTCAGCCTGGTCACCGGGAACGTTGACGAACATCCGGCGGAGTGAATCGGCGGCCTCCGGCCCGGCGAGGGCCGAGTGGCACTCCGTGAGCGTCTGTTCCGCCCGGTTGACCGGGACGGAAAGGCGCAGGGCGTCGGTGAAACCGTCACCCTCGAACACGAGGCGAAGGTCGAAGTGCGGGTCGTCCCACCAGCCGACGAAGGAAGGCTGGAAGGACGGCGGAGCCGTCACCGTGAACAGGGCCGCGGCCGTGCCGCCGGCCGGGACCGTCAGGTCCGCCGCCTGCGCATACGTCGGCTGCCGGTCCTCCACGGCATCGTCCATCTCCACCTTCAGATACAGGCGTCCGGACAGATCCTCTTCGGAAATGTTTGACACAGAAGCGGAAAGAACATACCTATCCTCTTCATACAGATATCTGGGCGCCGTCACGGAAATCTTCACCGGCACCGTCACCACGAAATCCCGCTGCAGAACAGCGTTCCGCATCGTCGGGTCATGGGCGAACACATTGACATGATAGGTCGACAGCTTGTCGGAAGTCTTGAAGGTGACATCGACCTTCCCGTCCTTGTCCGGATACAGGCACGGCTCGAAGGCCAGCGCCTCGGAGAAGACGGCGCGGAATTCGTCGTCGGAGAGTTCGGGCATCTCGTCTTCATAGACGTCTTCCGGGACATCCTCGAAAGACTCCCTCCTCGAACGACGGGACCCACGCTGGGTCGTAACGCCGGCAGCCCTGCCACTGAGGATCTCCGTGACCGAGCCGGTTTGAAGGCTCTTCCGTTGCACGCCGTAGCCGACAACCACGACTTCTTCCAACATCTCATTATCCTCCCACAAAACCACCTCCATCCCCGGCCTGGCTTCTTCATAGCCAGTCAGATAGCCGATGCAGGCTATTTCAAGCGGGGTTCCTACGGGAACATCCAGGGAAAAATGGCCTTCCAAATCCGTTATGGCGCCCTTCGTCGATCCTTTCACTATGATAGACGCTCCGATAATCGGAAGTCCTTCTGCATCAATCACGACGCCCCAGACCGGTCCCACTTCCCATTCTCTCGTAGACCGTCTGGTTTCCCCCGAAATACTCCCGGCAGACGTTCTCGACCAAGAATTCCGGAACGTCGGCGAAAGCGGTTCCACTCGTCTCCAACTGTTCGGAGCCATGGCGTCAAGACTCTTGTCAAAGACCGCCACGGCCACTTCCGCGCCCGGTTCCGTCTGCAAAGAAAGCGTGAAAGGAGCGCCGGGACGCGTGCGGTCCTCGAAACGGGAGAAGGTCAGCGGCAGGTCCATGGAATGACGGACCCGGTGATAGACCGCCGTATGGGAGAACTGCCACGCATCGCGGAAATAGAAAACTTCCAGCCGGACGGCGTCGGGATAGTTTCCCTTATAGACGAATTCCAAGTCCATCAAGGAATTGACACCGTCGAGGTGCACCAGGCGCGATTCCAGGACGGCTCCGTCCGGCGCAAAGAGCGTGGCCACCGCCCAAAGCGGGCCGTTCCCGGCGCCCAGCCGGGCCCGAATCCTCTCCCCGTACTCGATCTCCGTCTCTCCGGTCAGGAAAACGCTCCTCACCGGGGCATTCAGCCCGGATGTCATCTTCAAGAAGTGAAAATCAGACCGGGAGGTTTCCTTGCGAGCTTTGACGACGGTCTGCAGGAAATACAGACCGTCCGGGCAATCGGACAGGTCCAGTTCCAGCACGTCCTCCGCCATTCCCTGCCGGATGGTGTTTCCCTCCGAATCCACCAGCCAGTAAGTGACCGGCATCCGGACAGGCTCTCCCCCGTTCTTGACTGTCAAAGAGATGCGAGCGACAGGCTCTGTCAAAACCGTCTTTTCCAGTTTGGTACTTTGATAGGAGAATTCCCCCGATGCCGCATTTTCCAGTTCCGCCTTGAGGGACAGATATCGGGAAATCGTAAACTGATGTTCATAATCGCTTGTCTCCCCCGTTGCATCTATCGCCCTTAGTTTCAGCCGATAATCCCCCGTGTCCGAAAAATAGAGCGGAATCCGGAAGGCTCCGTCCTTGCCGATGGAAACCGATCCTTTCCAGACCTCTTTACCATAATGGGAAACAACTCCATGCAGCGCAACGCCGTCCACCGGATGGCCGGAATAACTGACCACTTTTCCGGTCACTGCAAACAGTGAATCCGGCAGGAAGGCTTTCTCCCGCGGATCAAAGGTCACCTCAAAGGTCGGGAGGACAAAGTCATCGACCCGGAAGGAAGAACGGGCAAGCGTTTGATCCTTATACGAGACCTCGATATTCCAAAGGCCGTTCCGCTCCCCTTCCGGGATGGCCCATTCCCAGGCGACAGAACCGAAGTTGTTGGTTTTCAGCTTAATGTTGGCGAGATTCTTACGCTCGGCATCGAGAATCCGAATCTCGACGTCCTTCCCTTTACCCAGCGTTTTCACCCGGTCGCGCAGGTCGCCCTCGAACAGGACGGCCTTGGCCTTGAGCGTATCGCCCGGCCGGAAAGCGCCGCGGTCCTTGAACACGCGGGCGTGGAGCAGGGTCGGAGAATCTTCCTGCTCTTTTTCCTTGTACATATAAACAGAATTGCTCCGCCGATCCCCGACCTTCGCTTCAATATAGTAACCCGGCTTGCTGAGCCGCTTTTGGAAATCCGGCGGCAGGAGCGTGAAACCGTTCAAGGTTATCTCCCGCTCCAGAACCTGATCCTTCTTGCGGTTTTTCCGGTTCACGATACGGACCGTTGCCGACGGAAGCGGCTCACCTGTCTGATAGTCAGTCACATAGACAGCATAGCCATCCCCTTCCTGGCGAACACTTAATGAGAGGGTATGTTTTCTGTAAGAAGTACTGGCATCATAACGCCCAGAACGGACATCATAGTCACCATCCGGCAGGACCGGAATCGGCGCTTTCACCGTGTCCGCGACATAGAACCGTCCGTCCTTGTTTCGGAAGGAAATCGTCTCACTTTTGCCTTCCGAGTGGAAAACGAGCGTTCCCCGTCCGAAATTCCGGCCGGTCAGGATCACGGAGTCGTTCTCAAAACGGATGTACATTCTGGATTCCGTGAGCGTCTTACGGATATCGGCCAAGGAAAGGTTCATCCGCCGGTTGACGCCCTTCGCGGCTTTCTCCGCCTTTTCGAAGGCCTCGATATCGTCATATAGCGCCTTGAAATCGGCTTCGACGGCTTTCTTATCTTCCCGGAGCCGCTTCCAACGATCCTCCAGCACCACCTTTTCAGGGATGAAACGGAACGGATCGTTTTTGTATTTCTCCGCCAGTTCCTTCATGGCGGCAGCGGGAACCGAATCCCTTTGGGCCGCCAGGTACGACAGATAAGGGCGGGCGGGATAGCGGTTGCCGATGATCTCTTCCAAAAGGCGGTATTCCTCGGAATTGGGAATCAAGGACGGGGACATGGTAATGCGATCCCATAGGATCCATTCGAAATCGCTCCGGATGTCGTCTTCATCCTTGGTCTGTATGAAAGGAATCTTTCTGTCCTGGAGATCAGGATGATACCAGCTGCTATGGAAATCAGGATGATACCCGGCCTCCAGCTCGGCCCGATGGGCCAAGGCATATCCCCAGTCCTTGCCGAGCCATCGGTACGTAAGCATGGGTTCCCCGTAGGACTCTATGACCTTGCGCAGGGACGCTCTCACGGAATCGGACGTTTTCCAGTTCAGGCGGAACTGGATCCTCTCCTCTTCCCGGCAGGTCCTGAGCAAATCCTCCGAAAGCCTGCGTTCAATGGCAAACTCCCTGATTTCGTGAAGTTTGGCAATCTGGTCGCGGGGCCGGTCCTTCCGGGCCATCCGCTCATATTTCTTCCACTCCTTCTTCAGGTCCTGGGCCGGAAGGGCCACCAGGGGAAGGAGGAGACACGCGAGAACGATAAAGAGTCTTTTCATACGACAATACATTCGTTTATCACTAAACGAAGAACCACCCGGAATGTAACACGTTTTTTACGATTTTTTATCGGACCGCCTCTTCGAACGGCTCGCTGTCCATTCCGCACATCCGTTTCGCGTCCCGGGCCGTCAGGCCGGTGGGCGCGCTACCCATGTCAGGAACGTTGAAGGACTTCAGATTATAGACATAGAAGCGGGAGGATTTCTGCGGGAGGACGAAGGGCTTGGTAGTGCGGCCGTTCTCGTCCAGATGGCAGAAATAGGGCTTTCCGTACTGTCCGTCGCCTCGCTTGCTGGCGAAGACGAACCATTTGCCGCTGGAGGACCAGCTGTGGTACGAATCGGACTTGTCACCCTTGATTTCGTCCATGGGCCGGACCTCGCCGGAGCGGAGGTCGACCAGATAGAGCGTGGTCTCGGGATGGAACAGCGGGAAGGTGCCGTAGTCGGCCACCGTGAACATCAGCCAGCGGCCGTCAGGCGAGGCCTTGGGGTGGCAGACGGAACCGTTTCCGGTCCAGACCGTATCCACCTGTTCGCCGATGTGGCCGTTTGTCACGTCAAAATCGGCCCTAACAAGATCGTAGCGGACTTCCTTGATCTGGGCCGGGACCGAGGCGGTATCGGCCACGCAGTAGAAGACGGATTTTCCGTCGGCGGAGAAGCACGGGAAGGTCTCGAACTTATCGGCACGGGCCACGTGCGGGAGGTTGATCATCTCGTCTTTCTCGAAATCTGCGACGGTGAGGTCGGAGGCCGTGTCGAACACCTCCATCCGCTCGCCCGCCAACATGTGGAAGCTCGGGATGATGATGTTGGTGGAGAAGACGCCGAAACGGCCGTCGGGATGGAGTTCGCCATAGACGGTCGGAGAAATCATCGACGCGGTCTTGAGGGTCAGTTTCCGCAGCTTGCCGTCCTGGTTCAGGATGGCGCCGCCCTTGGGACCGCGGATGTAGTACAGGGAATAGTCCCCGCGCTGCTGGCCGTGGATGTGGCAGTTCATGCAGGCGTTGTCCGTATGCTGGAAGTCCGAGATGACGCTTTCGTCGAAGCTTTCGACGCAGCGCTCCCGGATGGAGACCTCGTTGTACATCTGGTAGGAGGGTTCGATGAGGCGGTAGGTCAGCCAGCCGTCCATTGCGTCGGGGCTCACATAAATCGACCAGCTGTCCGTGACCGGTTTCCCGTCCACGACGGCTTCGGCCTTGATCGAAATGGTCTGGCCCTCAGCGCCTTTCAGGAACTCCTTCCATCGACCTAAGCGCCATTCCACCGCCGTTCCCTTGATGGTGACGGACTTGTCGCCCAGGGTAAAGGTCGTCTTCGCCTTCCGGACGTCGTTCATCGCGTACCGGTAGTTCAGGGGGGCGATGTTCGCCGGGACGGTCACGTCCTTGTAGTCCGGATAGATCACCAGCGGGCCTTCGCTGCCGTCCACCGCGACGGTGGCGTCCCAACCGTTGCAGCCGGAGAGCGTTCCCAGAACAAGAATCGCAGAAATAAGGATATTCAGGTAGTGTCGCATGACTTATTGTTCTTGTGCTTGCAGCGCTTTCAGATAATAGAACCAGTAGGTTTCCCGGAAGGCGTTCGGATTCTGCGCGAAACGGTTCATCCGGTCCACTTCAGAGATGTCCACCCCGTAGCGGGCGAGTTCCCGCTCGTTCAGCAACCCGTTCTGGCTGAGCCAGATCAGGACGGCCTCCTGGTAGATGCGTTTCTTGACCGGGTTCGGCGCATAGTCCTCCATGAACGTGTCCACGTCGTACCGCATCAAGTCGAAACAGAGCAGGTAATCGCGGGCCATGGTATTGGAGGGGTTCGCCTCGAGAAGGCCGAGGAGGACGTCGCGGGGATTCTCCGACTGGTGGACGAAATCCGTGACGGGGAGATTGGCGCGGGCCGCTTCCAGGGCGGCGCGCACGGACTCGTCCTGCCGTCCGGGCATCCGGCTCAGGGCCCATTTCCGATAGAAGAGCGTATGGGACAGGAGGTTCAGGTATTTCTGCGCGGCGGCGTCTTCGCCGGAGATGAGGTTCACCTCGGCGAGACGCTTGATGTAGCGGGCGCCCGTGTGGTCGGGCGACGACTGCAGGGCGACGATGGCCCCCTGCTCCGCCACGGTCATATTGCCCAGTTGATACCAGGCTTCTCCGGCCAAGCAGTCCGAGAAGGCGGTTCTCTCGATGGAAACCGACGGAAGAAGCTGATACGCATTGCCCTGGGAGTGATTGAAGAGGGTCGATCCCAGATCGCCCTTCACCGCATGCGCCAGGTTATAGCAGAAGCTCGCCTCCACCGTGTATAAATCTTTCTTGGAAAGGTCGATGACCTTGTCCCAGTTCTCCCGGGCAATCTCGGCGTCCAGGCCGATCATCCGGTCGTACTCGAACTTGGGCGTATTCCACAGCAGGCCGTAATACTTGTGATAGGGCGAGCCCAGCGCCCACACGCCGAAGGCCAGGAACAGGACGGCGGCAACGGCCTTAAGCCATGCTTTCTTGAACTGGAGCGCCGCCAGGATGAGGGAAAGATAGCCCAGAATGACCATCGTGTAACGGGTGGTATAGATGTTCCCCGTCTCGCGCAGGAAGGCCCAGACAAGGACCAGCGCGGCGATGCCCAGGGAAGGCCAGGTGCCCAAGAAATGACGGCAGATCCGATACACGACAAAGCCGATGGCCGTGAGCAGCAGCGCCACGATGAGGGGGCCTGCCACGGGAAGGCGGAAGAACTGTTCCAGGAAATCGGTCACGAACCGCACCAGCCAGCCCATCCCCCGGTAGGTATCGGCGATGTAATCCCCGTCGAACACGAACAGATTGTCATGTTCCCGCTTGATCAGATGATACGGATAGGCGAACTGGAAGAAGAAGAATGCAGACAGGAATCCCAGGGCCGCGGCCAGGGGCCCCACATATTTCCGGAATCTGCTCATAGGCTTAGCATGCATATCGCAAATATGCGAAAAATTCCCGAATTATTGAACGATGACGAAGCCGCCGTTGCAAGGGATGGTCACCTTCACGGTTCCGCCCTTGTGCGCGCGGGTTTCGCGCGCGCCGATAAAGGTATCGGCCTTGGTCTCGCGCGGCTCCAGTGTGAGCGGGGCCTTACGGCCGTGCAGCTTGCGGGCGGCCTTCGCGACGGCGGGATCGACCGTATCGGCATAGAGGGTGAAATCCCCCGCCGGGAGGTCCAGGTCGATGGTGCGGGCCTCCGCCGATGCATTGATGCCGGCATAGTACCACTTATCGCCGTGGCGGCGGGCCAGGATGACGTACTGGCCAGGGTAACCGTCGATGAACTTGACCTCGTCCCACTGCGTGGGCACGGCCTTCATGAAGTCGACGGCCCAGGCGGGCGCGTCCGTCAGGTTCTCGGGCGTCATCGCGAAGTGCTGGACGTAGCTCTGGAAGAGCACGGCTGTCGCGAGCGCGAAGACGTCGGACGTGCGGCGGATGGAGCCGCGCTTCGTGACGTCGTTCATGGGGTTATAGACCTTGTTCAGGGTGCTGCCGCCGAAGTCCATGGCCGCCACGGTGTTGCGGATGAAGGGATGCAGCGTGGCGCTATAAGCCTCGCGGTCGCAGCGGTACTGGCCGAAGTACAGGTTCTCGCTGGCGACGACGGCTTCCGCCGATGCAAAGTTGGGATACATCCGCTCCCAGCCGCGCGGCAGGGTGCAGCCGTGGAAAACGCACTGGAGGCCGAAGTCGTTGGCATCGACCAGGATGTCTTCATACAGTTGCAGCATGACCTGCTTGTCGGAGCCGAAGAAATCGACCTTGATGCCCTTGATGCCGAGTTTCTGGAGCCAGGCCATCTCGGCGCGGCGGGTGACGCTGCGGTTCATGATGTTCCGCGG
>Ga0265298_10007808_pt1 | contig 12935 bp, 10 predicted proteins | sample AusTroGonzalo_MG_3_FD_193486 | JGI IMG/M metagenome (GOLD analysis project Ga0265298, IMG submission 193486) | Bovine rumen microbial communities from tropical cattle in Woodstock, Queensland, Australia - Gonzalo_01 | ecosystem: Host-associated > Mammals > Digestive system > Stomach > Rumen ... | reverse complement strand
CGCGGTTAAGTCGTTCCCGGGAGATGGTCCCGTGATGCTCGCGTCCTTAGCAGGTCGTACCAAGCACATGACCATCACGCGACCATCTCCCGGGGAGAACAGAATCACAACACCATGACACTGAAATGGGTAAAGTAATTTTTGATCCCGGTATTGACTCCGTGACGGGCATTCTGATAGGAACCGATCCGTTCTACCTGCGGCGCTATCCGGGGCGCAACGGCGAGGTGATGCATATTGTGCAGGCACGCCCCGACCGCTCGGGACACACCGCCACGCCTGCCGAAGCCGCCAACCGCGTTGCTTTCGGTATCGTGTTCGGCAGGGAAAAGCACCGTGAGTTTATTGCACGGACGATGAAAGGACAGTTAGAAATCGAATTTATTGACAATGAAACAGACCAACAAGATTGACTTGACCACCTTGCGTGACCGCTTGCAGGCTATCGAGCATTACGAAGATCCGGATTACGCGTTCGGTGAACTGCTCGGCGCCTGGCGCGAGTATGCGCATAAATCCTGGTATACCGGAGCGAAAGGATGGCTGTCCCTGGACGATGCCAAAGCCTTCTCCGACTATGTGGGATACGACCTTCTGCAGGATCATTAAGTTTTTTGAATCCTTCAGAGACGGAAATTTGCACAGGTCGCATAAAAGCAGTACCTTTGTCGTCGGAATTCAAAACCTGCGGCTATAATCGTCAGACGGGGCGTCCCGCAACCTGTTCTCAGTCCTGCCTGTCGAAAAAGGAATACGTTTTGAAATCCGGTGCACCTTAATTATCAACCTGAATTCTTAACAAAATGGCAAAAATCACATTACATGGCATGTTTGCCCGCGTGATGGGCAAATTCAACCGCTCGGAGACGCTGTATTTCAAGCGTTGCCCATGCAAGAAAGAGCAACTCGGTGTGGATCTGCTCAATCCGAGCAAGTCGAAAGACACCAAGAACATCGCTTGCCAGGAAGCCCTCAAGACCGCAGCGCAAGCTGCCAAAACGGCATTGGCTGACCCGACAGAGCGCGCAACGCTGGAAGCGGGTTTCAAGAGCCAGAGCAAGTACAGTTCGCTCTTCGCCTACACCGTAGCGCAGAAGTACGTGAAACCGAGTTTCGGTTAATTTTAAAACCCTGAACGCGAATGACCAAGCAACAAATCATTAAGATCGTTGTCAGCGTGCTGATAGCGGCACTGGCGCTTACGCTAATTCTCGCGTGACTTTGTGCTACGCACTCGTATAACGCTACGAATTGCGCTACGCTTTCCCCATCGCAAACACTTCGTTAGTTTACGCTGGGGACCCCTAAAAACAATTTTACATTAATAAATTATGAAAAAATTATTTTTATCATTAATGACCACTATTGTGGTCCTGGGCGCAGCAATCGGGCTGAACTCGTGCAATGTGGTGCGTACCGTAACCAACCGCTCTGAGTACTACCAACGTGGTGACACCAGCGTCATGATCCAGACTAAAACGACTGAATCATACGATGCCAGAAAGAACCTTAGTTATTAACCTTAACCCCTCACGGCGTAGGGTTCCGAATAGACATAATCAGTCTGTCAGGCGAAGCCGGTCTGTGCTCTGTCAGTGAGCATAGCGAACGGTCTGTCAGTGTAACGGTCTGTTCGGCCAACGCCGAACATCCCATGGCAAAAGTAGAATGGAGTGCCGGTATTGATTCCGTATCCGGCGCATTATCGAAACCGGGCAAGAAAGGTCAACACTCTTGCGCAAAGATGCTGTTAGGTACGCACCGTGTGGCTGCCACCGAGAACCCCAACTGTAACCGCTTGTACCTGCGCAAGCAGACGAAGCGCTCGACTCCGCTGACCGCGAACGAGAACCGCGTCCGCGCACGCTTCACCGCTGTCGCAGCCGCCGTCAAGGCGCGCATGAACAGCCTCTCCACCATCTCGTCCGACCAGGCAGCTTTCGCGGCACAGAAAGACCTGGCTGACGGTCGCACCACCTTCAAGGCATATCTCTGGAAGGTATGCGGTGAGGAGTACGACGCACAGCACCCGCAGAGCTAAGCTCCCAAAAAAAGTGTCCTTCTGAGGCACTTTTTTTGTAGACCGGCCGGAGGCCTCGATGATAAAATTACAAATTAAAAATTAAAAATTACAAAGTAATTTAGAACGCCCGTTGGGCTTTCTTCTTTGAGGCACGCAGTGCCGGTCTTTGAGTGAAACGGTCTTTCTACTTTGAGTAGCCAAAGGCTACGGTCTAAAAAAAACGCCCTTTGGAGCGTTTTTTTGATTCCTTTCCCCTTTCAATTTTCAATTTTCAATTTTCACCTACTTTGAGCGCAGCGGTCTTTGAGTGAAACGGTCTTTGAGCACAGCGGTCTTTGAGTGAAACGGTCTTTGAGCGCAGCGGTCTAAAAAAATGTGTCCTTCGGGGCACTTTTTTTTGTTACCCCTTGCACATATCAATTATTATTAGTAATTTTGTCGCCAAAATTACGCAAAGGGGTCCCCAATGGACGCTAACGGAGTGCATCCAGTGCGGGTGAAGAAGTGCCTCGGATGGCACTTCGAGTGTTGCAAGCAACACATAGAACCTCGGCGCACATTTGAGTACTTACTACTAAAACTTGTTTTAGTACATGTACGAAAATAGTGACCGCGAAGTACCTTTGCAGCCGAAATTTTGAACTGCAGAAAAAATGATATGAAGTATACAATGCGAAGGAAAACAATGCTTATCATCTTGAGCATATTATTTTTGCTGTTGGCAGCGCCCGTCCTTGTCTTATGCCATCCCGCATTCGGCCGTCGCATGTCGGCGGAGCGCAAAGCGCGTATTGAGGCTTCGCCCAACTGGCGCGACGGCATGTTCCGCAACGAAGAACCGACGCCTCAGTTCACGGGAAAAAAGTCTCCGGTGGCGATGATATGGGAATTCATGGTGCACCGCCCCGAAGACCGTGTGCCCGCAGAGGCGTTGCCGGCGGTCTGGACGGACCTGAAGAACCTGCCCGTTGACCGTGACTGGCTGGTGTGGTTCGGCCACTCGTCGTATCTGTTCTGCCTCAACGGCAAGCGTTACCTGGTGGATCCGCTGCTGAAGATGGAGTTCCCCGTCTCGCTGATGATGAAACCGTTCAAGGGCACCGACCTCTACACGCCGGATGACATGCCGGACATCGACGTGCTCATCATCACCCACGAGCACTGGGATCATCTTGACTACGCGACGCTGCGCGAAATGCGACCGAAAGTGCACTGTGCTGTTTGTCCGCTTGGAGTAGGCGAGTACCTGGAGTACTGGCATTACGACCCGTCCATCATCCATGAGATGGATTGGGGGGATACAGACAACGGGCGAAAGACCAAAGACCGTCCTGCGGACCCAACGATCACGTGCCTGCCGAGCAGACATTTCTCCAATCGTCTCCTTGGCCAACGTAACCGGACCTTGTGGGCATCGTTCATGGTAGAAGATGGCGGTCGCAAGGTGTTTATCGGCGGTGACGGCGGCTATGACGGCCGCTACCGGCGTATCCGCGAGCAGTTCGGGTCGGTGGACCTGGCTGTCCTGGAGAACGGGCAGTACAACGAGGACTGGAAATATATCCACGCCACGCCGGAAGGCTTGGAGCAGGCCGTGTCGGACCTCGAAGCCAGGGCCGTTTTCACCGTCCATCACGACAAGTTCGCCCTGGCCAAACACCCCTGGTACGAACCCGACAGCGTTGCGCACGCCATCGCCGAACGGCACGCCATCCGGCTGTTGGACCAACCCATCGGCACCGTAGTGTATTTCTAAATGAACTGTTGATGATATATGAAGATGAACCGGAATTTGACAGCCATCGCAGCCATGGCGTTACTATGCGCCTTGAGCGGGTGCGGGAGAGGGAAGAGTGTGAATGACGCCCTGCTGGATGAGTTGGACCAATGCATCAAGGAGCGTGCGGATTACTATGCGCCGCGTGAACATCAGGCGGACTCGTTGCTCGCCTTGCTCCGGGACCCGATGCCTGACAGTGAGCGCTTCGAGATATACGGACGTCTGGTGGAGACCTACCGCTCCTTCAACCTCGACTCCCAGTTATACTACACCGAGCAGCGTATGGAGATAGCCCGGACGCCTTTCGAAAAACAGGTGTCGCTGCTCAATTATTCCGAAGTGTTGATGCGCAGCGGCATGTATCACGAGACCATCCTTTATATGGACTCGGCCCTTCAGCAGCCGCTGGACCCGGTGCTGGAGCCTTACCTGAGTCATCTCCGCCGTACGCTTTACGGCCTGATGGAGGATTTTGCCATGACCGGCCGGGAAGAGCAGACCTATTCCGCCATCACCCAGCAGTACCGCCGGGAGATCATGCATGTCCATCCGGCCGGTTCGTTCCTCCACGAACTGGTGCATGCGGATTATCTGTATGAAAAAGAGGAGTACGACAGCGCCCTGCATGTGCTGGAGGCCTACGAGCAGGCCCATAGGGTGGAGGGGCAGTACGAGGAGCCTGTTTTTGCCTTCACCCGCGCCAAGATCCATCTGGCGATGGGGAACAGGGAGCAGGCCAAGCATTATCTGATCATCTCCTCCCTGGCCGATCTGCATAATGCCATCCGCGAGTATATCGCCCTGCGGGAGCTGGCGGTGCTGCTCTATAAGGAAGGCGATGTGGACCGGGCGTTCCATTACATGCAGTGTGCCGCGCAGGACGCCATGGCCGGCAGTGCCCGCGTGCGTTCGATAGAGACGAGCGTCCTCTATCCGGTGGTGGAGGAGGCCCACCTGAAATTGGTGCAGAAACGGCAGTATTGGATGATCTCGCTCATCATCAGCGCATCCATTCTACTGGCCCTGCTCATCGGCTTCCTGGTGTACGTCAACCGCAAGCGCAGCCAGCTGGCAGTGCTCAACGAGCTTCTGGCGCAGAGCAACGAGGAGCTCCGCCGGAGCAACCGCATACGGACGGTCTATGTCGGACGGTATATGAAGATGACCGATATTCAGGATTTTGACGAGGCTTTTCTGGAACTGTGCCCGGATTTTGTGGCACAGGTGAAGTCCCTGCTCGTACCCGAAGCCGAACTGCGCATCAAACCCAAGGAGCGTCTGAACACCGATCTGCGGGTGCTGGCGCTCATCTATCTGGGCATTACGGACAGCAAGCAGATAGCCGATTTCCTGCGCTACTCCCTCTCCACCATCTATAACAGCCGCACCCGCATGCGCAATCTGGCCAAGGACGACCGGGACCATTTTGAAGAGCGAATAGCTGCTTTGTAGGCGGATTATCCACTACTTTTTTTACTCCTTCATGATTTTGCTACATCGCTGAAAACCAGCGGTGTAGTATTATTATAGGTGCTAAAAACACTACTTTTTTTCGAATATATATTGTATATTTGCACGAAAAGCAGTACCTTTGCATCGCAAAACAAACAAATCACAGATCTATCATGAATAAACGATTCTTCTTTTCCACAATGGTGCTTCTGCTCCTGACCGTCATTCCGATGTACAGTCAGGTAAGCGGTTCTATAGTGGATGAATCGGGTGAACCCATCATCGGTGCCAGTATTCTGGAGAAAGGAACGTCCAACGGAACCATCACTGATTTTGACGGTCACTTCACGCTATCCGTGGGCGACGGCGTCATGCTGGAAATCAGTTATGTGGGCTATGCATCCCAGACCCTTCCGGCGTCGGCAGAGATGCATATCGTGCTGAAGGAGGACACGGAGGTGCTGGAGGAAGTGGTAGTGGTCGGTTACGGCGTGCAGAAGAAAAGCGACCTGACCGGATCCATCGCCCAAGTGAATGACAAGGACTTGCAAAAAATGCCGGCGCCCTCCATCGGAGCTGCGCTGGAAGGTCGTGCAGCGGGTCTACAGGTGACGGGTGTCGGTGCGCCGGGAGACAATGTGAAGATGAGTATTCGCGGCGCGGGTAGCATCGGCAATTCCCAGCCCCTTATCGTTATTGACGGAGTGCCGACGGATGTGCCGCTCAACATGATCAACATGGATGACGTGGCGAGCATCGATGTGCTCAAGGATGCGTCGGCTACCGCTATCTACGGTTCGAGGGGCGCCTATGGCGTTGTGATCATCACCACCAAGAAAGGCGAGAACGACAAAGGGCACATTAGTCTCAAAGGTTCATTCGGTTTTGACCGGATCCAGCGCACCTTACCCTTGCTGAACGCCTATCAGTTCGCCTCTCTCCATAACGAGATGATGGCGGCGGCTGGTCAACCCCAATATACCGCGTATGCCGATCCGAAGGCATTGGGGACCGGAACGGACTGGATGAGCCAGTTATGGCAGTTCGCGCCGACGCAGAACTACAGTCTGAGTTATTCCGGAGGTACGCAGAAATCCAATTTCTATGTGTCCGGTGCTTTCTTCGACCAGAAAGGTGTTATCAAAACGACCAATTACCGACGTATCACCCTCCAGTTCAATCATGACACGCAATTGTTTGACTGGTTGCGATTCGGACACAAACTGAGTCTGAACCACGATGTGAAGAAGTCAGGAGAATACAATATTCAGAATACCATGCGCGCGTTACCCACGCAGGCGATCTATAATGAGGACGGCACATGGGCGGGACCGACGGGACTGGCGATGTACGTGGGAGATATCACCAATCCAATCGGAAAAATGCAGGAGAACAGCAGTGTAACCAAGGGATACAACCTGCTCGGAAATATCTATGCGGAGATCAAGCCGGTGGACTGGCTCATCTTCAAGACGACCTTCGGTATGCAGGTCATGTACTGGGATACGGAAGGGTGGTCCCCGGCCTATGACTGGAAACCGATTGCGCAGCCGGAAAGTCAGGTGAGCCACTCGTTCTACAAGAGTGTTACCTGGTTGTGGGACAACACGCTCTCGTTTGTCAAGACCTTCAACCAGGTACATTCGTTCACGGCGATGATCGGTTCGTCCATGCAGGCGAACAACTACGAGGAGATGTACGGAGCCGTGCAGGGTTTCGTTTCGGAAGAAGCGCGCCAGCTCGGAAACGGATTACTGACTCCGACCCTGAGCGGAAACAAGTCCGACTGGGCCTTGCTCTCTTTCATCAGCCGTGTGACCTACGGTTATGACAACCGATATCTGATCACAGCCACTTTCCGTGCCGACGGCTCGAGTCGTTTCGCGAAGAAGAACCGATGGGGCTATTTCCCCTCGGTGGCGCTCGCATGGCGTATGAGTGAAGAGAAATGGTTTGAGAAAACATTCTGGTTAACCGACCTCAAGCTGCGTGCGGGTTACGGTCTGACCGGTAACCAGGCCTCGGTAGGCAATTATGCCTATGCCTCCCAGTTACAGACGGTGCAGTACCTGTTCGGCGGCACGCAGGTAGCCGGTCTGGCGCCGTGGGTGCTGCCCAACCCCAATGTACGATGGGAGACGGTGGAGCAGTATAATGTGGGATTGGACATGGCCTTCTTCGACCAGCGCCTGCATGCCACCGTCGACGGCTATATCAAGAATACCAACGACATGCTCGTGCCGATGTCCGTGCCTATCAGCAGCGGCTATTCGGATGAGAACGTGCCGAGCATCAATGCCGGCCGAATGCGGAATATGGGTATCGAGGTCAGCCTGAACAGCATGAATATCAAAAAGACCAATTTCACCTGGACGACCACGGTCAATTTTGCATACAACCACAACCGCATCCTCTCGCTCAATGATGATGTGCCGATGTATTTCGACTGTAATATCCACTCGGTCGGCAATCCGGTAGCGGCTTTCTACGGCTATGTCACGGACGGTATTTTCCAGACGCAGGAAGAGGTGGATATGCATGCCGTACAGACTATCGGAAGCGATCAGTACACCTCCACCCAACCCGGTGATATCCGGTTCAAAGACCTTAACAACGACGGTGTCATCAATGAGGACGACCGTACCATCCTGGGCACTCCCACTCCGAGCTGGACGTTCTCCATGAATAACCGCTTTGAGTTCTACGGCGTGGACATCGAGATCTATCTACAGGGCGCGGCAGGCAACAAGATCTACAACGGCAACCGTGCTACGCTGGAAGCGATGTCGGTGGCGCAGAACCAGATGACAACCGTGCTGGACCGCTGGCGTCCGGAGCACCATTCCACGACCATGCCGCGTGCCGTCTTCTCGGACCCCAATAAGAACAACCGAACCAGTGACCGCTTTCTCGAACCCGGCGATTATCTGCGTCTCAAAAGCATAACCGTAGGTTATACGCTGCCGAAACATCTGACCAAGAAGGCGCTGATGGAGGAAGTACGGTTCTCCATTTCCGGACTGAACCTCTATACGTTCACCCGCTATACGGGACTGGATCCCGAAGTGGGCGGGTCCGGTATTGACGGGAATGTCTATCCGCTCACACGTAACTTTACATTCGGACTTAACATAACATTCTGACAACTATGAAACAATATACGAAAAACTTAATTGGTCTGTCAGTAAAACGATCTGTATTCTGTATTCTGACAGCGATAGCGGTCTCTTCTTGTAATTTCCTGGATCGCAAACCCTGGGATTCCGTGGATACGACAAACGGATTTGTGACCGAGGCGGATGCTATAGCTGCGGTGAATGCGTGCTATCAGCCTCTTCAATGGCCTAAACTGTATAACATGCGTATCTGGACGCTGGATATTATTGCCGGCGAGAGTGTGGTGGGTGCCGGTGGCGGCAGCGACGGCTTGGAGACCGTGGAGATGGCCAATTTCATCGCCACATCCGATAATTTCTCGGCACTGGATTTATGGCGCGGTCCTTCCCCCGGTATCCTTCGCTGCAATTTCGTGCTGGCGAATGTGCCGCAGATGGATATAGACAACGACCTGAAGGCGCGGCTTTTAGGCGAAGCGCATTTCCTGCGCGCGCATTACTATTTTATATTAGTGCGTCTGTTCGGCGGCGTGCCCATGCCGACGGAGCCGCTGACGGCGGACAGCGAACTGAAGATGCCGCGGGTGTCGGCGGATGAGATATACGCCCTCATCACGGACGATCTCAAGCAGGCCGTCTCCCTCCTGCCGCCACGCAGCAAGTACGGCAGCAAGGATATAGGCCGTGCCACCAAGGAAGCCGCCATGGCGGAACTGGCGCGCGTCTATCTGACCTACGAACCCGATAACAGCAAGTACACCGAAGTGGTGCGCCTCTGCGAAGAGATAGGCAATATGGGTTACCAGCTCGCGTCCAACTACGCCGACAACTACAACCCCGCCAAGCAGAACGGGGTCGAGTCCATCTTCGAGGTGCAGTACTACGGCAAGACCAACAAGGATTTCTGGTCCAATGAGAACCAGGCTTCGTGGATCAGTACCTATCAGGGCCCGCGTAACTCCGGCATGGCAGCCGGGTGTTACGGCTGGAACCAACCCACCGCGGAGTTCGTCTCCCAATACGAACCCGGTGACAAACGCAAGGACCTGACGATCTTCTACACCGGCTGCCCGACTTTCGACGGATACACCTACAGCGGCTCCTGGTCCACCACGGGATATAACGTCCGTAAGTTCCTGCTGACCAAAGCGCAGTCGCCGGATTATAACACCTCCAACCAGAACTGGATCATCACCCGTTATGCGGATGTGCTGCTGATGAAGGCCGAAGCGCTCAACGAGCTGGGACGTACAACGGAGGCGGAGGAACCGCTCTACCAGGTGCGTAAGCGCGCCGGATTGACCGACCGATCGCTGATAGAAGGCAAGAGCCAGTCACAGATGAGGGAGATCATCATCCACGAGCGCCGTATCGAACTGGCGTTCGAGGGACACCGGTGGTTCGACATGCTGCGTTACCCCGATAACTACGCACTCACTTTCCTCCATTCCATCGGCAAGACGGCGGCGACCGACAAACATCTGCTCTTCCCTATACCGATGCAGGAGATTGAGGCGAATGAATTATTAACGCAAAACCCAGGATGGTAAGATGAAAGATAGGATATTTATGCTTTTAGATTTGAGATTTTTTCTTCTCTTGTCTATAACAGGCCTTTTGGCAGCCTGTGAAAAACCGGCAGAGCCGAAGCCGGAAGAACCGATGCAACTCACGCTTTCTGCGGATTCCGTCTATTGTATGCCGGTTTATAAGGACAAGTCCGTCCTGGAACTGAGCTGGACGCCGGCGAGCAATCACGGGACAGGTTCGGGTATCGCTTATACCATAGAGGTGGACCGGAAAGGCAATCAGTTCGCAGGCGGTTTCCGCATCCAAATAGGACGGACGTCCAACCGTTCGCTCTCGATGGGGCATAAGGAACTGGCTGACTCCTTGCGAAAGGCCTTCCCGACTATGAAGGCGGAGACCTACGACGTCTTCGAATGGCGTGTCCGCGCTACCGTATTGAAAACCGGCGAAGAACAGTGGTCCAACGTAGCCGTTCTGACCGCCAAATGGAATGAAAACATCATCACGGACCTCTATCTGGCTTGGGGTTCGGAAAAAGAGCAGCAGACGGAGATGACAATGGATCCGGAGCATTTCTCCATCTTCACCTGGTCCGGTTTTCTCCAACCCTGTTCCTTGCGGCTTCATCTGTCGGAGAAAGACTCATTGCCTTGCTTCGTATCGGACAAAAACGATATGACCGGAATGCATTACCGCACTTCGGCTACGGACGAGGAGAACCAGCCATGGGAAATCATCGTACCCGGATATTATCGTATTACAGCGGATGTCAGGACACAGTCCATCTCTATCCGCGGCGAGCTGTTCATGATAGGCGGTGCGACGCCGAACGGTTGGGATCTGTCGAAAGCGCTGGTCATGAGTCCGGATGATACGAATTTCTACCGTTTCTCCTGGACGGGCATGCTCAATGAGGGTGATCTCAAACTGCCGGTGACCCGTATGGATTTCCTTCCGGCTTTTGTGGCAGACACGGCGGATGTCGGCAAGATGGTGCTGCAAACCAGTTATGAGAGTTATCCGGATAGCAAATGGACGATTCCGTATAACGGCGAATATGAGATTGAAGCGGATATCCGGCAGAAGACGATAAGCATCCGGGCGCTCACTGAGCCCGAGGTGCGCGGACATGTCTATATGCTGGGCGATGCGGCACCGTGCGGCTGGAGCTGGGATGCCATTATCGAACTCAGCCATACGGATTGGAATATCTTCAGCTGGGAGGGAGCGCTGAGCGCCGGTCAAATCAAATTCCCTACGGAAATCAACTCTGACTGGTCGGGTGAGATGATCTATGCGCCTGTGGCGAATTGTGCCCCCTCACCGAGCGGCACATTCGAAATCCGTGCCGGAGGAGACGATAACAAATGGCTTATCACGGACCCCGGCGAATACCAGATACGAATCAATTTTAACGACACCACTATATCCTTTGTGAAATTATGAAAGAAGAACACAGAATACAGAATACAGAACACAGACCGGTCAACGGATCCGGTCTGTCAGTGAAACGGTCTGTCAGCGTAGCGGTCTGTACTCTGTCAGCGATTGCTGTCTTTTGCGTCTCCTGTAATATCATCTCCCCTGAGCATGATCCGATCACTTATGGTGAGAGCTATATCTCTCATCTGCTCAGTACCGACAAGGCGGCATACCAACCCGGAGAGCCGGTCCGATTGAGCATCAACAGCCTGCCTGAAAGCGCAGTGACGATTCGTTATACCCATTTGGGCACCGTGCTCAAGGAGGAACCCCTTACTTCGCAACAATGGACCTGGCAACCCCCGACGGAGGATTTTCAGGGCTATATGGCGGAGTTGCGAACCAAAGACTCGGTCATCGCCTCCATCGGTATAGACGTTTCCTCAGAACCCTCCCGCTTCCCGCGTAACGGTTTCCTGTCCTCCTACGGTGCCATCTCGGATAATGAGAAGACATCCGTGCTGAACGACCTCAACCGATATCATATCAATTATGTGCAGTTCCAGGACTGGCATTGGAAGCACCATCATCCGCTGGCAGGGTCCGCTACCCAGCCGATGGATGTATGGACGGATATCATCAGCCGTAACTGCTACCGCACTACGGTGCAGAGTTATATCGACGGAGCGCATGAGAGAGGCATGGTGACCCTCTTCTACAACCTCGGCTACGGCTGTCTGGAGGATTATGCCTCGGACGGGGTGGATAAAGAGTGGCTCATGTACACCGACCGGCAGCATACGAATATGGATTATCATCCGCTGGGTTCTCCTTTCAAGAGCGCGATATACCTGACCAATCTGCATCATGCGGGATGGCGCGAGTACCTGCGTGCCCGCAATGACGAGGTGTATGCCATCTTCAATTTTGACGGATGGCAGATAGACCAGTTAGGTGACCGTCTGCATCCTGTCTATGATTATGACGGCGCCGAGATAGACGTGCAGGCTTCGTTCGGTCCGTTCATCGCCAATGAGAAAGCGGCGCAACCGAAGAAACGACTGGTGATGAATGCCGTCGGTCAGTACGGACAAAAAGAGCAGATAGCGCCCGCTCCGGTGGATTTCTGCTACACCGAGGTGTGGGAGCACAGCGACGTATATGGCTACTCCGTGTTCTCGAATATTATTACGGATAATGCGAGCTGGTCAAACGGCAAGCAGACGGTGCTGGCAGCGTATCTGAATTACGATTTCGGTCAGAAAGGTCGCGGCTATTTCAATACGCCGGGTATTATCATGGCCACGGCAGCCGCTTCCGCATGGGGCGGAACAATCCTCCAGATGGGCGAGCATATGCTCTGCCACGAGTATTTCCCGGATGACAACCTGACCATGACCGGTGAACTCAAGCGTGCCATGATCCGCTACTATGATTTCGCGGTGGCTTATGAAAACCTCCTTCGCCCGGAAGCACCGGCAACCGGCATCAACAGCGACTGGTTCGGCGTGGATGTGACGAGTACGGTGGATACGATTGCTTTCAACCAGTGGGGCCCGCAGATGAACAGGATAGCGACGGTGGGCCGTCACGTGGGCGACCGTGATGTCAT
>Ga0265298_10007807_pt1 | contig 12935 bp, 9 predicted proteins | sample AusTroGonzalo_MG_3_FD_193486 | JGI IMG/M metagenome (GOLD analysis project Ga0265298, IMG submission 193486) | Bovine rumen microbial communities from tropical cattle in Woodstock, Queensland, Australia - Gonzalo_01 | ecosystem: Host-associated > Mammals > Digestive system > Stomach > Rumen ... | reverse complement strand
GACCGCTTCCCGGAATAGCGCGCGCGCATCATTGTTCTCGGCTGCGTTGGTTGCCGAATGCCCGCCCTTCCACAGATTGTACCAGTGGCGAACATGGTCGCTGCTAGAGGCCGTAACCGTACGCCCCGCAAGCGGATCCGCGCCGCCGCTCAAACGCGCAATCGCCTCGCTCTTGCCGGGGTTCGCCTGCATCTCGGCAAACCGCACGAACTGCTTAAACTGCATATTATCCAAATTGATAGCCATAGTTTTCCTCCGTAAAAGTTTTTGTTGTTTTCCGCCCTGTCTACACGCCAACCGGCAAAAGGTTACACCTGCATGAAACCGCCAGCGCCGAACGACGGGCTGCCCTCCACTTGCTCCTTGGCCGCCTTCGCGACGGGGCGGAAGTCGGCGAGGAGCCGGCGCCACGTCTCCGCCAGGTTTACGAACGCCTCGAGCGAGGCATCGAAAGCGTCAAGATCCGTCAGCGCCAGCGGTAGGCGGCGTACGAGGATGTAGGCGCCGCTTTCGGGTTCTTTCGCGAAGAATGCCTCGGACTGCAGGCTCGCCTCGAGCAGGAGTTCGGCGAATTCGGCCCGACCTTCGGACGGCGGCTCGCCGATTTCGGCGGAAATCGAGAGCGTATCGCCCGTCGTTACGAGCATGACTACGATGCCGTCAATGTCGAGCGCGGCGGCGTTGTCCTCGGCTGCGAGATTCGCAATGCCGTGCCGCTGGGCGAAGTCTGAGACCAGTTGCGTGAAGTCCATAGTAGGTATTCTCCCGGTATTTGCGTACATTATACCATATTTCCACGCAAATTGCAAGAGGAAAATGCAGAAATATGTCGATCGATATCGGAACCATGAACAAGATCCTCTTGACTCTGCACGCAAGTGACATGATTGAGGAAGAACAGTTAGGTCGCAGAAGATGGACAATTACACTAAAAAACTAAAGTTATCCCATCAAAAATGTTCGTAATTTGTTCGTATAACGTTCGTAATATGTTCGTAAAACAACGAACGATCCACGAATTAAACACGAACGAAAAACGAACAATATACGAACGAAGTACGAACGATTTAAGCAGGCCAACTGCCTAAAAATATCATTAACCATGGGCCACAGTGCCGACAAGTACACGCGGGAATGTATCGACATTCTCAGCGACTATACCATATTTTGCCGCAAAAAGCAAACACTTTTTGCGAGCAAAATTATCGCCACCAGGGCGAGAATGATCGCCGAAACGAGCTTGAGCGACGCCATCGCCCGGGGCGACGAGAAAAACCGGTCGCGCAAAAATCCGGCCGCCAGGATGAGCGGCACGTCGAAAAGCGGAATCAAAAGACAGAATACCGTCCCCAACATCAAGGTCTGGGCGCGGGCCGGCAACGCCGAATCCGCACGGGTGAAATGCGGCAGAAACGCCAGGAAAAAGAGGATTGTGAGCGGATTGGACATGGCCATCGCCACGCCCCGACCGAAGATCCGCCAGCCCCTAAGCGCCATCGGCCGTAACGTCTCCGCTCGGGCGTGACGGAAGCCCTCCACCGCCTCCCGGAACGCCCCCACTGCGAGATACCCGATGTATACGACCCCCACCGCCTGCACCGACACCATCACCGCCTGCGACCCGGCAAAGAGCGGCGCGAACCCGGCCGCCAACAGGAGAATCCACAGCCAGCAACCCAAAATCTGTCCCGCCATCAGCGCCGACGCGCTCCGCTTGCCGTCCGCGATCGCCGTGGCGATGAGGCACATGAGGTCGGGCCCCGGCTTGGCGATCAGCGCCAGACTCCCCAAGATATACGTTATCAGCATGTGGGCTCCCGCAAGAGTCTGGCTTCTATCCGCTCCACCGGAATGCCGGCGAGTTTGGCCACGGCGCGCCGGTACGCCGCCAGCTGTCCGGCGTACGCCTCGTCCGGCCGGCGGGTAAGCTTGAAATCGTAGACGATCGCGCGTCGCCCGTCGCCCGAGCCCCAAAAGACCACGCGGTCGATCTGCCCCGACTCCCACTCGCCCCGCTCGTAAAGTTCATACGGCATTTCGCGCCAGCAGGTGGCATCGGGCGCGGGCGGCACGAACGCCGGACGGAAACTTTCCGGCATCAGGTCCAGTTCCTCCGGGGTGGCCCACTCGATTTGCGCGTACCTTTCGTGCATCTCGATGCCGCGCCCGGCCGCCGCGCCGGCATCTTCCGCCAAGAGCGAGGCGGCGGAAGCGCGTCGCCCGGACACACCCGGGGCCCCATGGACCGCCGAAGGAATGATCCTTCGCACCCGGTCTTGTCCCTCAATGCGCGCCCACGCCGTGGCTTTAGGCGCGGCTACGGACGGACGGGACTCGAATTCCGGCTCCCGGCCGCTTTCGAACCTGGCCCCTACCGCCCCCAACACGAGATCGCGGAACCGGAACCCGTCCTCCTCCTGGGGCACGATCACCCACATCGCCTTCTTGGCGCGGGTGAGCGCCACGTACCAGGTGCGGATCTGTTCGGACAGCCGGTCGTTCCGGAGTTGGTCGATCCGCGCCTGCAACGGAGACGACAGCGCCGCCTCTTCGGCCGTGACATGCGGCAGCACCCAGCGTCCGGACGGATCGGCCACGATGGCGAAATTGTCCAACGAATCGAGCGACTCCTTGCCGCTCTCGAAAATCGGCACCAAAACCCGGTCGAACGTAAGCCCCTTGGAACGATGGATGGTGAGAATGCGGATCACCTTCGGTGACGAAGCGATTTCGCGTTCGCATAGCTTCTCCGCCCGCGCCAGGAAATTATCGACCGAAAATCCGGCGCCCGCCATCGCCTCGCAGTCCACCGCCGCCTTGACGAGCGCGCGCAACTTGCGGAGCGACAGCCCGTCGAGCGCATGTTCCGGACGGCCCAAAACGGTGCAAAACTCCTGCAAAACGCGCGCCAGCCCCAAATGCGACAGTTTTTCGCCCACCGCCTGCGACACTTGGGCCGCCTCGTCCAGTCCCGGGAAGAGGATCTTCGCCACCGGGAGCAGCGTATGGACCGTCTCCCACGCAAAAACGTCTTCCGGATGGTCCGCCAGCTTCAACAGCTGCAACACCGCACGCACCACCGGCAGATCGGAAATGGGATTCATCCCCTCCCACACTACCGGGAGTCCCCGCTTGCGCAGTTCTTGCGCCACCGCCTTGCCGCTGTCGTTCGTCCTAACGAGAATCCCCACCGTTTCCGTGCTGTTCGCCGCCTGATGCGCCGCCCAGACGCGCTCGGCCCGGTCGCACAACGCCGCCATCGGATCGTCGGCCTGCTCCACCCGCACGTAGTCGCCGTCGAGATCGAGTCCGGTATCGTCATCCTTGGCTTCGTGGTCCATCCAGCAGTTGGAATCGTTCCAACGCGCAATGGCGGAAGCGCAGTCCGCTCGGGACAGGTCCGCGATCCGGGCGATGTTTTCGGGCCCGAACACCCGGTTGATGAAATTCGCGATATGGGTGCCATAGCGATGCGAATTGCGGCTGGACGTCTGGCGGCCCAGCTCGTCGCGGAAAAGATTACCGCGCATCAACTGGAGGAACGGCTCGTCGTTGCCGCCGCGCCAGCCGTAGATGGACTGTTTCAAGTCGCCCACCACCATGACCGTGCCCTCGTTCCCGCCGGCCTCGCCCACCAGATTCTCGAGGCATCGCCACTGCTCGAGACTCGTATCCTGAAATTCGTCCAGCGCCCAATGGTCGAGAATGGAGTCGAACCGGAATTCGAGATTCGTCTTGGCGAGACCCCGTTCGGTGCCCTCCTTGTCCGAGGCGTAGGCAGTAAAGTCGCCGAACGTGAGCCGCCCGGCGTGACGCGTACTCTTGCGGTATTCCGTCTCGAAAACGGCGAAAAGCGCCAGTCTCGCCACGGCTTTGTCGATTTTGGCGTCGAGCGCGGTGCCGGGCTTAACCCCCAACGCGGCGCGGATCTTGTCGCCGTCCAGTTCGAGACTTTGTCCGCGTTGCGCCAGCAGGAAATCTCGCCACTTCTCCCGCTCCAGCATGTATTCGATCTTGTAGCGGGTGCGCCGCGAATACGCCCCGCCTTGCGTCGCGAGGAAGAGCGTCGGCAAGAGCTCGGACCGGTCCGGACGGGACAAGACCCGCCGGATCGACTCGTCCAACGCTTCCCGCGCCGAGATTTCGTCCATCACCTCCACCGCGCGCTGTACCCCGAGTTCCAGCGGGAAGTTCTTGACGATGCGCAAGATGAAACTGTCGAGTGTGGCGATATTGCCGAGATATTGCGCATCCAACACCTCGCGCAACAGCTGACGGAAGCGCGCCGCCGACCAGTCGCCCACCCGCGCTTCGATGGCGGGGATCAGTTCTTGCGGGAGGTCTTTAAGGAGATTCGCCTTTTCCCGGGCGGCCATTTGCCCGTTTTGGGCCGCGCTCCACAAGCGGGAGAGGATCTTCGTGTAGATTTCCTGGGCGGCCGCGCGGGAGAAGGTGAGCGCCACGATGCGCGAAACCGGCACGCGGTCGAAAAGCATGAGCCGCAATACCCGGGTGGCCAAAGAAAACGTCTTGCCCGTTCCGGCCGAAGCGCGGATGAGGAGGTTTTTCTCAAGCATCGCCCGCGCCCCCTTCCAGTTGAGAAAGTTTATCCAACTGCGCCTTCAGCCACCTGCCGGGCGTGCCGTCCGGATTGGACAGGTCCTTTTCCGGATCGTCCACCAGCAAATCCTTTAGGTCGTACTGCCAAACCTGGCCGGGACCCGGCGGCCAGAAAATATTGGACTTGATGCGACGGATGACCGCAATCGACGTGGCGATCGCGTCCGTTTCCAGCTCGGACAGCACCTTCTTGCCCCGCTTCTGCGCTTCGAAACCCTCTTGATCTTCGCAGCTGCCGTAGACTACCGTATCGGCCAGACTTTCGCCCAAAACGAGATAGCAATAGTCGAACCGGGCCGACCCGAACCGCTCCGGCCAGGCCACCCGGAGCGAATGGGCGTAAAGCGGCAATTGGATAGAAAGAAGCCGCGTTTTTCCGTCCAAAACCGGCAGTTTCAGCCGCTCGGCAAAGGCGAGATGCTGCGATTTCTTGGGGTCGCGGACGGAACTGAAAATGTGGCTGTTGATATCGGATTTCTCGTCCCACGTCTTGTAGTCGATAATCCGGTAAAGCTTTTTCTCCGGATGGTAGTCGAGGCGGTCGACGAACCCTTTGATCTCCATATCGAGCCCTGCCGCCTTGAACGGCCTTGCGCGAAACTTGAGTTCCGCCCCGGCCACGCGCCAGCCCGCCCGGGCCCACTGCGACTGCACCCACGCGAAATTGTCGAGCCGGCCGCGAATGGAGGCGAGCTGGATCTTGACCGCACCCGAAGGACTTTGGGCAATATCGAGTTTTTCGATGATTTCGTGAAGTTTCTCCCGGATTTCCTTTACCTCCGTCAAGGGCGGCAGGCCCTTCCTTTCGCGCGACAGCTCTTCCTGCGCATACCGCTCCAACGCTTCATGCACGATCGACCCGAACCCGGCTTCGTCCAGTTCGAACTTGTCCTCGTATTTGCGCATTTTGAGTCCCACGTTGAGCAAAAAGGCGAAGGGACAATTGAGATACGTGTCGATGGCGGAGGCGGAAAGCCGGTCCAGTTCCAGTTCGTCCGGCAGCTTGAGCCGCCACGCGTCGGCCACCATCCGGGGGGCGGAGGAATACGTTTCGGCCACGTCGCCGAAAAGATACTCGGCACGACGCGGCAGTTCCGCTTCGTCGCACAGCATCAACAACCGGCTGGGACGGCAAATGTCGCCCGCGAGCGTAGTTTTGGCGATATACGCCTTGATGGCATGCGCCGGATGGCTCTCGGCCAGCTCCTCCAATATCCAACTGTCGCGGGCGAGCCGCTGTTCGTTGGAGACGAGTCCCAACGCCACGCGGAGCGAATCGGGCACGAAAGGATGGCCTAAAACGGAATCCGGCACCGCGCCTTCGTGGAGTCCGGCCAGCATGAAGCGCTCGCCGAGGCTCCACGGCAACTCCAGCCAACCTTCCGTCTGGACGGCATCGGGCGAGTCCGACTCCAACATGTAATTGGCTTTTTTGAGCGACTTCTGCGCCACTAGCGCCAATTGCCGCCGGGAAAGCTTGGCCGCCAATACGCCATCGCTCGACATTTTCGCCAAGAGTCCATTGGCGGCCGTAAGCGCCTCGCGAAACTCCTTTTCGCCCTCCGCGCCGGCAAGCGCCCGCGCTTCGAAGATGGACGAGAGGAGGAAGCGGACAAAGCCCGCCAAATCCTCCGGCGCTTCGTCCATCAGCTCGAACCACTTCAAGGTCGCTTGGGCAAAACCGGCCAACTTGGGCTGGTTGAGGGACTTCTCCATATCTTCCCGCGTCACCGCCACCGGCAGCCGCGCATTGCGATATTCGTCCAGTCCCGCCAGGATCGCCTCGCGCTTGAGCTCGTGCGACGCCTTCAGCCACTCCTGCACATCCCCAAGCCGCATCAGCGCCGCCAACACTTTCCAGTCGATCGACTCCGGGCCGGACGCGTAGATGGCGAACATCAAACCCATGAGTCGCCCCAAAGCCGACTTCGACAGCTGGTGGCGTCCCGAATGGCGCACCTCGAAGCCCTCGTTCAGGAACGCCGCCGATATTTCCGGCAAGAGCGATTCGTCCGCCACCGAAAGTACGGGCAAGGCGTCGCCGGTACCCGACCGGACGAAATCTTTCGCCGCCATTTCGGACAGATTGGAGGAATTCGAGGCAACGATAATATCCTCCTCGGTCAGAGACTCGATCCGGGGTCGGGCGCGTCCGGTGAATTCCGCCACCTTGGGAATTCCCCACTCGTCGAACTTCGCCGGCTGAAGCGAATGGACGAGCACGGAAATCGTCAAATCCTCCCGCTGACGCGCCAAAACCTTCAACATTACGCGGATGGGGTCCACTAGTGACGGCAGCACCACCTCCTCCACATCGTCCGGAATCGGCTCCGGCTCCAAATTGGCCAAATGGATGGTTTCGGCCGGATGGCGCAAGTTACGGGCGTGAAGAAACCTGAAAAACTCCGCTTCCAGCGCGCCCAGCTCCTCCCATCGCGTCAACTCCTCACCAGCCGCCGCCTCCAGCACCGCACGAGCTTTGGGGTCATTAATCACCTCGCCCATCAAAATCCCACGCCCGGCGAGGATCCGCCAGATATCGTTCAGCTGCTCGAGGAGATCGAGTTGTCCTTCGGCATCTTCCAAGGTGCCGGACGCGAAAACGTGACGGAACTTGCCGGACTCGATCTCCGGCAAAAAACGCAAAAAGGCGGCCGCCAGCTCTTCCTCCGTCGCTTCGGGGATCGTCCGGTCCTGCGGCCGCGCCAGATGGACGGGCTGGACGATCTTGGGCGGAATAAGCGCGCCGAACTTCCGGGCGAGCGACAGTCTCAAATTGCGTCCGCTCTGGGCGGTGGGCACCACCACCATCAAATGCCGGAGCGACTTCGTCCCCTCCGGCGACACTCTTATCTTGGCCGCCAGCCAATCGACTACGGCCGCCACCAGTTTCTGCTTAGGGTCTAGGGTTTCGCGCTTCAGCATACGTACGGCTGTCCGCAAACGGAACATACCGCGCCAGGATGGATCTTCGCGCCGCAGTGGGGACAATTCCGCTCCAGCACCTCGCCGCAAACGGCACAGAATTTGCCGCCCACCGGGTCGGTTTCGACGGGATTGGGACGGAAAAACTCTTTGCCGTCCACCAGATAGCGCGCGTGACTCGGACAACTGCGGTTGGGACAATAGCCGGAATGGGCCACGCCGAAAACTGTCGCCGCCGGCCTGACCTCCACCGGCGCGGAAAGGTCGATATCGAACTTCTTCGCCAGCTTCTCCACCACTTCGCTGCTGAGTTTCGTGGGGTCGCCCTGCTCGAACATCGACAACGCCGACTGCTTGCACCCCACCTCCATCGCCACCACGCTCTGGGAAAGCGCCCGACTCCTGCGCGCTTCCTTGAAGAGACTGCAAAGGTTGCTGTCAAGATTCTTCATAAGTTATCAACTTTTTGTTTATATCTTTTGATAATATCAATTCTCAAGGCCGTATTTATCAACATCTGTTTATATTTTGTTGATAATTCTCAGTAGTTCCGGTTGATAATCTCGCCGATAAGCAGGTATTTATCACCATCTTTATACTTTATACCGTACTTCTCGAGTTCGTTTATAACCGTACCGTTGAGGACGTTGTGGTTTTCCTCCAAAAACTTCTCCAAGGCGGCGCGCTTCTTCTGGAGATTGCCGGACGGTTCGTTGGCAATGAGCACGCTTTCGAGGAGCTGGGCTTTGCGGAGCCTGCCCTCCTGCTCGGCCTTTTCCTTGGCCTCGCGCACCACGTCGATAATATGGTCGCGCGTTTCGCCGGGGAAGCGGTCGGGCACTTCCACGTCGCGATCGAGCAAGGCGAGCGCGTTCGGGTTGCGCTCCTGCACGTCAAGGGTTTTAAGCTGCTCGTCCGCCAGCTGACGTTCGAGATTCGCCACCTGCTTCTTGAGCGCGCCCACCTGCGCCTCGAGATTTTCCTTCTGCGCCTGGGTGGCCTTGACGATCCCTTCGCTCGTCGCGAGCTGACGGCGGAGTTCGGCCAGCTCTTCGGCCATGTGCGCCTTTTCCGCCGCCAGTTCCTCCACCACCACCTTCTGCACGTCCACTTCCGGGATGTCCGTTTCCGGAACCTCGGTTTCCTGCATTTCCGATTCTTCCTGGGCGCGATCCATGAATTCGTCAAAGAGTTCCATTTGCTTCTTCCTTATGTTCTTTTGGCTGGCAGCCTTCGTAGACGAAAAGCCGGCAATCGATGGGTCCGTTGAAAAACGGAATGCGCGTCTTGTAGTAAAGCGGCACCTCCCGCGCGAGATCGGGATTGCCGGTGATCATGCCGCCCACGTATCCCTTGCACTTTTCCGCCATGAACAGTCCCATCCGGCGGTAGACGGGCTGCAGTTCCTCGAACGTCCCGAGCCGGATGCCGTATTCCGGATTGAAGAAGATGAACCCCTTTTCCTCCGGCACCGGCGTAAGCGCGAAATCGCACGCGGAAAACTTGATGTAGTCGGCCACTCCGGCCGCGATCGCATTGGTGTGGGCGTTTTCGATCGCCTCGGGACTGATGTCGGTGGCGATGATCTCGGGAAGATTTTCCGTCTTTTCCGCCGCCCGCGCTGCGAGAATCTTTTCTTTCCACAACTGCTCGGGCGTGGCTCCGGCATATTGGCGCGGCGCCACGTTGGGAGCTTTGAGCCCCGGGATGATGTTGCCGTAGCCCTTCAGCGACTGGAACGCGAAATGACCCTTCAAGAGTCCCGGCGCGCGGTTCATCGCCATCAGCACCGCTTCGATGGCCGGCGTACCCGAGCCGCACATCGGAAAGATGAACGGACGCTTCTTGTCCCACTGCATCGCCATCAGACACGCCGCCGCCAAAGTTTCCTGCATGGGGGCGGATCCGGGAATCTTCCGGTAGCCGCGCTTGGAGAGCGGTTCGCCCGAAGTGTCGAGATAGATGATCACTTCGTCGTCTTCCCAATACACGAACACCGCCGCGCCGTAGTTCTGGCTGCCGGAATCGGGCCGGCGCTGGAACTTTTCGCGGATCCGGTCCACGATCGCATCCTTGGTGTAGAGCGAAGGCAGGCGCGTATCGCGGATCGTACGGTTGTGCACCACCGAACCCACGCTGAAGTAGCCGTCCGCGTCGATGTGGTTTTCCCAATCGATGGACTTCGCCAGCTGGTAGAGGTCGCGGATGTTGCGGCATTCGGCCCGCAGAAGCGGCACCAGCACGCGATGCGCCGTGCGCAGATAGAGGTTGAGCCGCATCACGTCGTCGAAATCGCCGCGCACCACCACCGTGTTGTCGGTGGTTTCGACGATTTTGTACCCCATGTCCCTAAGTTCGATCTCCGTCCAGCGCGAAAGTTCCTTCGCGCAGCTGACGATGATGGGGTAGTTCTTGTCGGTAAAAAGCTTCATCGCTTACTTCTGCCTTAGCGGCATCAACACGTAGACGAACGGAATGCTGCAGGTGATGATGACTGGCGTATGGCCGTTCGAAATCTTGAGCGTGATCTCGTCGTCGTCGATCGCCTTCAGACAGTCCATGATGTACACCGGATTGAACTTGGCCTCGATCCGCTCGCCCACGTACTTGATCGGCACTTCGTCCTTCACTTCGCCGATGTCGCTCTGGCCGGAACTTACGGTCAGCACGTTGTCGCTGAAATCGAGCACCGTGGACCGGGCTTCGTCGATGCTCATCACGCTGGCGCGCTCGAGCGCGTTGACGAACGCCTGGCGATCCACCTGGATCACGTTGGTCGTTTCCTTCGGAATGACGAGCCGGTAGTTGGGGTACGTGTCGTCGATCAGCTTCGAATAGATCTTGACCTTTTCCGACTCGAAGCAGATATTGCTCGCCCTGACGCTCAATACGGCATCGCCTTCGCCGCCGAGCGAACGGACTATTTCCGCCACCGTCTTGGACGGAATAATGATGTCCTTTTCGTTGATGACCGGAAACTCCATTTCGTGCTCGACCATCGCCATCCGGCGTCCGTCGGTGGCCACCATCGTGAGCTTGCCGTCCCTAAAGCTGAAGAGAATTCCCTTCAAGGCGCGGCGCGTATCGTCCTGACTCGTGGCGTACGAAGTTTTCCTGATCATCTCCTGCAATACCGCCTTGGAGATCGTGTACTTGAGATTGTCCTCCTCTTCCGCGAGCTGCGGAAAATCCTCGGCCCTCCGTCCGTTGATCTTGTAGCGCGCCTTGCCGGACTTGATAACCGCCCTTTCGCTCTCGTCCACCTCCACTTCGATTACTCCTTCGTCCGCCTTGCTGATGGCGGCGAAAAGCAGCTTGACCGGCAAAGTGGTAACGCCTTCCTCGTCCGTTTCGCAAATTACCGCGCTCTTTACTGTGATATCGAGATCGGTCGTGACCATCTCGAGTCCGTCGCCTTTCGCCTCCAGCTTCACGTTCTGCAATATCGCAATGCTGCTTTTGCCGGAAATGATGTTCTGCACTCTTTTAAGTCCGTCGATAAAAGCCGATTTGGTGATTTTGAACTTCATTTGTTTTGCTCCTTACTATAGATTGATATTGAATATTTAAATAATAGTTTCATTAGGTAGGTCGATATGTTTACAACCGAATTTTGACCTAATGGAATCAAGGCTTTTTAAGCGCTTTGGAAAGTTGATAAGATAACGAAAAGATTTCATGTTTAAATACAACTCTTACTTGTGAACACTTGTCATTCGTTTATATCACTCATTGTGAACCCGAGAGAATCGAGAATTTCGTTGAGCGAATCGCGTAGTTTAGGTTCCACGTCGATGCGGTTTTCGATCTTCTTGACGCCGTGCAGAATGGTCGCGTGCGTCTTGTTGAACTTGAGAGCGATCGCTTTTACGCTCATCGAAGTGAACTTGACCGCGATATACATCGCAAGCTGCCTCGGCGTCACCAGCTCCTGGATCCGCTCCGACGACAAAATCTGGTTCAAGGTGAGATTGTACTTTCCTCTCACCGCTTCGATGATTTCCTCGCACGTACGCGCTTTCAGCTTCTTCTCTTTTTCGATAAGGTCGATAAGCTGCGCGTGCAGGACTTCGTTCGTCAGGTTTTTGGCGTAGTTGGTGTCGTTATCGACCATTATCTTCACCTTGCTGAGCGCGCCTTCGATCGCCCTGACGTGACTGTTGATGTTCTGCGCGATGAAGTTGAGCGCGAACTCCGGAATCTTGTTCTCGAAGTTTTCGCTTTTCTTCTTGAGAATGGCGAGACGCGTCTCGAAACTCGGCTTGTCGATTTCCTGCACCATGCCGCCTTCGAAGCGGCTGATGAGACGCGGCTGGATGAGAGGAAGTTTTTTGGGCGAAACGTCGCTCGTCATCACGATCTGCTTGCCGGCGTTCTGCAGCACGTTGAAGGTGTTGAAGAATTCCTCCTGGAAGTTTTCTTTCGTCGTCATGAACTGCACGTCGTCCACCAAGAGAACATCCATCGACCGGTATTTCAGGCGGAACTGGTCTTGCGTATGCTTCATGATCGAATTGTAGTATTCGTTCATGAAGGTTTCCGCCGAAATGTAGCAGAGCCGGATGTTCTTGTTCGTCGCGAGGATCGAATTCCCGATCGCCTGCATGAGATGGGTTTTGCCGAGACCCGTTCCCCCGTGGATGAAGAGGGGATTGTACTCTTTAGAGCCGGGCTTCTTGGCTACGGCCGTGGCGCAGGCGTACGCCCAGGAGTTGGACGGACCGCACACGAATTCTTCGAACGTATATTCCTTCTTGAGCGGCAGGGAGCTCATGTTTTCCGTCGCCGGCTTCTGCGGAGCGCGCATCGGCTGAGGCTCCGCCGGCTTCTGGAGAGGAGCCGTTTCGGTTTCCGCGAGAAAGTATTTTACCTCCATGCCTTCCGGCGCGCCGGCGAGTTTCATGGCGATGGCGATCTTGTCGGCAATTTCGTTCTCGAAATAATCCTTGGTCAACATGCTGGCGAGAAAAACGTCGATGGAATTGTCGCCGCGCTCGATATGATCCACCTGGGAGAACTGGCGTTCGGCCTTTCCCTTCTCCACGCTATCGACAGTGGTGGCGAGATAGATGTTTCTCACCGTCTGCCATAGCGTCAAAATTTCTTGGTCTTGCATTGCGTGTACCTTTTACACTGTGTCGGTCATATATGATATCATATTTTCTCCGGACTTTCAACCAAAAATTATAACAAAATGTTAACAAGTTATCAACCGACAATGTTGATAACTCCTCACATCCGCCCCAAACTTTTGTATAATAACCGGCCAATTTAGCGCTTGCGCTTATTTTTATTGGGAAACTATCCGCCTTTATTTACTAACTTCGATTTGATATGGCAAGTCATACTGTCTAAAAAGCGCATCCTCTGAATTTCGGATTAAAATGCCA
>Ga0265298_10007806_pt1 | contig 12936 bp, 14 predicted proteins | sample AusTroGonzalo_MG_3_FD_193486 | JGI IMG/M metagenome (GOLD analysis project Ga0265298, IMG submission 193486) | Bovine rumen microbial communities from tropical cattle in Woodstock, Queensland, Australia - Gonzalo_01 | ecosystem: Host-associated > Mammals > Digestive system > Stomach > Rumen ... | reverse complement strand
TCTGCTGCCGGCTGGGCGGCGATGAGTTCCTGCTGTTCATGAAGGATGCAACCAAAAAATCCGCCGAGGAAAGAATTCGGAAGATCCTTACCGAATTTGAGGAAAAAAAGAACGAAGATTCCGAAATCTCCCCCGCTTCCCTTTCCGCGGGTCTGGTCATGTGCACCGCGGATGACACCTATATCAAAACCTATGGCCGGGCGGACAAGGCGCTCTACTATGTCAAGCAGAACGGCAAGAACGGATACAGCTTCTACAAGGAAGACGATGACGACCAGCCGGCTGAAAGCGTCGATATCAACAAACTGGTGGAAAGCATCCGGAACAGCGGCAGCTATGAAGGCGCCATGGACGTCGAATACCGCCAGTTTTCAAAGTTCTATGAGTTCATCTGCAATCTGGAAAAACGCTTCTCCCATCCCTCAAAGCTGGTGATGGTCACCCTGGAAGGCGAAAAAGGCGAAGCATATTATATGGAAGAGCTGGAAAAAGCCATGTACTACATGGAACAGTCCATACGGCAGACCGTGCGCAACGTAGACGTCGTCACCCGCTACAACCGGCAGCAGTTCCTGGTCATTCTGGTCGGAACGGATCCGGAAGGCGTCCGGATCGCCATGGACCGCATCATCCGGGGGTACTACAAGATGACCGGAAGCGGCGCCTTCACCCCTACCTGGACCATGGCCGATACTTGATTTGCTTTCTTTCCCTTGCTGTGACAGAAGGTTTAGCTTTAAACCGTACGAAATGAAAACAGCCCGCTGGGCGTTACACCATAACACATAGCAGGCTGTTGTATTCTTCAGCCAAAGTAATATATCCGGAGCGTTCCCGTTTATTTGCTGTCTTTGGAAACGATTTTTCCGTCTCGAACCTCGAGTTCTCCCAGTTTTTCTAGCACTTCCTTGTGGAAATAAAGCTCCTCTTCATCCTGGAAACCGATAAAGAAAACCTTTGCGATCGCGTCATGGTCAAAGAAGAACATACCGTCGGAAGCTGCAATTCCTTCCGGATAATAGCAAGCCGCATAATCGTAAATCTTATCTCCGCCGGCCCGCGTCTGAACGCGGCTGCAGATCATTACACGCTTGTTTCCGTCTTTCAGAAGAACCACCGATCCCAGCGGCAGAAGATCCTTATACATTTCTCTCTTCCTCCTAATACTATTGCGTTAATACTTTATAACACATTTTCCTCATAAATACCAGTGTTTATTCACGTTATAGGAATCTTTTCGCGAAACCGGACCAGTCGACATTCACCTTCACTTTGAACGGTCCGAGTCCGATCTCTCCCTGCGCCGAATCCGTCCCGACTTCAGCACCTACTGTACCGTTTACGCCGACCATAGCCTCTCCGGTTGCGCCAATCTTAATACCGAAGATATCAATTCCTCCACTGATTTTCCCTTTCGCCAGGTATGCTTCTCCGCTTGCCTTGGCCGCCAGCTTCTTATTGCCGTCATCATCACGGATGAATCCGGCTTTAACCTCGCCTTCCGCGCCAAGAGCGGTTGTTTCCTTTTTGGCATAAAGGTTGAGATCTTCCGTGCCAAGCTTTCCGGATACTTCACTGCGGTAAACATAGGCCTCTCCTTTGAGCTTGGCATACAACTGAGGATCGAATTTCCCCTCGCTGAAGAGTGTTGCTCCGATTTCACCTTTGACGGATGTGCCTCCAACGGTGGCCTTGCTGGTCAGCTCTCCGTATTTCCCGCGATAACCGGCTTCCAACTGCGCCAAGTATGCTTCAGCTGTAAGACCTGTCGTGGCTCCGAACTCACCCTTGCCGATATCCCAGCTGGCTTTTCCTTTTGTCTTGACGCTTCCGCCGAAAACATCCCCCTTGACAAAAAAATCGCCATATCCTGCTTCAAACCCGGCCAGCGAGTGTTCCTCGGATATTTTACCCGTAAGGAATTTGTAGATCGTTCCTCCGATCCCGTCAGTTACAACAGACTCACCGATAACACTCATCAGATTCCATCCGGGGTTAAAATACTTCAGTGGATTCTTCAGGAATTCATCCCAAGGGGTGTAATGGTATTTGAACCATCCTGCAGAATCCGCGTCAGGCTGTATAACAGCACCTACGCCCTCCCCCTGCTGCGCAGTCTCTGCTTCCGGAAGCTGTTGCCCGGCCACCCGTTTTTCAGCTTCTTCCCACTTGGCAGCAGCATCGCGAACCGCTTTTGCCAGTCTTTCGGTATGATCGGCAACCTTCCCGGTATTCTTCTGGACGGTCACCGCTTTGTTAATCATGCCCGTCTGGTCGGAAACCACCCTGCGAAGTTCGGCAACCGATCCTCCCAGTCTTTGATGAACCGAGGAGAGGGAATTCCGGAGTTGGGAAAGCTGGCTGCTCAGTTGCTCCAGAAGCTCCGTATCCATGTAAATCTTGTTCGCCATATTCTTTCCCTCATTAGTTGCCCTGAATCATCGCCTTGGCCTGTGCATCGGCGATATCCAGCTGCCTCGCGAATTCAAAAAGTGCCGCCGCGCATTGATCTGCGCCTTTCTTCAGGTTCATAATCTCATTTGCCAGCTTTTCCAGCTGTTCCAGCAGAGCCGTTGCTGTATCACCTTTCAGCGGCCTCGCGTTCCTGCAGATACGTGCAACGTTAGTGGATTTCAACGTCTGCAACTGCTCCGCAATGTTGTCCAGTTTTCTGGCTGCTGCGCGGATTTGTGCCGTATTGTATTCCTGCATGTGCTTCAACTCCTGCGGGATATTATCTCTGAGAACAGCTCCGCCTGCCCTCCCTCCGGAAAGCAGGCAAAACTGCTGTCAATCTGATCAGGCGAAGGGGGACGTTCCGACATCCAGAGATGCCATCTGGCTCTTATTGCTGTTCTCAACCTGTTCATAGATGCCAGCGGCCTTGGTCAGTTCATCTACTGCGTCGTTCATCTTGTCTTCCGTCTGGGACAGGTTCTTGTACATGTTGTCAAACTGGGTCTTGAACTGTTCGCTCGCGTCGCCGTTCCAGGAAGTATCCAGACTCCGGACCGCGTCAGACATCTGTAGATACGCCGTCTGCATCTTCTGCAGATTGGATTTGAACTGGGTCGCCGTGTTCCTGAGCTCCTCGGGTGTTACTTTCAATACATCAGCTGCCATGGTATTTGCCTCGCTTTCTTTTCTGTCTGTTTATGATTCATGGAAAAAACATTTCAGATCTTACTTGCTCTTGATGTTACTCGCGGCCTGGTTGTCCGCTTCCTGATAGCTCTTCGCCGCGTTCTGCAGGTTAGTCACATACGTATGCACGATCTCAACCATCTGCTTGTACCAGGCGTTTGCCTTCGTCTGCTCCGCAACGAATGCCACCTGGGAATCTCCTTCCCAGCTCTGAGCCAGCTGCTCCGCAGACTTAAACGTCGCGTCCGCTGCGCTCAGGAATTCTTCTGCCTGCTGGGAAATCTTGTTCGCAGCGCTCTGCATTTCGGATATTGTTACCTCGAACCGTGCCATCTTTTGTTCCTCCTCATCTTTCTCCGGATGTTGTTCCGGGGTTCCTTTTGTTGGCTTGATTATCTCATATGCTATTGATCAATTCAACCGAATACGACAAACTGCTTGTTTTTCGGCGTGAATGGTATTTTCTGTCTTTTGTGGCGTCTATCTGACAGAAAGTTCGCCCGCTCTGATACAGAGCGGGCAAAATCTTTCAGAGCCTTTCGAATCAGGCGAAGGGGGATGTTCCGACATCCAGAGATGCCATCTGGCTCTTGTTGCTGTTCTCAACCTGTTCATAGATGCCGGCGGCCTTGGTCAGTTCATCTACTGCGTCGTTCATCTTGTCTTCCGTCTGCGACAGGTTCTTGTACATGTTGTCAAACTGGATCTTGAACTGTTCGCTCGCGTCGCCGTTCCAGGAAGTATCCAGGTTCCGAACCGCGTCAGACATCTGTAGATACGCCGTCTGCATCTTCTGCAGATTGGATTTGAACTGGGTCGCCGTGTTCCTGAGCTCCTCGGGTGTTACTTTCAATACATCAGCTGCCATGGTATTTGCCTCGCTTTCTTTTCTGTCTGTTTATGATTCATGGAAAAAACATTTCAGATCTTACTTGCTCTTGATGTTACTCGCGGCCTGGTTGTCCGCTTCCTGATAGCTCTTCGCCGCGTTCTGCAGGTTAGTCACATACGTATGCACGATCTCAACCATCTGCTTGTACCAGGCGTTTGCCTTCGTCTGCTCCGCAACGAATGCCACCTGGGAATCTCCTTCCCAGCTCTGAGCCAGCTGCTCCGCAGACTTAAACGTCGCGTCCGCTGCGCTCAGGAATTCTTCTGCCTGCTGGGAAATCTTGTTCGCAGCGCTCTGCATTTCGGATATTGTTACCTCGAACCGTGCCATCTTTTGTTCCTCCTCTTGTTTTTGGGGTATTTGTCTATCTTGCATCCTCCCGAAGCGGGCAGGATTTGGATACATTGTTGCTTCAGCAGGCTTTGATCGCTGCCGCGGACTCCGAATCTGCTCTTTCATAAAGCTTTGCAGCTTCCTGCAGGTTGTTTACATACGTGCTGACCAGCGTCATCATTTTTTTGTACCATTCGTTGGCCATCCGCTGTTCGATCATGAACGCGACCTGGGAATCGCCTTCCCAGCTATGGGAAAGGGCTTCCGCCGAATTCAGAGTGTCTCCGGCACAGGTCAGAAAATCCTCCGAGGATCTTTTGATCTTGGTGGCTGCGGCCCGGACTTCGGATAATGTAACCTCAATCTTAGCCATACTGCTTTCCTTCCTCGTTCTATTCGCTTATCCCGTATCAGTTCCCCGGAACCCCGGCCATCTGCGAAAGCCAATCCGGTGTTACATTCCTGCCTGCAAATGGATTAACATAAGGTTTCACCAGAATCGGTCCCAGGCCGCGTTCCGTAATCCCTGTGTACAGCATATCGGTTCCCATCTGTCCGATCTTTTTCTCAACCGAACGAAAGATGTCCATGCTCAGCTCCAGAGAATCCATCAGTTGCCGGATCCGCTCGCTTTCCGCGTTCATCTTTTTCAGTGCGGCCTCCAGCCTGTCCAAGATCTCGTTCAGTGTCTTGTCCCCGGTGGTCACGCCCTGACGCAGAATGCTTCTTCGTGCGGTTGTCAATCGCTGGGTCTGCTCACTCAGGCACTGGCTTATTCTGTTCAGAGACGCGAGATATTCATCGCATATCGCACTGTCCCACTTCAACCGATCCATGAATAAGCCTCCTACTTTGATTGAATCATTTCCGCAATCTTTCGGTCTGCCTGATCCAGCAGAAATGCATACTGCCGAAGCTGCATTCCGATCTTGTCGGTTTCTTCGCTGAGAGCGGTCAGCTCTTCGTGAATCCCGCCAACTGTCTCCGCCAACGCGTCTGCCGTTTCGCCGCTCAGATGTTCCGGCACATCATCCCGGATCCATTTGGTCGTATTCCGCAATGTTTTCGAAACATCTTCCGATGATTCCTGAATCATCGAAGCAATCCGACGGAGTTCGGCGGTGTCATACGTCTTAGCCAACGTTTCTGTCTTCCTTTCCTTCCAGCGACCGGACACTTCGGGAATCAGGCAAACGGGGATGAGCCGACATCAAGGGCCGCTGCGCTCGACTTGATCTTTCCTTCAGTCTGCTCCATAATGCTGATCGTCTTTCTCAGCTCAGCAATCGCGTCATCGATTTTCTGCTCGCTCTGGAACAGGTTCTTGTAAGTATCGGCCATTTTGGCACAGCAAATCGCGAAGGAGGGGCCCGCCCAGGACTGAGCCAACAGCTGGGAAGCCTTCACGCAAATCTGCAGGGCATTCAGCAGTTTGGCTCTTTCTGCGGTGTATTTTGCAATGCAGGCATTCATTGCCGCCGGATCTACTTTAATAACATCTGCCATTTGAATCTTCCTTTCTGTGCATCATTCAGTCGCACTGTCTTATTTGCCCTTGATCAGGTTGGAAACCTGCTGTTCGACGTTGCTGTAGGTCTGGTTGACCTTATCAATGGTGCTGGACAGTTCAGCGATAATCGCGATCATCTTTTCCAGCCACGAGGTCGCCTTCACCTGTTCCGCCACAAAAGCGTCGCGGGCGTCTCCACTCCAGTTCTGTGCCAGTTCCTCGGCCGCACTCTTGCAGCTTTCTTTGGTCGACCGAATGATCTCATTTGCCTGATTGATCTGTGCGGACACCTGACGTAGCTGCGCCTCGTGTCTCATAATTGTTGCCACTCCAACCATGTGAAAAACCTCCTTCAATCTTTAGTAACGTTCCGGGGTTGCCTTTCAAAATGGATTATACCATTATTGAATTCTTTCTCAACAGTTTGCGACAAACTGCACGTTTTTGGGCGCGAACTGCAAATTTCACCCTCAAAGCCTGAAATCACAACAGTTGCAGACTCGATCCGTCTGTAATCTGCTGTTCCGCCACCGTCAGGTTTGGGTTAAACACCTTTCCGTTTTCAAGGTCACACAGCAGCGTCATGTCCGGATCAAACATCACGTTCCCTCTCGTAACCTGAATCATGCGCACCAGTTCAGCCGTAACATCCTTGATTTTCACCGTGGAAGGAAGCTTGAAGTCGAACTTCTCATTCACCGCCGGTACGGATACTTCGACGATTACCATCTCCATGAGTTCCCTGTCTCCCTTGCACTTTATTCTTTTTGATCCTTTCCATACTGTAATATCATACTATATCCCCGTTGTTCTTGCAAGCGATTTAACCGGATTGTAATACATTCGAAACATTCTGTTCCGTTGGATCCTCTCCCGCATCAAGTCATTCCCCTGAACAGCAGGAACAGCGAAGCTGCTACAATGATTCCGGACAGCATCATCCCGCAAATTGAAATCGTCCGTTTTTTCTTTAGTTTTTCAGGAGAAAGAGTGCTTTCTCTTTTCTTGTTGTACTCAGCGAAAAGACATATCGATGTGACGTTGTCCTTGCCGCCGTTTTGCAGTGCCGCAATCGTCAGCTGTTTAACGGCATCTTCCGCGTTCGCGGCAGAAGCAAGGATCTTCTCAATGTCGTGATCCCTGACCATGTCCGTCAGGCCGTCACTGCAAAGCAGATACCGTTGCCCGTCCCTTATCTGTTCTCGATCGCTGATTGTCGGTGCCACCGGTGCACTGCTTCTGGACATCCCAAGAAACTGGGTGATCACGTGACGTTTAGGATGAGTATTCATTTCTTCTGCGGTAATTAATCCCATGGAAAACATTCGCTGAACTTCGCTATGATCCACCGTTTTTCGGCTCAATTTGCCGTTTTCAAGGCAATACACACGGCTGTCGCCGACATGAATGATCCGAACCTTGTCCTCACAGATCACTGCCATCGCAATAGTCGTTCCGGAGTGAAAGCCTTTCTCCCTAGCATTATCCTCGATAGTGTCCGAAATCTGTTGAAGCAGTTCCTTCAGTTGCTCCGTCCCGTCTGCCTTGCGTGTCGTTCTTGCGTATTGCTCCAACGCGCGAACTGCAGAGAGAGAAGCATCCTCTCCGCCTTCCTCGCCGCCCATGCCGTCACAGACCGCGTAAATCTGAATCGGATCGTCCGATGAATGTTTGAATGTCCCCCCGCCGTTTCGCTGAGACTCATCCATATAAAGGCCATTGAAATAGAAATTGTCCTCATTATTCTTGCGGACTTTCCCCATGTTACTGCATACTGCCGCGTTAATGATTACAGACACTTTTATTTCCTCCTTTCTGCCTCAGTGTTTTCTGTCCTCTCCCGCAGTTTGGCGGATCTTCCTCTGCGTGCTCAGGAACATGAACAGAAATACCATCATCAGGATAGCACCAACCGTCAGTGTGATGATGGGGATCGCTTTGCTTCTCTGAACCTTGAAAGTATACTCCCGGATGTTCCCCGCAGCATCTGTAGCTGAAACCCTGACCGCGTCGCTGCCGCTCTTCAGTTCAACCTCAATGCTGAACCTGAATTGCCCGTTCCCGTCAAAGCCTGAGACCGTTTCCTTTCCTTCGCCATTCCCGAGCTTCGGAAGCACCGCAACATTTACCCGAGCATTCTTTTCCGTTGTTCCTGAAACCGTAATCTTCTTCCCGCCAAAGGCCGGTGCGGGAACTCTGATATCTGCCTTATCCTGATCTTCTGTCAGCCTGACATCGCCAATCTGATCAACCGTCATCTGACATTCCGTATCATATGTAAATCCAATCACCTGTTCTGTCTCGTCTTCAATATCTGTCCGGTGCAGAACAATCTCGAAATCCTTTGGGCTCCGCAGTTCTTCATCATACTTTTCTTTGTATGCCTGTTCCAGGACGTCCTGACTAAGGGTATAGCTTTCCCCTTCCGTCAGTGAGGCCAGTGTTATCAGTTCGCCCGTCCTGCCTTTTTCTCTGCAGCACACCGCAACCAGCGTTCCGGGCGCGCCGGTAACTCCGATCTGGTGTTTTATCTCTCTTGTCAGATACAGCTCCTGCGTATCGTCCGGCTTTTCCCCGTCCAGCGTAACCCCAAAGGAGACTGTCCCGATTTCAACCGTGATGCCGCTCTGTCCGGTCGTATTACCGTGTTTATCCGTCAGGTAAACGATTATCTGATCTTTCTTCTGAACGGGCTCAGGCAAGTTATAGGTAATGAACCCGTTTTCATCCGGCTTCTCGGCCTGCAGCGGATTCCCCTGTTCGTCTTGCGAAGTGGCCGGAATCAGCGTCGGATTCGTCGCTCCATCCGGCCGATATTCAATGCGGATCTCTTCAAATCCATCCTGCTCTCCGCAGTGAAACCTCAATTCTTTTGCGCCTTCCAGGATGGAGATGACGCCATCCCGTCCGTCTTCTGAAGAAAACGAGCACTCCGTATCGATAATAACATTGACGTATTTCTGGAAGTCTGTTCCCCTCCCGGAATACTGGAACGTAACTTTATAGTTCCCATCCGCCTCCGGTCTCGTAGCAAATTCTGTCTTCCATTCTCCGTTCTCATCGGATGTGAAAGAGCACTTGCTGAAAGGCTGCTCATCATTTTCGAAGGTTGCCATCATTGCGCGGTTGGGTTTCGCTTTCCCCTGAATGCTGAAAGTCTCTCCCGCCGTTTTTTCGCTAATCTCATAAAAATCCTTCTCCGGCAGAATCTCTTCAAGATCGCTGCCCTGAACAACCGCTTCAGCTAAAATGACTTCAGGTTTACCTTCTTCGCTGATTGTAATCCTTGTCCCGGCCGTAAAAGGCTCATCCTGTTCATATTGTGCCTGCCCGGTGTTGTCAACATCCAGGGCAGCTTCCCTGTTCCTCTCTTCTCCGTTTGTTTCCGGTTCTGTAAAAGAGAGAACCAACCTGCTGCCCGGCGCTGCATTGCTAATGCGGATCACCGGAAATGCGTCGTCACAGACCGGATCTGCAACAACCGGACTGTAAGCTTTAAAAACAAGCGTTTTCTCATCCGGTTTCCCGTCTTTGCGAATCTCGAAAGTTTTTTCGCATTGTTCCTGGTTTTCTTCATAGAAGAAACGAATACTCGCCGCCTCCTGCGTCTCGGCATACGTCAGTTCAAAGGCTTCGCCTTCATTCATGCTTTGGTTCACTTCTTTGGCATTACTGAAGGTCAGCAAGGCCTTGACCGTTTTTCCCGGTTCTCCCGCGATCCGGATTCCGACCTTCTTGTCCGCCCCGGTGTTGACGCCTTGCGCCGCGTCATAGTAGAAGCATTCGATTCCTTCTGCCGGCTCCGTAATGTGAATCTCCTGCCACTTGCGCGTATAGGAAACAGTCTCTTCGTCTTCCTCGCCGTTCTCGTTTGTATAGCGGACGGTTATCTTTTCCTCGTCCCCGATAAGGGTTCCCTGCTCGATCCTGATCGGCAATATAATGCTTTCCTGAGGTTGCCTTATCTGCGGGATTTCTGTCGGAGATATAATCTCTTCCCCGATTTCGTTCAAAACCTCCAGGGTACCATAGTTCCGGTTCACTTTTACATGAATCTCGATAGGTTCCCTGTTGTTGTCAAAATCCCTGATCTCCTTTTCCTCTTCAATCTCTATCTCAGCCTTGGGGATAATATGAAGGAAGAATTTCATCTGCTCTTCCATCAGGGTATCTCCAGGGCTGACGGAAGCCTCATCTTTGCGGGTCTGCTCTTCTTCAGCCTTTCCGGACCAATCAACAATAAGTTCCAGATCCAGGATCTCTCCGGTCCTCTCGTCCGTTTTCTTTTTGATGTAATCCCCGAGCTGAAGAACAATCGACTTTCCGTCTCCGTTTTCTTCTGTTTCAGGCAACAGCATAGTTTTACTGCTTTTTCCCTCCGTTGCGTCCGCGGTATCGGATGCGACTTTTTCTTTTCCGCAAAGCACAACAACCGGACCTTTCTTCTCCGGAACGTTCTTCACGGTCAACGTCACTTCTTCGGAATCCATGGGAACTGTCCATTCGAAAGCATCTGAGGATGTGCGACTGACCTTTTTGCCGGTCACCTCGATCTCCGGCTGAGTCACAGGTTCCGGTGTGGGTGCAGCCTTCCAGGTCATAGGTTTCGCGTTCCGAATAACTTCCTTATTATATTCTGCCCCCGGAACAGGTGTCTTCGCAGGTATTTCAGCGGGAGTCTCTTTCAGAGTCTCTGTTCCGCGTTCTCCGTCCGTATTGACCACATGGACAGGGACTTCAGGCAGTGCTTCGCCCTCCGCGAAGCACAGCTCTTTCGTCCAAATGCACAGCGTCAGCAACAGTATGCATCCTCTGAACATCCTTCCTTTCTTCACGTTCCTCTTCCTCCCGCTTACACGTGGATTTCAACGGTCACCTTGCTGTAGCCCAGTTCCAGCATGTCATTTGTCCGCAGCGCCTGGCTGTCTGTCAGCTGCAAACCGTTCACCTTTGTTCCGTTGGAGGATCCGAGATCCTTAACATACAGTCCGTCGGCCTGCAGGGAAATCTCCAAATGATGCTTGGAAACGCTCTTGTCGTTAATCTGAATGTCGCAGTCGTTTCCACGGCCCAGAATAATCTTGCTGCGCACGGAAGCGGTCTTTTCCGTCACATTTCCTTCCGTTTCAATCCGGAAATTAATCTTCAGTCCCGGTTCTTCCTTAATACGAACCGTCTTGTCTTCGTCGTCATAGTTCACCATCGGCAAGGTCTTTTCGCCGGAATCGCTGTCATCGGATGTGCCTTGTGCAGCAAACGCGGCGGTTTCGGCGCTGCCGAACATACTCTGTTGGAGTGAGTCCGAAGCAGAGTGCGAGAACGGACTCGTTGTCTTCTCTCCGTTAAAAGCTTCCACGGTGCTATAGCTCCCCGCTCCGCCGGGTTGGTCACCGAAGGTGGTCTGCTCACCGTCGCAGGAACTGCTTTTGCTGTAGGTGGTCTTCTCCCCTTCTTCTGCACCTCCGCTGAGCTTGCTGTACGTCGTGGCCTCGCCGTCACCGGAACCCGGATAGTTCAGACTTTCCATCTTCAGGGCCGGCTGCTTTTTCTTTTTCCTGGAACTGATGAAAATAATCAGTAGAATAAACGCCGCAAGAACAAACAGCGCAATCGCGCCCGCTATCCAGATTCCGTCCGGTCCAAAGGTGTCCGTAATAAAACCCATGATACCGCCTTTCTTTTCCTCTGGTTCTTCGGTCGGCGCTTCTGTAATGACCGGGGTCGGAGTAGGCGTGTCTTCCGGTGGAATCGTAACTTCCGGAGTCGGTGTTGCAGGTTCCGGCGTAAAAGTAATCAGTAGCGTCGGTGTGGGTGTCGGCGTCGGTGTCGGCGTCGGGCTCGGCGTTTCAGTCGGAGTCGGAGTAGCTGTCGGTGGCATGGTTGGAGGTGGCGTGGTTGGTTCGGGCGTCGGTGTCGGTGTGGGTGTCGCAGGATCCGGTGTCGGCGTTGGAACGCCCTCCGACGTCAGTGACTTTTTGATCGGATTGCTCTTGCTGCTTTTACCGCCGCCCAGATCCAGTTCAAGGCTTATGTCCGTTTCGCCTTTTGCTGTGAATACCTCATATACCGGCGCAAAGTAGATCATTGCCTTGGTCCGCAGGTTACTCTTGATCTGCAAAAGCCGCTGTGAAATGATATTGGCATCGCTTCCGCTTGCCTGAAAAACCTGTCCGCCGGTTTTTTTCGCGTATTCTTCCAGATTGTTCACCTGTCCACCGATGGAAACAAAGTAGAACGGCAGATAACCGTTCACGGTGCTCAGGAGGGAGTCTTCATAGCTGTCCGCATCCTGGTCGGTAATGATGATAATTGCTTTCTGTGAGTCCTTGGATGCCTTGGGCAGTACATTGGTCAGGGCATGATTCATCGCGCCAACCATATTCGGCGTATTGTGTGTGTAGTTCACGTGAACAACCTTGTTTTTCCCGGTCAGATCATTACTGCCGGTAATGAAATTTGCGAATTCTCTCTCAATGCCTTCATGATAATAGACGAGGTATATTTCTTCATTGTTGAGAGAGCCCACGAAGCTGGTAACAGCTGTCTTGACTTTTTCGGCATCCTGATACCTTATTGTTGCATCAATCAGAAGTATATAGGACACCTTCTTGAATTTGTCCTTTTCAACCAGATAAGCCTGGCTCTGGATTTTCTGATCCCCGTTTTCCGCGTTCAGGAAATGGCTTTCTGTGGAAAGATCGTCCGTCACGTCGTTTCCGTTTGTGTCCGTAATGTTAGCCAGTACGGCAATCGTTCCCCCGTCCTGATAAATATTGGTAACTGAAACACCGCCCGTTTCCGCAAATGCGGAACTCATCATGGCGGTGATCATCACAAAAGCCAGCACGATACAACGGATTCTTTTTTTCACTTGGAACACTTCCCTTTCCCTTTTCTCTTATCTTCTGCCGCACTGCGGCTTCCGGTCAATAATGGACCCCTCCGGAGACTCTCCATACCTTTCGGACCCGTTCGATTTCATATACATATTGTATACCATTCCACCCGTCTCTTCAACTCCATCTTGGAACCGATATGGGGCATGTTTTTTCTCCGT
>Ga0265298_10007803_pt1 | contig 12937 bp, 7 predicted proteins | sample AusTroGonzalo_MG_3_FD_193486 | JGI IMG/M metagenome (GOLD analysis project Ga0265298, IMG submission 193486) | Bovine rumen microbial communities from tropical cattle in Woodstock, Queensland, Australia - Gonzalo_01 | ecosystem: Host-associated > Mammals > Digestive system > Stomach > Rumen ... | reverse complement strand
TCAGGAAATCCCGGCACACCTCGACGGGACCGTGCGCGATATCGTCATGGGGCGAGTTTCCGTAGTGAGTGGCGGTTCCGTAATCTCGAAAAAGATTCTGGACGATGGGGCGCATAATGCGACTGCCGAAGCCATTTTGGGCAAGACGGGCATTGATGCGGATGCGCCTTACGATAGCTTGAGCGGTGGTCAAAAACGCCGTGTGCTTTTTGCACGAGCTGTCGCTGAAGACCCGGATTTGCTTTTGCTCGATGAACCGACAAACCATTTGGATATCCCGGCCATCCAGTGGTTGGAAGGTATTGTGACACGCCTTTCTTGTGCGGTGATGTTCGTGAGCCACGACCGTGCATTTGTGCGCCGCACGGCGACTCGCATTTTTGAATTGGACCGCGGACGTGTACGCAGTTGGGATTTCCCGTATGACAAATTTGTGCAGTTCAGGGACCAGGCACTTGCCGAAGAAGAAAAGGCAAATGCACTTTTCGATAAGAAGCTTGCCGAAGAAGAAGTCTGGATTCGCAAGGGAATTCAGGCACGCCGTACACGCAACGAGGGGCGAGTCCGAGCCTTGATCAAGATGCGAGAAGAACGTGCGGCTCGCCGCTCCCGTACAGGGAATGTGAACATGCAGATTACGGAAGCCGACCGTTCCGGGCGCCTCGTTGCACGTCTTAGGAACGTGAGCTATTCGTATGACGGGAGCCCGCTCATTAATGACCTTTCGACCGAAATCAGCCGTGGCGACCGCATAGGCATTGTGGGGCCGAATGGCTCCGGAAAGACGACGCTTTTACGCTTGATTCTTGGCGAACTCCAGCCGGAATCGGGCGAAGTCCGCTTGGGCAGCAACCTCCACATTGCCTATTTCGACCAGATGCGTACCCGCTTGCGTGAAGACAAGTCGCTTATTGAAAACATCGGTGACGGTCAGGCGTATATTACTTTGAACGGCGTCAAACGCCATGTGTTAAGTTATTTGCAGGACTTCTTGTTCTCGGCGGATCGTGCTCGTGGCCCAATCAGTGCTCTTAGCGGTGGGGAACGCAACCGACTTTTGCTCGCGTGTCTCTTTAGCCACCCGAGCAATGTTCTTGTGCTTGACGAACCGACGAACGACCTGGATATGGAAACGCTCGACCTCCTGGCCGAACTTTTGGCTGACTACAACGGCACCGTCCTGACCGTCAGTCATGACCGTGCCTTCCTCGATTCCGTGGCAACGGGCATCCTCGCCATCGAAGAAGACGGACGCGTCTTTGAGGCGGTCGGCGGTTACTCCGATTACGAGGCGAACAAGAAACTCCGCGACAAGGAAGCCGCGAATGCCGCCCGCCTTGCCGCCGAGCGTGAAGCCGAAAAGCAGGCCCGCACAAATCCTGCGGCCGCGACCCCCGCGCCCGCCAAGAAGAAAAAGCGTAGCTACAACGAAGAACGCGAATACGCTGCATTGCCCGAAAAAATCGAAAAACTCGAAAAGGAAATTGCCGATTACCAGCTGGAACTTTCCAAGCCCGAGGTGTACACGAACGCATCGCTCATCGTGGAACTCCAAAAAAAGATTGCGGATGACGAAGCCCTGCTAGAACAAGCTTACGAGCGTTTTGAAATCCTTGACAATTTGGGCTGATTTTTTTTTACTCCCCTAGTGACAATCCCAAGAGGATAATATAGATTTAATCTGAATGGGTCTTGGTGTTTATCTTAGAGGAGTTGAAGAAATGAAATCGCTATCTTTGTCTTTGGTGATGGCGTTGGCTGGCGTCACGATGAGCCATGCCGCGACGGTTTGGAGTTATGATAAGCCTACGGGCAATGATGTGCAGCCCGAAAAAAATTGGTTCAGCTTTGCACAAGGTGGTTCCACTACGGGGAGCCTGATTGATACCGATGAAGGGTATAAGAAGTTTACGGTGGCTTTGGACCTGAACTCGAGTGAATACAGCACTGCAGGTTTTGGGTTTGTATGGAAGTCCTCGAATGGTCAGGATGCTCCGGTAGACCTTTCGGCATATCCTGGTATTTGCTTCACGTATAAGGCTGACCGTCCGTTCCGAGTGGACTTTAAGCAGCCTTCGGTGACGGACTACAACTTTTATGGTGTAGTCCTCCCTGCACAAGACGAGTTTGTCGCCAAGTATGTCGACTTCCAGAGCTTGGCACAGGAAGGTGGCTGGGGCAATACCGTCAGTTTGGATTTGACCCAACAGCAAGCCATCCAGGTGAACTACAAGGAAGGCATCGCCAAGAATCTCGAGTCGAGCGATACCGAAAGAAATAAGAACGTCATTACGTTTGCTGCAGTTTCTCTTGGTGAATGCGAATCGGCTGTTGCAAAAACGGGCCTCCAGGTTCTTGAACCTTATGACAAGACCCAGTCCGTGAGTGTGAAGGAATCGGATTCCCTCAAGATTGATCTTAAGAAAATCTTTAGCGACGATGAAGGCGCTACGCCGACGATTACAATTGTTTCTCCTTCGATATTGAAGCAGGTCAAGCCGACGGGTGCAGCCTCGTTGACGGATGAACTTGTGTTTATTGCATCTAGCGTTGAAAAAGATGTTACGGCTTCTTTGGTGATAGTTGCTGTGGACGGCGGTTCTTCGGCTATTGTGACTATTGAAGTTACGGTTACCGATGAAGGTGATGGTCCTGTCGGCCCGACTTGTCCGGGAGATCCGGAATGCCCGGATGATCCTCCTACGGACAACCATCCGACTAAGGTGCTTCCGCCTTACGATGAAGTTACTGTAATGGCTCTTAAGGAAACGGATACGTTGAAAGTTCCGTTGGCGAAGCTTTTTGCGGACGAAGACAATGACAAGCTTGTTTTTGCTGTGGACATGTCTGCTTCGCTGATGTCTATACTTACTCCGCTGGATAAGATTACATTGGCGGATACTCTTCGCTTGATTCCGTCTGGTATCAAGAAGGATACTGTTATTAATGTCGCTGTCTATGCAACGGATGGCAAGTCTGATGCCGTGTTTGTCCAGTATACGTTGTCGATTGAAGATGCAAATAGGGCTCCTATCGCTGTAGATACTTCGTACTCTGTGACGGAAGGGGAATCCTTGATTGTTCCCATTGTCCGTGGACTTGCTGTGATGGGTTCTGACCCGGATGGTGACGACTTCCTTGTTGTGCCAGTCGATTCCACCAAGCATGGTGTGCTGACGGAATTCTCTCAGCTGGGCTCGTTTGTCTATACTCCGGAAAAGGACTTCCGCGGCGATGATACTTTGACTTATGTGTTGGTGGAAACCGCAAATCACACGATGATTAGTAACAGAGGTATTGTGGTTATCCATGTGTTGCCGGTCAATGCCAAACCGACCGTCACGGTTGCCGATAGTGCATTCTTGAAGGATACCTTGATGCTTGACATGGACTTCGATGAAGATACGGTGAAGCAAATCAAGATTCCGACAAAGTCTCTGGTCTTTGCAGACCGTGAAGTTACCGAAGGCACTCAGAAGTTTACGTATAAGGCTACTGGAACAAAGATTGTTGCTGCAGTCGATAGCGTGACCGCCTCCACTTACTTCATTTCCTTGAAACCGGTGGCTAGCGCTACAGGTCTTGCAACGATCTTCTTCTATGCTTCTGATGGTGCTGATTCTGTTGGCGTGACACTTTATGTGAAGCTCATTTCTCCGAAGGATGTCGCTCAGGCCGTGAAGGACGAATACAAGACGTTCAACGACAGTACGCTTTCTGTGGATGCCAAGAAGGGCGTTCTTGCTAACGACAAATATCCTGAAGGCGTAACGAAGGGCATGGAAGCTGCACTCGCTCAGGAACCCAGTCACGGAACGCTTACTCTCAATAAGGATGGTAGCTTCAAGTACGTGCCGGAAGAAGGTTATGAAGGTGTAGATTTCTTTGGTTACTACGCTGTAGTCAATGGCACGAAGTCCAAGGCTGCCATTGCGACGATTGACGTAGGAAAGCGTAATTTGCTCCCGACCGTTGCGGTTAAGCCGGAAACTCTCGATACGACCGTGACCGAAGATTTCCCGACCTCGAGAGCTTTGAAGTACACCAGTTCTGTAGTTGCCTCTTGGTTCAAGGATCCGGAAGGCGACCCGTTGACTTTCTCCGCAAAGAGCAAGGACGGCAAGCTCAAGGTCCAGATTACGGATAAGGGAATTCTTGAAATCAATTCTGCTCCGGATTCTACGGGCAAGGCTTATGTGGTCGTGACCGCGACGGATGAAAAGTCTGGTTCCAAGAGCTTTGAATTCTGCGTGAAGATTACTCCGGTGAACGATAAGCCTGTGCTGATTCATGCCGATACCGCTTACGTGTCTAAGACGGAATGGAAGGTCAAGTGGGATCTCGATACGCTTGTCTATGATGTTGATGGCGATGAACTCACGTATACTCCGAATGAAACTAGTGCTCTGTCGAAGTACGTGTCGATCTCTATCAAGGGTTCCGTGCTGACGGTGAAGTCGCTTGAAGGTGTCAAGTATAAGGACGACCAGAAGTTTGCTATCGGTGTGAAGGTGAGCGATCCGGATAAGTTGAACGTCACGATTCCGTTGTATATCATCGTTGGTGAAAAGCCGATTGGTTTGCAACCTCAACTTGCTCAGCCGAAGGCTACTTGGCAGAATGCCGTGATGGCAAAGCGTGGAAACGTTTCTATCATGGATATGCAGGGCCGCAAGATCTGGAGTGCCAAGCTTCCGGTGAACCCGGCTGATGTCAAGAACGCTTCTGCCCAGGTGCAGGGTCGCAAGATCCTCCGCGTGAACAACCAGACCTGGACGATCAAGTAGGTGTGATTTGTCATGCCGGATTTATTCCGGCATCGCCTTTTAAAATAAAAGAAGAGGCTCCGCGAATGCGGAGCCTTTTCTCTTGTAGTCTGTCACCCTGGAGAGGCGAAGCCTCGATAGGGTCCATGACACTCACTTTTTGTGTGTTACTTCACGAGTGCTTCGGTGTCGAGGGCGATAAGCAATTCTTCGTTTGTTGCAACGACGATAGCCTTCGGCGTGCCGTCCTTCGTGATGAGGTGGTTGGATTCCTTGCCGCTCTTGAGGTTGCGTTCTTCGTCAACCTGGTAGCCGAGAAGCTTGAGGTTGTCCAAAGCCTGCTTGCGGACGTAGAAGCTGTTTTCGCCAATGCCGCCTGTGAAGACGATGGCGTCGATGCGCGGGAGAGCCATGGCGAGGCCGCCGATTTCGCGGGTGAGGCGGTAGCAGAACACGTCGAGAGCGATTTGTGCCTGCTTGTTGCCTTCGCTTGCAGCCTGCGTGAGCGTACGCATATCGTTAGAAAGGCCGGAGAGACCGAGCAAACCGGATTCCTTGTTCACGAGGTGGTCGAGCTTGTCGATGGTGCCGTATTCTTCGCCGTACTTCTTAGCGATGTAGAAGAGGATGGCCGGGTCGAGGCTACCGGAACGCGTGCCCATGATGAGGCCTTCGAGCGGGGTGAAACCCATCGTGGTATCGACGCACTGTCCGTTTAAGATGGCGGAGCAGCTGGAACCGTTGCCGAGGTGAGCCGTGATGAGGCAGGTTTCTTCGGGCTTGGTGCCGAGAACCTTGCAAGCTTCGGCAGTCACAAAGCGGTGGCTTGTGCCGTGGGCGCCGTAACGGCGGATGCCGTCCTTTTCGTAGAACTTGTACGGGATACCATAGAGGTAAGCCTTCTGCGGCATCGTCTGGTGGAATGCCGTATCGAATACGGCGACCTGCGGGAGGCCCGGGAAGAACTTGGTGGCGCATTCCATACCGGTTGCGTGTGCCGGTTCGTGCAGCGGGGCAAAGAGCGTGATGCTGCGGATGTAGTCGATGACTTCCTGAGAGACCTTTTCGCTCTTGATGTACTTACCGCCATGCACGACGCGGTGGCCGATAGCTTCGATCGTGGAGGTGAGCTTCTGGGCGTCGAGGAACTTCTTGACCTGATCGACGGCTTCGGCATGCGTGGGGCAATCGAAGTTGAAGTCGATGTTGCCTTCGGGGCCCTTGGCCTTGGTGTGGCCATTCACGCCGATATTTTCGACGAGGCCGCTTGCGATGGACTGCTTGGTCTGAGTGTCGATGACGGCGAACTTCACGGAAGAGCTGCCGCAGTTAAGAACGAGTACGCGCATGAGATTTCCTTTATAGATTAAAGACGAGAGACGAGAGACGAGAGAATTTTCTCTTTTTTCACGCGAAGCGTCTTACTAAATCTTTCGTCTTTCATCTGTAGGCCCGTAGGGCCGTTCTTTCTTCTAAATAATAGTATTTTGGTGTGGCGTTGGCTTTAAATTTGATTCGAGCGGGTAATATAAAATTCTAAATTCTTGTTTATGCTCAAGAAAATTTTTGATTTTGATAACCGTGTGTCGGTGTATTGGACGAACCGCCATTTTTCGCGCAAGACGAATGGCTGGCTCCGTTTTTATGTGCGCTTGGGCGATGGCTACATTTGGGCTTTGTTCATTGCGTTTCTGGTTTGGAAAGTCGGTTGGGACAGTTTCTTGCCGATTCTTTGGCAGGCGCTTGTTTCGCTCGCGATGAGCCTTTTGATCTACGAAGGGGTTAAGCTCAGCACCAAACGTCCGCGTCCGTTTGCGGCAAATCCGCAGATCAAGGCGGAGGTTCCGCCGCTCGACAAGTACAGTTTCCCGTCGGGCCATACGATGAACAATTTGGCCGTGGCGAGTACGGTCTTCTTTTGCATGCCGCAGTACGGCTGGGTTATGATGCTGTTGCCGCTCACGTGGGGGCTTTTGCGCGTGTACTTTGGCGTGCATTGGTTCTCGGATATCGTATGTGGATTCTTGCTTGGCATCTTGAGCTTTGTGCTTGGGCATGCCTTGTGGATTCCGATTTCTGCCGCGATTGGAGCGTAACTTAGGCGTTATTCTTTTACTTTGTCATCCCCGACTTGTTCGGGAATCGCCTTTCTCGGATTGAAAAATGATTACCGATTTTCTTCCTGCTTCTGAATTTTTTTCACAAGCTGATTGGAACTCAAAAATTTATCTGCTCTTGCGCCATGCCGAACGCAACCACATAACGCCGCAGGACAAAGACTTTGGTGCGCATGTCGGGCTTACGGATAGTGGGCGCCGTCAGGCTGTGGCTCTTGGGCGCATTTTCCCGGCTTTTGGCGATGCCTCTTATTTTTCGAGCCCGGTCGGTCGCTGCATGGAAACGGCGGAATGCATTTATGAAGGCCGTAAACTGGCCGGCTATGTGGATAACGATATCGTTGGCGGTTCTTCGAATGCGGCGGTCGGTTCTACGTCAAAGGTCGTGCCGCTTTATCCGTTGGGCGATTTCTTTGTTCGCAACAAGGACGCTTACGAGCAGACTTTGAAGGACGGCTTTTACGAAGGCATTTGCAAGTGGCTTGATGACGGCGAACATGCGGCTTTCTTGCCGCTTCGTGAACGGGCCGAGCAGATGCGCGAAATGATGTTTGAAAAATCGAGTTCGCGCTTTAACGTCTTCGTGACTCACGATGCGTGGGTGGTGCCGTGCCTCTCGCATTTCTGCGGCTTCAAGTTTACGCCGAAATGCTGGATGAACTTTTTGACGGGCCTTGCTTTTGAAGTGCCCGAAAAAGGCGATGTGAAGATTACTCCTATCACCGCCATGGAAACTGGCTGGCTTCTATTTAGATGAGAGAACGGACCTGCGGTCCTATAGACGAGAGACGAAAGAAATATCTTATTAAATAATCTCTAGTCTCTAGTCTGCGAGCGAAGCGTTCTTTCGTCTAATTTTATACATTAACGGTATGATGCAGTCGAATTGCTATAGACGGATTTTTGTTCTTGGTTCTGGATTCAGCAAGTCCTTCTCGCCGCAGATGCCTACGCTCCGCGACTTGAACGAGCTGATCCCTTTTGGCATTCCCGATGAATTCCCGCATTTGCGCGATTACTGCAAGCGCTTTGTGGAACTTTGCAATGGCGATGATGAGTATCTCGGTATCGAGCCCTTGGCGACTGCGATTCTTTCGGCGCAGATTTTCCCAGGTGAACGCGAACGCCTTTACCATGCATCGCTCCGCTTTGAACTTCTGCGTTTTATCGCAAACGTTATCCGTAGCGATAATGTCCTAGATGAAAGCTCTACGAAAATCCTTAAGCAGTTCCTTAAGACGTGCGAAAATAATCCGTCGGAAGGCTCGCGCGATACGCTTTTGCTTTCGTTCAATTACGACACGCTTATTGAAACCGCGATTGCAAACGACAAGGAACTGAGCGAAACGGTGTCGGTCGATTATGGCGTCAAGATTGAACCGGCAGACCGTTCGGCCAAGCGCGGGAAAAGAACGCGCACGATTGATCTTATCAAGTTGCATGGTTCGCTCAACTGGTTCCCGGTCAAGGGCGCTAGTGACGAACTCGACTTGAAGAATGTTTGCGAGGTAGAACCTCAAGACCGCAGTTTCCCGATTTACTGCGAAGATACTCCGGTGTATATCCCGATGGCCCACGCGAAGGAATCGTTCTTGCGAGGGAGCCTTTTCAATCTGTTGTGGTCCAAGGCCGATTACTACTTGAAAAATGCCGAAGAGATTTACTTTATCGGTTACGGGTTCCCAAAGACGGATATCAACAACTTGGAATTCCTGTTGCGCCACCGAGACCGCTTTAAAAAGGTCATTGTGCTGGATAGCAAGGGGTGGCTTGACGTGCAGCGCTTGCAGAAACTGCTCGGGAACGAGCTTGTCGAATGCTGCGACGCCAAGGAGTTCATAAAGAATCTTTAATGTGTTAAATCGATTAGGAATTCGATGGTCATGTATCCGTCTTCGTCAACGAGAACTTGTGCGTCTTCCGAGAATTTAGCCAGCTGCTCGTTCAATGCATTCTTGAAAATGGGATCAATATTTGTTTCTAAATAAAAGATGAGTTTAACGTAGGTGATTCTTTCTTGAGGCTGTTTCCACGGATTGATTTCGCTTTTCTTTGAGTCTAAATAAATGGCATCACAAGGATAATCAATGTATCTGTCAATGTCAAATACATTTTTCCATCCATGTCTATACTTATCTAAGAAATTGCACTGACCAGATGTTCGTGAACCGTCGCTTAAATTGGTAAAATTCTTTTGGCGTTCCAAACGCTTTTGACCTTTTTTCACGTGCGTTTTCAAGAGACTATAATTGCATTTCTCTGTCCCATCTCCGTAAACAATCTGCTCGAATTTTTCTGTGAAGTTTGCAATTTTTTCTGCAGATCCAGCAGGGAATTCTTCCGGACTATTTTTTACCTGTTCACGCAATCCACGCAACGCGTTCACGATGGCGTAGGTTTTCTTTAGAAGCTCGTCCGGAGTCAGCTTATGAGTTTTTAGGATTTCGGGGAGTTCCCACTTGTTGTGTTTGAAATCATAAACAAAACGGTTGATATAATTTTCCCCATGCAAAGGCACAGATGATAAATTACGAATCTTTAGTGATATATCATCAAAATCTATAACCGTAGAGGGATTGTAAATCTTTGCCGATTTTAGTGGCATATCTATGCTTATGGAATAACGGAGTTTGCCATAATTCTTTGTGATGCCGTCACCCATATGGACAGTGTATGGCTCAACATCCAATTCTCTGATGTTCGCGGAGATGGACAAGTCAACCCTGCTAATGAAGCAGTCTTCCATTATAATGAAGCCTTCGAATATGTGGAAATTTAGCTTGACGTGTGCATCAAGGCTTACATTGATGTCTCCAGCACTCTGCATAATTCCTCTATTGTTTGGAACAAGTTGGAGTGAATCGAGTGTGACTTTGTATATTAAAGTATTTGATTGATTGTGCAGTTTTGCTTTTTTGATTTTGCTAAAATCGCTTGTACTCCGTATATCGTAGAAATTATTTTCGTCGTATTTGTCAAGGAAATATTTTAGAGATTCGTTGAGTATGGCAATGCGGCCTGGTGGAAATTTCTTTTTAGGGAAATGGGCAAAGGCGTTTTTTATCTTGGTCAGGTGCAACTTTCCTTCATTCCCGCCTTTGTCAAGGACGATACCATCATCTAAAGCGAGTTGCATGTATATGTTATAAATGTTTACCATTTCGAAAATTTCTTTTATATCTAATGGCTTTCCGGCTTTAGAGAATTGCAATTTACCGAAAAACGGGATGCCTATTTTTTTCAGTGTATCAATAACATCGGTTTCCATGGCTACGGAAAAATCGGTAATATTGGTTTTTACTCCGCTTGGGGTTATAGAAACTTCTAATTGACTACCATCAACAACATATGGCACGTACGGCAATGATCGTGTATTCTCTGCGGATATACCGGGGGCTGTTATTTTCCATGAGTTGAACTTTGACTCCAGCTGGTATTTGTCTTCTTTTTTCACCAATTTTAAATTGACCAAAAAAGAAGAATTGATTTTTGTTTTTAAGACTGAAGTTTCGAAATGTGCTTTTTGCAAATCGGTATTGAAGACAAATTCTATTTCTATTAAATATTCGAAATCTGTTGTGTGATATTCTTTAGGAGAATTTAAAAGGTTTATAGTTGTAGAATCATTTTTGTAAGTATGATGTTTAAATCTTAAGTTAATTTCCGAAAATAGATTGCCTTGTTTTTTTAATGATTGAACGGCCTTTTTTATTCCGCGCAAATCAAATTGAATTTTAGATCCTGATGTTCTTTTGATTTGCAAAGCTCGCATAAGGCGTAGCCTGGTTTCATCCGTTTTTCTTATAACCTTGGAGGCGCTGTATTCAACACCGCCTATCATCAAATTTTTCCCGATATACGGAATTTCGTAATTATGGCCGAAATTTGGAAGAGATCCTATAGAATCGGTATTTATCGTTACAATGGAGTCTTTGACTGTTTCTTCTATACAAACATCCGCAAGCATGCCATCGCCATCGATATCTACTTTATATCCGGCTGGGACAAAACCTTCGCTGCAGAAAATCTTTTCCTTTTGGGGAGGATGGTACATTCTGACTAAAGCATGACTTGTGTCGAACATGAATAAAAGTATGGCGGTCACAGCGAATAAAATTCGATGATGCATTTCTTTCGGGAAAATTGAATCTTTCATAAAAACGATGGGTGAAGTTGAACTTTGTTCGGACTTCGTGTAAAATACAAAAAAAGCGGCCTGCTGACCGCTAGAATTCCGGATCTCTAAAGTTCCCGTAGAGTTCGCGCCCGTCGAATACCCAGACGACCGCCTTCTTGTCCTTTAAGAATCTGGACTTGCCTTTGAACATTTGCGGCCCGATGTTTCCGCCGCCGACTTTGCTGATGGAATACGTCTCGACGCTCGTGGCCATCGCGATGTAGTCGCCGATGGTGGCGGCGTACGATTTTCCTTGTCCGGCATTGCTGTCGCCGATAACGATAATCGGTGCTTTTTTTGTGCCGAAGTATTTGTAACCGTCAGGGCTTATGACTTTCTGTTCCTTGATTTTGTAGTGGATGTCGGAGTCGTGCAAAAGCGTGTAGAGGTTTCCGGTTCCTTCGACAACTGTGTCCCTGAGAATGTAGCGTCTGCGGTTCATCCCGTACAGGAGCGGTGCGAGGGAATCGGCCACCATGTTGGCGAGCACGAGTCTTGCGGGACCGGTGCAGTGACTTTCGTACGGATCGAACATGGGCGTTTCTTTGCCCAGGAACTTTTCGAGGTTCTTGATTTTGTCGAGAGCGTCAATGACGGTGACGTTGTGCTTGCGGAGCTTTTCCACCCATTTTTTGTATTGGGGGAGATTGATTCCTTTTTTAGCTTTATCGGAATAATGTTCCGGAGCGGCAAGCAACTTGTCGGGGACCGGGACCACGATAAGCTTGATGCCCCTGCTTTCGAGAGAATCCTTGAAGGCGACGATTTGCGGGGTGTTGTCTTTCCAGGGCTTTACGATGTGCAACAGGCTTTCTTGCAGGTAAAGCCATCCGCCTTTCCCTTCAATGACGCACGTGATTTCTGCTTGAGTGCTGCCGCATTTTTTAAGGTCGCGGATGATCTGCTTGTGCAGTTCCGAAGCGAACGACGGTACAACCAGGGCGCACAAAGCGAAAAGCGCCACAAGGGCGCTCTTTGTTACCTTGCACGTCATTCGGATGACGTTTGCTCGATGGAATACCTTAGCCACTAACCACATAAAAGATTGATATAGTAATGAGCAATCAGCAATGAGCGATGAGTGGTGAAGATTAATTTGGAGCCAAAAGGCTCGATTAAAAACTCAAAGGCACAAAGTGCCGACCTCATGGCTCGTAGCGTAGCGGGCTCAATGTTCGTTTCTACTTAATCAGCGATTCTCCGGATTCGACGCTCTGGTAGATGAGGGTGTTGATGGTCATCGGACCGACACCGCCCGGCACCGGAGTGTAAGCGGAAGCGACTTCTTCGAGACCCTTCTCGATATCGCCGACGCCACCCGGATGGTAACCGGCATCTACGACGACGGCACCCGGCTTGATCCAGGACTTCTTGATGAATTCCGGCTTGCCGACAGCACCCACGAGGATATCTGCCTGCTTCACGAATTCCGGAAGGTTTTCGGTCTTGCTGTGGCAAATGGTCACGGTGCAGTTTGCGTTGAGGAGCATCATGGCCATCGGTTTTCCGAGGATGGCGCTACGGCCAACGACTACAGCATGCTTGCCTGCAAGCGGGATGTTGTAAGCCTTGAGGAGGCGCATAATGCCGGCCGGTGTTGCGCAACCGTAAGCCTTTTCGCCCATGGACATGCGGCCAAAGCCGAGGCAGGTCACACCGTCGACGTCCTTGCGGGCATCAATCGCTTCGAATGCGGCGCGTTCGTCAATGTGGCGCGGAACCGGGTGCTGCAACAAAATGCCGTGGACGTTCGGGTTCTCGTTGAGTTCCTGAATCTTGTTGAGGAGTTCTTCGGTCGTGGTGTTCTTGTCCATCACCACGCGGATGCTTTCCATGCCTGCGCCCGCGTCGGCATGGAAAGCATCCGCGTGGTGATG
>Ga0265298_10007802_pt1 | contig 12937 bp, 8 predicted proteins | sample AusTroGonzalo_MG_3_FD_193486 | JGI IMG/M metagenome (GOLD analysis project Ga0265298, IMG submission 193486) | Bovine rumen microbial communities from tropical cattle in Woodstock, Queensland, Australia - Gonzalo_01 | ecosystem: Host-associated > Mammals > Digestive system > Stomach > Rumen ... | reverse complement strand
GATTATCCTCCGCTTTACACGTATATCCTGGGACTGAATTCATGGATCGTTAACCTTGTTCATGCGAACATAGGATGGACCCGTGTTATCTTCCGGTTTTTCCCGTCTTTGTGCGATATACTCGGATGCTGGGTTTTGCTGCATTTCCCCAGGAATGAATATACTGAAAGCAGTTATTACAAGTTACTGATCCTCCTGCTTGCTTTTAATCCTGTCACAATCCTGAACAGCGCCGCCTGGGGACAAATGGACAGCGTACTCTGCCTGTTGCTCCTTTTAGTCGCCGTATATGCGATGAAAGGACAGTGGATACTTTCCATTGCCTTTTATGTGACAGCCGTCCTGATCAAACCTCAGGCGTTGATGCTTGGATTCCTCGGACTTGTTTTCATGATTCTGGCTGTTATCCGTGACCGTTCTGCGCTGAAAAAAATCCTGATCGGAACCGGTACAGGCATTCTGCTGATTGCAGTATATGTCCTTCCTTTTGGAATTAATCAGAAACCTGGCTGGCTGATCCAACGCTATCTGGACACACTTTCTTCCTATCCCTATGCTACGGTAAACACCGCAAATCTTTATTACCTGGTTGGAGGAAACTGGAACAAAATTGAAAATGCGGCTCATTTTGCAGCGCCTGTTTTCCTTGCCTGTGCCTGTATATTGCATGGATTGTTCCTTTATATAAAGAAAAAAGAAAGCAAGTATATCCTGATTGATATTGGAGCTGCAGCTGTATTCGCAGCATGGTTTATTGTCTGTGCTGCACTGCATATGAACTGGACAATGGTCGGAACCGGAGCCATGGCATATGCTTTTGTCATCGTTATCTCCATGGCTGTCCGGAAAAATGATATTCATTTTCTTCCGTATCTCGGAGCACTTCTTTTCATCCTTCTTTATGTGTTTGGTGTAAAAATGCATGAGCGTTATCTGTTCCCCGCATTTTTACTCTTAATGTGCGCCTGGGCTGTTCATAAGGATCGTCGCATTCTGTATCTTCTTCTACTGTTCTCATTGACTGTTTTTGTCAATGAGGTAATTGTCCTGGATAACAGCATCCGTCTTGGAGCGTCACTGGGCCATCTGAATAACGATACTGTCTGGCTGGCAGATATTCTGAGCATCTTCAATATCATCGGAGCATTCTTTGCAGTATATCTCGGATATGCATTGATTGGAAACCATATGCCGAAGCCTGTCAGGGCTCTTCCCGGTATTCTTCCCGTGAAGATGTTGCCGTTCCGGAAGAATGCGTCTGATTATCATCCGGACAGGGAACTGCATTGGTCCATCCGGGATACTGTTATTCTTTGCAGTATCACAGTTGCATTTTCTGTTCTGACTCTCACTACACTCGGCAGTACAAAAGCACCACAGACGTCCTGGAGTTCATCAGATGAAGATGAAATGATCATCTTTGATCTGCAGGAAGTCCGGGATGATATCCGCGTTCTTTATTTCGGCCAGGTAAGCCGTCACGACTTCTCTCTCGCACAAAGTTTTGACGGTATAAACTGGTCCGAAGAAGTATATGCACAGATGGACCAGCAGCAATGCTGGAAATGGAAGTACGTCACGCAGTCTGTGGAAAAAGGAAACGGTGAACGTACTTTCTACAACAGCACTGATAATATACTCCACTTCAACTGCAGATATATACGTCTGACTTCGAAACAGGTCGGTCTTGTTCTGAATGAGGTCCTGTTCCGTGATCCGGAGGGGAAAATTATTCCGGCAACTGTCTCCGCGCGAATCGGTGGAAATCCTGATTCTGCGCTATGGTCTGATCCGGAACATCTTCTGGATGAACAGGACACGATGGAAGGCATTCCCGTACTGCCTGGTGCTGAGCCGGAAAATGAAGTACAGCCTTCCTGGTGGAACAGTACCTATTTCGATGAAATTTACCATGCAAGAACCGGCTTTGAGTTCCTGAACGGTACGGTTCCTTATGAAACAAGCCATCCGCCGCTTGGAAAAATCTTTATCAGCTGGTGTATAGCAGTTTTCGGCATGACCCCGTTTGGGTGGCGGTTTGCCGGAGCTGTTGCCGGTATTCTGATGCTTCCCGGAATTTACCTGTTGGCAAAACAGCTTACGAAAAAAACATGGGCTGCTTTCCTGGCTTGCCTGCTGATGGCACTGGACTGCATGCATTTAACGCAGACGCAGATCGCAACCATTGACAGTTTCCCCGTTCTGTTTATCATTTTTGCATTCTTCTTCATGCTCCGGTTTATCCAGACGGATCTGTCCAGGGCTTCCCTGAAGCAGGTTCTGATACCGCTTGCATGTTCCGGATTTTTCATGGGCCTTTCCATTGCGAGCAAATGGATCGGAATCTATGCCGGAATCGGTTTGGCTGTGCTTTATTTCTGGCACTGTATCCGTCATATCTGCATGCACCGCACCCCTGCAGAACCCGAAGAACCGGATATGTTCAGAAGAGTCTTCACCATCTCTCTGTGGTGTATTCTCTTTTTCATTCTTGTACCGCTTGGGATTTATCTGCTCAGTTATATTCCCTATATGGCTTACAACACACGCATTCACAGTCTCGGGGATTATCTCTCAGCTGTATGGCGGTCTCAGGAAGGAATGCTGAATTATCACAGCACACCGGGCCTCGGAATGGATCATCCGTTCTATTCACCCTGGTGGGAATGGCCGATTATCGGAAAACCCATGTTCTACGCAACAGAACAATACATTCCGAGAACCTCCTCCACCCATCACAGCATCTTCTGTTTCGGGAATCCCGTCATCTGGTACGGAGCACTCGCTGCGCTTCTCTATACCGTTTTCACGTGGCTTAAAACAAGGCATTACCGGATTGACGGGGAAGAACAGCGCTGGCATATGACAGCCCAGACTTATGACAATCATTATGGATTTGTTTTTGTTGGGTTGCTGGCACAGTATCTTCCCTGGGTGCTGGTGCCCAGAGGTACCTACATTTACCATTATTTCGCGAGCATTCCTTTCCTGATTATGATGATATCGCTTTGTCTCAGTCACGACAGCCGTAGAGGACGGAGAACCGGCCGGATCATCGGATATATTGTTATTGCGCTGTCTATTGCATGTTTCATTATTCTTCTCCCGTATGCAACCGGACTGCCAGCTCCCACAGGCTGGCTGGATCTAGGTAAAAAAATGCTAAGAATCTGGTACTGATCGGCTTTGCTGATGGAAGGATTAAAACAATGAGCAATGAAGTAATGGCGCGGGCGCTGAGCCTGGGGGTCAGCGGTGTAAACGGTTTCCCCGTTCATGTTGAAGTATTCGGCGTCGGCGGAATTCCCGGCATGGAAATCATCGGCCTTCCGGATGCTTCGGTTCGCGAAAGCCGTGACCGTGTCAGCGCTGCCATCATCAACAGCGGAAAACAGATGCAGCCGCGCAAGATTACCGTAAACTTAGCTCCGGCTGATATGAAAAAAGAAGGCCCGTCATTCGACCTTCCGATTGCAGTCGGCGTTCTGATGGTGATGGGAGAACTGATTCCGTCTCCTTCCTATCCATCTGACCGCACCGCTGTTTTCGGGGAACTCAGTCTGGACGGAAAAGTCCGGCCGGTTCACGGTGCTCTTCCGATGGTGATCAGTGCAAAAGAATGCGGAATCGAAAATGTTATTCTTCCCGCTGAAAACGCAAAAGAAGTTGCCTGCATTGAAGGAATTCAAATCCTGCCGGCAAATAATCTTGGAGATGTTATTCACCATATTGAAGGTTCTGCCCTGATTGAACCGCAAAAACAGATTTCCTACGAAGAACTTTGTAAAGAAACGGTCGTAACCGTTGATATGTCCCAGATACGCGGACAGCAGGCAGCACGGCGTGCCCTTGAAGTGGCTGCAGCCGGGGGACATAATATGCTGATGATCGGCGTTCCCGGCAGCGGAAAAACAATGCTTGCAAGATGCCTCCCAGGGATCCTTCCTCCCATGACATTTGAAGAATCACTCGAAACGACACGGATTCATTCCATTTGCGGCAGGCTTGCTCCCGGAAGCGGTCTGATGGTCACGAGACCTTTCTCTTCACCCCATCACAGTTCATCCGTAATCTCCCTGATTGGCGGGGGCCCCAATGCCAAGCCCGGGGAAGTCTCAGCTGCGCATAACGGTGTACTCTTTCTGGATGAACTTCCCGAATTCAGCCGGGGAGCACTGGAAGCACTGCGACAGCCGCTGGAAGACGGAACTGTTTCTGTCGCAAGGATACGTCATCAGGCGCAATACCAATCTTCTTTCATGCTGATTGCCGCAATGAATCCCTGTCCCTGCGGATACTTTGGAAGCACAACGCATACCTGCCGCTGCTCTCCCCAGGAAATCAGAAGGTACCTGGATAAAATATCAGGCCCTCTGCTGGACCGGATTGATCTTCAGATTGAGGTGGATGCTGTGCCTGTACAGGAAATCAATAATTCTTCCCCGGCAGAATCTTCAGCACAGGTGGCTGCACGTGTTGCTGCTGCCAGAATGCTTCAGCAGGACAGATATCGGAATGAGACCTTTCACTGCAACGCCCAGTTAAGCAACAGCGCCCTTCGCAAATACTGTGCTCTTAATACAGAAACCGCTGATCTTCTGAATGCTGCAGTTGAATCCATGCACCTCAGTATGCGTGCCTATAACCGGATTCTGAAAACCGCCCGTACGGTCGCAGACCTTGAAGGTGCTGATAACATATCCTCCGCGCATGTTGCAGAAGCTATACAATACCGTGAACTCGATCAGAAATACTGGAGATGATGCAAGGTGAAGTTTGACGAACGAACCTATGCAGCCTGGCTTGCATTTGCAGAAATTCCCTATGATTCTCTGATTCCGCTCATCCATCAGATCAAATCAGCAGAAGGGATCTACAGCGAATTCAAAAAATCCGGAAGTCACCTGCATGAATTCATACAGGGCATTCCGCATGAGCGCCTGGTATCAACAGCAGATGAGGACAGCCTTTCTGCCTTTCACCGTATGCTTCAGGACCACGAAATACAGGTTCTGACAATACTGGAGGAGTCCTATCCTCACTGCCTCCGTGAAATATCCGATCCGCCGGCAATATTGTTTTATCAGGGAAATCTTTCCTGCCTGAAATTCCCGCGGAAGGCAGCGATGGTTGGCAGCCGAGCTGCATCCTATGCCGGACTGAAGGCCGCTCATAAAATAGCCGCAGAACTCAGCCGTAACGGGGTTTCCATTATTAGCGGACTCGCTTACGGAGTTGATACAGAATCACATCTCGGTTGCCTTGACGGAGGAAGCCCTACCATTGCTGTCATGGGATGCGGACTGGATCAGACCTATCCGTCACGGAACGATCCACTGAAAAAACAGATTCTCGCGAAAGACGGACTCATTCTCAGTGAATATGCCCCGGGAGTCAAACCCATCGGCCATCATTTCCCTTACCGGAACAGAATCATCAGCGGATTGTGTGACCCGGTTATTCTGGTGGAAGCAAGGATTCGTTCCGGGAGCATGACAACAATCAGTCACGCTTTGAAACAGGGCAAAGAGGTTTATGCTTATCCCGGGGATCCTCTTTCGCAGCTGTGTGATGGAAATCATCTTCTCCTTCGGGAAGGAGCTCATTATTTTACCGAAGCCAGGGATATCCTTTCAGATATGAACTGGCTTGACAATATACAGTATGTAAGGCAAAATAACGTTTGTCCCTCAATGAAGCTTCCGGAGAACCCTTCGGAACTTGCTGTATACAAAGCGCTGGAAAAAGGGGACCTTGGATTTGATGAACTTCTTAAGGCAACCGGTATGGCCTCATCCGAATTACTGAGTACGCTTACTGTATTGCAGATCAGGAAGATGATAGACCCGCTGCCGGGAAAAAGATACCAGATCCGTAACGATTGATTCTCTGTAAAGGAGCACTGTGAAACAGATGGCAACCGCTAAGCAGAAACTGATTATTGTGGAATCACCCGCCAAGGCAAAAACGATCGGACGCTACCTGGGGAAAGGGTATAAAGTTGAAGCTTCTCAGGGGCATGTATGTGATCTGCCCAAAAGTCAGCTCGGCGTTGATCCGGACAATGATTTTGAAATGAAGTATATTACCATTCGCGGCAGGGGAGATATCCTGAGCAGGATCCGAAAGGAAGCAAAAAATGCTTCGCAGGTTTTCTTTGCAACAGACCCTGACCGCGAGGGAGAAGCAATCAGCTGGCATCTCTATCATGTTTTGGGTGTTGATGAAAATACTCCCTGCAGGATAGAATTCAACGAAGTGACCAAGAAAGCGGTACAGAACGCCATCAAACAGCCCAGGAAGCTTGATATGGGCCGCATTGATGCCCAGCAGGCCAGGCGTGCGCTGGATCGTCTGGTCGGATACAAAATCAGCCCGCTTCTTTGGGCAAAGGTCAAGAAAGGCCTTTCTGCCGGACGCGTGCAAAGCGTCGCCACCCGCATGGTCGTAGACCGTGAAAATGAAATCAATGCGTTTATTCCCGAGGAGTATTGGGATATTGCAGCAGACTGCTCCACAGCTTCCGGCCATAAATCACAGACCTTCAGATGCCGGCTTGCCACATTGGACGGGAAAAAGGTATCTGTAACAAACAAAAAGGATGCGGACAATATCTGCAGGCTGATCGATTCAGACTCTTTCAAAGTTGCGGAAGTAAAAAACAAGGAAAAGAAGAAAATGCCTGCTCCTCCATTCACCACATCCAGCCTCCAGCAGGAAGCCGGCAGAAAACTCAGCTTCACAACTTCCAGGACCATGCAGATTGTCCAGCAACTTTATGAAGGAATTGAGATCGCCGGAGAGGGAATACAGGGCCTTGTAACCTATATCCGTACAGATTCTGTGCGGATCAGCGATGAAGCGATGGAAGCTGTCCGGAATTATATTCCGGAAAGATTCGGCGCGGAATATCTCCCGAAGGAAAAGAACGAATATAAAGGCCGGAAAAACGCTCAGGATGCACATGAGGCCATCCGTCCGACAAATGTTACTCGTACACCGGAATCCATCAAGCCTTCCCTGAGCCGTGAACAGTTTATGCTTTACCGCCTCATCTACAACCGGTTTATTGCAAGCCAGATGACAGCTGCTGTATACCAGACGCTGACAGCCGATGTCAGCGGGAAACATATCGGTCTTCGTTTTTACGGAGAGCATAAAACATTCCCCGGTTTCACCACGCTTTACGAAGAAAGTGTAGATGAAAACGTGGATTCTGTTGAAATGAATCTTCCCGTATTGAAAGAAGGCCAGGAAGTTAAAATCGAAAAAATCGACAGTGATCAGCATTTCACTCAACCACCGAGCCGTTATACAGAGGCCAGCCTTGTACGGACCCTTGAAGAAAACGGAATCGGAAGGCCTTCCACCTATGCCCCGACAATCAGTACGATTATTTCCAGAGGGTATGTAGCCAGAGAAAAGAAGCGCCTTTTCCCAACTGAACTGGGAATCATGGTAACTGATATGATGAACAGTTATTTCAGCGACATTGTTGATACAGAATTTACCGCTTCCATGGAATCCAAACTGGATGCAGTGGAAGAAGGAAAAGAAAACTGGAAACAGATCCTGCGTGAATTCTATCCTGAGTTTGAAAAAACGCTTCAGAAAGCCGAATCCGAAATCGAGAAAATTGATATCCGGGATGAAGTCAGCGACGTGCCCTGTGACCAGTGTGGAGCAATGATGGTATACAAAATGGGCAAATTCGGTAAATTTCTTGCCTGTCCGAACTTCCCTCAGTGCAGAAACACGAAACCTCTGCTGACATATATTGATGCTAATTGTCCGAAATGCGGGAAGCGCCTGCTGGAGAAAGTCAGCCGGAAAAACCGTAAATTCTACGGTTGTGAAGGATATCCGGAATGCGATTTCGTCAGTTGGGACAAACCCGTTGAAGAAAAGTGCCCGAAATGCGGCAGCTATATGGTTGAAAAACGCAACGGAAAAGGAGAAACCATTCATCTCTGTTCCAATGAAAACTGCCGTTACAAATCTTCAGTCATCCGAAAAGAGGACGAAAATGATGAATAATCGCAGCGCTGTCGTGATCGGGGCCGGTCTTGCCGGCTCCGAAGCTTCATGGCAGCTTGCTTCGCGCGGGATCCGGGTTCATCTTTATGAAATGCGCCCGGTCATAAATACTCCTGCCCATCATACTGACCGGTTTGCTGAGCTTGTCTGCTCCAACAGTTTCAGGGGTGATAAACTTTCAAACGCTGTCGGCCTGCTGAAAGAAGAAATGCGAAGGCTTGATTCCCTGATTATGAAATGGGCAGATCAGGTCCGTGTCCCTGCCGGAGATGCACTTGCTGTAGACCGGGAAGCTTTTTCCGTCGGTATTACAGAAACCCTGATGCAGCATCCCAACATCACCGTAATCCGAGAAGAACTGGATAATATTCCGGACGGTCCTGTAATTGTAGCAACCGGGCCCCTGACAAGTAGCAAGCTCGTACAGGCCATTCAAAAGCTGCCCGGGCTCAACACGCTGAATTTCTATGATGCGGCTGCTCCTATCGTTTTCCGTGAATCCCTGGATGAAAGCAAAATGTACAGGCTCAGCCGCTATGGACGGGGAAATGATTATCTGAACTGCCCGATGTCCCGTGAAGAATATGATCGTTTTGTGGATGCCCTGATCCTTGCTGAAACCGCTGAAATACACGGATTTGAAGAAACCGGCGTTTTTGAAGGATGCATGCCGATTGAAAGCATGGCAAAGCGCGGAAGGATGGTCCCGGCTTTCGGGCCCATGAAGCCAGTAGGCTTACCTGATCCGCGAACCGGAAAAGAACCTTTTGCAGTTGTCCAGCTTCGGCAGGATGACTTTCATGAAACCATGTACAATATCGTTGGTTTCCAGACCCGGCTGAAGCACGGAGAACAAAAAAGGGTGTTCGGAATGATCCCCGGCATGGAACACGCGGAATATGCAAGATATGGAATGATGCACCGCAATACATTCCTGAACAGTCCCGGATTCCTGAATGACCGGTTTGAAATGATCAGTCGTCCCATGTGCTATTTTGCCGGACAGATCACCGGTGTCGAAGGTTATGTGGAAAGTGCTGCCAGCGGATTGTATGCCGGACGGATGCTTGCTGACCAGCTCCAAGGGAGAATGCCGGAATCTTTTCCCGGGTTTACTGCCATCGGTGCGCTTGGCAAATACGTTTCAACGGAAAACAAGCATTTTCAGCCAATGAACTGTACATTCGGTATTATCGACCCGTTGCCTGTTCTGCCCGGGCAGAAGCGAATCCGGGATAAAAAGGAACGATATGAAGCCGTTGCTGCCAGATCCCTGAATTTTTTTGATTCTTACAATATTAAGGAGGATTAAATAATGAGCAGTCCATTTAAAGGAACCACCATCTGTGCTGTCAAAAGAAACGGTGAAATTGCCATCGCCGGAGATGGACAGGTAACCATGGGTGAACATACTATTTTCAAAACAACCGCGAAAAAAGTTCGCCGGGTATTCAACAATGAAGTTGTCGTTGGTTTTGCAGGAAGTGTCGCTGATGCTTTTGCATTATGTGAAAGATTTGAGGAACAGCTACAGAAGACCGGCGGAAACCTCGAAAAGGCTGCCGTTGCACTGGCACAAAGCTGGCGCGGCGACCAGGCGATGCGGCAGCTTGAATCAATGATGATTGCCGCGAACAAGGAAAAGCTCCTGATCCTGAGCGGAACAGGTGAGGTTATTGATCCGGATGAAGGTATTGCCGCGATTGGCTCTGGTGGAAATTATGCCCTTGCTGCTGCCCGTGCACTGATGCAGAACACGGATCTCTCTGCGAAAGATATCGCTGAAAAAGCACTTCGGATTGCCGCAAGCATCTGCGTGTATACGAATGACCATATCACTGTTGAAACACTATAAGGAGGGAATCCATCATGAGTGAACAGCTCACTCCCAGACAGATTGTACACGAACTTAATCGTTTTATAATCGGGCAGGATGAAGCAAAAAAAGCAGTTGCAATTGCACTACGAAACAGATACCGTCGCAGCAGGGTGGATGAAAGCCTGCGTGATGAAATCATTCCGAAAAATATTCTGATGATCGGTCCGACAGGCGTCGGTAAAACAGAAATCGCAAGACGCCTTGCCAAGCTTGTAAATGCGCCTTTTATCAAAGTTGAAGCCACCAAATTTACGGAAGTGGGTTATGTTGGCCGCGACGTTGAAAGCATTATCCGCGATCTTGCCGAAAATGCTGTGCGGATGGTCCGGAAGGAGCATGAAGAAAGAGTTCTTCCGAGGGCACGTGTCCTGGCTGAAGAGCAGTTGTCCGAACTGCTGGCCCATCCAAAAAAGAAGAGTGCAGGAAACCCGCTGGATTTCCTTCTTGGAAAGCAGAAGGAGCAGCAGGCGTCCACAGAGGAAACTACTGAGCTGGCCAGGAAAAAGGAAGAAATCCGTCAGCAGCTTCTTCGAGGTGAAATCGAAGAAAATGAGCTGGAACTGGAAGTTGAAGAAGAAGCTCCCACACTGGAAGTTGGCGGTTCAAGTATCAGTCTGGGCGATATGATGGGGAACATGATGCCGCGCAAAACACGCATGCGTCATGTGAAAGTCAGGGAAGCCAGAAAGATCCTTACAGATCAGGAAGCAGCCAAACTGATCGACAATGATGCCGTGCAGGAAGAAGCAATTCATCGCACCGAGCAAAACGGAATTGTCTTTATTGATGAAATTGACAAGATAGCCGGAAATAAAGCCGGGAACGGACCGGATGTCAGCCGGGAAGGTGTGCAGCGCGATATTCTTCCGATTGTGGAAGGATGTACTGTTACAACCAAGTACGGCCCAGTGAAAACTGATTTTATGCTGTTTATTGCTGCCGGTGCTTTTCACGTCAGTAAGGTGTCCGATCTGATTCCTGAACTTCAGGGCCGTTTTCCGGTGCACGTTCAGCTGCAAAGCCTGAGCCGCGATGATTTCAGGCAAATCCTGACAGTGCCTGAAAATGCGCTGACCAAGCAGTACCGTGCCTTGCTGGAAGTGGACAAAGTATTGCTGAAATTTGATGACAGTGCAATTGATGCCTTGGCGGAAGCCGCATGCAATGCGAATGAAAACGCAGAAGATATCGGTGCAAGACGGCTCCACGCGATCTTTGAACAGCTGCTGGAAGATGTCTCTTTCAACGCCGGTGATGAGAGCATGCCGCCCTTTGAGCTAGTTATCGACAGGAAATACGTGGAGGAACACCTGCGGAACGAAAACAAGCCCATGGATATCCGCAAATACATTTTGTAAACATCTTTCCTGCATTTCTATTTCTTGAAGTCCGGTCCTTGTATGATATAATTGCAGCAGATACTGACAGAGGAGGACGGCAATCATGATTCGGATGATCGGAATGATCGGCACAGGCAATATGGGATCCGCGATTCTTCGCGGAATTGTGGAAGCAGAATATGTTCGTGCTTCCCAGATCATTGCATATGACACAAACCGCAAAAGAATGCGCGAACTGGAAGAAGATCTTCCAGGTGTCATGCTGGCCGCAGACTGCAGGGAAGTTTCAGAAAGAGCAGATCTGATCATTCTCGCAGTAAAGCCGATTATGATGGAGGAAGTCATCGGAAAGATCCGTGGCGACCTGCAGGGAAAAGCTGTCCTCAGCATTGCCGCCGGATGGACGGTCGGAATGCTTGAAAAAGCTCTGATGAACACAGGTTGCACCTATATGCGTGTAATGCCGAATACACCTGCGCTCGTTGGAGAAGGTATGACTGCACTTTGTGATGAATCCACCTTCTCTAAAGAAGATTTTGATTTCGTTAAAGGAATCTTTGATGCGATCGGCAAAACAAGGATCCTTCCGGAACGGCTCTTTGACGGCGTTGTTGCCCTCAGCGGGAGCAGCCCTGCTTATGTTTACATGATGATTGAAGCCATGGCGGATGCTGCAGTACGTGAAGGTATTCCGCGTATACATGCATATGAGATGGCAGCACAGAGTGTTCTGGGCAGCGCGCTGATGGTATTGTCCACCGGAACACATCCGGCCGCATTGAAAGATGCTGTCTGTTCACCCGGAGGAACAACAATTGAAGCCGTTGAAGAATTGGAAAGAAAAGGCTTCCGTGCAGCGATTATGGATGCAATGAAAGTTTGTGCCGACAAAAGCCGTGAAATGTCTTCGAAATAAAAACAGATCAGGAGTCAACAGATGGATGAGAATCTGAAAACCGTCAATATCTATACAGACGGCGCATGCAGCGGCAATCCTGGTCCCGGCGGCTGGGGAGCAATTCTTGAATTCGGCCCTCATAAAAAAGAAATGCATGGGTATATGGCCGGAACAACAAATAACCGAATGGAATTGTTTGCTGCGATCAGTGCGCTTGGAGCGCTGAAGGAACCCTGTAATGTCCGCCTCTATTCCGACAGCAACTATCTGGTGCAGGCTTTTAACGACCACTGGATCGATAACTGGAAAAAGAATGGCTGGAAAACGAGCAACGGTACGAAAGTTGAAAACCAGGACCTTTGGTTTATCCTTACAGCACAGACAAAGAAACACCATGTCGAATTCATCAAGGTCAAAGGACATGCGGATCATCCTGAAAACAACCGTTGTGATGAACTGGCGAGGGAAGGCGTAAAAGAACTCATGGAAATGGAAGCAAGGGCGCAGGCGGCTGCCTCCCAGTCCATCGAATAATTTCTGATCCAAAGACACACTGTGTTTCCGTTAATGCGGAACAAAAGTGTGTTTTTTCCTGTGTTTCCTGAAAGGGAAGATAAAGTAGAATTTATCTCACTATAAGTCTGTTATTCAAAATAAATCTATTGATTTTGCACGGCCTGCATTGACAAGTCTGCCGGTTAGGGCTATACTTATTTATATAACTATTCGCTAAACCATAGTTTTACGAATAGTTATATGCAGATTCCGTGAATGTCCGGGTTG
>Ga0265298_10007801_pt1 | contig 12938 bp, 10 predicted proteins | sample AusTroGonzalo_MG_3_FD_193486 | JGI IMG/M metagenome (GOLD analysis project Ga0265298, IMG submission 193486) | Bovine rumen microbial communities from tropical cattle in Woodstock, Queensland, Australia - Gonzalo_01 | ecosystem: Host-associated > Mammals > Digestive system > Stomach > Rumen ... | reverse complement strand
CTTTCCTTTCATTAGATCGCTCACGGCGAGCCAGAGAGCTTGATCGCCCGCTTCGGAATATAGCGTTTCGGAATGCACCCACCCCCTCAGCTGCGCGAAGCGATAGCTCGAGTTGGTGATCGAATTGAAAAGGCCTTCCTCGTCCCTTAAAACAAGGCTTTCGCCGTCAGAATCCGCGATCTTAAAGACCGCCCTCGGCGTTATGCCTTTCACGGCCAGGCCGAAAAAAGCTACGCGGCAGTTTTTCCAGAGGTGGTCTTCGGGGAACTGGCGGAGCTTCTTTTTCTGCCAGTTTTTCAAAAGAGCCGCTTCGGAGTCTTCCGTAAGGGCGTTGGGGGAAAGTTTCACAAAGATCCTGCCGTTCTCCCTTTGGCATTCGTCTTTCAGAACATATCTCGCGACTTTGGGATCGAAGAGCTCCCTTTGCGCCGGAGCGTCTTCCGTTAAGGGAGCGCTCGCGTCGTAATCCCTTGTGCCGTAGAAGTAGGGGAGAGACGTTACGGCGCGCTCCTTGTACACTGCGTTGGCGCGGTAGGCGAACCGCAGTTCGCTTCCGTCGTCGCTTAATATCTCGGAGAAGTCGATCGCTTCGGCGCCGTAGAGCCCGGCGTTTTCCTGAAGGGCGTGATTCTCGTCGCATGCGTCGCTCAAAAGAAGCGCCAGCTCCATGAGGGCGCGGTCTTCGGCGTCTTTGTTTTCACGCTTCATTTTGGCAAGCATTTCTTTCGGCGCCGCAAGGGAGGCGGGAGCTTGCTTTTGCCAGCTTCCGTCCCAGAATTCCTGATAGGCGAAATTATCGGTTAGCGGCGTTATCTTAAGCGAGTAGTCAAGCCCGCCGACGGAGTAGGGACCGGATATTCCCTCTCGCAGCCAGGAGCCGGGATAGTTTATCTCCGCAGCCTCAAAAAGGGCTTTCACATGTTCTGCGGCGGAGAGGAGAACGAGTTTTTCCCTATCGGAACGTTCCAGGTTTTCGCAAAGCTGCCTTTCGAACCCGAGATCGAGGGCGAACGCGATCGCCAGGGCGCCGAGCGCCGCAAGGAAAAGCAAAACGGAAGGCAGAATGAATCCGCGCAGAATATCGTTTTTCATGATCATGCCCTATTCTAGCTTTTGCGAACACGTTAGCTTGTAGTGGAAAAGGGCGGACAACTGTCTTGATTTTGCCGACATTCCGCCTTGTAATTTCAGGCGAGGTTTGGTAAAATAAACATATATAGGTACTTGATATTTATTGAACTTTTAACCAATCCACCCGTTCCACTTTTATGGCAACTCCGAAAAAAATTGCCAAGGCCAAAAACGTTCCCGCCAAGGCGGCCGCCGCCAAAAGCTCATTCGATCTCAAGTCTTCCCTTAATCCTACGCAGTTCGCTGCCGTCACGGCCGAGAATGGGCCGCAGCTGGTCGTTGCCGGCGCCGGCAGCGGCAAGACGCGCGTGCTTACCTACCGCATCGCCTACCTTATCTCCAAAGGGATAGCGCCTCACAGGATCCTGGCCGTCACCTTCACGAACAAGGCTGCCCAGGAAATGGCCACGAGAGTCGATCAGCTGGTGGGGAAATACGTTCCCATCTCCACGTTCCACTCCTTCTGTTTGAAAGTTTTGAGAGCCAACCGCGAAAAGATCGGGTTTGACAAGGGATTCGTCATCTACGACCAGAACGACCAGCTGATGCTTTTGAAGGAATGCATGCGCCGCCAGGACATCGCGGACAAGCGTTTGAAGCCCCAGTATTTCGCGAACGCCATCGGGTTGGCCAAGGATAGGTTGGAAAGCGCCGAAAAATACATGAAGAGGGCGGAGAAGTCCAAAGAGTACAACGACGAATTGGTGGCCAAAGTTTACAGGGAGTACGAGAAGGAGCTGAAGCGCGTCAGGGCTCTGGATTTCGACGACCTTATCATGCGCACCGTCCTTCTTTTCAAGCGCGAGCCAGAAGTTTTGAAATTTTACCAGAACAGTTTCGACTATATCCTGGTCGACGAATACCAGGACACGAACTACGCCCAGTACCAGCTCGTCAGGATGCTTTCCGAAAAGCACAGGAACATCTTCGTGGTGGGCGATCCCGACCAGTCGATCTACCGTTTCCGCGGCGCCGAGATCGGCAACATCCTCTCTTTTGAGAAAGATTATCCCGAGGCTAAAAAGACCGTGCTGGAAAGGAACTACCGCTCCACCGCCGCCATTCTGGACGCCGCCAACGACGTCATCGCGCAGAACGCCGGACGCTGGGAAAAGAATCTGACGACCGAGAACGGACCAGGCAAGAAGGTCTCCTTCTTCAGTGCCAAGGACGAACACGAGGAGACGGACGAGATAGTAAGGCAGGTCAAGAAACTTTTGCGCGAAGGCTACAAGCGGCACGACATCGTGGTCTTCTACCGCGTGCATTTGCTCTCCCGCCTCATAGAGGAGGCGATGGTCAAGAACCGCATTCCCTACAAGCTGGTCGGCGACACCGGCTTCTACAGCCGCCGCGAGATCAAGGACCAGCTCGCTTACATGCGCGCGGCGCTCAACAATTTTGACGACGTGAGTCTGCGCCGCATAATAAACAGCCCGACCAGGGGCTTGGGCGAGACTACGCAGGAGACTCTTGCCAGCTTCGCCCAGACGGCCGGCATCACTTTCTACGAAGCCATAGAGCAGCACCGCCGCATCGACCGCTTCACGGACGCCGTGCACAAAAAGCTCCAGAAGTTCCTCGACCTCATGGAGGAGCTGACGGAAGCCCAGAAGAAGATGCTGCCGACGGAATTTTTGAATTTCATCCTTGAGAAGACTGAGTACGTTGAGAAGATCTGCCCGGGCGACGACGAGGAAGACGTTATGAGACGGGAAAACATCGGCGAACTTTTGTCCGCGGTGGCCGACTACGAGAACACCACGACGGACGAAACGGCTTCCACGGAAGGTTTCCTCAATGAAGTGGCCATCACGGCCGACATTGACAAATGGAACGACGAGGCCGACACGGTCACCCTTATGACGATCCACAACGCCAAAGGCTTGGAGTTCCCGGTCGTCTTCATCATGGGCATGGAGGAGGACCTCTTCCCCCACATCAACGCCAAGGGCGTGAAAGACGAGATCGAAGAAGAAAGAAGGCTCTGCTATGTCGGCATGACGCGCGCCAAGGAAAGGCTCTTCTTGTCCTGCGCCCTGAAGAGGGTGATGTTCGGCGTCAACCAGTCGAGGGATCCCTCCCGCTTTTTGGGCGAGATCGCGCCCAACCATGTGGAGCGCCGCTTCAGCAGCCGCAAGATACTGCTGAGCGAATCCACGGGCACGCAGAAGCTTCCTTCCAAACCGGCCGGCACGGTGGACACCGGCGACCTCACCGTCGGAATGGCCGTGGTGCACACGCACTTCGGCAACGGCGTCATTTCCTCCATTTCCGGGGAAGGCGAATCCGCGAGACTGACGATCGAGTTCGAGAATCTGCCGGCGCCCAAAGTCCTTGTGGCGAAATACGCGAAACTGAAACCGCTTAAATCCGGCACGGGGAAAACATGTCGCAAGTAACGATCGTCCGCGCGACCTATGCGGAAGTCCTTCCGAAACTGCGCGAACTTTTAGCCCCTCTGGGGGGCATAGAATCTTTCGTCAAGCCGGGACAAAAAGTCCTTCTGAAAGCCAATCTCCTAGGCTCCTACAACATTGAAAAAGCCGTCACTACCGATCCGAGATTGGTGGAGGCCATGATAAAGTTGGTGAAGGAGGCCGGTGGCATTCCTTTTGTCGGCGACAGCCCGGGCATGGGCACGCTTAAGTCCGCCATCAAAGCCGGAGGATTGGAGGAGATATTGGAAAGGGAGGGAGCGATCGTCGCCGACTTCGAGAACGAGGACGTTTACCCAAGGCCGGAGAACCGCGTCTCGCAAAGGCTGGTCTTGGCCAGGGCCATAAAGGAAGCCGACGTCATCATAACGCTGCCGAAACTGAAGACGCACGTCCAGATGAATTTCACCGGCGCCATAAAGAACCAGTACGGGCTGATGGTCGGCGTCAGAAAGAGCAACTATCACCTGCGCCTCAGGGACAACGACCTTATGGGCGAACTGATGATCGAGATCAACAAGACCGCGAACATCGCCCTGGCGGTAATGGACGGCATCGTCGCCATGGAAGGGGACGGCCCTTCCGGCGGAAGCCCGAAAGAACTAGGCTTGCTTCTGGCTTCCAACGATCTTCTGGCCGTCGACATGGCGGCCTGCCGCATCATAGGCCTGGATCCCATGAAGGTCCCGACCGTTACGGCGGCGCTGCGTTTGAATTACGGAGAAGGCGAAGAGAAGTCGACTTTCCCGTTGCTCACTCCTGAGGAAGTGAAGGTAAAAGACTTCAAGCAGGTCTCCCACAGCAAGGACATCATAAGGATGCTGCCGATGCCGAAGTGGTTCATGCGTTGGTTCGGAGCGCAGTGGGCGCCGCACCCCCAGATCGATCCGACCAAGTGCATAAAATGTTTCCGCTGCAGGAACGGCTGCCCGGTCAAGCCGCCAGCCATTGATCCCGAAAGAGGCAGAAACGTAAGCAAAGACTGCATTCGCTGCTACTGCTGCCACGAGTTCTGCCCGGCGGACGCCATCAAGCTGAAACGCTCTTTCCTCGACCGCGTTTTCCACTTCACTTCGCTGCTTAACTTTTTGAACCGGATTTTTGGTAAATTGATATCCAAATTCAGCATATAAAAAATGGATCGCGAAACAACAGTAGTTTTAGAGAATTTGGCGCTTAACAGCGACCACCGCATGCTGGTCGTCGAGGCGCCGCGCCTTTCCGCTCTGGCGCGCCCCGGCCAGTTCGCCGAATTGGCGACAGGCGGCGCCACCCTTTTGCGCAAGCCCATAAGCATCGCCATGGCCGACAAGGAGAAGGGGACGCTGACTTTCGTGTTCCGCATGATAGGCAAAGGCACGGAATATTTGGGAAGCCTGGAACCATCCTCCGAACTCGACATAATAGGGCCTCTGGGCAACGGCTTCGACACGAATTGCGGGAGTGCTCTTTTGGTTGGCGGCGGCGTGGGCACGCCCCCTCTGCTTTACCTGGCGTCGCGGCTTATGAAGGAGGGAAAGAAAGTTTCCGTCGTTCTGGGCGCGCGCGACAAAGGCGACCTGCTTCTTCTCGACGAATTCGCCAAGCTGGGCATAGAGTCACTCTGCGCGACCGACAACGGGTCATTTGGCGTCAAGGGTACCGTTGTGACGGCTCTGGAAGGAAAGGCCTCTTTTGACGCCGGAACGAAGCTTTACGCCTGCGGCCCCTGGCCCATGCTGAAAGCTTTGGCCGCTTTTTCGGAAAGCAAAGGATTGGAACTGGAAGTTCTTCTGGAAGCTTACATGGGCTGCGGTATGGGTGTCTGCGTAGGCTGCACGGTCCCGACGACGGAAGGCATGAAGAGAGTTTGCAAAGAAGGGCCGGCTTTCAACGCTAAGGAGATCTTATGGAACAAAATTCGCTAGGCGTCATTACCGATAGGGAAACAACTTTCGGAAGGCTGGCCGGGAAGATACTTTTCATCGCCATACTGATCGCGCTTTTCTGGTCACCGCTTTGGTTCGGAACGCCCCAGCATCCGGAGCTGCAGAAGACGCTCGTGGAAAGAAGCGTCAGCCTCATGCCGGAGAACGCTTCCTTTATGACTTTGGTTACGAACGCTTACGTCGCTCTTTTCCAATACTCTTACCCCAACAGGAACCTCGAGTACCTGCTCTTCTTCATCGGCGTCTTCGCGGTTCTCTCCCTTGTGGCCAAGTGCCGCGTTTTGAAAAAGAATCACAACGTGACGTACATTGGATTGGGCTGGGCCTTCCTTATGCTTTCCATCATGGCCTCTTTCAAGATGGCCAAGATCCCGGAATTCAGGGACCCCTGGGGCGGAGCTCTCTTCATTCTCTACGGGGCCTTTTTCTACGCTTCGGCCGTTGTGGCGCTGACTTCCAAACGGCGCCGCGTGATCGCCGTCGTCATCTGCCTCTCCATGCTGTTTGTGGCGCAGAACGCCTTTTTCCAGCTGATGGGAGGGCTTTCCAAGACGAGGGAGCTTTTCGCCCAGGAGCACGGCTTCGAAAGTTTCGCGGCCTACACCAACGAATGGTTCAGGACGAGCCATGACGCCGCGGATACGTACACCATGAACCGCCTTCTCTCCCCGAGGATCACGGCCACCTTCACGTCTCCCAACATTCTGGCTTCCTACGCCATGATGGTCTTCCTTTTGAGCCTGGGGCTCTGGAAGACCAAGGACGAGAAGATCCTCCGTCTCATCGGACTTGTCACGGCCGTCGTTTCCCTTGCCGTGCTTTTCTTCACCAGGTCGAAATCCGTGATCGCGCTGACTTTTGTGTTAGCGCTCGTCTGGAGCTTCGTGCTCTACAGGGCGAAGGAAGTCTCGCTGAATTTCCTGATCTCGGTCTTCATCGTCGGCGCGGTCATAACGACGCTCGGCTTCGTCTGGGGCTACGGCTCCAACCTTGCCAAGAAGCTCAGCTCCTCAGGCGGCGCCAGGCTGACCTATTGGAAGGTCGCCTTCAAGATGATTAAACAGAAGGCTCTGACGGGCTACGGCATAAACTCTTTCGCCCGGTGGTACAAAGTCTGGGCGCCGCAAGGCTCCGAACCGAGCAAGTTCGTGCACAACACCATTCTCCAGATGTGGGCGGAATTCGGCATGTTCGCCGGGATCGGTTGGCTTCTGGCCTGCTGTCTTCCCATAACGAACGGCTGGGACAATTTCAAGGCCTCTGCCAAGAAGGACGCGCTCCAGCTCTCCTGCATCCTGGCTTCCGGCGGATTTTTCATCCACAACCTGCTGGACTTCGATTTTTACGTTCCCGGCGTGACCGTAACGGCCCTGGCTGTCATGGCCCTGGCGCTCTGCGGGCACGACGATCCCAAAGAAACCCAAAGTTAAGATTATGTCTAAAGAATTGGAAGAAGGCTCAGATCTTCAGCTTGATTTCACGAAATTGAAAAAAGTCGCCAACTGCGGAGCCGACGTTGTTCCGGTCGGCGTCCAGGACGCCGAGACCGGCGAACTTTTGATAATAGCCTACGCGAACCAGGCCGCCCTCGATCATACGCTGAAAACCGGGCACGCGACTTTCTGGAGCACTTCCAGGAACGAGCTCTGGGAAAAGGGCGCGACGAGCGGCGACGTTCTCGAGATCGTCGAGATAAGAGTGAACTGCGAACAGAATTCGCTTTTATACCTTGTCAGGCCCTTGGGCAAGGGCGCCTGCCACACCAAGGACAAAAACGGCGTTCCGAGAAGCTCCTGCTATTACCGCAGGCTTGTCGACGGGAAGCTGGAAAAGCTCCCGGAGTGATCTTGTCAGCGCTCTCCTGAAAAGAAGCTTGCCTCGTCGGATCCTTCCTCTTTGATCTCGGCTTCCAGTTTTTTGGAATCGAATCTGCCGCTGATTATTTTGCTTTTGCCGCGGCTTATGGCGGTGAATCTTCCTTTGTCGGCCACGCCGGAATAGAATTCGGCGCTGACGCTTTCAGGCGATCTCGCCACCATTACGACAATGTTCATGTTGTTGTTTCTGCCGTTCGAGAAAGAGGCTTTCAGTTCCGCGTCCTTTTCGCCTTCCTTGCCGGAAAGTTTTCCCTTGTAAGCGTAGATCCTGACATTCGCGAGGTCGGGCTTGATCTCTTCAGCCGGCGTTTCAAATTTTTTCGGCGGCTCCGGGGGCGCTTCGCCTGATGTTCCGCCGTCGTTGTTTATAGAAGCGTCTTCGTCGATCAGCTTGCTACCGTCTTTGGCCGAGAGGCTGTAAAGCAGCTCTTCACCGTCCAAGATTCCGGCGTTGAATTCGTTTTCACCCATAACGCCGTATAATTGGAGGCGCCCGTCGCCGCTTTTCGCCTGGAATGATGTTCCTTTCATCACTCCGCGAAAGACCTGGGACCTTATCCTCGAATCTATCCTGCGGCGGATCTCGCAGAAGAAACTGTTCTCTTCAGTGCTGGTCCTGAAGACGACAAGGCAGCCGGAAGTCGAGCCGTCTTTGAAGGAAAGCTCGCCGAACATCACTCGCTCCTCCTCTGCAAAAGCGAAGAGGGAAAGCGCGCAGGCAAAAATGAAGGCTAATCTTTTCATATCACGTATATTCTACCATTAATTCAGGCGCTTTGCTAAAATTAAGATATGGAAAAAAGAAAAATAGAGGCGGTCATTTTCGACCTGGACGGACTTATGCTGGATACGGAGCCCGTCGCCATGCGCGCCATGGGGCAGGCCATAAAGGAAAAGTGCGGGGCGGACATGAGCTTCGCTTTCTTCAGGCAGCTCATCGGGCACGCCCGTTCCGACACCTACGGCTTCTTTGAGAAGGAGTACGGCTTCGACAAGGAGACGACCAACACCGTTAGGGACCGCTGCGCCGCTCTGATCGTCGAGGCGATTGGCAGGGGAGAGGGTTTGCCTAAGCCCGGGCTCAAGGAGCTGCTGGCGTATCTTGACGAACGCGCTGTGCCGAGGGTCGTGGCTTCTAGTTCGCCGAGGGACCAGATCCTGCAGAAACTGAAAATGGTGAATCTCTTGCACCGCGTGAACTCCGTTACCAGCGGCTGGGAAGTTCCCAAGAGCAAACCCGAGCCCGACATTTTCCTCAAGGCCGCCGGAACGATAGAGGTTGAACCTTCCCACTGCCTTGTTTTGGAAGATTCCCCGGCCGGCATAGAAGCGGCGAAAAGAGCCGGCATGACCTCCATCATGGTCCCGGATCTCGTCACACCCGGATCAGAGGAAAAGCAGAGCGCTTTAATGATCCTTCCAGACCTTTTCGCGGTCACGGAAGCCCTCAAGGATATGCTATAATTTAAACTTATGACAGATGATAGACAGATAAAACTCCTCCCGGAAGACGTGGCCAACAAGATAGCCGCGGGCGAAGTGGTGGAGCGTCCCGCCTCGGTGGTCAAGGAGCTCGTCGAGAACTCCCTGGACGCCGGCGCCAGGCGTGTTTGCGTCGAAATTATGGAAGGCGGACGCAAACTCATATCTGTCTCCGACGACGGCTGCGGCATGTCTAGGGAAGACGCGAAGATGTCTTTGATGCGCCACGCGACCAGCAAGATCAGGACCGCAGTCGACATTTCCAACGTCAGGACCCTGGGTTTCAGGGGCGAGGCGCTTCCCTCTATTGCGAGCGTTTCCCGCTTCGAGATGGTGACCGCTCCCAAAGACGGGGGAACGCCGACCTGCATCAAGGTGGAGGGCGGAGCGGAGATGACGGTCAGCGACGCGGCGCGCTCCCAGGGCACGACCATCAGCGTCAAAAATCTTTTCTTCTGCGTGCCGGTCAGGGCGAAGTTTTTGAAGACGGACGCCACGGAGCTCGGGCACATAGCGCGCTTCATGCAGAACGCGGTGCTTACGCATCCGCACGTCGGCTTCCGCTATCTGGTGGACAAGACGGAGGTCTTCAACCTGCCGCCCCAGAACGAGACGCTGCCTTTCATGGAGGCCGTTCAGGCGAGGCTGCGCCAGCTGAGGGGCACGGACTTCACCAACTCCCTTATTCCCGTCAGCGCTTCCGCGGAAGGGCGCCTTATAGAGGGCTTCGTTTCGCCCTGGACCGTCGCCAGCTCGACCAGGTCGGAAATATTCCTTTTCGTCAACAAAAGGGCCGTGAGGTGCGTCTGGATGGCGGCGCTTCTGAAGAGGGCCTACGGAACTTTGCTGAGCCCCGAGCGTTTCCCTTACGCTTTTCTTTTCCTTACAGTCGCTCCCAACACCATCGACATAAACGTTCATCCCGCCAAGCTCGACATTCGCTTCAGGAACGAGCATCTCGTTCAGGACCTCATCGCGCGGGCGGTCTCCGACGCTTTGAGGTCGGACATGGCTCCGCCGGAGCTTTCGCTTGGCGAACAGAAGGATGAGAACGCGCCGGACCTGGGCTTCAAGTCTTCTTTCTCGAAGCCGCAGGAGATCTCCATGATGCGGGGCGAAAAGCTTTCCGTGGAAGACTGGAAGAAGATCTACGCCGCGCCGCAGGAGGAAGCTTCCTCCGTGCGGGAGAAAGAGGAGGAAACTTATTCCGCGAAGGAAGAGGGGACGCTTTCCAGTTCGAAGGTGCTGTCCCAGGCGGGCGGCATGTACATCCTGGCTGAGATCGAGGGTAAAGGGATCGGCATCATCGATCAGCACGCGGCCCACGAGCGGATCAATTACGAAAAGGCGCTCCTTGCTTTTGAAAGCGCTAACGCTCCCAGCCAGCGTCTGCTGCTTCCCGAGACGCTGACGCTTTCGCATGAGCAGATGGCGAGCCTCAAGCCTTATTTGGACGAACTTAGGAAAAGCGGTTTCTCCCTGGAGGAATTTGGGAAGAACACTTTGAAAGTTGACGCTGTTCCGGCTTTCCTGGAAGCCTCGGCGCTGCAAGAACTCATGACAGATATGGCGGAAGACCTCAAGCTTCTGGGCTCGTCGTCCAGGACGGAGGAGATAAGAAGGCGCCTGGCGCTCATCATGGTCTGCAGGAAGAGCATAAAATTCCACCATCAGCTTTCCATGGCGGACTGCCAGGCCATATTGGACGAGCTGATGGCGACAAAGACGCCCTGGACCTGCCCGCACGGCAGGCCGACGATCATAATGCTGACTTATTCCGAACTGGAGAGACGCTTCGGACGAGCCGGACTTTAATTTAGTTTACATCCTTCATGACGACAGAAAACGAAAAAAACATTTTCGGACCGACCAAAAGGGAGGAGGAAAGACACTTTTTGGAGCTGCAGAAAAAGCAGCGCCAGGAATCGCTGGAACTTTTGGGCTACGACGTCCTGGAGTCCCACTGTCCTTTTTGCGGCGAGAAGTTTTCCCTTATGATCACCGATCCCGGGAAAGAGATACCGAAGCATTTGAAGTTCCTCTCTTTCCTGCTCCCGAGACTGAAGAGGACCGGCGCGACGCTGCACTGCGTTTCCTGCGGGAAGGAGTACAAGACGCCTTCGTTTTTGTCTGAGATCGGCGTTCCCCTCGTTGTTTTGCTTATGGTGGCCCTTATAATCATCGGAGACAGCATACTGCTCTCATACCTTTGCAGATACTAAAATGCCGTACAGAATTTTGGAAAAAACAAAGCTCGCCGACAAGGTCTACTCCATGGTCGTTGAGGCGCCGAGGCTTGCGAAAGTTCGCCGCGCCGGGCAGTTCGTCATCGTAAGACCGAAGGAAGCGAGCGAGCGCATCCCGCTCACGATGGTCGGCTCCGACCCGAGGGGCGGCGTCAAGCTTATCTTCCAGACCGTGGGGTATACGACCATGGAACTTGCGAGCCTTGAAGAAGGCGGTTTCGTGCACGATCTGGTCGGACCTCTGGGACAGCCTACCGAGATACCCGAGAACGGCTCTGTGGTCTGCGTAGGCGGCGGGATAGGAACAGCCCCTATACTTCCCATAGCCTCCGCCCTGAAGGCGGCTGGCAATCGCGTGCTCGGCATAATCGGCGCGAGGACGCAGGAGCTTCTGATCCTCGAAAATGAGATGCGGGAAGTCTGCCACGAACTGAAGATCGCCACCGACGACGGATCCTACGGCGAAAAGGGTTTCGTCACGACCGTTCTGAAAAAAGAGCTTGAAGCGGGCAGTGTCGACCACGTTTACATCGTGGGGCCCATTCCCATGATGAAAGCCTGCGCGCAGTTGGCGAAGGAATACAATGTCCCGGCGACGGCCAGCCTCAATTCCATCATGATAGACGGGACCGGAATGTGCGGCGGCTGCCGTGTCACGGTAGGCGGAAAGATCCGCTACACCTGCGTGGACGGACCGGAGTTCCCGGCCGACCAGATCGACTTCGACGAATTGCGAAGAAGAGGCGGCATCTACAGGGAATTTGAGCACAAATGCCGTCTGCGCGCCGAAGAGGAGGGGCTTTGATGACGAACCAGGAGAGAATGCAGATAAAAAGGCAAGCAATGCCCGAGCAGAAGCCCGAAATCAGGCGGCATAATTTCAGCGAAGTGCCGTTGGGCTTCTCGGCCGAGACCGCCGTTCTGGAAGCGACGCGCTGTTTGAATTGCCCGAATCCCCGCTGCGTGACGGGCTGCCCCGTGCACGTCAACATTCCCAAATTCATCGCCGGAATAGCCAATAAGGATCTTGATTCAGCCTACGCTTCCCTTATAGCGGACAACAGTCTTCCGGCCGTCTGCGGCCGCGTCTGCCCGCAGGAAGTGCAGTGCGAAAGCAAATGCATCGTCGGCATAAAAGGGGAACCCGTCTCCATCGGCAGACTGGAGCGCTATGTGGCCGACTGGCACCGCGAGAACGCGAAAGCTGAAGAGACGCCCAAAGCGGAAGGCAAAAAGAGCGCCAAAGTCGCCATCATCGGTTCCGGTCCTTCGGGACTGGCCTGCGCTTACGAGCTTCTGAAGGCGGGAGTGGCCGTCACGGTCTTCGAGGCGCTGCACGAACCGGGAGGTGTTCTTGTTTACGGCATTCCGGAATTCCGTCTGCCGAAAGCGATCGTCGCTTCCGAGATCGAAGGTTTGAAAAAGCTGGGCGCCAAGTTTGAGCTCAATTCTATAATCGGCCGCCTTTACACCATCGATGAGCTCATGAAGGAAGAGGGCTTTTCCGCTGTCTTCATCGGCAGCGGCGCCGGCACTCCCAAGTTTTTAAGGATAGAGGGAGAGACTCTGAACGGCGTCTATTCCTCCAACGAGTTCCTGACTAGAGTTAATCTTATGAAGGCTTTCCGCGAGGACGCCGTGACTCCGCCCATCAGGGGCAAAAAAGTCGCGGTCTTCGGCGCCGGCAACACTGCGATGGACTCAGCCAGGACGGCCCTGAGAATGGGATTCGAGGAAGTGAACATTGTTTACCGCCGCTCTAGGGAAGAGATGCCCGCGAGGAAGGAGGAGATCCACCACGCGGAGGAAGAGGGCGTACGTTTCCTGCTCCTTAGC
>Ga0265298_10007799_pt1 | contig 12939 bp, 7 predicted proteins | sample AusTroGonzalo_MG_3_FD_193486 | JGI IMG/M metagenome (GOLD analysis project Ga0265298, IMG submission 193486) | Bovine rumen microbial communities from tropical cattle in Woodstock, Queensland, Australia - Gonzalo_01 | ecosystem: Host-associated > Mammals > Digestive system > Stomach > Rumen ... | reverse complement strand
CTGAAGCTGACGTCGTTGATAGAGTTAGTGTTCCATCCAGCCACGTAGCCTGTGTTGGCATGACCTTCGTGGTGCACATATTGAGTGCCTTGGTTGATGGCGTTGCGCAGGCGCGTGCCGCTCCAGTTGCCTTCTTCATCATAAAGGCGAGTGAAATCGTAGTCTTCTGGGATACCTGTGGTGGTGTAGCCGTTGTCATCGTGGGTGCCGATGAGCAGTTCAAGGTATTGGCTGCCGTTGGTCATGGGTTCGTCATACATGTGCTCTCCGCCTAGGATGACCTTGTGGAATTCGCCCAAGACAGGTTGGGTCTGATAGGTCATGGACTTGTGGAGCATGTTGTTCAGTTCGTCTTGACTGCTGAAGCACATACGGCCGATGCCGAGTTCGGGAAGCAGGTCGTCTTCGCCGATCTCGCCCCATAGACCATCATTGTCGTCGTTCCAATTGCCATCCAAGGCGGCATAGTAAAGGTCGGCGGGGATGTTGTAGTCTTGGTAGCCATCGCCGCTCTGTACATAGCAGTATAAGCCGCGATAGGGGATGTCAGGCACGTCGCCGGCGAGATTCACCATCAATATGCCGTTTTCTTCGTATTCTTGGAGGATGTAGTTGCGCAGCTTCTCAGGGTTGTCTTGGCCTTCCATCGAGCTTAAAACGGTCTCAATATCGACGACGCGGGTGCGGAGGCCACGGGCTTGATAGAAACTGACGTATGCATCGAAAGCGCTGAGGTAGGGCTGTGTGGTAACCACCAACAAGTCGTAGCCTCCCAATATGCGACCTCTGCTGTTGTAGGTCTGAAGCATATCGGGGTTTTGTGCAAGTTTTTGGGCGCGCGTGGCATTGTCACCGTTGAGCCATAGCTTGCGGCTTTGGTCGACCTTAGCGGGAGCCGTCGTGATGCGGACGGTGGCTGTGGCGGCATATCTGACTTCGCCGGTGGCAGGCACGTACTGCACGGGTGTGAAGGCCGAGAAGGCAAATCCTACACCGTTCATGTATTGTGTGGTCAATTGGCCGTAGGCTTGGGCGGGATAGGTGCTTTTCGAAGCATATAAGGCCTCGTCCTTCTCAAAATGCTTGCGCACAGGTTCGGAGTAGGTGAGGGCCTTCTGGTAAGGATACAGGTTGTGGCTGCCTTCCATCGTCTGGAAATCGGAGAGTTCCACTTCGATGCTGACGGCTTCCATGCCTTGGGGAAGCATCAGGCTGACACTGTGCCAGGGCAACGATGGCTGACCGGCGAGGGCGCTTTGCATACAGTCTGCGAATTGGATTTGTTCGTAGCCTTGGATTTGGCTGATACTCGGCTGGCCAAGGTAATAGGTTTTCTCGATGGTCTGCGCCGAGGCGAAGAGGCTGACCATCAAGGCAAAGAGGATAAGACTAGTTTTTTTCATATTAGATAGTTTGATCAATTTTTTGGGTGCAAAAATACTCATTTTCGTAACAATGGTGAGAAAAATCGAATTAAGAATGTGTTTTTTTACCAAAACTGAAAATAAAATCGCGAAAAATGCCGTTTCATCGAAAAATTTTCTATTTTTGTGCCAATAAAATCCCAATGCCATGAAACGTTACATCGCCCTATTATTAATCGCCCTGCTGGTTCCAGCGTTTGCAATGGCGCAGGAGGAAAAATACAAAAGCAAGGAGAAAGACGACTATTATCGTGCATGGAGAGAAAACTACGAGAAAGACAATAAGCCCTTTTCTCCAATGGACAAAAGCGAAATCAAGGCTTACAAGAACGCCTTTTTCGATTGTAAAGAGATAAAGAGATATACGCCCTATCAAGAATCGGAAGAATACCAAAAATATTACTTTGAAAGTCTCAAACCGAGGCTTGATGACAGTCCTGAACTTGCCGCCAGGGTCCACAAGTGGCAGGTGGTGAGATACGAGAAGAAGGATTCCGTGGAAGCCATTGTATATAAAAGTAATCGCTATGACGAGTGTGAACCAGGAATTTGGGTGGCCTATTCGGAAGACAAAGGGAAGTCGTGGACATTTTATTATACGGGAATCACGCATTGTCAGCCGCTTTGCTTCAAACCCCAATCGAAAAAGCCTTTGTTTAACGAACAAGGCGATTTGCAGTTAGAGGCCTGTCTGCTTCGCCAGATTTCATCTTTTTGGATGGGTCATGGAGCCGATTATGAACTTGTCAAGGATGGCCTGCTGTTGACTATTGACTTTGAGACCTTGCGCAAAGACTCTGACGGCGACGGCCTGACGGATATTGTGGAAGCGAAGTTCATGACGGATCCTTTGAATAGCGACACCGACGGTGATGGCATTGCGGATGGCTTGGATATGAATCCGAGGATGTCGGTGCCTCGTTCTGAAAAAACGTCTGTTTTTGAGCATCTTATAGACCATAGATTCCATGATACCATCCCGTTGGCTGTCCCAGAAGTGACGTATGCGGATGAAAAGACTGGTGTGGTAATGATTGTCACGGATAATCCCGACCTCCAGGCCGTTCAACCGAAAACGAAGCGAGTTATCATTCTTACAGAGGAGGAGTTTGAAAAACAGGGGAGTTTCTTCAATCCTTTGAACCGATTACACATTTCTCCTATGTTCAAGGTGGATGACGAGGATGATACCTATCTTGTTTCCATTACGGATTATCGAGGGTCTCATGACTGCGTGGTGAGAAAGACGGGTGATGGTTGGACGATGGAAGTGATTTCAGTCGGGATATTTTGAGAATCTGGTTTTTGCATATAATTCATACTATTTTAAAACAAATACATTAATGAAATGAAGAACTATTTGACTTTATTGCTCCTGCTTTTAGTTCCGGCGTTTTCCTTCGCGCAGGAGAAGGATTCTGAATACGAAAACTATAAGAAAAGATTTAAAGAGTTCTTGGAGCAGAACAAGAGTTCGGAAGAAGAAGCGTATTACAAAAACCGGGAATTCAAAGAGTATAAACCTTTGAAGATGGAAATGTTCTCAAACTACTATGATGACTTCTTTAAGTTCGTTGAGGTGAGCGATTATACGCCTTACAACGATACTTTGTACTTTACGCCCTATCAGGATTCGGTTTTTCGCCTCGATTGGGAGTATTGGTGGTCTGACTCTCTTCGTCAATATGTCGGGAAAATTGACAAGAGCTTTATTCTTAAACAAGAGAAGAAAGGCAACGTGGAGGCTTTCATTTATTATGATGGTGAGTTTGAGAACAGGTATTTTGGAGAGTCTGGCATTTGGGTCGCCTATTCCGAAGATAAGGGGGAAACATGGTCGTATTATTATACGGGCATCGTCCAAAAGCAGCCTTTGTTTGTCAAATGGTATTCGTCATACCCCTTGATTAACGAAAAGGGTGATTTGCAAATCGAGACTTGTCTGCTTCGACAAACTTCGCCTTTCAGCCACCCGGTTCCGACACAGTCATATCAACTTGCAAAAGACGGTCTATTGCTGACTTTGGATTTAAAGACTTTGCGTAAGGATTCCGATGGCGATGGCCTGACGGACATTGTAGAGGCCAAGTTCCGCACCAACCCGAAGAATGCTGATACCGATGGCGACGGTATTCCCGACAATTTGGACTTGAATCCTCGTTTTGCTTCCCAAAGAACCGACAAGAGCGTCATTTATGAGGCGGTTCTGAATGGAGTTCAAATTCCATTTTGGGGTGAAGAGGAGGAAGAGGCCATTCTTCCTATAGATGCAACGTCCGAAACGCATTGTGTGGTGGATACCACCGAAACCATTATGATTGTGACGGACGACCCCGCTTTGCAAAACATCCAGCCGAAATCGTATCGCGTGATTGTTCTTACCACGGAAGAATATGAAGACAATCCTCGGTATTTCAAGAACGACTTGAACAAAATGTCTTTCACGCCGCTTTTCAAAGTTGACGGCAAGAAAGACACTTATTTGTTTTCCTTTAGTTTTAACACTTGGGGTGCTTCGTATTGGGTGAAAAAAACGGATAAAGGTTGGATCATCGTAAAGATTTCAGAGTGGATTTCGTGATTATGCATGAATAGAAATTGACCGCCTATAGATTCCATTTTTGGAATGACATAGGCGGTCAATTTCTTTTTATTCGACCACCACTTTTTTCACTTCAACGCCATTCTCGTTGCTGATGCGGACAAAATAAACTCCCGTCTCGCTCAGATGGATGAGCTGCGTTCCGCTTGCTTTGTCAAGGTTCATCACATTTTGCCCTAACGTGTTGTAGATGTTGATGTCGCTTTCTTCGTCCAACTGGATAGTGAAGCTTCCGCTGGTCGGATTGGGGTAGAGAATGTTGTCTTTTTTCATCACGACCTCTTCCACCTTGGTGATGTGACAGGTGCGCGGGAAGGTGATATCGTCCATCCAGGCACAGTCGCTGCCTGACTGCCCACTTGCGTTCTTGTCATAAAACCACTCGAACACATGGTGACCTGCCTCGAACGGGAAACTGGCATAGGTCCAGTCATTCTCGCCCGACCACCAGTTTTTCCTTCTGCCGTCCATGAAGAAGGCGAATAAGTCTTTGTGGTATTCGGTCGAGGTCTTGAACCAGAAGCTGATTTCGCTGTCGGAAAGGACATCAGCATAGATTCTTAAGTACGAAACTTCATCGTTGTCAATCTCACCCGAGCGGGCACAATAGGTGCCGCTATGGGCATCGTCGTCAGTGATGAACCAATGACGGTCTCCGGCGTGTTCCCATTCGACGAAGCTGAAATCGCCACTTTCAAAGGTCTCGGTGGCTACACCTACACCGAAGGAATAGTCGTAATTGGTGATATATGCACCCGTGTGAAGAACAAGGTCGAGATGGAAAGTCGTGCCACTGATGATGTCACTGTCGGTATCGATGCTGATGTCAACCGTAAAATCTTCGTCTCTCTCGATGTCACCAATAGGGTAGGTAGTCTCAGAGATGTTAAGGCCTACTCCTGAGAAATCAAGAATTAAGTAGGCATCATGAGCCAAAGCATGACCAAGGTTTTTCCCGTTGATATGTATGATAGCCTGCTCGCCTGGGTCGACAAAGCCGTTACCGTCGCCTTGGATTTCTTCCAATTCAAAACTGACAAATTGCAGACTGGGAGCCAATGCGAGGAACGATTTCTGCGTGGTATGTTGTGGAACCTCATCAATAAAGGTGGTAAGGTTTAAAGTGAAGATGGTCTGGTCAGGGACGCTGTCGGCGATATCAATCATGCCCAGATGATGGTTTTGCATGGTGCTGTTAGGCGCTAACTCGTCAACAGTGAAGTTACTGTCGTATGCGTGGATGTATTCGCTGTCAGAAGTCACTGAGGCGTGGATGTTGTATGCTGCTGCGTTGCCTTTGTTGTATATGTCACCGTCCACCCAAAGAGACTGCGCGCCACTCAGAGCTTCACCTTCAAAGTTGATGATATCGCCATATACGAATGGATCATTGCCGTCAATTCCAGTCACTTCCAAGACTTGAGGCCAGGCACTTTGTCCCGTGACGATGAGCCGCATTTCCCCTACAGTTTCAAGGGGAGAATCGAAGCTCAGTTCTGCATCGCCGTTGGCATCTGTAACGCCAAATCCGATAAGGGTTTCACCAGCGAACAGACTGACGCGGAAGTTGTCGAGCGGGTTGTCGAAATGGCTGACATGGACGGTAGTTGAGGTGGCGCCGACGGCAATACCTTGCTCATAAACCACATTAGGCGTAAACGGTTCCTCAAACCAAGGGTACAGCCCGGCATCTCCTAATACGTTGAGGCAGTATATGTTCCAACGAAGGCATCCGTTTTCCTCGTCTCTCCCTCTTTCGGGAATAGCTACCCAAGGTGCCGTGGCTATCTTGGCCTCGCGTAAAGCCATGCCAATAGTGGCGATATGGTCGTTGCAGTAGGCGTCAACAAACTCGCGGTGGATATGGGCAGCCATGCCATCGCCCCACGGTACATACCAGCCATAGCGCGAGTTGCCTGTGGTAACCACAAATCCAGTGCTGACGGTGACCATCTTTTCAAGAATGCAGCCGGCAGGGAAGTTGCCGCAGATGCAGCCGTGGGAATGGAAGATCATGTAATTGTGATCGATACCGTTGTTGCCCGAGAAGTATTCATTGGTGATAGTGGGGGTTTCCCAACCGGCAACGTAGCCTGTGTTGGCGTGTCCTACATGATGTACGTATTGTCCCCCAGAGCAAATGACTCTCTTGAACTCGCCGGAACTCCAATTGGTGGTAGGCGAGGCATAGTACCGTTTGAAGCTGTAGTCTTCAGGATACCCAGTCGTGGTATAATCGAAGTCGCTGTTGGTGCCGATGAGGCGCTCCAAGTCGTCACTGCCATAGTAACCGTCGCCCAGATGCTCCGCACCCAGGATGGGTGAGGTGAACTCGCCCAAGACGGGGGTCTGAAGGTAGCTGATAGTCTTATGCATGATGTTGTTAAACTGGACCTCATTATTGAAAGGCAGTCGACCGATGCCCAATTCGGGCAGCAGGTCGTCTTCGCCCACTTCACCCCAACGGTCGTCGTCGTCGTCATTGAGCGTGCCGTCGAGGCAGGCGTAGTACATGTCGGCAGGCAGGTCGTCCTCATAGCCTTCTTGCGCCCAGCAATAGAGGCTGCGGTAAGGCACGATGCTGACATCGCCGCCTAGGCTTACCATTTGTATGCCATTCTCTTCGTATTCTTGGATGATGTAGTTGCGGATCTGTTCCTGCTCGTCGCGACCCTCCATGGAGGCATATATCTCTTCCAAGGAAACGATGCGGGTGCGGATGCCTTTGTCGTTGTAGAGGTTGAGGTATTCACCGAAACGTGGAATCCATTCTTCGGAAGTAATGACAAGCATGTCGTAGCCGTCGATGGAACGTCCACGTTTGCTGTAGGTGCTCAGCATGTTTTCATTCTGTGCCAAACGCTTAATGGAAGCCTCGTTCTCGGGCGTGAGCCACATCTTGCGGCTGTGGTCGTCGCGGCTCATGGTGGTCTCGATGCTGACCTTCACAGTCCTGGCATAGCTGACTTTACCCGTGGCAGGCACGTATTGCACTGGTGTGAAGCCGGTGAAAGCAAAAGCCACACCGTTCAGATAGTGTGTGTTGACTGTGCTGGAGCTATGGGTTGGGTATATGTCATTGGAGCGGTAGAGGGCTTCGTTTTTGGCGAAAGGGATCTCCTCCACATTGGAGATGGGACGAGGCCGTTGATAGGGATAGAGGTTGAATGTGCCGTCCATCTCCACAATATCGCAGTATTCCACGTTGACAGATACAGCCTCTTGGCCTTGGGGTAAAATGAGGCTGACGCTCTGCCAGGGCAGGGTAGGCTCGCCTACCATTCCCATTGGCAGGCAGCCTTCAAATCCAATTTGTTGATAGCCATCGCGCTCGCTGACGACGGGCTGGCTAAAATGATAGGTTTGTTCGATAGTTTGGGCCTGCGCAAAAAAGGCGGTGGCCAGTAGTACTAAGATTAGATTTAGTTTCTTCATATACAATGGATTGTTTTATACAAATTAGGTAATGGTATTTGGAAAACAGTTATTTCAATTCATTAGCTTGAGATTTAGGTTCGCTTCTAGTGTCCCATAAAGCGACAATCTCAATGTTTTGTCCCTTGATGAAATAAACTAATTTATTCAGTCGGTTCACAACAATGCTTCTGTATAGGACTGGCGTGCCTTCTAACAATGGTTCAATCATTCCAAGATTGGGATAGTCTTCAAGTAACTTGGCAGTATGCTTGATTTCGTCCAAAAAGCGTTTTTTTGATTTGGGGCCGAATTCTTTTCGGATGTAGGTAGCCGTTTTTACTAAAGCCTCTGATGCCGACGGAGACCAAATAATTCTCATAACGATATTATTTTGACAAAGTCAACTCTTTCTCACAGGCAGCAAGGACTTCCTCTGTAGTGTAGAAATGTCCATTTTCAATTTGCTTACGGCCTGATTCTGCCATCTGGATAAGTTCTTCCCTTGTGTAAACAGGTATTACCTCTTCTTTTTCGGCGTGTTCAATCAAATGCTCGCCAACCCACTTCATGTTGTTTGGCGTAAGCGTTGCATATAAGTATTCAAGTAAGTTTGTTAGCGCTGCTGTGCTCATTTTGATGAAAAAATTTGTTGGCAAAAATAAGTATTTTTAATGAATTGACAGATACTTTTTCTATTTTTGCCCCTTAAATTCAAAACTATGAACAAAATCAGAGCCGCCGTAGTAGGATACGGCAATGTGGGCCGCTTTGCGCTGGAAGCCTTGGAAGCCGCCCCCGATTTCGAAGTGGCCGGCATCGTCCGCCGCAACGCTAACAAAACTATTGAACTCTCTTCTTATGAGGTGGTGACAGACATCAAGCAGCTGAAAGACGTGGATGTGGCCATTTTGGCCTGCCCGACGCGAAGCTGTCCAGAGTACGCCAAACAAATCCTGCCTTTGGGCATCAATACGGTGGATTCTTTCGACATCCACACTTCCATCGTTGATTACCGCCGCGAGCTGATGCCTATTAATAAGGAAACGAAGACCGTCAGCGTCATCGCCGCCGGCTGGGACCCGGGCTCGGACTCCATCGTCCGTACTTTGATGCAAAGCCTTGCACCTAAAGGCTTGTCATACACCAACTTTGGTCCAGGCATGTCGATGGGACACAGCGTCTGTGTGCGCTCCAAGAAAGGTGTGAAGAATGCCCTTTCAGTGACTATTCCGTTAGGCGAAGGCATCCACCGCCGCATGGTGTATGTGGAGCTAGAAGACGGTGCCACGCTTGAGCAGGTGACCGCTGACATCAAGGCTGACCCGTATTTCGCTAGCGATGAAACCCATGTGTTTGCTGTCGATAGTGTCGATGCTGTCCGCGACATGGGCCATGGCGTCAACCTCGTGCGCAAGGGCGTCTCAGGCAAGACCCAAAACCAGCGCATGGAGTTCAACATGAGCATCAACAACCCAGCCCTAACAGGTCAGGTGCTGGTCAATGTGGCTCGTGCCACGATGCGCCTACAACCGGGATGCTACACGATGGTGGAGATCCCTGTCATTGACATGTTGCCAGGAGAGCGTGAAGACCTGATTGGACACTTGGTGTAAACCATAATGAAACATCAAACCCAACCACAAACCCTCATTGCGGGCTTGACCCGCAATCTCCCAAACCATAGGAACACGCCTTCGTGCTTTGGAGATGGCGGATCCTTGTCCGCCATGAGGCATAATGGCCTATGGGTTGCCTTTGTGGTTGTGTTTTTATTGCTGTTTTCTTCTTGCGCTAAGAAACAAGACAAGGTTGAGGCTTTGCTTTCCCAAATGACCCTAGAGGAGAAATGCGGCCAGTTGAGTTGTCCCATAGGCTTCGATTTCTATGGCAAAGTGGGCGATTCGCTTTGGCTTTCTAATGATTTCCTCAGCAGGATGGACACGATGCCGCTGGGCTCCTGCTGGGCGGTGCTTCGTGCCGACCCTTGGTCAAGGAAAACGGTGGAGACAGGTCTTCATCCAAAGGAATCGGCAAGGCTGCTCAACATGATGCAACGCCACGCGGTGGAAAACACGCGCCTCGGCATCCCGCTACTTTTCTGTGAAGAAACACCGCACGGCCACATGGCGGTGGGCACGACCGTTTTTCCGACGGGCATTGCCCAAGCCAGCACTTGGGATCCTGCACTGTTGGAGCAAATGGGCGAGGTGATGGGGAAGGAGGTACATCTGCAAGGCGCACATATTGGCTATGGACCCGTTCTTGACATCGCCCGTGACCCAAGGTGGTCAAGGGTGGAGGAGACTTTTGGAGAAGACCCGTATTTGTCTGGTATGTTGGGTACAGCTGTGGTGAAAGGCATGCAGAAAAATGTCTGTGCCACTTTGAAACATTTGGCGGCTTACGGCATCCCGCAAGGTGGCCACAATGCCGCTACAGCGGAAGTCGGTCAAAACCGCTTGATGACAGATTGTTTGCCATCCTTTGAGAAAGCGGTTTGCGAAGGCGGAGCCAAGACCGTCATGACTTCCTACAACACCATTGACGGCGTGCCGTGCTCGGCCAATACATGGCTCTTGCAAGAGGTGTTGCGCAACTCGTGGAGCTTCAAAGGTGTGGTCTTCAGTGATTTAAATGCCGTCAATGCCATCTATGCCACACAGCATGTGGCCGCTGACCCTGCCGAGGCTGCTGCCTTGGCCTTGAAAGCCGGCGTGGATATTGATTTGGGTGGTTACAACTATGGCGGTTTCCTCAAGGTGGCATTGCAGCGTGGCCTTATCATAGAAGCCGACATCGACCGTGCCGTGCGCCATGTCCTGCAACTTAAATTTGACCTTGGACTGTTTGAAAACCCGTACGTTGACGAGGCTTTGGCGGAAGCTGAGGTCGGCACAAAGGAAAACGCGAAAGTTGCCAAACAAGTGGCTTTGGAATCCGCCGTGCTTTTGAAAAACGACGGTATTCTTCCGTTTGGAGTTCATATTAATAAGGTGGCCGTCATCGGGTCGAATGCCGACAACACGTACAACCAACTCGGCGATTACATTGCGCCGCAAGACCCCGACCGCATCGTGACCATGCTTGAAGGCATCCGTGAAAAGGGCAGGGCAGAGGTGTTTTACGCCAAAGGTTGTGCCGTTCGCGATGAGAACGATGCCAACATTGAAGAAGCCGTAAAAACAGCGCAACAGGTTGATGTTGTGATACTTGTGGTGGGCGGTAGCTCTGCCCGCGATTTCAAGACAAGCTATGAAGACACAGGCGCTGCGATTGTGGACGAACATGTTTCCGACATGGACTGCGGCGAAGGCTACGACCGTTCTACATTAAAGCTTTTGGGCAAACAAGAGGAACTGATGCAGCGCATCTATGCCACGGGCAAGCCCGTCGTGACGGTCTACATTCAAGGCCGACCTTTGGACATGAACCTTGCCGCCGAAAAGTCAAACGCCTTGCTGACGATGTGGTATCCTGGCATGGAAGGTGGTTCCGCCTTGGCCGACATACTTTGGGGTGAATACAATCCCGCGGGACGACTTCCTATTTCCGTGCCGCGCTCGGTGGGACAAATTCCCGTGTATTATTCCCAGCCTGCCACAGGCGATTATGTTGAGGAATCTGCAAAGCCTTTGTTCCCCTTTGGCTATGGCTTGAGTTATACCCAATTTGAATACAGCGACTTACAAGTTGAAGCCATGTCATCCCAGCAGGGGCATGTGGGTAAGGGGGGATCTGCGGCCGACACTCTGGCCAAAGTCACCTGCAATGTCAAAAACATAGGTTCCTATGACGGTGACGAAGTCGTCCAGCTCTATGTCCGCGACGAGGTGGCCAGCATAGCCCCCGCCTCCAAGCTGCTGAAAGGCTTCCAAAGAATCCATATTAATAAAGGTGAAACAAAACAAGTCGTTTTCTGTCTCACAGAGCGAGATTTGTCAGTCTATTCAAAGGAAAAGGGCTGGCATCTTGAGCCTGGTGAATTCACTGTTATGGTCGGTGGAAGTTCGGAAAACTGTGCGCTTTCCGCTACTGTTGAAGTAAAGTAATCAGTTTACCTTCACATCCACAATACCATTTCTGTCGCAGCGTACCACGATGCGCTTGTATTCGGTCTTACCTTCGTAAACGCATTGGATGACGAAGGTGATGTGGTAGACCTTCTTGCCTTCGATGGGCTTGTATCCATTGTCTTCCCAAGTGCCCGAAAGCGGGAAACTCGGGTTGTCCATCTTGCGCGTGAATTCCGTGATGTTATAACGCAGAATGTCGTTGATGCCCCGGAGCGGATAGGGACTGGCCTTGGCCAACTCGTTCGGCCAAAGCTGCACCTTCTTGCGGAACAGCAGCACTTTCTCGTCCTTGCCACTCACCTCGGCGAAAAGAGGGTTGCGGCTGCGCAGCTCCATCACCTCGGGGATGATCTTGTCGCTGTCGATGAAGTCGACGCTGTCCTTGCTCCAGCCGATATACTTGTTCTTGACGCGGAAATCGGTGCGAGTGTCAAAAACCTTGCTGCTGACGCGCTTGGCGAAAAACAGGCGCAACCAGTCTTTCAGCCTGTCCTTGAACATGTAACTGATAACCAGAGCGATAAGGAAGGGCAGGGTGAAGTTGCCGTAGCGTTGCTGGAAGAAGAACGACGACAAGGTAGCCACTACCATGGCAGCACCAGCGGCGAGGCTGTAGAGGATTTGCTCCACGAGGAAGGTGTTCTTGCGTTTGGTGGCGTTGAGGTAAAGGTCGCTCTCACTGAATTTTTTAAGCAAGCTCGCGCGGAAGACGAAGTCCTCGTTGCCTTTGGCGTCGTCGGTTTTCACGCTGAGGTAGCCTTGCTGGTCACGATAGGCCTTTTCCTCGTAGAGGACTTTTTTGAATAGGGCTTCTATTTGCGGGTATTCCTCGGGATGGTTGAGGCGGATGGCATCGCGGAGACGGTAGGTGTATTTCTCTAAGACGTTGCTCAGGAACTCGTCACCATAGGCGAAGACCTGCCGCGTACGGTCGGTGGCGTTTTCGTCGTTCAGTTGGTTAATCAAGTTGCGGAAACGATGTACTACCTTGCGGCTATCGTCAAGGAATTGCTGGCATGACGCTGCCCTTTTCGTTGCGTCAGCCTCTTGTGAGGCATAGAAACAAGCGTCGCGGAAGGCACTCTTGGCGATGGCGCAGTACATCTTGATGGTATGGGTGAGGTCTTGCGTGTCGTCGGGCGCGATGTGTAGCTCGTTGAAGTTGGTGATGAGCGACTGGCTGGGCAGCAGTGCCTCGTCGTTGGCCAATTCGTGCAGTCCGTAAGAAGGGGTGATGAGGCGCACACCCGACTTAAGGTCACGGTAGAAGTCCTCTTTGCTGTACTTGGCCGCGTTAATGTCGAGGCTGTTGGGCACAAAAATCCACGTGTTCATCACGAAGTCGCTGTATTTCAGTGGTTTGGCTTCTTGCTTTGTGTTGAATCCTACCTTAAACTCCAGAGTGAATTTGTCGTGGATTTTT